>SMVB01371706.1_pt1 | contig 18389 bp, 16 predicted proteins | sample 2456461 | NCBI WGS metagenome assembly SMVB01 (sample SAMN11095934, study PRJNA526329) | marine sediment metagenome | biome: Marine sediment; feature: Surficial sediment; material: Deep marine sediment; isolation source: Hadal surficial sediment | place: Pacific Ocean | collected 2014-05 | depth...
AAGGATTTGAAGCGTTTCGCGACGCCATATTGTCGAAACTCGTTCGAGAAATTGCCGATCGGCCGACACCGGCTATTGAGCGATTTAGCGCAGCGCCAGGGGCCTCAAATCGGGTCGCTCATTTAGATTGATTCATGACTGCGGCGTGTTTTGGTGTAGGCCCCGGTCACCTGCGCGTGACAATGTCTTCTAGCCTTGTTGTCAAATATGTTGGACGAGCCAATGACGGCCTTAAAGATTGCGGTGATACCGGGCGACGGGATCGGCAAGGAGGTTGTTCCTCAGGGAATTCGTGTTCTTGACGCTGTGGCGGCTAATCATGGCATTGAATTCGATTGGTGCCACTTCAATTGGTCCTGTGAAACATACTTGGAAACAGGTCGGATGATGCCGCAAGATGGTATCGAGCAATTGCGCGCTCACGATGCCATTTATTTGGGCGCGGTTGGTTATCCCACTGTCCCGGATCACGTTTCCTTATGGGGCCTGTTGATCCCGATTCGCCGGGCATTCGATCAATACGTGAACTTACGACCGGTTCGTCTCTTTGAAGGGGTTCCATCGCCCCTCGCCGGACTCGCGCCGGGTGACATCGATATGATGATCGTCCGCGAAAATTGCGAGGGAGAATATTCCGACGTGGGCGGCCGGCTTTACGCGGGAACCGAACACGAAATGGCCGTGCAACAAACCACCTTCACCCGGCACGGTGTTGATCGGATCCTACGCTATGCATTCCAAGTGGCCCAAAAGCGGCCGCGCAAGCGGCTGACCTCGGCGACCAAGTCAAACGGCATCATTCACACCATGCCGTTTTGGGACGAGCGTTTTGCCGTCCTTTCGAAGGAGTTTCCGGATATTGAGACGGAGCAATCTCATATTGATATTTTGGCGGCAAATTTCGTCCGCTCGCCGCAAAGATATAGTGTCGTGGTGGCCAGTAATTTGTTCGGCGATATCTTGTCCGATCTCGGTCCCGCCTGTGCCGGCACGATCGCCATGGCACCGTCGGCAAACCTCAATCCGGAGCGGGCGCACCCTTCTATGTTCGAACCGGTTCACGGATCGGCACCTGACATCGCGGGGCAGGGGATTGCCAATCCAATCGGTCAAATTTGGGCCGGCGCCATGATGCTGGAGCATTTCGGATACGCCGCCGCCGCCCAATCGATCGTCACGGCGATCGAGTGCGTGTTGCGCGAGAAAAAGTGTCTGACCCCGGATATGGGGGGCAAGGCCACCACCGCAGACCTGGCCGCGGCCATCGAGGCGCTGGTCGGATAAATTGCCGATTCATTCGCCCGCCCGCGCTCCGTAACGCGCGTCGAAAGCCTCGTTGATGCTTTGACTGTCTTTGTCGAAGTCCGCCAAATTTTCCCACGTGCGATGGTCTTCTTTGGCATAGGCAAGGGCGTTGCGATAATACAGCATGGCATTTTGCCGATTTTCGACAAATGAATTATGGGTTCTGACCACTGTGCCGGGCAATCCCATAACGATCGAATTATCGGGAATGATTGTGTTGTCTTTCAAATATGTGTGACCGGCGATCACACAATTATCACCGATCACACAATTATCCATGATCGTCGCATTGATGCCGATCAAACAATTATCGCCGATGGTGCAGCCGTGAAGTGTACAATGATGGGTGATGGAACAATAATCGCCGATATGGACGGGCGTGCCATAGCCAATATGAATCATGACGAAATCTTGGATGTTGGTGAATTTGCCAATCCGGACCTCATGCACTTCGGATCGTATGACACTGTTGGGCCATAAGCTCGACCCGTGTTCAATGGTAACCTTGCCATAAATTTGCGCGCTGGCATCGATATAAGCTGGATCATTCAGTAAGACATCTGGACCAAACCGGGACATCGGACCTCCTTGCCTTAAGCAATGGTCAGGTATGGCGAACGCCGGTTTTTTATAGCATGGTCAATGTGATCCGACACGAGAGTCACCCGAGGGAGAGCCGGCATGCCCATCAAAGACATTAGGATGCATCTTGGCATCGAGGAGGGGGAGCTCACCGGTGGGGCATTAAGGGTGACCTCGCCGATCGATGGGGCCGTCATCGGCAACGTGGAACAGACCACGGTGCCGGATTTGGACGCCATTTTGGGCCGCAGCATCGAGGCTTTTCGTGGCTGGCGGCAGGTGCCCGCTCCCCAACGTGGCGAACTCATCCGGCTGTTTGGCGACGAACTGAGAGCCCATAAAGAGCCCCTCGGTAAGCTGGTCAGCATTGAAAGCGGAAAGATTCTGGCCGAAGGCTTGGGCGAAGTGCAGGAAATGATCGATATCTGCGATTTTGCGGTCGGTCTGTCGCGTCAACTCTATGGCCTGACCATCGCATCGGAACGGCCCGGCCATCGCATGATGGAAACCTGGCATCCGCTGGGCCCCACAGGGGTTATTACCGCGTTCAATTTCCCCGTCGCCGTATGGGCTTGGAACTTTGCCATTGCGCTTGTTTGCGGCAATCCGGTGGTTTGGAAGCCATCGGAAAAGACGCCTATTTCGGCCATCGCCTGTAAAAAATTATTCGCCCGCGCCTGCCGGCGCTTCGCGGCCGCACCAAACGATCTTTTGGCCGTGGTCATAGGCGGTAAGGATGTGGCCGAGCGGTTGGTCGATGATCGCCGCGTGCCGTTAATTAGCGCCACCGGAAGCACCGCCATGGGCCGAGTTGTCGGCCCCCGCGTGGCGCAACGGTTTGGCCGCACCATTCTTGAACTCGGCGGCAATAACGCCATGATCGTGGCGCCGTCGGCCGATTTATCTTTGGCTTTGCCGGCGATCGTGTTTAGTGCCGTGGCAACGGCCGGTCAAAGATGTACGTCCCTTCGACGACTTATTGTGCACGAAAACATTGCAGCGGATCTGATAAGGCGTCTCAAGGCGGCCTATCAAACCTTGAAAATCGGCGATCCCCTGGACCCGGATAATCTGGTTGGCCCGTTAATCGATCAATCGGCGTTTCAATCCATGCAAAATGCGCTGGACCAAGCGCGAGGACAAGGGGCAAGTATTTTTGGTGGACAACGTGCTGTTCAGGATACCTTCCCCGAAGCCTATTACGTGAAACCGGCACTTGTAGAAATGGCCGAGCAGACGGATCTTGTGCGTCGCGAAACATTTTCTCCGGTACTTTATGTTTTGACCTATAGGGAATTGGATCGGGCAATCGAAATCCACAACGATGTGCCGCAGGGTTTGTCGTCCAGTATCTTCACGTCCGATATGCGTGAAGCGGAAACGTTTGTTTCCGATATGGGCAGCGATTGCGGCATTGCCAATGTGAATATCGGCACGTCCGGCGCAGAAATTGGCGGCGCCTTTGGCGGTGAAAAAGAAACCGGTGGCGGGCGCGAAGCCGGTTCCGATTCGTGGAAGGCGTATATGCGCCGAGCAACAAATACGATTAACTATTCTTCGGAAATGCCACTCGCACAAGGCGTCGAATTTGATTTTGCCAAGGCCGCCTTGCCCTAGAGCGCATTCAGGAAAACCGCGTACACCCCGGCCTTCGCCGGGGCATGCTTTTCCTGAATGCGCTCTAGATTTGTTAGTGGTCGCGCATTCGGACGGAAAACCGGTACCCACTTTTCCTGAATGCGCTCTGGAAGATGGCAAGAGGCGATAGGGGAAACATGAAAGGCATCGATACCACGGCCAAACGTTTTGGCCCCATCTGGCTTGCGCCGGATGTCAATTATATTCACCTGTCCGCCTTTTTCTACGCTTCACTCGTCACCATTGGCATGCTGACATTTGTCAATTTTGGCCAAACTTATCTTCTGCGCGAAAATTTCGGCATGACAGGCGGCGAGGGTACGCTTATCGGCTTAATGACCGTCGCCGGTGAGCTCACCATCATGCTCACTGTCGGCATGTACGGTATTTTGTGCGACCGTATTGGACGGCGACCGGTTTACGCTCTGGGTATGATCCTAATGGGATTGAGCTACATAATATATCCGCTCGCTTCGGTGATATGGGTGTTGTTTCTGGCGCGCGTCATCTATGCGGCCGGCGTGTCGGCCGCGACCGGCATGTTGGGCACGGTCATGAACGATTATCCCCAAGAACAGTCTCGCGGAAAAATGATCGCGTTGTCCGGCATGCTTTTGGGCATCGGCGCCGTCGCAGCCAATGGCTATTTTAGAAATCTGCCGACGAGATTTATTGAATCGGGCCTCGATAGCATCACGGCGGGGCAATATACCTTTTGGATCATTGCCGCCATCTGCATCGTGAGCGGAATCGTTGTTGGGATCGGTCTCAAGCCGGGGACCCCCCATCAGGAACGGCCCTCGCTCCGCGAATTAGCCAAAAGCGGGTTCACCGAAGCCGCCAAGCCGCGCACCGGACTGTCATACGCCAGCGCTTTTGTCGCACGAAGCGATATGGTGATCATCGGCACCTTCACCGTTCTGTGGGGCGGTGTGGCCGGGCGAGAGATGGGCATTGGTGGCGCCGAGTCCGCGGCGCGAGGGGTGCTCTTGTTTATCGTCGCGCAGGGCGCAGGTTTGGTGTGGTCTCCCGTGATGGGCTATCTGGTTGACCGGTTCAATCGGGTGAGTGTGTTGGCCTTTGGCTCTTTCATAAGTGCCGCTGTCTTTTTTACCACGCTGTTGGTGGGAGACCCTTTCGATAATCGATACCTTCCGCTTTTCGCTCTGTTGGGTATTGGCCAAATTAGCGTTTTCTACTCGTCCCAAGCCTTGATTGGACAGGAAGCCCCGGCGGCCAAGCGTGGATCGGTTATCGGTGCGTTCGCAACTTGTGGCGCCGTCGGCATCTTGATATTCAGCGGTATTGGTGGATGGTTGTTCGATGTTTGGCGACCTGCGGGCGCGTTCGTTTTGGTTGGCATAGGGGCCACATTGCTTGGGATCGCTGCGGTTATTGTTCGCATTCGATGGCCGGGCCCCATGCCGCAAGAGGAATTGGTGAAATGACGAATGTCGTGATTACCGGGAGCACGCGCGGTATAGGTTATGGTTTGGCTTATGAGTTCTTGAAGCGCGGCCATAACGTTGTGATAACGGGCCGCGCCCAAGAAGCGGTCGATAAGGCGGTGGCAAAGTTGGCGCCTGAATTTCCTGATCTAAAAGTAGTGGGCGTGCCGTGCGATGTGAGCGACATGCCTCAAGTACGAAACCTATGGGATAAAGCCAAACAAGAACTTAGCGACATCGGCATATGGATCAATAACGCCGGCATCAACAATAGCCGTGTGCCCATTGCCAAATTGCCGCCGGAGCAAATGAGAAATGTGCCTTACACCAATTTACTTGGTATGATGTTTGGCTGCCAGGTCGCGCTTGAAGGCATGCGCGCGCAAGGCCACGGCGCGATTTATAATTTTGAGGGGTTCGGCAGCAACGGCATGCATTCACCGGGCAGCAGCATCTATGGGTCGACCAAATATGCCGTGCGCTATTTTACCGAGAGCCTGGTTAAGGAGACAGCCAGTGGATCGGTTATCGTCGGTACCATAAGTCCCGGTATTGTGCTGACCGACATGACGTTGCGCGATCGGGACAATTTGCCGCCGCCAGCCTGGCAAGCCGTAAAGAAGGTCTACAATATTCTGGCCGATCGGGTGGAAACCGTCACGCCCTATTTGGTCGAGGGCGTTCTTGCAAATACCAAACATGGCGGCAAGATACACTGGCTAACGCCGCGCAAAACGGCATGGCGCTTCCTCAAAGCCCGGTTCGGTTACCAGCGGGATTTGTTCGACGAACCGGACGCTCAGGCAAGCTAGGCCCCGTTCGCAATTCATTGAATTAGGGAATGTGGTCTGGATTTGTTATGGGTCGTCCATTCGAACCCAAAAACCGCGTGCACCCCGGCCTTCGCCGGGGCATGCTTTTTGTGAATGCGCTCTAGGAGTGGAAGATGGCCGAACACGACTACAAGGCAATCGATGCCGTGGTGAACATTTGGACGCAAGAGGCTCTGTCCAAGCGCCCCGGTTGGGGAAAAGACTTCTTTGAAGGCAAAGTGAAAGCCAAAAAGGGAACCATGGCGGGCATGGAGCTCGACCAGATGATCGAGCATATGGAACAAGCGGGTATCGATAAGGCGTTTCTCATCGCACCGTTCTCCGGCCGCCCCGGACTGCCTGGCTGCTATCATATGCCCTACGAGGTGGTGGCGCGGGCTTGCGAGAAATATCCCGGACGATTTTATGGGTTGGCGGGTATCGACCCGTTCGATGGGATGAGCGGTGTACGCGCTTTTGAGGAAGCGGTGCGCGATATGGGATTCATTGGGGCCCATCTCTATCCCCATTGGTTTGAATTAGAGCCGGATCATCGAAAATATTATCCTTTTTACGCAAAATGCGTCGAGCTCGGCGTGCCCATCCAAATGCAAGTGGGCCAGTCTCTGATCTATACGAAAGACTTCCCGTGCCGAAGTGTCGGCCGGCCCTATATATTGGACACGGTTGCGTGTGATTTTCCGGAATTGAAGCTCATCGGCATTCATGTGGGAATTCCATGGCATGAAGAAATGATTGCCATGGCTTGGAAACATGACAATGTTTTCATTGGCTGCGATGCGCACCGGCCGAAATATTGGCCGGCAGCTTTTACCCATTACATCAATTCCTATGGCCAGGACAAAGTGATCTTTGGCACCGACTTCCCCGTTTTGCCGTGGCAGCGGACGGTGGATGATATTGACGACTTAGGATTGAAACCGGAGGTCCGTCGCAAACTGATGCGTGATAATGTGGTCCGGATCTATAATTTGGATGACGCCTAGGGTCCTTCCGGTTTTGATAGAATCAAAACCGGACCCTAAGTTATTGTTTTGTCGCGTTTCCGGACGGAAAACCGGTACCCACCCCGGCCTTCGCCGGGGCATGCTTTTCCTGGAAACGCTCTAACTGGCGGTCTTGGTCACGCCGGCCGCGATCAATTCATCGATCTGCTCTTCGCTGTAGCCGACTTCTTTTAAAATCTCGACACTATGTTCGCCCAGGCGCGGTGGCATGCGGCGAATATCGGCCGGTGATTCCGAAAAGTTTACGGGAAACTTTGTCATGCGAAGGGTGCCTTCGGTGGGATGATCATGCAATTCAAAGAAGTTGATGGCTTTTAGATGTGGATCGTCCTCGACCAAGCCATCGAGCGTGTTCACGACCATGGTCGGTACGTTGGTCTTGTCAAAGATTTCCAACCATTCAGCAGTCGTCTTGGTTGCTAGTGTCTTTGCGGTTTCGCCATAAGTGACGTCGATATTTTCAAGCCGGGTCGACATATCCTTAAATCGCTCGTCCTCAAGCAGATCCAGGCGGCCGGTAACCTCACAAAATGTCCGCCAATGATTGTCCCAATAGGGCAGAACGGCGATATAGCCATCTAGGGTTTTATAGGGTCGGCGGTGCACGCTCATGATGCGGGTGTATCCGGCATGGCCGATCGGCGGCTCAAAGGAAAAACCCCATAGATGCTCGGCCATGACATAGGACACCATGGTTTCGAACATGGGCACTTCAATGGCCTGTCCAATGCCCGTTCGCTCTCTGTGAAACAGGGCCGACGTGACCGAATAAACCACCGTAAGGGCCGTGGTTTTGTCGCAAACGATGGTCGGCAAGTATCGCGGTTCGCCCTCGACCATGGCCTGGAGCATGGCGATGCCGCTGGCCGCTTGAATGGAATCGTCCAAGGCGCCCTTGGCGCCATAAGGCCCGGCCGCCGAATAGCCATAGGTCGCGCAATAGATAATGTTGGGGTTGACCGCCTTGATGTTGTGGTAATCAAGGCCCAGCCGCTCCATCGCCTGAGGGCGGAAATTATGGATCAAAACATCCGCCTCTTTGGCCAACTTCAACAGAGCTTCCCGGCCGGCATCTTGTTTTAAATCAAGCACCAAGTCGCGCTTGTTACGATTACAGGTGAGGAAGAGGGCGCTCATATCCTTATTGTTTCTGGACGCCCCCAAATTCCGATTGGTATCGCCTGCCGGGGGCTCGATCTTGATAATTTCGGCACCCATATCGCCCAGGATTTGGCAGGCCCAAGGCCCCAGCACCACACTGGTTAGTTCAAGGATGCGGACTCCGTCGAGCGGACCAGGCATAACTCTCTTCCCTTCGTTCTGATGGGGCCGATCTTGTGCCGGCCAATCGATTGGCCGGCAACCTATCGCCGCGGCCACCCAAGCGCAAGCTGGCGCGTGCCAGGCGACAGGGCAGTGGACGACGGTCCGCATCCGCCCCAACATGTGGCGGGACGCAACTCATATTCGCTCGCCAAAGGGCGGAGGGTGATCGTCAGGCGATTGACTTTTCGCGCGGGTACGGCGAAATATAGGGCCTCATCCCTCGGGCAGTTCACTCATGCCATTCGGTCGTTTAACGGGTCTCTTTCCAGACAAGGAAAGGTCGCGACGCCGGCCAAACAATAATAACCCTGGCCGGGGGGGGGGTCTGCAGATTGATCTGGAGCTGGGTCGTTTGCAGGCGCAAAGACGTCCCAGCTTCACCGGAACGACGCGCGGCGCGAAGGCTCTAACCTGGTGCGCCAAAGGAACAGAACGACAAGGACAAAGGACGCTGCAAAGGAGGACTGAATGGATAAAGTAGGTATCAAGCATAAACGGGACGATAAGGTGAAAGCCTGGATGAAGAAGGAGACCGCGGAGCAGAAAAAACGCTACCAAGTCATTGTTGCCCACATGGACGCGATCGCGTCGCAACGGGACAAATGGGTCGCGAACTTTTTGAAGCGCATTCAAAAGCGCGGCTTCAATACTGATCGCGATGTGTTCAAGATCATCAAACCAGAGGAAATCCCAATACAGCCAAAGCGCAAGTTTAAGGTGAGCTTCTAAAACCGTTGACGCGGGGACTTCACGTTAAAAGAACAATTTTACCATCTAGGAGATTAAAATGGCCCGTCCTCATATCGAGCCCTTCGTTGATCGCGACGCCGATTACAAGAAAATGACCCTGCCCGGCTTCGGAACCGGCATGCATTACAAGATGCTCAGCTTTGATACCGACACCGGTGCATGCACCATGAATGTCCGGTTTGATAGTGGCTACAAGCGCAGCCCTGGGTTCAGTCATTCCGAAATCGAGATGTTCGTGCTCAAAGGCAGCCTCAAGTTTGGCAAACAGACTTACATCGAAGGTCACTATTTTGTTATCCCACCGGGTGTGTTTATGCCCGCGCTAAGCGCATCGAAGGGTGCGGAAGTATTGCTGATGTATAATGGTAGCGAGCCCAGCCATACGGAATCCGATGCGGATCATGACGGCGCCGACCGGTCGCGTCTTGCCGAAGTGAATTCTTATTCAGGCATGCCGTGGATAACACCCAATATTCATCCGGGAACCAATACCGGATGCCTCATGAAGATTCTTAAATTCGATGAGCGCACGCACGCATTATCCTTCTTGTTTGTTATGGCTCCGGAGTTTTGGCAGGACAATATTTCCTACCATGATTGCGCTGAAGAAGTGTACCATATTTGGGGTACAACCTGGATGATGCAGTTCGGTTATTTGCCGACGGGTGGGTATTTTTGGCGACCGCCTTACATCAATCACGGGGCCTTCCATTGCAAACGTGGAGCCATCGCCTTTGGTCGGACGGACAGTGAGCTTCATAATCACTTCCACTTCAATCCGTGGTCCAACGTCAAGGAAAACGAGGAGCGGGCCGTATCGCGCTTGCAGCATCGCAATCCGGAAGTTTACAAATGGGCCTTAGGGCATAATCATAATCACCCGGATCCGGCGGATTTCGAATATCCGGATGATCATAGCCATTAGAAATATATGGCATCACGGATCGCGGTGACTGGCTGTGATGTCTCAGGAGGTTGTTCATTCGATCCAGCTCCGAGAAGCTGAAGTTTGCAAAACACAAGCTTACGGGGCATCTGCAGGTCAGGTGGACAACATAAGGGAGCGGTCGGAAGGTGGCCTTGGCATCGCGTCAGGACTATATAAAACTGATTGAGGAAGACTATTTCGGCAATCTCGTACGGGAGAACATTTCTGCGGCCATCGCTTGTTTCTCCGACGATGCGCGAATTAGCGTTCGGCACGGTGATGCCCCGGTCCGTCGCTTCAGCGTAGACGGTGACGACGACACAACCAGTTTGTGGGATTTTTACACCCACTTATGCGGCAATTACCATATTTGGTTTGGCGAGTTCAGCCATTACATAGATGAAGCTGAGAGCCGTGCAGCGAGCACTTTTCGCGTCGTTTTGAACCCTAAACCCGATTCGCCATATGGTTCCGCCGGCACCCAAACCCTGTTCAATTGCAATTTTTTCCAATTCAGCGACGGCCGAATTGTGGATATGACGATCTATTACAGCAATCCTAATTCCGGCCGGCAGGCGGCAACATCAACCCAATCAGTGCCCACTGGCTATCCGCCGCAAGGTAAATAAATGGTTACACCGTCTCACAACTCATCCCGCGCAATCGATTGCAACATTTCCTTGTTCAAAAGCTTTTTATCCGCGATTCTTCCGATATCGATCAATGTCTGACATACGCCCAACGGTCCGGGCCATCTTTCACGACTTGTTAACCTTAACGATTTCTTACCGGCGAATGCGTTGTTGCGTGGTGGCAAGCTTTAATTAGACATTAGCGAATGAATTCTATGCTGTGCCGTGCCCAAAAAACGGGTGTGGACAGTGACCATAGGCATCAGAAAAAAACTAGCTTCCGGATTTAGAGACAAGCTCCTGTTCTCGAGTGGGATTAAGCTGCCGGAAACGGAGCTTAATCCCTATACCTTGCGCTTTAAGGATGACGAATTCGAAACCGTCTTCACCAAGCAGCATGTGGACAGGGACTTTCCGCAGAGCGTCGTCTATATGGTGGTGGGGATCTTCGCCTGGCTCACCTATAGTATTCTGGATTTCTTGGTCTTGAGTGGTGATGAGCTCTTCTTCGTCTTGATCGACCGGGCCATCGTCATAACTCTTCTGAGCATATTGGTATTGATCTGCTTTCTGCCCAATATTCAGGGGAAGATTCAGTGGATCCTATCGGCTTGCATGCTGATTTCCGGAACCGGCATCATCGCAATGACGGCGTACATATCGGAACCGTTTAATCACATGTATTACGCCGGCCTTATTCTGGTCGTTCTTTACTCGTCAAACTTCCTGTTGATGAGATTTACTTACAGTCTAGCCGTATCGGCAATTCTATACGTGTCTTATATGGTGATTGTAACGACCGTCAATCCCGTACCGGAATGGGCGCTGATCAGTAATACCTTCTTTCTTACCGTAACGATGTGTTGGACTATTTGGACGAGATATTGGTCCGACTATTACATTCGCAGTGATTTTGCTGCCCGCCATTTCCTGATCAAGGAGAAAAGACGATCCGAAAAATTGCTTGAAGCGGCGGAAGCCGGCAATCGGGCCAAGAGCGAATTCTTAGCCGTCATGAGTCACGAATTGCGAACACCATTGAATGCAATCATCGGCTTTTCCGAAATGATTCAGCAACGGCTTTTCGGTCCGATCGGATCGGACAGATATGAGGGATATGTTGACGATATTGCCCATAGCGGGCGGCATCTCTTAGGCATTATCAATGACATACTTGATTTATCGAAGGCCGAATCCGGCAAGCTGGTGATTCAGGATGCCGAGGTATCCATGTTCGGTGTTATTGACGAAGCTCTGCGTATGGCCAAGGGAAAAGCAGCGGAGGAGGGAATCCATTTAGCCTTTGATATGCCCGACAAGGATATCATAGTGAAGATGGATCTTCGATTGTTCAAGCAGGTGATCCTTAACTTGGTATCGAATTCCATTAAATTTACCGACCGAGGGGACTCGGTTATCATCTCGCTTGAACAACAGCCCGATGGCGGCTGTGCGTTCATCGTAGATGACACGGGCATCGGTATTGCGCGGGAGGACCTGGAGCGCATTTTAGATCCTTTTGTCCAAGTGGAAAGTTCGATTAGTCGAGAACGAGGGGGTGCCGGGCTCGGCCTTCCGCTGGTCAAGAAGATAGCGGAGCTTCATAATGCGGTGATTGAAATTGATAGCAACCCCGGAGTCGGAACCAGGGTAAAATTCATTTTCCCAGCCGAGCGGGTGATAAGTCGCAAGGCAAGCGCCGTCGAACAAGAGGTCGCTTGATCAAATTTCCTATTTTGGTTTGCGGATGCAAAGCAAATAGACTCGATCGGTACGGTCGGATCGAAGCTCGATATTTTTGCTGGGAATTGACTTCGCCAGGTCGCGCATTTCTTGCTCAGTCCGATAAAACATCGTCCAATCGCAAATCATTTCGGCAGCCCATCGGCCGGCCTTTGGGCCTAGCTTTAAGTTGCCGATAACCAGTAACCCGCCCGGCTTCAAATCCGAATAAAGCGATTGAATCAGGCTTTCCGCCCGGCGCGCCTTCAAATAGTCAAACAACCCGACTGAATAAATTAAATGTTGTGGGGGCAGATCATTGGCCAGCGGGCCGCCGTTCATCAAATCGGTGAATGAGCAATGTAGACAATGCAATCTAACTTGACCGTTGTGTCGGATGGCGTGCGGGAATGTTTGCTCATAAGCAAATGAAAGGGCATCTTTATCCTGGTCGATCAAAGTAAATCGAACCGGCCGCAATAGGTGGCCTTGGCTTAGATAATTGACTGTCTCCTGCGCCGCGCCGCATGCCAGGTTGGTAATGTTGATTTGACCGGATCCCGGAATGTTCAACATTTCTTGACCAATGATCTGCTGAATCATGCTCATTCGGGCCGCCACACATTCAAGGGCATTTAGACCTAATCGGTGAACCATCTTGCCATACAACGTGTCACCTTCGTCTTGCCACGAATAGACATATTGCATGACCTGATAGTCACCGGGATAGCCTAGTGGTTTTTCGTAACTTCGACGCCAAATAGGCCCAACCTGCATTTCGGGAGACAGTACCAGTTCGGTATACTCCTTGGCGATTGTCAGCAGCTCGGGATCTTTCATAAAGTCGTCAATGAAAACATTGGCCGTTTCGCTGAGATGTCGCCATTGCGGCAAAATCTGTTCGGTAGCCAAGTCCAACATTTCCCGGCCATAACGTGGATCTTGTCGGTCGTTCCGATTCTTGGTTTCCCATTCGGAAAGGATCAGTCGATAGCGACGCAACAGATGCAATGCGTCGCTGCAGAGAAGCCGGTATTCTTTGCTAAGTTCCGACTGCCGGTCCGTGCGGCCTCGTGCAAGCTCTCTTTTAAGAATATGCTCTCTATACTGACTGGTAAGGCGTTCGATATTGAGATAGTGGTCGGTCAGACGCAACGCCACCTTAGAGCCGGCATAATTTTTCTCGACGCGGACAATTTCCCCATGCCCTTCATGCAGGGGGGTGTTCTCAATGCGCAATTCGATGGGTACGACCCGCCCGACATCCTGCTCTGAGTGGGAATCGGTTTGATCAAGCGTGGCAATGCCGCTCATGCTAAGATTGATCAGGCGGTGCAATTGGCCGTCAACAAAGGTATCCGGCCCTTTGCCAATGAAAAGATGCTTCGGATCGAAGCGCTCGGCCCGATAGTAAACACGCCGCCCCGAAGCCCCTTTCAGGCCGTCGTAACTCGCCACATGCTTTGCGTCATCCATTCCCGGTCGCCAATGTTTTTCGGTGAGGCCGCACTTAGTCCGAGCAAGGTTTTTGGCTTTCTGGATGCCCGGTTTCAATTTTTGTTCGCTGCCGCCGTTTCGAAAGCATGCGCTTCCCCGACGAACTTTCGTATTAGAGCGCATTCAGGAAAAGTGGACCCGGTTTTCCGTCCGAATGCGCGACAAAACAAGACTTAGAGCACGTTAGGGATTCCATCTTTTGTCAACGTGCTCTAGGCAATCATATCGACCTTGGGATTGCAAGATATGGTTAACTAAAAATTAACGTTTTGATTTGGAAGAAGGAAAATAATTAAGATTCGGATACGGAATTTCGCTGTTGGACGTCTGAGGCGTTAACCTTCGTTAACAAATTGACTGTGGAAGAAGCAGGAATTGTCCGATGCACGAGAAATTGAAGATAGAAAGAAGTTATCCAACTCATCCGTCCTAGGTTTGTGCGGAAGCTGCAATCGGATTTTGTTCCATTTTGGGATTTCCGTCACCGATTGCTCATGTGGCGATGCTAGAGCGTCGTGCGCAAAAGTGGACCCGGTTTTCCGTCCGAATGCGCGACCAAACTAAGGACTTAGAGCGTTTTCGCGATTCTGTTAAGTTCGGAAACGCTCTAGCGCTTCATCGAAAACAGGTTCGAGAGTTGGTGCGCTGGAGTCTGGTTGTGACATAAGGACACGGGTCATCAGCCGCGGCGACCAAAAAGAATAACGTGAATCCATCAAGTGCATTACCCGATAAAATTGATATATGACCGCCGGGTCGGAGGACGAAAGGATACGATCGCGATACCATTGCATCAACGGCAAAAACAGCGATCGTTTACCAGTTGTCGCTGGGTATTTGAAGTTCTCTCCGGCCGACAATTCCCAAGGTTCGTCGATGATTTTGGCCGCGCCCTTGAAATATCTCCGCGCTAACCCCGTCAGACTTGCCCGACGCTCTGCGGCGCAAGACAGTTCCTTATGCAAAAGTGCCGCTTCAAGTGCACAGCCGGTTATACCCTGTCCAAAGGCGGGATTCAGACTGCACATGGCATCGCCAATAGCGATGATATGATCGGGTAGTCTAGACATGCGCTCGAAATGGCGACGCATGCTTGCCGGGAAATGGTAACGTCTTATGGGTTCGACAGGCTTTAACGGCCGGATCATCTCGTAAATTTGCGGAATAGGTAACCCGGCGGCGTATTCCTTAAAGCCATTTTCGTCCGTAGGCGGATGATCTCCATGATAGCCGGCCAGCGTCACTTGCCAACGATCATCTTCAACGGCAATGGCAACACCGCCGCGTAGCTCGTTAGGCGGATCCGGATGACACGCGGTCATAGCGGCGCCAGTGTGAGGTTCCGTGCCCCTATGGAAGAACGTTGTGCTATAGGCAAGATCGATTCCAACCAGGGTCTCTTTTGGCGCACCATAGCCTTTTTTCTCGAGCCATTTGGGCAATAGCGAACCGCGTCCCGTGGCATCCACGATAAAGTCTGCGTGGTGCGCTGTTTTGCCTTCGAATTTATCTATCAGCAACACGCCGTCAACCATGTTGCTCTGAGGGGTGAAGCAGTAATCGCAAACCCGGTGCCCATAGGCCATGCGGATATTGGCAATCCGTGCGACGCGTCGTCGGATGACGGTTTCGAGCAGAGGCCTCGACTGAAGAAACACCACCAATCCGCTGTCAAAACGCGGAAACCATCGGCTATTCAAATACCAACGAATATCGCGGCCGAAATCGGCTTTAATCGCTCCTCTCTTGACCAATTCTCGGTCTATTCCGGGAAACAGGCGCGACAGAACGGCCTCGCCGCCACTTAAAAGAATGTGTAGATGGTGTCCTTGCGGCACGCTCTTTCGCGGCTTGAAAGGCGCCTCCATGCTTTCTTCGGGCGGATCCTTTTCGAAAACCACAACGTCGTCGAAGAAGTCGGACAGCACACGCGCCGCCAGCAGACCGCCGATGCTGCCGCCGACCACAATGGCGCGCCGACCAAGATTTGGATGCTTCATTCGGCTGTTATTTGATGTCATGACTGCAGGGCCCCTTTTGGCCGGCTTTGTCGTCCTGATCACCAGACTGCCGGCATCTGCAATGGGCCCTATGATAGGGGTAGGATAGAGCGCCCGCCAGAGTATGGTTAACAAATAGTTAACAATCGCCGGTCATCCCCTATATATAGGCCTCATGAAGGCGATGATGTTCGATGGTCCGGGGCGCGCCTTAATTCTGAACGACGTGTCCAAGCCCATGCCCGGTGCCGGACAAGTTTTGGTTCGCGTGCGCGCGTGTGGTGTGTGCCGCACGGATTTGCATGTGGTTGATGGAGATTTGAGCGGCGCCAAGCCACATGTCATTCCGGGTCACGAAATTGTCGGAACCATCGAAATCTTGGGCCAGGGCGTGGACGGATTTGCATTTGGCGACCGCGTCGGCATTGCTTGGCTGGGTTATACCTGCGGTCAATGCGTCTATTGCAAGAGCGGTCGCGAAAATTTGTGCGACCGGGCACGCTTCACCGGCTACCAGCTTGATGGGGGCTATGCCGAATATACTTTGGTCGATGCGCGCTATTGCTTTCACATTCATGGGGATTATTCCGATGCCCATGCCGCCCCCTTGCTCTGTGCCGGCCTTATCGGGTATCGGTCATTGCGTATGACGGGCGACGGCAAGCGCTTGGGCATTTATGGTTTCGGTGCGGCCGGTCACATCGTGGCTCAAATTGCGCGCCATGAAGGACGCGATGTTTATGCCTTTACGCGGCCCGGAGATATTTCGGCTCAGGAATTTGCACGTAGCGTGGGCGTGGTTTGGGCCGGTGGATCCGATCAGGCGGCGCCGCAAGAGCTCGATGCCGCGATCATATTTGCACCGGTCGGCGCCTTGCTTCCGACAGCGTTACGCGCCGTGCGCAAGGGCGGCATCGTGGTGTGCGGCGGCATCCACATGAGCGACATACCGAGCTTTCCCTATGACCTACTTTGGGGCGAGCGGACGGTGACGTCGGTTGCTAACCTAACGCGCAAAGATGCCGAAGAATTCTTGGCCCTGGCACCCAAAGTGCCCGTGCGAACCAACATAGAAACCTACCCCTTGGAACAGGCCAACCAAGCATTGTCGGATTTGCGCGACGGCCGCTTACAGGGCGCTGCGGTGCTCATCCCAAGCTAGCGTTGCGGCTGAGGGGTGTTCTTTGTCACGCCATGGAAAAAACGGATCGAATAGTCATGGCAATGTTTGCCGATCAAACAGCCCTCGTCCTTTTTTCCGGCGGGCAAGATTCAACGGTGTGTCTCGCCTGGGCGCTGGAGCGTTTCGGCCATGTGGAGACCATTGGTTTCAGCTATGGTCAGCGCCACCATGTGGAACTCGATTGCCGGCAAGAGGTCCTTCGGAAATTCCGCACGCAGTTTCCTCAATGGGCCGAGCGGCTGGGCGAGGACCGGGTGATCGATGCCGGCGTGCTCAAAGAGCTGGGCGACACCGCGCTGACCAGTGACGCCGAGATCAAAATGACCGAAGCTGGGTTGCCCAACACATTCGTCCCGGGGCGGAATATCTTGTTTTTGACCCTCGCCGGCGCGCTCGCCTACCGGCGCGGCATTCGTCATCTTGTGGCCGGCATGTGCCAGACCGACGATGCCGGTTATCCCGATTGCCGCGATGAAACGATCAAGGCGACACAACTTGCCCTCCAATTGGGTCTGGATACCCGCCTCGATGTGCATACGCCGCTCATGTGGACCGACAAAAAAGCGACCTGGCAACTGGCCCATAAATTGGCCGGCGACGAGTTGGTGGAACTCATTATCGAACACACCCACACATGTTATAAAGGCGATCGATCGCAGCGCCACGAATGGGGTTACGGCTGTGGTGCCTGCCCGGCCTGCGAATTGCGCGCCAAGGGCTACGAAGCATACAGACTGAGCCTATGACCTATTCCGTCAAAGAAATCTATTACACGCTTCAGGGCGAAGGGGCGCGGACGGGCAGGGCGGCGGTGCTGTGCCGGTTCACCGGTTGCAATTTGTGGACGGGGCTCGAGACCGACCGGGCTGATGCCATTTGCGATTTTTGCGATACCGACTTTGTCGGCACCGACGGCGAGAATGGCGGTAAGTTCGAAGCAGCCGATGACCTGGCGGATGTGGTGGCGGCCGCTTGGCCCAGCCACGCCGCCGCTGTGCCCTATGTGGTGTGTACCGGCGGCGAACCTTTGTTGCAGTTGAACGGCGACCTCATCGACGCATTGCACGCGCGCGGATTTGAGGTGGCGATTGAAACGAACGGTACCATTAAAGCGCCCGACGACTTAGATTGGATTTGTGTCAGTCCCAAAAAGGCCGCCCCCTTGGTGCAGCAAGAGGGCGACGAACTCAAACTCATTTATCCCCAGCCGGATTTTCCGCCCGACCAATTTGACCGGCTGAACTTTGACCACTTCCTCTTGCAGCCCATGGACGGGTCCGCGTTGAAGGAAAACACCATTGAGGCCGTGCGCTATTGCCTCGACCACCCGAAATGGCAACTCAGTCTACAAACCCACAAGATCCTGGGGCTTCGTTAAGGCGAGCGCGCACACACACGGAGCCCGACCCGCCGAATAAAACCGACTGTAACCGACCACATGGTGCGGCACCTCCTGATCGTGCGTGGCCTTATTCGTCATGAGAGAGGTGATGGCGGTCTCGGCAACCAAGACATTCGGGCCCGGTGCCTCAACGATT
>SMVB01042657.1_pt1 | contig 18386 bp, 10 predicted proteins | sample 2456461 | NCBI WGS metagenome assembly SMVB01 (sample SAMN11095934, study PRJNA526329) | marine sediment metagenome | biome: Marine sediment; feature: Surficial sediment; material: Deep marine sediment; isolation source: Hadal surficial sediment | place: Pacific Ocean | collected 2014-05 | depth...
ACGATTGTGGATAGCATCGCGAACTGCGATGCGGAGAATAGAGTGCTTAATCTCCGCAATAGTTGCGGTGAATAATCGTGCCATACGGAGAATAAAACCCTAATCTCCGCATATCGTGCGGATTTTACTTGACCCCTGCGGTGAATCGCCGCCATAATATCCGTAAAATATGCGGAGATTAGATGCGCTATATTTGGGAAAATGACAACTGGCCTGCCCTGACATGGAGCAACGACCGCCTGCTCCCGCTTCTCACACGCACCGCGCATGAGCAGGGCCGGTTGCTGGGCAAGATGGAAGGGCTTGGGTTCGACCGGAAGGACGAAGCCCAGCTCCGCGCCCTGACCGACGACGTCGTTAAGTCCAGTGAGATCGAGGGCGAAAACTTACCGCAGGATCAGGTCCGGTCATCGCTCGCCCGCCGACTGCACATGAAGCATGTCAAAAACCTTGTCCCGTCATCGCGTGATGTCGATGGCATCGTCGAGATGATGACCGATGCGACCGTCAACTACGCGAAACCGTTGAGCGAAGAACGAATGCTGCACTGGCACAAGTCGCTGTTCCCGGACGGAAGTAGCGGGATGAGTAAGATCATGACCGGCCGTTACCGCGACGGTCCGATGCAGGTCGTCTCCGGCGCGATCGGACATGAAAAAGTCCACTATGAGGCCCCGCCGGCAGAAAGGCTGCCGCAGGAGATGCGAAACTTCTTGGAATGGTTCGATGACCCCGGTGATACCGATCCGCTCCTGGCTGCCGGAGTGGCGCATTTCTGGTTCGTTACCATTCACCCGTTCGATGACGGCAATGGCCGCATTGCCCGCGCTATCGCCGATATGGCGCTTGCTCGCGCCGAACAAAACCCACGCCGTTACTACAGCATGTCCAAACAAATCCGCCACGAGCGCAATGACTACTACAGGATGCTTCAACAGACCCAGAAAGGAGGCTGCGACATCACCGCCTGGGAAGAATGGTTCCTGTCGTGCCTTCTGCGCGCGATCGAGAATGCAGACACCACGGTCAACTCCGTCCTGCAGAATGCTCGGTTCTGGCAACGCTTTGTTGCAGAGTCGCTGAACGAACGCCAGATCAAAGTCCTGAACCGCCTGCTAGACGGCTTCGAGGGTAAGTTGACTACAACGAAATGGGCCAAAATGACCAAATGCTCTCAGGACACGGCGCTGCGCGACATCAAAGACCTGATCGAACGCAACGCTCTCAAACAAGAAAGCGGTGGCGGCAGGAGCACGAGCTACCTGCTGGTGTTAGAGGTTTGAGGCATACACTTGGCGAACGGAAAACGTATCCAGGTCACGCTCGTCCGCAGCACCATCGGGTAGCAAGCTACCGAGCGCTCCGAACCAAAGAACGCCTGTGTGCCTGGCACAAGGCCTTGTTCCCGGAGGGGGAGGCGGACGGAAGCAGGATCATCACTGGCGACTGGCGCGATGGTTGTCGCGTCCGGCGTAATGGGCAAAGAGCTGCCGACACGCGGATTTTCAGTCCGATGCTCAGTCAACCGACTCGTATAGCAGCGTTTCGCTCCCTCTGTGCTCCCCCGAGCTAACACGCGAATCACCTGCAACCTGTGCAAGCGCCATAACCTATTGTTTTTATTAAATTATTTGGCGCGCCCGGCGCGATTCGAACGCGCGACCCCTGGCTTCGGAGGCCAGTACTCTATCCAGCTGAGCTACGGGCGCAGTAAATACATCCCCAGGCCGTCCCTGGCGCAAAATCGTCGAGCAAACCGACACCGGCCCGGCCATCCATGGCCTCGACTCGTATTAGAGTCGACGTCGCCCTCGCCTGGCGAAGCAGTGCTTCGCCTCGGGCTCCGCTTAAGGGGCAGGGCGCAGGGCGCAGGGATTATAAGGTAGAGCCGCCGTCGTATCGAGGTTGAGTGGTGGTGCAGCTAATCTGATCAGGCACGTTTTTGGCCTTCCCTCGTTGCAGATTTGTTTGCAACTTGCTGAATTTACTGAATAAAGGTGTACCTGCTCCAGTCGGCGTACATCTTAAGCTCCCATTCAGCTTGACCTGACTATCCTTCTCGGATGTTATTGAATTCGAGCGCCAGGGATAGTGCGAAAAGGGAAGGTGCGAAATGAACGACGTGCAGCTCAGCCACCCGAAGCCGTTCACATTGGTCAGCGTGGCGTACGCATTGCTTTTGCTTGCGTTGCTGTTATTCGGCGGCTCGGTCTTCGCAGCGGCGGAGAACGAAAACATCGCGGCTGACGGTGAAATCACCGTGGAGCCGATTGAGCCATTGTCCGCTGAGGAGTTGAGTGAACTGGTGGCTCCGATCGCGCTGTATCCAGACGATCTCCTCGCGATCGTGTTACCGGCTGCGACCTACCCCGTACAGATTGTCCAGGCTGCGCGCTTTCTTGAAGCCCGCGAAGACGATCCAGATCTCGAGCCCGATGAGGACTGGGACGATGCCATTATCGCGTTGTTGAACTACCCGGAAATCATTGCGTTGTTGAACGAGGATCTCGACTGGACCTGGCAACTTGGCGAGGCGGTGCTCGTTCAGGAGGCCGAACTGATTGCGGCCGTGAGCGATTTCCGCGAACGCGCACGGGTTGCCGGCAATCTGGAGAGCGATGAGCACCAGATTGTTGTGGTGGACGATGAAGGTGCGATTGAAATCAGGCCGGCAGATCCGGAAGTAATTTATGTGCCTTATTACGAGCCGGAGCGGGTAACGGTTTATCAACGTTATCCGGTGTATCACTACTACCCGCAGGGTTACCCGTTGTACTACTACCCGTATCCCCGGGACTATTACTTCTCCACCGGGCATTTCTGGGGTGTGACCTCGGCGTTCAGCATTGGCTGGAATACCCACCGATTGCATTTGCACCACTACGGGTTCGATGGTCACCCGTATTACGACTACAGCTATTACGATCCTTTCTACTATCGTTTTCCGCATCTGTGGCTGAGCTTCGACTATCACGGACACTACAGCCACCATCGGAGTCGAGACCACCATCGGCATCACCGAGGTAATCAGTGGCAGCCCGATCGCGTGCGTGCCGGTGCGCGACCTCGTGATCCCGGTCGCGAACGACGCGATTGGCGTGACGAACGTATTGAGGAACCTGTGCGCGGCAATCGCAGACGGGAACACGTTGTTGCCCAGCGCCGCTCCCTCGAAGCCGAACAGCGTCAGGCGGGCACGCGGGGCTCCAGATTGATCACAAGCGGTACGGAACTCGACGGTGTGCCAAGGGCGAGAAACGATTTCACCACGACTCGAAGCGATCGACGCCGGGTGAATGCACGCACGGTCGAACGTAGAACGGCCGGTGTTAACAGGCGGGCTGATGATACACGGCGCACGGCGCTCACCGCTGACGACACCGGCAGAGGTGTTGGTCGTCGGATGGAACGCGTGGTCCGCAACGAGTCGCGGGTACGCCGCTCGACAGAAAATGTTCGCAGCCAATCGCGCGCGCGCGGTACGCGGATCGAGCGAAATACGCTGGCGCCTGAGGTGAGAGTCGAAAGCAGACGCCGAACCACTATTACGACAGCGGATGTTCGCCCCCCTCGTGCGGAGCGGGCAAGGCTGCAAGCGAGAATTCCGCAGGCACAACGTCCTCAAGCGAGGGCTCCCCAAGCAAGAGCCCAACCAGCCAGAGTCCAGGCACCGGTGGTGCGCCAGGAACGTGCCTCGGCACCTGCAAAGGTGCGCCAGCAGTCGCGTGAAAGTCGATCCAGCAACAACAATGGGTCACAGCGGAGAAGCTCCGGGAGAAGCTCAGGTAATCAGCGCTCTCATCGAAACGCCAATAATAGAAGAGATCACTGAAGAGTTACTTGAGCCAAACGCTAAGTGGTTGCAGAAACCGTTATTCGTCGGGCGCGCTGAGGCTGCGAAAATAACGTGCCGCGGCTTCGGAGTCTCGGGCTATGTCTCGAGGTTTTTGCGCACGGATGGGGGATGCCCGCAGGCGCAAAAGCGTAGCTTCGATGACATCCAGCCGGTCCCGGGTCATGCTGACTAACGTTGCGGTATTGTCATCGTCGGTTCCACGAGGAATGTAGTTGAATCGACTGCGTGTGGTGTCCAGATTGAACCGTTCACCGAGTTCCTGGCCAAGGCGGAACGCTAAGGCTTCCGTCGCGCGGAAGATGCCATTCACCTCGTCCCCATCGTTCTGGCTGCCGTCACTGCGGATTGGCGCTGCGTTGGATAGTGCTTCACGCAATTGCCTCACACGGGTGAGAGGATCGTCGTTCCGGGGTTGCACGGTGCTGCTCTCGAGTAGACGTCGGGCTTGACCGACGCGTCCAGCGAGCCGTTGCAGTGCGCGTTCAACAACGCCCTCGCTGACAGTGGCATACAGAGGCCTGCCCAGTTCGAAGGCGATGGCAGCATTGGCGAGCCGCTCGTCGATGTTCTCATCTCTCAACTCGCTCACCGCGAGTTGTAATATACGTTGAGTATCCGGATCACGATCGCCCACGGAGTCACCTACCTCGTTCAGTTCGCGGGTAATGTTGTCCAGGTCCTTTTGCATGCGCCGTTTGCGTTCGCCGAAAGCTTCCATCGCGAAGTTCTGGTACAGATTGCCTTCACCGCGGCGTGAGGCCTCCAATGACTCTCGTTCCACCTCCTTGAGTCGATCCATCACGATGCCCTGATCGGTGATCAGGTTTTCGATCTGACGGCCGGTGCGTGCCAGGCGTTGATTCAAGTTGTCGCGTTCGCTCTCGCGAAGCTGGCTTGCAGCCTGGCGTAACGCCCGGGAGGCTTGACGTGTGCTTCTTGCGTCACCTTGTTGTCGTTCGAGCGATCGTTCGATGGCTTCGCGGGCTCGGCTCAGGTCGGCGATTGCATTGTCCAAGGCTGACTGGTTCCGATTGTTGCTTTGCCGGCCTTCCAGGCGTTGCTGGAGTTCTGCGAGTTCTCGCCGCAGGCGTTCCTGCTGCCAACGCGATGCGAGGCTTTCCTCGCCTCTGCGCTGTTGTTGAGCCAGCTGTTCCTGACGTGCCGCCAACTCTTCGAGACGTCGCCAATCGCCGTCGTCTTCCGTGGCGCCTTCACCGAAGTTCGGAGTCTGGGGCGTTTCGTAGCGGTTGCGTTCCGGGTCCATCTCCAGATCGAAAAGTTCCGACAGCGATCGGCCCGAAGTACCACGCATGTCGGCACGGGACCTGGTGACATCAACGTCCGTCATGGCCGCATCCGCGGCTTTGAGATGCTGCAGCGCCCGTTGTTCCGGCGTGATTGCGGCCAACAGATCGCTCAGGTCGAGCAACTCTGCGGCGGGCTCCATATAAACGGCTGCGGCGGTGAGTTCGGTCATGAATAGGTCGACCTCGTCGTCGCGGCCCAGGCGCCGGGCCTGTGCCCGGCTGGTCAGGGTTTCCACCTGGTCTTTGAGCGTTCGTTGCAGCAGCGCCAACACATTTGCCTGGTCGCTCAGGGCTTCACCGTCGTCGGCGTCGCGATCGGTCTGTTGCTTGTTGATCAGGTTCCAGGTGGCGGTGAGGATTTCCCGCTGGCGGTCCGCTATTTCAAAGCCAGGGCTGCCACTGCCCGGGCGCCCGGACGATTGCGACTCCCGGTAGGTTCGGTCGAAGGGTCGAACGTCTATGAAGTACAGTGCGGTTCGAGTTTGCCGGCTATGATCTTTGGCTTCGGCAAAAAACGAAATCATGTCGCCGGCTTTGAGTGCACGCTGCGCTGCCGCCTTGGTGTCGGTGGGTTCTGAGGTAACCCTGAGGTCTTCGAGGTAAAACAGGTGTTCCGCTTCGTCGGCGTCGCGGTCCAGGGCGACCGTCTCCCAGGGTGCGCCATTCACCGAGTAGTTGAGCTCCAGCGACTCCACCCCATAGTCATCCCGTGCCAGGAAACGCAGCACCACCTCTTCGATGGCAGTGGCCTGCGCATCGTGCCCGGGCCAGCTGAAGGCCACTTCTGGCAAGGCGTCGTCTACCACGTTGATCAGATAGGTGTCGCTGATGCGCGCAAGCGACCCTTCGTGTCGAACCGCTACGTGCCAACTGCCTTCCTCGCTCACATTGAAAGCGCCATGCGTCTCCAGACCGCTTGCACTCGCGGCTAACTCCCGGCCGTTGACCACGATAACCGGATCTATCACGGGTAAATCCGTGGTCGCCGTTATTTCGATGCGAGTTTCGAGCAGGGCCGATATATCACCGTCATCGTGTTCGGAAACGGGCAGCCCGGTCCAGTCGGGGAATTGATAAGAGAGCGAAACCCCGGTGACGCGAGGCAGGTCCGCTACGTGGATGATGTAACGTTCCGAGTTGAGACCGGCAGCCTGGACGTAGTAGTCCACCTGCTCGCTGACCCCGACGAACACGAAGCCGTATTTGCTCTCACCAAGACGTGCCATGGGGGCACGCTCCCAACCGTTGGTGTGTTCGAACGCTGCGTTCATCTCCATTCGTCGCACCACGAAACCGCTGGCAGTGGCTTCCACAATCACGTCGGCGCCTCGCGGCACGACCACGTCTCCAGGGGCAACCGTAATGCGGGGCGCCGCGGCGGTGAACAGCTCGCCCGTCCACAAGCGCTTGGCGGCAAGCTGCCAGGGACTATTGCCGCTCACCAGCATCATGACCAGCGCCAGCCCGATGACGATCGCGGTGCCGGCAGGTGCGGCAAATTCCCGGGTGGTCACCACCGTTTCGTGATGGTTAGCCTCTGCCACGGATTGGGTTTGCCGGGTGAGCAGCTTCAGCATGGGGGAGTCGTCACCGCGGCGACTCGCATCCCACCAGGTTTGCAGCCTGCCATTGAAGCCTGCGACCCGAACCTCTACTTCGCGGGTCACGGCGTCGTTGTCCATGGGCCACCAGATGAGCGTGCCGATGCCGCCTGCGATTGCCAGATAGAGCAAAACTTGCGTTGCGAGCACAAACCCGCTGCCGGGAACCCAGGTCACGAAAATCATCACGAAAAGGGCGGTCACGCATAAAGCGCTCGTGGCCATGATGGCCGCACCGCGGGCGATGAAGCGGCGTCGTAGACGCTGTCGGCAGGCGGAGAGATAGTCGTTGAGGACGCTCATGTCACTACCGGCTCCCTTCTGTGAGTCAGCCCGCTGTTGGCGAGTAAAGGTTCGGCCAGCACCAATACGGCCAACAATGCCAGTAGCCATTCAGCCAGCGGTTGTTCGTGAGTTGCCTCGTTTGTGGTTGCAGTCACGACCGAGGTCTCTTGCACGGGGTTGGTTTGGCTGGTGGCTGCCTGCCAGCGTGCCAGCAGGTCTTGCGGCGCGCGTCTGAGGTCCGATTCGCGCAAGTCCGTGTTTACCGCTAGTGGACGCGACCGGCTCGGTGTACGGAGTTGATACACGCCGGGTATGGCGACGCTTACCGTGGGTCGACCCACGGTATCTGCAAGGCCAAGCACCCGGGCGCCGCTCGAGTCGATGAGCTGAACGGATTGAGCCGGTATGGCAAAAGCCTGTCCCACCAGCGCTTCGCCCGGCAGCAGATCCTCCGCCAGGTAACCCAACAGGTTGGCCATGAACGCGACGAAGGCCGGGCGCACAACCAGCGAACTCCACTCGGGATCGAGAGCGGTCGTCAGTACCATCAGCCGCCCGGCACCCACGGGGTATTCCATGAGTAATGGGGTGTCGTCGTCCAATACCAGAATGACCTCGCCGGTTACGGGCTCGGCCAACTTCACGACCTGAAACACGCTCAGATCGTGCCAGGCGGCGAAACCGGTCAGCACCGGATGGCTGCGGTCGGAGGCCACCACACCGCGGCGGGTCTGGTCGAAGCGGTTTGGCGCGAGAGCGACATCCAGGATCGGCAATCGACCCGCCGCTCGAGTAGCGGGCCCTGCCGTGAGAAATACGGCGCCGCCAAGTTCGAGAAAACGAATCAATTCACGCTCGGTCCCGTTGGCAAGCACGCCGGGGTCGGCCACCACGACAACGGGTACCGCAATATTGTCAATCGTCGTTTGCATGGAAGGCACAAAACCCGGCGCGGCCGCTCGTACGGCAGCGCGCAGGTAAGCATATGGCCGCTCGTTGGTTGTGATTACCGGCAGCTGGGTTTGCTCGCGGTCGGCATGTACCAGGCGCCGCGTGTTGTCGTCGTCGAGGGCATCAATAATATCGAGACGCGCAAGCCAGGTGGTGTGGCCGCGCCCCGCAGCGGGGAGGTCGAACTGGATGGTTGACGTGCCGTCGGCCGGGACCCGAACCCTTTGCCGACCGATTGTCATGCCGTTTTGTTCCAGGGTCACCTCCACCCCTTGCGCCGGAGTAGCGAAGCCACGCACGGTTACTTCCACAACCGTGTCGGGTTTTGCCTCACCCGGTACCTGACGCCGGAAAGGCGTTCCGCGCAATGTCAGCGACGTGACCGCCCAATTCGGGTCGTCGTCGCTCACCGTGTGCAGGGTGACGGGCCAAATTGACCCTTCGATCAGCGCGTTGAATTGATCGGGCATGGCTGAGGCCTGAAAATCGGAGATCAGGTGTACCTGGAGTCTTTCTCCCGGTGACGCCAGCGTACCGGTCAGGTTGGCAATGCGACCGAGCAAACCGTCCAGAACCAGGCGGGTGGCGCCCGCCTCGCTTGCTGAAATTGCCGTGTTGAGTTGTGCGCGGTCAGCGGTCAGCGGGGCGTTGAGTTCAATTCGCCCACCCACCGACACCAGCGCCGCGCGCCCTCCGGGAGGCAGATTCCGAACCAGCTCGCGGGCGATTTGTTGCGCTTCACTGAACGCCCGTTCACCGTTGACGAAGCGGTTCATCGACAGCGACGCATCCAGCACGATCACCCGATCCGGTACCGGTGTCGTTGCGACGCCAGGGCTGCCAACGAGCTTCAGTACCGGTTGGGCAAACGCGAAACAGACAACGGTCAGCAACAGCAGGCGCAGTGCCAGCAACCACAGGTGTTGCAGTTTCCGCCGCATGTGCACGGGCGCTTCACTCGGCCGCATGAGAAACAAGGAGCTGAATGTTCTCTGCTCCGACGCGTGAGCACTGAGTCGATGTAGCCACCAGGGCACGACCAAGCAGACGAGCCCGGTCAGGAAGGCGGCTGAGGCGAAAAACACTAGTGCTCCAACAACGTGTTGTTGATGGGTTCTGGGATTTCGGGGCGCTGTACAACAAGGCGCGGTGCGCGCCAAATCGCCATGCTCAAGTGCCGCAACGCGGCCGCCGAGCACCATGGGATCGCCCTTGCGGATTTTCTTGTCAGCGTCCAGCGGCTGGGTTGCGCCACTTCCTCTTTATAACAGGAGGACCTTTTGTGAACAGAGGGGCCGTTCACGGCGAGTGCGCGAGCCAATCGAAGATTGGCCCTCTTGTCAGAAGAGGCACTGACAAGACAACCGAACCTGGTGATGGCATGTTGTTGGCGCACTAAGGATGCCTCGCCCTGAAACGAAGATAGCCGGCCAGGGTTCGATCGAGTGGTTGATCGGTGTCGACCTGCAGGTAGTGTCCGCCCATACCCAGAGTCAGCTTTTTCAAGGCGTCCACATGGTTTCGTAACCGTTCCGGATAGTCTGTCGCGAGCTCGTCCGGAGAGACTTCCATGACCTCGCCCGTTTCGGCATCGCGTAAGGTCGCAGCACTCTTCAACTTTATTTGCCGCTCTCCCGGATCCAGGACGTGTACCAGCAACAAATCATGGCCGCGTGCCGCGAGACCTCGCAATACCTCGGCCAGATCATCGGGTTGGGTATAGAAATCCGAGATCACCACCAGGAGGCTCTTTTTGCGCAGTTGGCTCTGTACGTGTTCCAGTGCCTTGTTCCAGTCGGTGCCGCCAGCGCTTTTGAGACCATCGAGTTCGTGATAGAGGGTGCGCACTCTGGACGCTTTGGTGGCGGGCGCGCGGTAGATGCGAATTCCATCGTCAAACGCGAGCATGCCCACCGCATCGTGTTGGCGGGCCGACAGGTAGACGAGGGCCGCCGCGAAGAATCGCGCATAGTCGATTTTGGACACCGCACCTGGACTTGGAAATTCGGGTGGATCCATGGAGGCGCTGATGTCGAGCAGCACCATCAGTTGGCAGTTGGTGTCACCGAAGTAACGTTTGATATACATTTTGTCGGTACGCGCGAAGACGTTCCAGTCGATGTAACGCAAGTCGTCACCGGGCATGTATGCGCGGTACTCGGCAAACTCCTGGCTGAAGCCGAAGGTGGGTGAGCGGTGCAGGCCCACCAGGGTACCTTCGACCGCTGAACGTGCCACCAGCTCCAGGTTGGAGAGTTGGGCGAGCACGGTCGGTTCGATCAACCGTTGGCGTACGCCTCCGAGACCGGGAGTGTGAGCGGAAGCAGCGGCGATGGTCATGAATTGATCGCCACCCGATCAAGCAGTTCGCTCACCAGTTCATCGACGTCTATCTGGTCCGACTCCGCGAGATAGTTGAGTTGCAGACGATGGCGCAATATCGGCAGCGCCAGTGTACGAATGTCGTCTAGTATCACGTGGTAGCGACCGTTGAGCAGCGCCCGGGCGCGAGCGGTCAGCGAGAGAAAGATTGCGGCTCGTACCGATGCACCGTAGCTGACATAATTGCGCACGCGATCGCTTGCGGCATCTTCGTGGGGTCGGGTGGCACGCACCAGGTCTACGGCATAGCGATTCATGGCATCGGAAATTGGCACCTGGCGGACCAACTGTTGGATTTCCAACAAGGATTCGGCGTCGGTGCAGGAAGAAATCTCCGGTAGCCCGAGACCCAGGGTGTTGCGTTCTACAACGGCGACCTCCTCGTCAGCGTCCAGGTAATCGAGAACGACATTGAAGATGAACCGGTCGAGCTGGGCTTCGGGCAACGGGTAAGTTCCTTCGAGTTCGATGGGATTCTGTGTGGCCAACACGACAAAAGGCGGTTGCAGCCGGTGGGTGGTGCCACGGATGGTCACGCTTGCTTCCTGCATGGCTTCCAACAACGCAGATTGGGTTTTCGGCGGTGTGCGGTTGATCTCGTCAGCCAACAGTACATGGGTAAAAATCGGACCCGGGACGAAGCGCCACGTGCGCTCGCCGGTCGCAGGGTCCGTGTCGATGATGTCGGTGCCGGTGACGTCGGTAGGCATCAGGTCCGGGGTGAACTGAATGCGCTTGAAATCGAGGCCCAGCGCGTCCGCCAGGGACTGCACCATAAGAGTTTTGGCTGTTCCTGGTAGACCGGTGATCAGGCAATGGCCCCCAACCAGCACGGTGATCAAAAGCTGCTCGAGCACCTGGTCCTGACCCACGATTACCTTGCCAAGTTCGGTGCGGATTCGTGTCATGGTTTCCTGAAACTTGCCGATCAGGGCTTCGGTGGCCTGGGTCTCTGGCGTGTCTAAGGTGGTTTCACTCATCGGTTGATCTCGACTAACAGTAACAGGGCAGGTCGGAAACGCGGCGCGATCTCCAGGGCGTAGAGCAACTGGCGTCGAGCCTCTTCAATCTGGTTCAGCTGATGCAGGGCGCCTGCCAGCTTAAAGTGGGCGCTGGCTTTATCGTAAGGCTCGAGTGCCAACACGGACCGGTACTCGGTTTGAGCCTCGGCGTGCCTGCCTGCCGAGGTAAGCCAGTCACCGAGCGTTGCGTGATGAACGGTGGTCAGTGGTACAGCGCGAGCCAGTACGCGTTGTACCGCGATGGCTTCGTCCAGGTTGGCGGCGTCGTGATAAGCACGTGCAAGGTTATCGAGTGCAGTTGGGTTGCGCCCACCCGCCTGCCAGTAGCGCGTCAAGGCGCTCATTGCTTTATCGGGGATTTTTCCACGCTCCGCCGCGCTCGCCATCAACAGATACGCACTATCGGGTCCGATGTATTGTGGATAGAGGCTGATGGCTTTTTCCGCGGATGTGATGGCATCGATCCAGCGTTCGGCTTTGAATGCAGTGGCGGCTGCAAGGTTTGATTTCCTCAAGTCTTCGAGTCCGGACACCACCTGGCCAAAACGTTCATCGAGATATCCGGCGAAGGCTTTATCCAGTTCGGCCGGAGTGAGCGCCAGCGCCTGTTCGATGGCTTCCACGGTCGTGGCACCGTTGCCATATGCCTCCAGTATGTCTACGAGGCCGTTGTCGAAATTGTCGGCAATGAAGAGACAAAGAAGCCCGGACTGCAGATAGGAAACGGATATCTGTTCGGGGTAACGAGGCCGGATAAACCCCTCATCAAGGTCTGCCACGGGCAACAGTCGATCGTCTGCCATGGCTTCGAGGAAACTATAAGGGACAGAATCGTTAGGGCTCGGACCGTAGCGCCACTCTTCGAATACGCTGACACCTTCGGCAAACCAGCGCGAAACCAGGTTGTTGGTCGCGTTCAGGGTGACTACGTGGACCAATTCATGCCACAGGGCGCTGACCCAATCGAATCCTTCGGCGGCGGTCTTTGCGGAAGGACCGTCCATAACGACCACGTCGCCGAAGGTCGCACCGAGAATTCCGAGCCCGGGCAAACCGGCAGTGCGCACGGCGAAGTCGTCATGGTGCTGATAAAGCTCGATGACTACGGGTCGTTCGAGTTTGTAGCGATAGCGGGCTGCCATTGCTCCTTCTGCTTCGCTGACAAATTCCCGCACGTAAGGGGCAAGCACTGCAGATTCGCTCTTGTGTAGACGCATGACCAGGTTGGATGACGAGATCGTGTCGAAGTTCGACAGGCTGTCCAGCAGCCGTAGAGTGTTTATCACTTCGGCGTTGTATGGGTCACCACTATAGGCGTGTTCCAGATGCTCGCGAGCCTCATCAAACCTGTTCAACCGCAGCAGGTTGATTCCGAGGTCTGCGTGGGCGAGCCAGTGATCGGGGTTTGTCTGTGTGGCTTTCTCGAGCAGTGCCACGGCTTCGGTATAACGCCGTGTGATGATGTAGAAGTAGGCCGGCACGGAGTAGATGTCACCGAAAGCCGGGTTTACTTCCAGGGCTTTGCCGGTCCAGGGGCTTGGTAACTCACCACCCACGTGATCGGCCGCGGCCAGTAACGCATAGACGTCGAGGCGATCGACTGTCGTGAGTGGTTTGTCGAGTAATCGAGTGAGTGAGGCGCGGGCGGCCTCTACGTCACCCACTTCCAGATGCTGCCGGGAGAGCAACATGTTGGCTCGAGGATGGTTTGGTTCGCGAGTCAGCACGGCGGCGATCAAACCCTGAGCGCGTCCTTCGAAACGCCTCGCCAGTAATTCGGCCTGACCCAACAGTGCGGCTGAATGCAGCGGGTCGATGGTCAACGCTTCTTTGAATAGCGCTTCTGCGTCCGCTGCCTGATGCACCTCGATGAACAACAACCCCCAGCGGGTGAGCAGGTCGGGGTTACCGGGTCCAATCTGGTTCGCACGGCGGAAAGCGCGATTTGCAGCGTTGGTGTTGCCCGTGCGCCAGAGAGCTTCGGCGCGCACGGCGTCATCATGTTCGATCCGCAGCAGTTCCAGGTAACAATTTTTTGCGGTCGGATCGCCCGTGTCATGCAAGGCTTCGCAGTGCTCCAGAGACGCACTTTTGTTGGCGGAGCCCGAAAGAGTTTCCAGATGGGTACCTGCCGGTCTCTCGTTGGTAGTCTCGGCTGCCCCATTGGCAGGCGGCGCGTCCACCACCGCCTCGCTCGTCATCCCAAATGGCGCAATCAGGAGTAACAGCACGCTCGATATCCGGTACAACCCGTGCAATCCAGACCTGCCGTGATGGAACGAAAAACTCGGAGAGATCCTCACGGGTCGTTCCTCTCGGCGGCATCTTCGATCTGGATTTCCACCACGACCAGTTCCAACAGCAGGCGCTGCAGTTCAGTGTAATAGTCGCTCACGAGGTAACTGCTTTTGTCTGCCTTGAGCGCGGCAATTTCCTGCTCGAGGGTGTTGCGGCGTTCGTCCACCAGAGAAACGGTTGGACCGATGGAAGGTACGCTTGCCAGTTGTGCGAGTACAATTGCCGTCTCCGGTCCCTCTGACAGCGGATGTTCGGTGGCCATTGTGCGTTGCGAGGAGTAATGGTCGCTGACACCGTGAGAGGTGTAGTTGAACGCTTCTTGCGCGGTAATGCGCAGATCTTTGTCGATATCCGCAGTTCTGGTGCCGAGCGCTTCACTAAAGTAACGCGCAAACACCGTGGCGTTGCGCTCCTCACCGGAACGGGTTGCGGTGATCACCGTGCGCCCGGCATGTTCGAGGGGAGCTTGTGCTGCGCCACTGGAACTCCCGGTAACCACCACTAACTGGCGCCTCGCCGCCACGGGTGCAAGCCAACCAGCTAAATCCGTGGCGGTAAAGTCGGGCCCGGGCACGTTGAATCGAAAGTGTTCACCGTCATAGCTGCCGTGGCCTATGAACAGCATGACCAAGGCATCCTTGGTAGTGGCGCGTTTGCCGATCTCGGCCAGTGCCGATTGTACAGAATCACGATTCGCTGCCTCCCCAAGCAGCAGAGTAATATCGTTGGCAACCTCGCGGAGGTGGTCTGCAGAGGTGTTTGCGTAGCGTTGAAATTGAGTTTCATAGTCTACTTCCCCGCCTAACCCCGCGACGATGAGCGCGCGGGTTTCAGCGCTCATCGCCTGACTCGCAACAAACAAGCAGGCGCCCACCAATAAGATGCAGGTTAACGGATGAACGTGGGTAACCATCAAACCCTTCCCCATGCCCGTCTGAGCCCCCACTCACCGAGCTTCAACGCAAGTAGCAGAGCAAATAGAGCCGGCATGTACCAAAGTGGCAACAGCTTGACGGAACGGATGCCGCTGCCGGTAAACGTCAGTGCGTTCGCGATGCCGGCAACGTCATCGCTCGACCAGTAGCGGCCGCCGGTGACATCCGCGATGCGGCGCAACAGCGGTTCGTTCTGTACCGGGCGAAGATATTCCCGATTTTGCGCGCCGGTACGTATGAATCGAGTAATCGTTTCCTCACCGGTCGGGTCTTCGATGCTGACATCCACTCTATACACGCCCGGTGCACCGGGTACGTAGCGGACAGCGAGAACGCCCGGTACGTCGCCTGGTATCAGTTTCAGGTGAGTTTCCGAGCGGTCGGGGTGGGTAATCACTGCGTTGGCAGATATGTTTTCAGCAGGCTCGAATAGCTTGTTCCTGAGAGACGCCCGTACCACGATGCCTCCACTGTCCATCGACAGGTTTACGCTTCTCGGCCGCTGTGCTGTTTCTGCCAGCTGGCGAAGCAGTTGGCGCCAGAACAAGCCGTGGCGCGGGTCGTCCGGTGGCGTACGCATCTGCCAACGCCAGGTAGTGGCCGTTGCCAATATCGCGGTCGTGCCAAGGCCATAGGGCTGGGTGACCAGAAGAGGGCTCGCTGTTCCTCCCTGCACCAGTTCGAGCAACGTGGTTGCCGCAGGTTTGAGCGTCCCAAGCCGTTGATAATCGCCCAGTGGCGGTAATGTCGCCCATGCGTCTGCGCCTTCGCCGGCCGCAAGTTGGGTGAGGGGCGATACCAGTCCGTCCCGGGTGGGACGCACGGTGCCGTTCGCGGACCCGTAGGTGGGGCCGGTTTCACGCTCTAGAGTAACCGGCAGCGCCGCGGCCAGTGGCGTTACATCCCAGCCGCCTTCGGCAAGTGCTTCACGCCCGGCCAACGCCAGTAGGCTGCCACCGCGTTCGGCTACAAAGGACTCCAGCCACTCATGCTGCTCTTCGGTGAACGAGTTGGCCGCAATGCTGCCCAGTACGATCACGTCGTAACCGTACAGAGATTCCAGATCCGGTGGGAAACCGTCGGCAAGCTCGTCTTCGTTGGACACACCCTGACGATAGGTCTTGCGATCTGTGGTACGTAACCAGCTGACAAGTTCCAGTACTTCGTCGCCTGCAACCGCGCGGCGGATGAACTTGTACTCCCAGCGTGGCTCACCTTCGAGGTAAAGGAAACGTCGGCGCCGGTCGTTTACGGTAAGCAGTCGTTGAATCTGGTTATTTTCTGCCAGGACGTCGCCCGGCGGTGGTGTTAATTCAAAGCTGAGTTCACGAATCCCGGTACCACCGCTGTCGAAGGTGATTTCTGTTCGGACCGTAGGCGTTTTGGCGGAGAGTTGTACTCGCTGCATCGCCAGCAGCACCCCGCCGTCGCGCACGTGTATCACCGCTTCCCCGCTGGTCGTGTGTTCAATGACCAGGAGCGCGGATACCCGACTCGCGGGGGGCGCGTCCGCGGCCATTTGTACATCGACCAACTGTACTTCGCCTGGAAGCGAATGGGCCCCGAAGCCGATGGTGTGTACCGGCACCCCGTGGGCGGCAAGGGCGGCCATATCGATGGTCGAGTGATCGCCGTTGTCGGCTCCGTCGCTCAGCACGATCACCGCAGCAAGCGGTGCGCCCTTGAAACTATCCAGCACCGAAGCGGTGGATGCGATCAAATTAGTTTCGGCGTCGGTCGCCTCTATGGAAAAAGCGCCGGTAATTGAATCACCGGGTTGCATTGTCCTTCGCACTGCCGAGTTGTCGAAAGTGAACAACGCCATCTCTGCCAGACCGGACAGAGCCGGTGTCAGTTGCAGTTCTAACAGCTCCAGGGCGGCATTCAGCCGGGTCTGTTCATCATTCGCATTCGTATTGGGGAAACTCATGCTGCCGGAAGTGTCGATGAGCACGGCGATGTTGTTGGCACCGTGTTGCAGCGTGGTGGTTTGCAGCACTGGCCCCGCGAGTAAAGCTATTACCCCCAACGCCACGGCAATCTGCAAACCGGCGATGGTCAAGCGCCGCCACCACACAAGGCTCCTGGTACGAACACCTGCCATCACGCTGATGGTGATGATGACGACGACAACACCCGCGCAGGTCAGCCACCACAGCGGTTGAAAAACGTTGGCAAACAGGAACGTTCCGGTAGCAAACGCCTCGAGGGGATAGCTGAATAGTTTTTCAAACACCATGGGGAAACCGGATCAGTGAGTCAGCACATAGGTGTAAACGTTCACACCGAGCCGATACGACTTTGTGCTGAAGCGTTCGAAGTACCACTGGCCGTAGGCTTCACGTTCCCAGCCGTCCGCGACGTCGGTATTGTGTGTGCCGATAACCATCAGGCGACCATCGTCGTCGAAGTAACCGCGCATGGTCGCCCGCTCCAGGGAACCGGCCGGGTAGCGGTGTACCCACGGTGGTTCGGAGGTTTGCAAGCCACGGCCGGCGAAGCTGCGGGCAGGAATCTGGGGCATCTCATCCATTTCGAACACCGTGTGGAATATCGGGTGATCGATGGGTACTTCCCGCCAGCGGTTGCCCGGGAGTACCACCTTCATGAAACGTTCGAGGCTCGCCCATTCGGCATCACCCCAGAAATCGTCGGCCCAGAGAAAGCCACCGTTTTTGAGGTAGTCACGCAGCGCATCCGCGTCTTCGGCTGAGAAGTTTGCGTAACCCACATCGGACATGAAGATCAGCGGGAAGTCGCCAAGGTCCGGGTCGGTGAGCCGGCGTCTGGCGGGCAGGGCAGCAGGATTCAGTCGGGTGAGCTGGCGAAGACGTTTGGCAAAGTTGTGTTCGGCTTGCGGGTAGTCGGTTTCCCATCTGGCCCACACCCGTCCTTCGAACTGGTAATACGCCTCCCCCCAGCCACCGATACTGTCGTAGACCACCCGGGTCAGATTGACCTGGGTGAGATCGGTGAAACCATTCTCCTCGCCTGAGAAGGAGGATCCGGAAGCGGCATTGACCGGTGACCCATACACCATTTGCATCAGCAGCGTCAGCGCAGCGATTGGGAATAAGCGCATCTGGTGAGCTCCCGAAAATCATGCAGCGGGTAAACCAGACTAGTATAGGGTGAGGACTTTGTATAGAAACGGCTGTCCGACTGCTGTGACCGTGCAAGTTGATGAGTTACTGCCTGGTATCGTTGGCAGGCACTCCATCGTCTCGGCTGCTAGAATAGGTCATGGCAAAAAGACAAGAACAAGAGAGCGCTGATCCCGAAGTTACCGAAGTCGCCCCCAACATTTTGCGGATGCAGCTACCCATCCGCATGCCGGGTCTCGGTCACGTCAATATGTACGCGTTGCTGGACGACAAGGGAGCGGCCGTTGTCGATCCTGGTCTGCCAGGTCCCTTCACCTGGAGGGCGATTCAACATCGCTTGCGCCAGGCGGAGCTGAAACCGAAGGACATCCACACGGTCATCATTACCCACTCCCACCCCGATCATTTCGGGGGTGCTGCACGTTTCGTAAAGGAACACGGTGCCAGGGTGATTGCACATCGCAGTTTCCGTTTCGGCATAGCCGAGTCGGTCTCCAGCAACCAGCCGGAGGTCTCGGTCGAAGACCTCGATGCACAGCGGGAACTCGAGGCAGCGCACGAAGCCGAACAAGCAGACACCGGGGCAACGCCGGGAAGTCCACATGACCATGATCACCGGCATAACCATTCACACAACCCCGAACC
>SMVB01199235.1_pt1 | contig 18379 bp, 17 predicted proteins | sample 2456461 | NCBI WGS metagenome assembly SMVB01 (sample SAMN11095934, study PRJNA526329) | marine sediment metagenome | biome: Marine sediment; feature: Surficial sediment; material: Deep marine sediment; isolation source: Hadal surficial sediment | place: Pacific Ocean | collected 2014-05 | depth...
CGCGTGCTCGACCCCGAACCTCGCCGAGACGCCCTGGGACATCTTTGCGCAATTTCGGATGACCCGGATCCAGTCGTTCGAGACTCGCTCGCGCCTGCCGTCCGGAAATCGGACCCGTGCCCAATTGCTTCGTACGGCCCCAGGAGTCAGCGAGCCAGCGCTTCGTGCGGAGGCTGATCGAGGGCCGTCGGCTCGACGCCGTATTCCTCGGGTGGATGGCCTGCGACGGCGTTCAATTCGATGTTGGGTATCTACGGGCCCTCGAAGACCCACACGTCGCTGCCATCGTCCTTGCAAATGATCCGACGGGCCCGATCGCTGTATTTTTCCGCAAGCCGTCCCTCGAATACGTCCGGGGGCTCGACCCCCTGTCCTCTGGGGCGTAACGGTCACGGTCTTCACCGCTTCGCCTACTCACCGCTTCGCCTAATAGTGCTCACGTACTTTCGAGAAATCCCAGCTGTACACGCGGTCCATCGGAATGCGAAGCAGGACTCGCTCTCCCCGGCTTCTTCGCTGCTTGCGGCTCTCCCTGAACCAGTCGGGCATTTCAGTCGTGCCACTCCCGAGCGCGCGATCCTTTTCTTCCAGCGCAGTCTGGACCCGTTCGATCTCGTCCGTGTCCGACACCGCCCGACAGGCCCCCTCGATCCGTACGCCGCGAAGCTCGAAATAGCTCTCGCCCGATTCCACTACCGCGCAGACCCGAGGATCATTGAGAATATTCGCGTGCTTGAGACTCTGGCTGCGGGTGTCGATGTAGATATTCCCTTCGAGCAGCACGAACCAGAGCGGATGGGCGACCGGTGAGCCGTCGGGGCGCAGGGTCGTCACGATGATCGTTCGCTGGTGGGCGAGGTACTCCTCGACCTCAGCCGGACTCATGCTCGTGGTCACGGGCGTGTCTCCTGACGACAGGGCTGCAGAGAGCAGGGCTCATCACGACAAGACGTATCGCAGCGCGGCTCACCGAAGCCGCTTGCTGACATCCTCACCTTCGGCGATTCGCTCTGCATATCCATCGAGCCATCTGTGAAATTTCTCCGAATCACCTTCGTCGGCCTGCATCCGGGGCAGGGCGGTGATGGCGTAGTCGGGGTTGTTGAGCGGGGGATGATCAGAGGCGGGCTTGCGCGCCATGATCTTTTCGATGATCGGAGCAAGTCGCTCGTCCTTCTCACGTTGGCGCTCCGGCTCCCGGTCCACGAATTCGGGCATGACCTCGCGGCCGAAGAGTTCGAGGCTCTCCATGATATGTTCGTGTTTATTGCGTCCGGATGCGCAGCTCAGGATGAGCTGATCGACGCCGCATTCTTCGTAGCGACGGATATAGTCCCGGACTTGTCCAGGTGTTCCCATGGCGCCGCGCAATCCGCCGACCCCCTCTTCCACGACCCGAGCGCCGAGCCGATCCGGATTGGTTGCAGCGAGCTTTACCGCTTCGGGATCGTACCCCTTCTCTCTGCGTCGCATCTCGTAGTCTGCCCAAAGGTCGGTCTGGGCGGGTTTGTGGCGCCCGTAGACATAGTAGTGGCCGAGGGAATAGCCCAGGAAGTTGGCGCCATAGGCGCCGCGTCGCACGGCCTCTTCGGCGTCTTCGTGGCAGAAGAAGGTGGTGACACAGGCCAGGTTCGCATTGACCGCATCACCGATCGGAACCGCTTCGTGTTCGAGGGTCGTGTAGTAGTCGTCCACCCATTCCCGTGCCTCCTCCGGGTCGAAGAAGGCGAAGGAGAGGGCGCCTATGCCATGTCGTGCGGCGCGATGGATCGACTCTCGCCGGCTGCACGCGAGCCACACGGGAGGGTGTGGCTTCTGTTGGGGCTTGGGGACGACGTTGCGGGGGGGCAGGGTGACGTATCGACCGTCGTGCCCGGTAAAGGGCTTCTCGGTCATGCAGCGCAGCGCAATCCGAACGCCCTCTTCCCACATGTCATTCTTTTCTTCCGGCTTCACTCCGAAGGCGGCCAGTTCCGTGAGCGACGATCCCTCCCCGGTGCCGAACTCGACGCGACCGCCAGAGAGCAAGTCCAGGGTGGAGATCCGCTCGGCGATCCGAGCCGGGTGATTGATGGCCGGTAGCGCGTGGACGATGCCGTGACCCAGCCGAAGATTCCGGGTTCGCTGGGAGAGCACGGCGAGGAAGATTTCGGGCGCGCTCGAGTGGCTGTACTCCTCGAGAAAATGGTGTTCGACGAGCCAGAAGGTCTCGAAGCCGAGGCGGTCCGCCAACTCGGCCTCCTCCAGGGCCTCCTCCATCACGCGGAGTTCGTCGCCCTCCTCCCACGGTTTGGGAACCTGGTGTTCGTAGAAGATTCCGAATTTCATGGGTGCAAACCCTCTCTCGAATGGCGCGGCGGAATGAAGGGTTACCTTTTGTATAATTAAAAATATACATGCTAGATTTTACTCATGTCAACGGCCTCGTCCACGTCGACTGAAAGGGACCGCGCCCGCCGACTGCCTCGGAGCGAGCGGCGGGAGGTGATTCTCGACGGAGCGACCCACGCTTTCGCCCAGGCTGGATTCGCGGCGACCAGCCTGCCGGCGATCGCCGAAGCCTCCGGGATCACGACGATCATCGTGTACCGTCATTTCGATTCCAAGGAAGAGCTCTACCGCGCGGCGCTCGAACGTGTCCGCGCGCGTCTCAGCGCTGAACTCGAGACGGCTTCCGAGCCCGGCGGATTCGGCATCGATGCTCGATCGGTGCTCGCCGCCGCCCGACACGATCCCGATGGATTTCGCTTATTGTGGCGTCATGCTGCTCGTGAGCCGCTCTTCTCTTCCTACGCCGCGGAACTGCGGGAGTGGGCGGTCGGTGCCGTTGCGACTTCCATGGGCGATCGGGTTCCGCCCGACGCGCTGCAATGGGCCGCTCACGCCGTTGTCGGATATCTCGTGGAGGCGGTCCTCAACTGGCTCGAGTTTGGCGATCCGCGCCGTGATGCGCTCTTCGTAGAGGCGACGAACGCCGCGATGGGCGCCGGGGTGAAGGTCTGGTCGACGTCGAACTAGCAAGATGGGAGCTTGAAAGGGAGACCTCATGCCCAACGACTGGCAACTTCGAGAAACTTCGCCGGAACTGGCCGCACGTTATGTCCGGGACGGGCAGTGGACCGATGACACACTGGCATCGGTGCTGGACGCGGCTCTGCGAGAGCGCGCCGATCTGACCTTCCGGGTATGGTCTCAGCGGAGGCCGTATCAGGGAACGGTTGGCGATGTCCATCAACTCGCCTGCCGGGTCGCAGGTGGATTTTCGGCGAGGGGAATCGGGCGCGGGGACGTGGTGGCCTTCCAGATTCCGAGTTGGGTGGAGGCGGCGGCGACCTTCTGGGGTGCGGCCCTTTGCGGTGCGGTCATATTGCCAATCGTTCATTTCTACGGTCCCCGGGAAGTGGGCTTCATCCTGCGCCAATCGGGTGCGCGGGCGTTCATCACAGCCGACCAGTTCCGAAGCTCCGACTACCTCGCGACGTTGGACAGCGTGTGTGCCGAGGCCCAGGATCTGGAGCTGGTCGTGGCGATCGGGCAGGCGCCGGATTCGGTGGTGTCCTTCGAGACGCTGGCGGATCATCCGCCCATCTCGGCGCCCCCGAAGCTCGAGCCGGCAGAGCCCGCCGTCATCGCCTACACGTCGGGCACCACCGCGAGCCCGAAAGGCGTCATCCATACGCATCGCAGCATCCTGGCCGAGACCCTGCAGCTCGCGGCAATGCAATCACCCGATGAGCTGCCCACCCTCTCGGGCGCTCCCGTCGGTCATTTCATCGGCATGATGTCGGGGCTCCTGCTCCCGCTGGTGCGGGGCCTGCCGATCCATCTGATCGACGTCTGGGATCCCGCGGCGGTCCTGTCTGCAATGCTCGAAGCGAATCTCACTGCGGGCAGTGGCTCCCCGTATTTTCTGAACAGCCTGCTCGACCACCCGGATTGCACGGCCGAACACCTGAAGCGCATGCGAACGATCGGGTTGGGGGGCGCTCCGGTCCCGGCTGCGGTGGGCGAGCGGGCGGAGTCGCTTGGGATCTCGATCTTCCGCTCCTATGGCTCCAGTGAGCTGCCTTCGATTACGGGTGCTCGCCACGAAGACCCGCGCGAAGAACGGCTGTACACCGACGGTGCGACGCTCCCCGGGGTGGAGATGCGGATCGTTGACGAGCAAGGACGCGACTTGCCGCCGGGAGAGCCGGGCGAGATCCTGGCGCGGGGTCCGGAACTCTTCGCCGGTTACATGGATTCGTCTCTGACTGCGGACGCCTTCGTCGATCAAGACTGGTTGGCGACCGGCGATATCGGTGTCGTTGACGAACACGGCTGGCTTACCATCACCGACCGGAAGAAGGACATCATCATTCGCGGCGGTGAGAATATCAGCGCCGGCGAGATCGAGGAGCTACTCGCGAAAATGGCCGGGGTGGCGGAGGTCGCAGTGGTGGCGGGTCCCGATCCGCGTATGGGCGAGCGAGCCTGTGCGTTCTTGCGATTGCGGCCCGGCATGCAGGCCCCCGACCTCGCAGCGGTGCAGGAGCACCTTGGCGCCATCGGTCTCACGCGCCAGAAGTGGCCCGAAGAAATTCACGAGGTCGACGATTTCCCGCGGACCCCGTCCGGGAAGATCAAGAAGTTCGAGCTTCGCACTCGACTTCGCGACGCTGCGCTTGCACGCAGCGTCGAACCCTGAGGAGTGTCAGACGAGATGCCGGAGCAGGCGATTGAGACCGTGATTGGATTCTGGAGAATTGCAGAGCAGGACCGTGAACGACTGGCCATCGTCGACCCGCTCGGTCACGAAATCCGCTATGGCGAACTCTATGATCAGGTGAACCAGATCTCCAATGCATTTCGAGCACGCGGGCTCGTGCAGGGTGACCACATTTCCATCGTGCTTCCCAACGAACCTATGCATCTGGCGCTGTGTCTTGCCGCCATGCAATCGGGGCTCTACATCACGACGATCAATTGGCATCTCGTCGGTCCCGAGATCGCGTATATCCTCACCGATTCGGAATCGAAGCTCTTCGTCGCCCATGAGAGTATCGGACATGAGGCTATCCGAGCAGCGGACGAGGCGGGCTTGCCGGCCGATCAGCGCCTCGCAATCGGCGAGATTCAGGGCTTCAGTCCGCTTGAGGAGTTCATGCAAGGGCAGCCTTGTTCGAGACCGGAGAATCCCCGAGCCGGCTCCCTGATGTTCTATACATCAGGTACGACGGGCCGACCGAAGGGAGTCCGACGTCCGTTAGGCGACGTTTCGCCCGACGACGCTGCTGCTGCGATCATGGGGCTCTTCGCCCTTTTCGACATTCATCCCCACGACGGCCATGTTCACATTACCCCCGCCCCCCTCTATCATTCCGCCCCCAACAGCTGGGCGATCACATCGCTTCATTGCGGGCATCCCGTCGTATTGATGGATCACTTTACGCCTGAGGGGATGATGGAGCGGATTGCACGCTATCGAGTCAGCCACACGCATATGGTTCCCACGATGTTCCACCGGCTTCTCGCTTTGCCGGAGGACGTGCGTGCGAGTTACGACGTCTCGTCGCTGCGCACCATGATTCACGCCGCGGCACCCTGTCCGGTGGCGACGAAGTGGAAGATGCTCGATTGGTGGGGGGACGTGATCTGGGAGTACTACTCTGCCACGGAGGTCGGCGGCACGATCATCAGCCCCTCCGATTGGCGCAAGCATCCGGGTACGGTGGGCCGCCCCTTTCCGGGATCCGAAGTGAAGGTCCTGGATGACGACGGGAACGAGCTTGCGACCGGCCAGAGCGGCACGATCTACATGAGAATGGAGGGCGTGTCCTTCGAGTACTACAAGGACAGGGAGAAGACAGAGAAGGCCTCAAGAAAGGGATTCGTCACGGTCGGGGATATCGGCTATCTGGATGCGGACGGGTATCTGTTCTTGAACGACCGCAAGAACGACATGATCATCGTCGCGGGTGTGAATCTCTACCCGGCCGAAATCGAATCTGCCCTTCAACAACATGATAAGATCGTCGACGTCGCCGTCTTCGGGATTCCCAACGCCGACACGGGCGAAGAGATCAAGGCGGTGATCGAGCTGAGTCCTGGAACGTCCGCGGACGACCGGACTCGCGCCGAGATCATGGAGTTCTGCAAGGGCCAGCTGGCGAAGCAGCGTTGGCCACGGAGCATCGACTTTACCACCGAGATGCCGCGCGATCCCAGCGGAAAACTATATAAACGAAAGTTGCGCGATCCCTACTGGGAAGAGCACGACAGCTCGATCGTCTGAAGCGAACGCGTAGCAAAGGGACCCTTTGATCCGTCCGAACGACGATCCCGGCATCGCAAGGAGACACTTGAGTGACCGACTTTTTTCGCGAGGAACGACTGCTCATCGACGGCGAACTCGTGCCGGCAACGGATGGCCGCACGTACGAGAACATCAACCCGGCCAGCGAGGAGGTGATCGGAGTTGCCGCCGACGCGGGGCCGAAGGACATCGAGCGGGCGATCGCTGCGGCGCGCCGGGCCTTCGACGAGACCGAGTGGTCGCGTGATCACAGTCTGCGATCTCGCTGCTTGAGGCAGTTGCATGACGCCTTCCAGGAGAATCTCGAAGCCCTGCGCGCGAGCTACGTCGCCGAAGTGGGCTGTCCCATCAACATGACGAGTGGGCCGGCGCTGGAGGTTCCCATCAAAGGTCTGAACTACTATGCCGACTTCATCGAGAAATATGATTGGTCCGAGGACCTGGGCGTGGCGGATAATCTGGGGATGGGCAAAGCGCAGCGCTGGATCGAGCGTGAGGCCGTCGGCGTGGTCGGCGCGATCACGGCCTGGAACTTTCCTCACGAACTGAACTTGAAGAAGGTGGGCTGGGCGCTCGCATCGGGCTGTACGGTCGTGCTGAAAGGCGCGCCCGCAACGCCCTGGTGCACGTTGCTCCTCGGTAAGCTCATCAAAGAGAACACGGACATGCCGTCGGGTGTGATCAACACGATCACGTCGTCGAAAAATGGAATCGGCGAGCAGATCACGACGGACCCTCGCGTTGACATGGTCTCTTTCACGGGCTCGACCGCGGTGGGCAAGCGCATCCTCGAGGTGACGGCTCCCTTCGTGAAGCGCGTCTCGCTCGAGCTCGGTGGAAAGTCCGCGTTGATCCTGCTCGATGACATGCCCGGTATCCCGGACATTGCGGGGATGGCCGGTGCTAGCGTCTGCATGCACGCGGGGCAGGGTTGCGCAATGTTGTCCCGGGTGTTGGTGCCGAAGAGTCAGCTGGCCGAGGCGGCGGAGAAACTGAAGGCGGCCATGGCCAATGTGAAGGTGGGCGATCCGACCGACCCGGAGACCGTGCAGGGCCCGCAATGCAGCGCGGCCCAACGCGAACGCGTCGAGGCGCTGATCCAGCAGGGCATCGATGACGGCGCCACGCTGCTCTGTGGTGGCGGCCGGCCGAAGGACCTTCCGAAGGGTTACTTCGTCGAGCCCACGGCCTTTGTCGCCGAGCCGGACTCGATTGTCGCGCAACAAGAGTTCTTCGGTCCGGTGCAGTGTCTGATCGGTTACGAGGACGAGGAAGACGCGATCCGGATCGCGAACAACTCGAGCTACGGACTCTCGGGGGGAATCCTCGGACTCGATATCGAACGCGCCAAACGTGTGGCGCGACGCATCCGAACCGGCACGATGATGATCAACGGCGGGATGTGGTACGGCCCGGATGTTCCCTTTGGAGGCTATAAACAGTCCGGTCTGGGCCGGGAGAACGGTGTCGCGGGGTTCGAGGAATTCCTGGAGGTGAAGGCTCTGGCGGTACCCGCCGGTTAGGCGATTGCGGCCTACGCGGTCGAGCTTTGACGTGTCACTCTTGCGCCTTGTCGAGGCGGTTGTCATGGGAAGGGGCCTGAACGATGCCGAGTGATCTAGAGACCAGACAATCCGTTCTCGATACGGCCAAGGCCATGGTGGAGTGTGGCCTGGTGGAGGGGACGGCCGGAAACGTTTCGGCTCGCTTGCCCGATGGGCGCGTCGTGCTGACGCCGTCTTCGCTCGACTACGATTCGATGACGTTGGATGACCTCGTCGTGACCGACGCTGAGGGAAATATTCTCGAAGGCGAACGGCCGCCCACGAGCGAGAAGGCTTTGCATCTTTTTTGTCTGCGGCAACACGAGGACATCGGTGCGGTAATGCATTGCCACGCACTCTTCGCGAGTATGTTCGCCGTCAATCATCAGCCGATCCCGTGCGTGATCGAGGAGTTCGACATCTATGTCGGTGGCGAGGTGCCGGTGGCCGAGTATCAGCTGACCGGATCGGATGAACTTGCCGTCGAAGCGTCGAAGTGGCTCGCAGATCGTGCTGCGGTGCTGATGGCAAATCACGGGCTGCTTTGCGTAGGCAAGGATCCGAGCCATACCTTGAAGATCGCACGACTCGTTGAACGCACCGCCCAGCTCGTGTGGGGAGCAAAGTTGATGGGCGAGCCGGTACCCTTGCCGGAGTCCACGCTCGAGAAGTTTGCACCGCTCTACAAAATCGTGGGCCGGCTGCGCTGAGCCCTCCGGCCGGACGAGCTCGACAGGAAGGAATTCTGGTGACTACGCCACCCCCACCCGCGCAACGGCCCCGCGCCCTCGTGACGGCGCCCTTTCGGGGTGAGGGACTCGCCACGCTCGAGTCCATCGCGACCGTCGTACTCGATCCATGGATCGATCAGACCCCACTCCGAATCTACGGCCCCGACGAGCTGGCTGCGCGCGTTTCGCAAGAGGGTATCGACATTCTCATCTGTGAGGCCGACTTCTGTATGGGCGCTGTTCTCGATCTGCCCCTTCGCGCCATCGCATCCACACGCGGGGCTCCGACCAATGTCGATGTGGAGGCCGCAACTTCTCGCGGGATTCCCGTTCTGCATGCGCCGGCCCGCAACGCGGACGCGGTTGCAGAGATGACCGTGGCGTTGCTCTTCGCCGCTTCGCGAATGCTGATCCCCGCCGATCGGGATCTGCGGGCGGGCGAGATCGTCAAGGATGGACGACTCTCGTATCAGCGCTTTCGTAGCTGGCAGCTGGCGGGGCGTACCGCCGGAATCGTCGGACTCGGCGCGGTCGGGCGCGCGACGAAATGGCGGTTCGAAGGTCTTGGCATGAAGGTGATCGCGTACGACCCGTACAACAGCGATGCAGCCCACAGCCTCGAGGACCTGCTGGCCGAGGCCGATGTCGTGTCGGTGCACGCGGCGCCCACGCCGGAAACCCTCGGAATGATCGGAGCTGCGCAGTTTGCGTTGATGAAGAAGGGATCGATCTTCATCAATTCCGCGCGGGCGGCGCTCCACGATCTCGACGCGCTGACCGAGGCACTCCTCAGCGGGCACCTGTTCGCGGCGGGGCTCGATCACTTCGAGGGTGAGCGCCTCCCGAAAAGCCACGCTCTTCTCGCCCTCGACAACGTCGTGCTGACGCCTCATATCGGGGGCGCCACCTACGACACCGAGGTCAATCATTCGCGCATGATCGCCGACGACCTGGTGAGACTCCTTTCAGGTGAGCGACCGAGATTCATCGTAAATCCGGAGGTTCTCGACGGGATCCCGCGATGAATGACAATCCCTGATCATGTGAGGCGAGGGGAATGAAGAGCAAGCGCTGGCTGATGGGCATCGATCTGGGCGGCAGCGGAGTGCGTTGCCGACTGGTGGATACCGCCTCCGGCATGAGCTTCGAGGGGACCCGGAGCTGGACCTTCCCGAGTGCCAAGGGATCGTTCGGGCTCGGCTTCGACCTCGATCTCGCCGGGATGTGGGCGAAGCTTGGCGACGCAAGCCGCTCGACGATGGAATCCGCGGGCGCCCGCGCGGACGACGTCGCGGGAATCGGCGTGACCGCCCTGCGCTTCGGCAATGTGATGCTCGATCGCGAGGGGGATGTGCTCTTCGCGGTCCCCAATCGTGACGCGCGGGCGGCCGCGGAATACTTCCAGCTTGCGGCGGAGGAGGGCGACGCCATCCTGCGTGACACCGGCCTCTGGCCACTGCCGATCCACACCTCCGCGCGCTTGCTCTGGCTCAAGAATCAACGCCCCGAAGTTCTCGCGAACGTCGCCTGCGTGTTGAGCCTGAGCGATTGGGTCAACTACCGATTGTGCGGGGTGCGGGCGAGCGATTTCTCACAGGCGGGCTGCACGGGGCTCTTCGATCTCGTCCGGCGCGAGTGGAACTGGGAGCGAATCGAGGGACTCGGGCTGCCTGGCAATATCTTTCCGGATACGAAGAAGTCGGGATCACTATTAGGCGGGTTGGAGCCGGAGGCGGCTGCGGATCTCGGCCTGGCCCCGAAAACTCCGGTGGGTCTCGCTGGCGGCGACACCCAATGCGGCCTGTTTGGATCAGGTGTAATCGAGGATGGTGACGTCGGTTCGATCGCAGGAACGACGGCCCCGGTTCAAGTCGTCACCTCCAGAGTGAGGGTCGACGACGAGGGCAAGCTCTGGAGTGGCCATCACGTGGTTCCAGATCTCTGGGTCCTCGAGAGTAACGGCGGCCCCATGGGCGAAACGCTCAGCTGGTTCGCGCGGGTACTCTTCCCCGAATCCTCGCAGCCCGAGGCACGCCTGCTCGCCGAGGCATCGACCGCCGAGATGGGTGCCGCGGGCATGCTCTCGACGCTTGGAGCCGAAGTCATGAACGCGCGTGCACCGAGTATGCCGGTGGGCCAGATCACGCTGACGCACATGACGAGCGCCGACGACGCGAACCCACGTCGGCATCTGGCACGTGCAGTCGTCGAGGGTTATGCGTGTGCCGTGCGCGCGAATCTCGAGCAGCTCACGGGAGTCATGGGTCGGGGCTTCGAGCGCGTCCGGCTTTCGGGTGGCTTATCGCGCGGGGACGTGTTCGCGCAGCTGCTGGCCGATATAACGGGGGCCGAAATCATCGCGACGGCCTCCCCCGACGCGACCGCGCTCGGCGCGGCACTCTGCGGCGGCATCGCGGCGGGCCTCTACCGGAGTCCGCGAGACGCCGCGGCGGCGCTCGTGAAGACTCGCGAGCCGTTTACGCGGCGGGTCGGTTCTGCCGACGCGAGCGAGAAGCTCTACGAAGACTGGTGCAAGCTGCGGGCGGCGGGGAGCGAAACGACGGCCCCCGCCGCCGCCGCACACGTCATACCCTGGGTGCTCGCTGCGGGTGACTAACGAGCCTGGGCATTCGCAACGCAACCGGCGGGATTGGATCCGCGTCTGGGCGCGTGCGCCTTCTGCCGCGCAGGCTCCTAACCGAGTGCCCCGGGCATTCGACTGCAGCGGATCAACAGCGAGTCGTCGAGCGCCTCTTCGCGAAGGTGCGCAATCTTCTGGTAGCCATCGTTTCCGGGAAGTTTCGTGAAGGCGTCCCAGCTGGGCCATTCGACGATGAAGAACAGGTCGGGATCCCACTCGCCGATCACCGCCATGTCCGGAACGAATCCATCCAGCAGTTTCCCGCCGAGCGCTTCGACGAAGGGTGCGGCGGCTGCGACGTATTCGGCGTATTTCTCTGCGCCGCCGTCCTTCTTGAACCAGAGCGCGTTCAACATGTAGACCTTGTCATCCGCCATCGATCGAACTCCCCGGTTGTTACGCGCGAGTCTCGCAGGCGCGATTGAGTGCGTCCACAGCCGGACGGGGCGCAGTTCATGAATAGGTACTCGAGCAGCCCTTCGTTTCTCTCCTCGCCGACGGCGGATCGCAATGGCACCGGCTATCTGGCCACGCAAGGTGTCTACTACGCGCCCAGGGCCGTCGGCCCAGGACGGCGCTCATCGCCAGCCACTACAACGTCGACTTTTCCGAGCACTATATGGCCGAGCTGATGGCGTGACGCGGCTACGGATTGCTCGGTTGGAACGCGCGCTTTCGTGGGCTCGAGCATGGGTTCACGCTGGAACATGCGCTCGCCGGAAATGGAGCCACATATTCGGGTGACGTTGATGGTATTGTAGATCGTTGCTGTGGAGCGCGAAATCGGGGCCACGCCCTCGATCTCTCCAGCCGGTTTTCGGAGAGAAAGTTGGTGTTGATCTCTGTGCAAGGGCAAGGCTTGATTCACATCGATCCGATCACGCGAGAGCGGTCGTGATCTTGCTTCGGGCATCAAGCCTCTGGAAGCTGGGGATCCTGGTGTGGCTCGCCGCGACCCTCGGTGCATTGGCTTCACCCGCCGCGGACCTCGTGCCCGCGGTACCGCCGAGTTGGAAGCTTTTCGAATCGCCTGCGCTGCGCTTTCGGATTCGGCTACCCCCCGAGCCCGTTCGTACCGAAGAAGTTCGGAGCACATTCGTCGGGAAGGTGAATGAGTTCCAGCTTCTGGCCAAGCTGCCCGGGGCCGAGTTTGTCGTTCAGGTCCGCGAGCTGCCGCGTGCGACGCGTTGGTTCGTCACCGAGAATTACATCCTCTCGCGGGTGAAGGACGGGTTTCTCGAAGGCGGCGAGCGTCCGGAAATCTCCGACGAACCGATCATGCGAAGCGGCTACCCGGGACGACATATCCGTTACGAGGATCCCAAGCGCGGAGATGGAGATTGGGTGGAGGACGCGCTGATTTTTCTGGTGGAGAATAATCTCTACTTCGTGGTCGTCGCACGACAGCGCGCTTCGGAGGCGGAACTACCGATCGAGGCGTTCTTTCGATCCTTCGAATTGTGGTAGCTCGGCCGTCGGGTTTCGCAGGGTGCCGGGCTCCTCGCGCCAGCCACGACGAGCGCACCCGAAAGAAAGGCAAGGATCATTCGAAGCATGGGGCGTGTTCTCCCGAGTCGATCGACTAACAGAGAGCGTTGCGCAGTTCCTGGCGAGAGGTTTCTCGGCTCATGTTTCCGGGAACGAGACGATCTTCGAATTTCCGAGATGCGTGATCGTGCTTTCCCCCGCCCGCTGCTCGATATGAAACACCCATCGAACGTGATCGCGTTCCGCCTCGCCAGGACGCTGCACGTACCCGTACACCGTAATCCGACCGCCTTCGTCGATCCACGCCACCGGGTCAGAAAATTCGACGTCACCGGCACGCCAGGTATTGACGAAGGCTTCGATTTCGCTTCGACCGGCGTGATGACCTCCCACGAAGTCGTCGATCACCCCCTCCTCGGTGAAGAGTGCGCTCACTGCGAGGGGATCTGCTGCCGTGACTGCCGCGAGATAGAGTTTCGCGAGTTCGATCTTCTCCATTATATCCTCCTCGGGCTCCGCAGAACGCGATGCCGCACGGGTGCCTTCGACCCTCTACAATGACGAGGGATGGCCGCGGTCGCCAGCCGATCAACCACGAGGAACCGAGATGTCCAGCCAAGAGCCCTATATCGTGATCACCGCCGATACCCACGCCGGCGCGTCGATTGATGCCTATCGCGAATACCTCGATCCCGAATGGCGCACGGCTTTCGACGAATGGCGCGGCTCCTACAGCAACCCCGCGAAGAAGCATGTCGGCAGCAAGAAGATCAAGAACTGGGACTCGGATGTGCGCCGAAAGGATCTGCGGGACGACGGCGTGGTGGGCGAAGTGATCTTCCCCAATACGGTCCCGCCCTTCTACGGGAAGGCCTTCCACATCGCACCCCCCGCCACGTCCGAGCAATACGAACGCTTTCGTGCCGGTACGCGCGCCCATAATCGCTGGCTCGCAGAGTTCTGCGCCGAGGATGCTGCGAGCCGTGCGGGAATCGGCCTGATTCATCTGAACGATCTCGACGATGCGATCGAAGACGTGAAATGGATTGCGGAGAACGGTCTTCGCGGCGGTCTCCTGCTGCCGCTTCCCGCTCCGTCGGATGTCCATCTTCGTGCGCTGAACGATCCGGCGCTCGATCGTCTCTGGGCCGTCATCCAGGATCACGGTCTCGTCATGAATCAACACTCGGGGCAGGGTTGTCCGAACTATTCCGGTGGGCAAGGGTCGAGTGCGCTCTGGGCAATGGAGATGACCTTTTACGTTCAGCGCGGCTTTACCGCCCTGATCATGGGCGGGGTATTCGAACGCTTTCCGGGCCTCAAGTTCATCCTGACCGAGAGCGGCTGTGCCTGGGCCCCGCAGCTCATGAAGAACATGGACGCGATGTACCTGGCTTGGAAGATGGGCGCGATCGGCGAGATCGATACCACGAACGACCCGCCGCTCAAGGAACTCCCGAGTTTCTACGCGAAGCGCAATTGCTGGTATGGCGCGAGTTTTCCGGGTCCCGCGGACATCAAAGGCCGGGATGTCGTCGGCGTCGACCGGATTCTCTGGGGCAGCGATTACCCCCACTACGAGGGCTGTTATCCCTACTCACGAGAAAACATGCGCTTTGCGTTCTCGGATATTCCTGAAAAGGAAGTCCGGATGATGCTCGGCGAGAACGCAGCTGTGCTCTATGGCTTCGACCTCGACGCCTTGCGTGCGGACGCAGGCGTCGTCGGGATCACGCCGGAGCTCGTTCGAGTTCCCCTCGATGAAATTCCGGCGGACTCGACTTGCATCACCTTCCAGCGCGCCCGCGCCGAGAAGGCGATGGGGAAGTCGTTCTAGTTCTGGGTCTCGCGCTTCGTCCCGGATTGGGCGGCCTGGTATCGCGGGGATTCGTTTCTGCACTCGTTCTGCCGTGATGTACTCCACATCCTGATGTTCTTCGTGCTCCGATGCATTCCGTGGCGTCCGTCACTGAACGGACCACGGGAGGAAGCACGGTGAACGACGGACGAACGAAGAAGGTCGAGATGGAGAGTCCCGATCGACGCGGGGAGTTTCTGGCACGCCATCGCGTGACGCTGACGATGGTCAGAGGGCCCGCGGCGGGGATGGAGTGGACCCTCGAAGGGGCTCGCTCCGTGGCCGGTCGCTCGCCGAAGGCGGCCATCGAACTCGAAGACCGATCGGTTTCGATGGAACACGCGGTGTTCGAACTCGGCCAGGACGGATTCGGTGTCCGCGATCTTGCCAGCACGAACGGTGTGAGGGTGAACGGGAAACCGGTATCCAGTTCCGGTCTCGAGCATGGCGACCGAATCCGGCTCGGGGATTGCGAGCTCCAGTATGTCGTCGAAGATCGTCCAGAATCGCCGACGGCCTGGAGTGTAGAAGACGGCGCATGACCACGAGATCGCTCGTCGGTCGTCGGTTCGCTGGTTTCAGCGTCGAACGAGAACTCGGTTCGGGTGGCATGGGGATGGTCGTGCTCGCGCGCCAGGAGAGCCTCGATCGCCTCGCCGTTCTCAAGCGGATTCATCCTCAGCTGGTGGCCGACGCGGAACTCGAGGCTCGCTTCGAGCGCGAGGCGATCGCTGCGGCCCGGCTTCACCACCCGAATGTAGTCGGCGTATACGATCGCTTCATCGTTCGCGGGGATGCCTTTATCGCCACGGAATACGTCGACGGCCTCGACCTTTCCGGGATCTTGACTTCCGAATCGCGACTGCCCTGGCGAATTGCGGCGACGATTGCCCTCGAACTCGCGCGGGGACTCGAGGCGATTCACGCCACGGGCACGCTTCATCGCGACATCAAGCCCCAGAACATCCTTGTGGGCAGACATGGGGAGGTGAAGATCACGGATTTCGGGCTCGCTCTGGATGTCAGCGGCTCGGCGCTCACCCAGCCCGGAATCGCGGTGGGGACCCCTCCCTACATGGCCCCCGAGCAGCTTCGCGGCGAACGAGTGGATCCGAGAGCCGACCTCTTCTCGTTTGGCTGTGTATTCTACGAGATGTTGGTTGGGCGGCCGCCCTTCAGTCAGCCCGAGGACGAAGCCGACGGATCGCTGCTCTCGCGCGTCGAGTCCGGGCGTTATCCCCGTCTACGCGGGAAGGGTCGAGATGCGCCGCGCTCGCTCGTGCGATTGATTCGCCAATGCCTCAAGCCGCGCGCACCGCGTAGGATCGCATCGGCGATGGAAGTCCGTCGTCGGCTCGAGTCGCTGCTCGACCGACCCTCGAGTGTGGATTGTCAGAGCACGCTTGCGGCGTTCTTCTGGGATCGACACGTTTTCGAGTCGCGGCCGGCGGAAACGGTCGTGATGGTCGCGCGAACGTCCGCGACGGATCGCAGACAGCCGCTTCGATTCGGTCTCGCAGCGATCGCGATGACATTTTCATTCGGGATCTTTGCGATGTCGATTCACGATCCAGCGAGCGTCGTTCGATGGACGGATGTCGTCTGGCGTGCGCTCGTCCTGATCTAGCTAGCCCGCGAGCGCGAGCGCGGCCTCGAGGTCGAGGGACTCGCCGTTGTCAAGACGCTTGAAGTCGCAGTTGGCCGCTTCGTCTCGTGTGTAGCGGAGGGCCGCGCGGTTCGGCGTCCATTTACCGAGTTGGGTGCGCGGGTAGGACTGGAGCATCGACTCCGTGACCTTTTTGAGGACACCCGTCAGCACGATCGAGCCGTCCTGCTCGTCGACCGCGATGGATTCGGCGCCGAGTTCGGTGTTCTTCAGGGTCTTGAAGATGATCATGGGGACGGAGCTGAATTCGTCGGACATCGATGGGGCCTCGTTGGGTGTTTCTAGGGGTGTTTGCGGGGGTGACTCTCCGGCCTGAAGAGTGGCTCGGGCGGGAACCTACCGGTTGGCGGGGCGGGTCGCAAAGTCTCGGCGAAAACCGACCTCTCGCCCCGTATCGCCCCGCTGCGGATGCCCGCCAGAGGGTCAGGGCGTGTGGGACGAGAATACCGTTACGCTGCGGCTGCCCGATTCCGTCGTTCCCCCGAAAGCGAGTACCTCGAAGGCTTCGTGTCGTTCCGGGTCCGGATGCTCCATCCCGGGTGAGCCCATCGGCATGCCCGGGACCGTCAAGCCGGCGATCTTCGGACGCTCTTTCAGCAGCTTCGTGATATCCGACGCCGGGACGTGTCCCTCGATCAGATAGCCCTCGACGATCGCCGTATGACACGAACTGAGATCGTTCGGGATACCGTTCATTGCCTTGAACGCGGTCAGGTCCGGCAGGTCGGTCGCTTCGACGTCGAATCCGGCCTCGCGCAAATGGTCGATCCACTTTGTGCAACAGCTGCAGGTCGGTGTCTTGTAGACCTGAATGGTCGCCGGGTCAGCAGCTGCGCTGCCGGAGATCAGAAACGCTCCCGCGACGATTGCGGCGGCGAGCAGTGCGACGAGGAGCGCACGATCCGCGGGGTGATTCTTGGACATGGAATGGCTTCTCCTGCGGGTCGGCGGCGTTGGCCGACGCTCGACCGGGTGACGAAGAGTGTAGGCGCGCTCCTTCGGCACCGCCGAGCAGACCTTCGAATCGCCGTGATCGGCGCTGGCCCCTCTGGCCTGGCCGGCGGTCCGAACGGACTCGTCCTGAAGGTGCCTGATTTCATGAGCGTCGAGCAAGCGGTGGCCGAATTCGGTCAAACGGCCGAAACCCGGACCGGGAGCGCGCTCATGAGGGGAATTCCAGAGAAGCGGGCGCAATCCTCTTCGACACTGATCAAGAGCCCTGTATTGATACCGATCTTGCGTACGTCTCCGGCCTCGGTGGGATCCCCGCCCCAGCAATGGCACATCGAGACGAGGCCGGGCCGCAATTCCTTGTCCGGCCATGCGACCGCTTCGATCTCACCATGTGGCGACGTCATGCGGATCAGATCACCTCGTTCGAGACCTTCCCGGGCGAGATCATCAGGGTGCATGAACGCAGGATTCGTACCGTAACGTCGGGTGAGAGCCTCGATCTCGGTTCCCACGGAATTGAAGGTGTTGGCCATGCGTCGGCTGATGAGACGGTAGGCGTAGTCCGGTCGATCGTAACGATCCCCGTCGGCGAAATCCTGGAGCTCTTCGAACATGCGCGGATTTCCGACATCGAGTCGAGCAATATTTCCGGCTTCGCGCGGCTCGACGCAGACGGGCTCCTCTTCCTCGAAGAGCACCTGTTCGCGATCGTTGCGCAAGCGTTCGAGGGGGATCCAGGAATCTCTGGTCAGGAAGTCGAGGATCTCCTCCGAACTCGGTTTCTTCTCCATGTCGAGCCTGGTGATCGGCGTATCGACGCCCATGATCGGGAATACCCCGGCGGCGATCGTCATGTCGAGACCCATACGCTGGCCGAGGCCGTAGAAGAATTCCCAATCTTCGAGCAGATCGGAATTCGGCGGAACCTCGGCGACGGGGGGTGCGTATTGTCCGTAGCGTTCGGTGTATCCGAGAGCGGGGGAGACGGTGAAGAGGTTTTCGGTCGAGAGGGTGCAACCTGGAGTTTCGAGGGGGAGTTTTGGGGCGAGCACGTAGTGGGCCAGGCGCGCGGTCTCCGTGAGCCGCGGCTCGACGCAGACGTGGAGGTCGAGTGCCTCGAGTGCGGCGCGGGTTCGTTTCGGGTCGGGCCAGGCGCGCATCGGATTCCCGCCGATCGTGATCAGTGCTTTGATCTGTCCCGC
>SMVB01137787.1_pt1 | contig 18373 bp, 23 predicted proteins | sample 2456461 | NCBI WGS metagenome assembly SMVB01 (sample SAMN11095934, study PRJNA526329) | marine sediment metagenome | biome: Marine sediment; feature: Surficial sediment; material: Deep marine sediment; isolation source: Hadal surficial sediment | place: Pacific Ocean | collected 2014-05 | depth...
GAGCCCTTCACGGTCACGAAATAGTCACCCTCGTCGGTGACGACTCGGTACTGTCCGTCCGGGATCGGGTTGGTCCCGGGCTCTCTTGCTCTTGTGCTCATTCTTCCTCGTTCCTTTCGTTGCCGGCTGGATGTTCCTTGCGCCATTCAGCGCGTAACCGAGCACTCTCTTCGAGCTCGGCTTTCAGATCGGCCTCCATGCCCTGATATTCCTCATCCCATTTCCAGGGCTTCTCGAACACGTCGATCACTTCACCCGCCCGCGCGGTGGCTCCCTCAAAAAACCACCGCGCAAACTTGGCAACCTCATCGGGATCGTCGTACCAGGATCCCTCGACGTACTTATCGCTCATTCTGAACCTCCAAATATCTCGTTCCAACACTCCGCATGGATCCCGGTCATTAGGCGCTCGCGCTCATCGGCGCTCTTCTCAGGCCATACGTTCTGGACGTGCTCCCCGCCCTTCCACCGATCGAACTTCTCAGTGTCGAGCTCTACGATCGAGGTCAGGTGACAGACGATGCAGGCCGGGGTATGGAACTCGGTCATTGTCCGGGGACCGCCGTTGGTGCTCACGCTTGCTCCCTCACGTCCCAGTTGAATCCGGTCAGAGCGAATCGGATCGAATCGGCAACCGGAATGTCACCCTCTTCGGCCTCGATGATCGCCGCTATGTCCGCGGCCAGATCCTTGTCTTCGCCGGGGCCGATCGCTTTCGATAGCCGCCTCCACGCGTGGCGTGACGCGTTCCTCGTCTCTGGATAGTTCTTGCTCATGGTTTGCACCTTCCGTCGTCCTTCATTTCCGTAGCACTCCCATACGACCCGCTCGGAAATCCGCTCGTTTCTTCCGAGCACAACTCAGAGCCGCGTTGCTCGTCTTGTGGAAGTGGGAGCAGACCGAATGACCCTCTCCCCTTCCGGTGTTGGTGGCCTCATACAGATCCAGCTTCCCGAAGTAGCTCTCGCCATCCCCGGCATAGGTGAATGAGATTCCCTTGTCCTTGTAAGCGTTCATTCGCTTCCCTCCGTCTCTTCCGTGGACTCGTCTCCGTGGGCCTCGATGATCGACTCGAGAGTGATCCCGGGCTCGGTGCTCCCGCAGAACGGACAACTCACAATGTCGCTTGGGCTCATGGTCTAAGTATACCTACGTTTACTCGAGAAGTCAAACGTATGTTTACCCGCTCCCTGTCAGAATGGCGACGTATTCGATGGCTTTCTCGAGTCGCTTCGCAACCTCTCCGTCCGGAGAAACGAAGACGCTCGATGAGAGATAAGCGAGAACGAGGGCTCTCTCATGGTCCGAGAGATTGTCGATCTTGGCCTTGAGATCCGTGTAGTCGGTGTTCATTTCTTGGGGCTCCCTTCCTCAGTCCAGCCGCGAGGCCGCGTACGCGGTGATCCCCGCTTCCTTGACGACCGCAGCAAAGGCAACCGCGAACGCGTACTTCCGAGTCACGCTCTGGCCGAACTCATGGACGAAGAATTCCTCACCGCCGTAGTAGGCCTTGTGAGAGACTCCGCTCTTCCGCAGGAACTTCGCGAACGAAGAGCTCCCAGGCCGAACCGTGACGGTGGCAAAGCCGCAAGGCCCGTCCATAACCGGAGCGTATTCCTTGACGATCGCGGAGGAATCATCGAATGGATTCTCCCGCTCGACAACGATCATCGGCTCCGGGATCGCGGCCTTACCCGCTTCCATTCCCGCAGTAAACGCCGCGTCGTAGATTTCCTGATTCTTCATGGGGCTCCCGTCTCTCTTGGACTCTTGGCTCACGATCCCATTATACATACGTTTACCGGCTATGTCAACATACGTTTACCTGATCTCAGCGATTTCTCGAGAGGGCGCTAGAGTCCTTCCCCGAACGGACGGAACGGGAGCCTGCAATCCGGAGCTCCCTCTCTTGTCAACGAAGACACTCGAGACAAAACGGTTCTCTCCTGAGCTCAAGCTCACCGACGAAGAGGGAACCTTCCGAGCCGTTATCGCAACGCTCAACGTCGAAGATTCAGACGGAGACGTAACCCTTCCCGGGTTCTTCGGGGACCAGGACAACATTCCGATTCTCGTAGGCCACGATTGGATGAAGCTCCCCGTTGGCAAGGGGAAGATCTTCGAGGAGAAGAACAAAGCGATCCTCGAGGGGAAGCTGAACCTCGCGGATCCACAGGCGAAGTCTGTCTACGAATGGCTCAAGTTCGATTTCGAGAACGGAGAGCCCGCTCAGGATTTCTCCTACGGCTACACCCTCCGGGGCGACGGTTGGAAGCCCGGAGAGTTCCGGGGGAATGACGTTCGCTTTCTCCAACCTACCGAAGACGGGAAACCCGGAGCCACTGTCCACGAAGCCTCTCTAGTGCTCGTCGGTGCCGGCGAAGGAACCGGGACGCAGAGCGTCAAGTCTCAAGAAATGAAGTTTGCGAAACACGTCGAAACGGTGCTTGCTGCCGTGGGCGAGTTCGCGGAGCGCGCGAGGTCGCTTGCTGATCTACGCGCCAAGTCAGATCGGACGCTCTCCGATGAGAACCTCGAGAAGATCCGGAAGCTCAGAGACGAGCTCGACGCGATCGTTGTCGAGCACTCACCGGATCCCGCCGACGATCTCCCGAGCGAAGAGCGTTTCGAGACGCTCATGGCTCAGACCGAAGCCCGAATAGCAGGAAGGTTCTAATGGCAAAGGCGACGACCAAAGAGGGTCTGACCGCGGAGGACGTAGCGAAGTATTCGCTGGTCAAGGTCCGCGACGAAATGAAGACCCGTTACGACCGGCTCGATGAGATCAAGAAGCTGAACGACGGCGATCTCACCGCGGCGGATGGCGAAGACGGGATCGAGGCCGCGAAGCTCTTCCGGGAGCTCAACACCTTGGGAACGAAGCACGACGATCTCGCTCCGATCGCGGATGGCGAGGCGAAGCTCAAGGGATTGGGCGAGTGGCTCAACGCTCCCGCCGGCGAGATCCCGATGCCGATTCCGGACAAGAAGGAGACGGAGGTCTGGAAGGACGCGACCGAGCTCATTCTCGAGTCCGCGGGGTACAAGCGGTACAAGGACAGCGGAGACAGAAACTTCACGGTTGAAATGCCGTGGGATGCTCTCTACGGGCAGAAGGTTCTTGGACAGGATGACGCTCTCGCGGGGGTAGACGCTGAGTTCGCTCCGCAGGCGATCCGACTCCCCGGAGTCACCGTTCCGGTTCTCTTCCAGACTCAGAACATCGCGCCGACGTTCCTCCAAGGGACGACCAATCAGAACGCGGTTCCGTTCATGGTGGAAACCGTGGCGGATCAGGGCGCGGTCGAAGTGCTCGAAGGCGGGGCCAAACCCCCCGCGGATATCTCGTTCGCTGAGAGTTCGAGCCCCGTCGAGAACATCGCGGTAACGCTCCAAGTGACGAACATTCTTCTCGAGGATGAGGGGTTCATGCGAGCCTACGTCCAGGGTCGATTGCGTCTCTTCGTGGGGAACCGTGAGGACACTCAGCTACTCAACGGTGACGGAGTAGCTCCGAACATTACGGGGATCCTCGTTGTGTCCGGGGTCGGGACCGGAGGCTTCGGGATCGTGGCTCACGCCGCGGACGGGACCGTTGGTACGGACGCGATCTTCGATGGAATGACGTTGATCCGAGAGGCCTTCCTCTCGGCTTCCGCGATCGGAATGGCCGCGGCGACGTGGGCCGAGTTCCAGAAGGCCAAGGATGGCAATAGCCAGTATTTGCTCGGAGGTCCGGGCAGTACCGCTCCCCCGCGGTTGTGGGGAGTGGCCGTCACTCAGAACGAGAACTTCCCGCCCTATCTCGCGACGAACGAAGCGATCGCGATTTGGGCTCGGGAGGCTGCGATGGTGGTCCGTCGTAACTCGATCTCGTTGGCCGTTTCTGACAGTCACGAAGCGACGTTCACCTCGAACGTCTTGACGTTCCGAGCGGAGCAGAGGGTCGCTTTCCCGATCTTCCGTCCCGCCGCGATCACTGTCATAACGATCGGCGCGTAACCGCTAGGTAGACGAGCTCCGGGGGGGAGAAACTGGACCCTTCCCCCTCGAGCTCTTGAAAGGTGAAATGAGAGAATCGGGTTTCTATACGGTCAACGGGAAGCGCCGCCATATGACGGCTTTCAAGGCTGACCGTATGCGGGCCGCGGGCAAATCCGTCGAAGGTCCGCTCGAGGACAAGTCCTACAAGGGGCCGGCGGAGGACAAGGCTTCGGTCGAGGCTCCGGTCGAGGACTCGAGAACGCTTGGGGAGCTCCGCAAAGAGGCGAAGGCCGCGGGGATCTCGGGGTACTCGAAGTTGAACAAAGAGCGACTCTTGGAGGTTCTGAATGGCTGACGTTTTACTGACCCGGGAGCAGATCCTCGTAACGGGGATCGAACCCGTTGATAACTCGATCGACGCGACGGACGTTTACTTCGTTGAGAATCAGGCGGGGCAAGTGTTTCTCCATTTCAGGAACACCGGATCGGAAGCGATCGTCACGTTCGACACGACTCGGCAAATCGGCGGGCTCGATATCGAGGATCCGACCGTCACGATTCCAGCGACGACCGGGGACGTAATGATCGGACCGTTCCCTTCGACCTACGAGGGCAAGGGCGGGGTCCGCGACGGGCAGATCAAATTCTCTCAGGATCAGGCTTCGGGGGTAACCGTGGCCGTTCTTCGACTGTAAGGAACCGCTATGCACAATGACCGAATGGGAATGACGGACGAGGTTACCTACAAGCTCTTGTCCGGGGACGAAGCCGTGAAGAGCAAAGAGCCCTACGTCCCGAAGAAGACTCGTCCCGATCGTCTCATTCGCGCGAGATTCGTGCTCCGAGAGAAGATCAATCTTCGAGGCACCGTTACCGCGATCCTCCGTGGACCGGACGGGATAATCAAGCAAGTCGAAACGGGTCACAACCTCATAACTGACCACGGAGACGAGCACGCCGCGAGGCGACTCTTCGATGATGCGATCGACATTGTGACCGGGATGAGGCTCGGAACCTCGACTACCGCAGTAGCGAAGGCGGGTGCCGGCGGAGCGCTAGTCGCGTATATCTCCGGATCGGAAGAGGCTCTCGACGCGACCGCGGGAAACTCGGATCTAGGCGCGGGGCTCGGTCACAGAGCGACCTATGTCTCCACTTGGGTCGCGGCTGACGTAGTGAACTCGAATATCAACGAGACGGTTCTCACCGACGAGACTCCGATCACCGATACCGCGGGAGTGCTCGGGGATACGGTCGCGAGGTTCGTCTTCGGTTCCACGATCGACAAGCAAGTGGGCGACTCGCTCGAGGTCACTTGGAATAACGACGCTCTCGGAGCGTAAGCCCAAGGGAGTAAGTGAATGGCTCAATTCGCTGTCCCCGATGCCGACACAGCGACCGGAGTCGGTTGGACGACTTCCGGGTTCGCTCAACTCGATGAGGGAGCTCCCGGAGGGAACGATCTCGCTCAACAGGCCAAAGGCAACGCGAGCGCGTTCCTCGACAAAGGGCTCACCGATGTAACCGATCCCTCTCTCTCGACGGGTCACGTTCTCCGAGCTCGATGGCAGAAGGCCGGCGGCACAAGAATCCTCAACGCCTTCCTCGAGCTATGGCAGGGAGTCCCCGGATCCGGGACGCTGATCGCGACCCTCAACATCAACGATATCGGGACCACGCTCTCGATCGACACGGTGGCTCTCACCGGGACCGAAGCCGACAATATCACCGACTACGCGGCGATCCAGCTTCGGCTGTATTACACCTACTCCGGAGGCGGATCTCAGCCGACTTTCGATGCTGACTTCATCGAGCTCGAGGTTCCCGACGCGGCAGGAGGGAACGTATTCGTAACGGTTGACGACGATCTCGGACTCACTGACGACACGACTCGAGTTCATACCGCGGAGCGGATCGTCTCCGACGATCTCGGATTAGCCGATAGCACTCCGCACGTTCTCGACGCGAAGCGGGAGATCACGGATCCTCTCGGGCTCACCGACTCGGTATCTGCCGAGCTCACGATCAAGGTAGAGATAACCGACGCTCTCGGGCTCACAGATAGCACCACGACGGCCAGAACGCTCTCGAGAACGATCACCGACGCGTTGGGGCTCACTGATACCACCGCTCGAGTTATCGCCGCTCTCCGGGCCGTTACGGACGCTCTAGGGCTCACAGACTCAACGGAGCGCGCTCTAACGATCATCCGGGAGATCACCGACGCTCTCGGGCTCGAGGATTCGACGGTTGACGATCTGACCGCGGGAGGGGGAGACGTATTCGAGGAGATCACCGACGCGTTGGGGCTCACTGACGACACGGCTCGAGTCCACACCGCGCAGCGAGCCGTTACTGATCCTCTCGGGCTCACCGATGACACAACCCGCGTACACGCCGCAGAGCGGGTCATAGACGACGATCTCGGGCTCACGGACTCGGTAGTACCCGCCAAGACGATACGGGTCGAGATAACCGATTCTCTAGGGCTCTCCGATGACATAGCTCCCGCGAAAGCGATCCAAGTCGAGATCTCGGACGGGCTCGGTTACCAGGACACAACCTCTCGAGTGATCGATTACGCCACTGTCATATTTGACGCTCTCGGACTCGAAGACTCAACCTCGAGAGTGCTCGATTACGCGCGGGTCGTAGACGACGCTCTCGAGCTCTCCGACGACACAACCCCGGTCCTAACGGGAGTGGGCGCGTTCTTTTGGGAGAAAGACGCGGTTCCGTTTACGAAGGATCCGGTAGCCTTCACGAAGAGAAAGCCGGGAGATCCATAAATGGCCCTATGCACGCAGGAGGACGTAGAGAAGTTCCTCCAAATCAACTTCGGATCCATGCCCGAAGCGGTGGCCGATTATCTGATCGAGGGCGCGGACGGGCTCATAATCGACTATCTCGGATTCGATCCACAGGAACAGGCGGATCTAATCGAGATCCACGACCCGAGCCACACCTTCGATCTGTGGGTTCGTCGTCCCCCGATCGGATCCGTCAACGAGATCCAGATAGACGGGACGGTTCTCGCCTCCACTCAATACGTTGTCTACCTCGAGGACGAGGATCGCTCCGGGCTCATTCGTCGGATCGACGGAGCTCGATGGCACTCCCAACTCCGCGGGATCCGCGTGGATTACGACGCGGGCTACCCAACGATCCCCTTCCCTCTTCGAGACGCTTCCGTAAAGATCGTCGCTCGAGCGTTCGAGAAGGGAGTTGCGTTTGCCGCGGACGGACACACCCCGGGGGTAACCGCCGTCACGCTCGCTGGATCCGATTCGATCTCTTGGAGCGAAGGCTCGAACGATGTATCCAAGGGAGCTCTCGAGCTCATGGCCGCGGAGCGAATGGGGATCTCGAGGTACAAGCGGAGTTGGGTCGCGTGAGTATCGCGTCGGATACGGTTGCGGGGTTCCGGACTCGATGGGCCTCTCGATTCATAGACGCGGGAACCCTGGACCGGGAGACGGACCGGGGGACGTTTGACGACTTGACGGGGCAGTACGACACGCCGACGAGCTCCGAGATCTTTACCGGGGCTTGCCTGATCCGACCGAAGGCGCGGAGCACTTCCGATTTCGGAGAGAAGGACTCGAAGGTGGAGCTCTACGATATCCACGTTCCGCACACCGCCACCGGAGCTCTCCCCGGAGACAAGTTCACCGTTTCCGCTTCGCTTCTCGACCCGGATCTTGTGGGCGCTGTGCTCGTCATAACCGAAGTCCTCGATGATTCATACCTCACTCACTATCAGTGGGTCGCGGAGAGGATCAAGAGCTAATGGGCGCGGGGCCAAAGTGGGATCTCTCCGAGCTCACAGCGTTCCAGGCGCGACTCCAAACCGCGCCGAAACGAATGGAGCGAACCGCGATCCTCATTACGAGAAACTCCGCGAAGCGGATGGTCGCGGAAGCGAAGAGCCGGCACCCTTGGAAGAACCGCAAAGGTTGGCTCGAGGCCGATATCCGGATTATCAGATCCGGGACTCTCGAGAACGGTCAGGTGGGCGCGGAGTGGGGAGTCGATTCGCAGCGGCGGGGGTTCGTAGGGGCCATCCTCGAGGCGCGCGGTTGGGAGTTCATCCAGCCCGCCGAAGAGAAATATCACTCACAATGGGTCCAGCGGATCCGTCGAGCCGCGGTACGAGTTATCACTAAGAGAGGGTAGGGATGGTCCGGACGACGATCGTAACGAGAACCTTCACGGACGCGGTTCTTGCTCGTCTCCGAACCAATGCGGAGAACCTCTTGGTCGGGGACGCGACCGCGGATGGGGTAGACGGTGCCTTCCCGTTCGCGGTGCTCTATCCGGAGCTCTCCCCTGATTTCTCCGATGAGGACGGGACGCTCTCGGATCCTATGTCTCACCGAACTATGGAATGGTCGATCACCAATGTCGGACGCTCGAGGGAGCAGGCCCAATGGTGCTCTGACATAATGCGGGCGATCCTCCAATCCGCTCCGCTGGTAGTGGCCGGCAGGAACATTTGGCGACTCGACATAAGCCAACTCGGGGAGATCGAGCGGGACGACGACGTGGATATCGGGGACATATCGGGGAGCCTCTTCTACGCGAACGACTCGATCGAGGTTCCAAGCGCGCCTAGCTAAAACCGTTTTCTCAGAAGGGCTCTCCAAAAAGGTTTTCTCGGGACCACTCTCCAAATCGCGATTCTCAAAACCGTTTTCTCAGACCACTCTCAGGAAACACTTTCTCAGGACGGCTCTCAGGAAAGCGATTCTCAAAACCGTTTTCCGGGACCGCTCTCACGAAACCGTTTTCTGAAACCGTTTCCCGTTTGGACCCTCAGAAAACCCTTATGTTCATTGACCTTTTCGGAGGCCTTCTCTCAAACGAGCTCAAACTGGACCGCCGTTCACAAATTTGGAGATCCGCTCCGCGTTTGGCTCTGATTCGACCAATCTTCCAGAAGCCCGAGCCCAAGCCCTTACGTCTGACCAAATCCAGATCGGACCGATATCAAGTCGGAGAGCAGGGTCCGGAAAGTCGATCCCTCGTAACCGCCACTGGTGAACGGTTCCGAGTCGAACCTCGAGCCGGCGGGCAATCTCCGCAGCGTCAACGATCTCGCTAGGGGCTCGAGGTCGGGAGTCTCTGCCAGATCGCACTTGTAGAAGGGTAATAGACAGACGAAACGCGAAACGAGAATCGTGTCCTAGAGTGCTCCCCGACGCTTCGGATTTGGGAGCCATCGCCAAGGGAAGGATTCAATCTTGGCTGAATGGATCACGGTCATAAACCCGGATCTGGAAAGTGCTCCCTCCACGTTGGTCACTCGAGAGCACTTCGAGGTCAACCTCAAAGCCAAGGGGTTCGTAATCGTTGGTGAAGAGAACGACGAAGAAGAATGAGCCACGAAAGGACGAGGAAATAGCCAATGGGCAAGTATTCAACCCCCGGTAAATCGGAGGTTCATTGGGTCGATACCATCGGAGATCCCACCGCGCCAGAGGCGGCGGAGCTCAACGCAGGGACGACCCTCACCGACGACACGCCGAGTATGCCGACACTCCCCCGGAACGCGAACACCGTGGACGTGGCCGTTCTCGCCTCGAAGTACGAGGCTCGTCAAGTGGGAACTCGAGGCGGAGATCTTCTCTCCCTCCGGTTGCTCCGAGACGACACAAGCGAGGCCGCTCTAACCGCTGTCGCGGAAGACAACGCCGGTTTCCTGGTGATCGCTCGCAAGGGACTCGCCACTCCTGGAACCTTCACGATTGGCGATGAGGTAGACATATATCCGAGCGAGATCGCTTCCAACGCGGACGGGACTCCCGGACGCAACGAAGCCGATTTCATCGAGATCCAGATGGTCGCCACGGAAGATCCGACCCGTCGGTTCCAGCTAGTCGCGTGAGCAAGGTCGGAGAGATCCTCTCCGGGCGAACGCCACGAACCAAGTCGATCCGTCTCATTCTCGATGGGAAGAGTACGGACGAGCTCGAGGCGGCGCGGGCCGAGCTCCGCGAAGCGAAACAACTCGACAAGGAAGCGGAAGAGAAAGGCACAGATACCCTCTCGACCGCTTCCCTCGTCCCCGATGCTGAACGTCGATACAAAGAGATCGAAGCGAAGATCCTCGATGATTCGACGGTCTTCTCGTTCAAGGCGATCGGTCGAAAGAAGCTCGCCAAGATCAGAGCGGAGCACCCCCCAACGGAGGAACAGTGGGCGACCTACCGGGAACGGGCGAAGGCCAATCCTCTCGTCCAACCCCCGACCTTCGACTCAGACGGGATCGCTCCCGAATTGATCGAGGCCGCGCTGGTGGACCCGAAGCTCACCCTCGAGGAAGCCACCGAGCTATGGGATGAGCTCTCGGACGGGGAGGCCGCGCAGCTTTACGACGCGGCCTGGGAAGTGTGCATGGAAGCGGCTTCCATCCCTTTATCCGCGACCGCTATAAGCGGGATCGGGGATTCAGACGCGAGCTCGATTATGCAGCGAGTCATGGAATCCCTTGGTCCGTCTTTGCGGGACGAGTAGTAGGGAAGGCAGATCCGCTGTGGCTCCCGGAGGACCGGGATCATGCTGTCGCGTGGCGACTCGAAGAGTCGTATCGCTGTCCGCGATGCGGTACTTACGATTGGGAATGGGAAGAGGACAAGGACGCGTGGGAGGGGGATCTCTGGAAGTGCTACGGATGCGAAGAGCTCGATTGGGCTCAAGAGAAGATCCGCGATTCGCGAACCTCGACTCACGGTTTACAGACGCGTTTGTTCAGGCCCGAAAGTGAAGAGCAGGTAGTTAGTGGCGACTGAGAAGATCACGATAAAGCTGGTTCTCGATTCGTCGGGATACAAGCGGGGCGCGTCTCAAGCCTCGAGCGCCACCGATCAGATCAAGACGAAAGTGGGCCAAACCAACTCGACCTTCTCGAAGCTCTCCGGGACTCTCGGGAAGATCGGGCCGGCTCTTGTCGGAGTGTTCGCGGCGAAGAAGATTTTCCAAGCGGCGGGCGCGGCGATCGGTCGAGCGGAGGCGATGGCTTCCGCTTACGCCATTACTGAGCAAGTGATAAAGCAGACCGGAGGGGCCGCGAATATCACCGCCGATCAGATCAAGAAGCTCTCGCTCTCACAGGCGCTCCTAACCGGGATCGACAAAGAGCTCATAACCCAATCGAACAACGTCCTTCTGACGTTCAAGAACATCAAGAACGAGGTCGGGGAGAGCAACGACGTTTTCAATCAGGCCTCCGCGTTGGTTCTCGATATGGCGACCGTCATGGGCTCCGATGCGAAGAGCGGAGCGATCCAACTTGGGAAGGCGCTCAACGATCCCATTCTCGGAGTCACCGCTCTAAACCGAGTTGGGATCCAGTTCACCGAGCAGCAAAAGGAACAGATCAAAGTCCTCCAAGAGTCCGGGGACACTCTCGGGGCTCAGAAGATCATTCTGGCGGAGCTCGAGGGCCAGCTTGGGGGGACCGCGGCGGCGGCGGCGGATACCACGAAGAAGATCAAGGTCGCGTTCCAGGAAGCCCAAGAGACGATCGGAGTGGGCCTTCTGGCGGCTCTCGAGGAAATAGCTCCGGAGCTCATGGATATCGCCGCAGCGGTTGGGCAAATGGGGCCGCTTTTCGCCACGTCCGCGAAGGTAATCATCATCGCGATCAAGCCGATCATCGGATGGTTGCTTCTCGTCTCAGACGGGATCACCGCGATCACCGCCCTATGGGATGAGTCCGCGAGGGCGGCGCTCCGTTTCAGTGAGGCGGCGAAGGGGGTCAAGAGAGCCCAAGACGAGGCTCCGGGAGCCAGCTTCTTCGAGAAGCTCTTTCTGCCCAAAGTGATTACGGATCGGTGGAAGGAAGGGGAGACGGTGATCGCGGCCTATGCGAACGGGCTCGTCCACTTGGCACAGTCGGGCGCTCTCACCACCGAGAACCTTATGCAGCTTGGATTAGGGATCGAGTTCGTGGGCGAAGAGCAGGCGATCGCAATAAAACTGGCCTTGGATCACGCTCGAGCGAACGATGCCGACGCTGTATCCGTTTCGATCCTCGAGGATGCTCTTCTACAACAGGTGTTCGCGACGCAGGAAACGACCGCCGAGCAAGATGCTCTGATCGAGAAGTTCGGGCTCACCGATGCCGCGGCGCGCCTGGTCGCGGAGGGGATAGACGCGACGGGAGACGCGGCGGATGGGGCGGAGGGTCCGGTGGACGAGTTCGGAAACGCGTTGGCCTCCGCGGAAGAGGAAGCGGAAGCGGCAGAATCCGCGCTCAAGTCCTACCTCGACCTTCTCGCTGGATTGGTCAACCCCGCGCTCAAGGCCGTCAACTCTCTCAAGGATCTCGAAGAGGCAGTAGAGGCCGTCGCGCACCTCGAGAGGGACGGGAAGACGGACACCGACGAATATCGGTTGGCTCAACTCGAGCTCGCCGCGCAAGTGTTCGAGACGGAGGCCGCTCTCCGGGAGTTCGACGGGGGGAACGTGGAGACGACCGTCCTCGCGATCGCGGAGGCTCTCGACATAGACGCGGTAGCCGCGCGGGAGCTCCTCGAAGAGCTCGGGCTTCTCGACGGGTTGAAAGTTACGACTGTGGTGGATACCGAGTTCACCACGTCAGGCTCCGCAGCGGCACAGCAAGCCGGTATGCCCGGGTTGGGCGGGGTCAGGCAACACGGAGGGCCGGCAGAGGCAGGAGTACCCCTTCTCGTCGGGGAGGCGGGAGTGGAGATCTTCATTCCAGCTTCGGCGGGGCGGATCGTGAGCAACGCGGAGGCCGTGACTTCTGGAAGGGCGATCCCGACGAGCGGGGATCGAGGCGGGGACGTGAATCTGACGATCAACAATCCGATCGCGGAGAACGTCGAGGACGACACTCGAAGAGGGATCCAGACCGCTTCGTTCTTGAGAGGGGCCAACTAATGCCTCATTGGGATTATGCCTACAAGATCGGGGCCACCGCTCTTCTCGACTTCACGACAGACGTTCGGATCCCGCTCGAGAAGCGAGCTCGGCTTCGAGGACGTAATCGGATCATCGCTTGGAAGCAAGGGGAGCGATCGACTCAGCCGAAGCTCTACCGCGCTCTCGACTTCGAGCTCCAAATGCTTCTCGCTTACACCGACTCGGCGGGGGACGTGACTCACGCGGACGGGGAAGCCGGCCACGTTTACGAGAACTACCTCGAGCTCAAGAGGCTCCTATCCGGGGACCAACTCAACGGATCCCTGGTCACTCTGCGAAGGACGATGCCTCATGCCGGGGACGTGGATCTCGACTTCGAGGTTCTCCAAGAGATCAAACCGGACGGCTCGACCCGTTTCCGGATGGTCGCCTTCTGTACCGCGCCGTTCCCTTTCTGGCGCTCCGCGACTCAGACCGTGGAGACGGAGACGGGGAAGACCACTACCACCGAGACGATCGAGGTAATCGTCGGGGGGAACATTCCGATTCCCAACGCGGTGATTATCTTCGCTCCCAACACTCAGCCGGTATCCAACCTCCGGATCACTCACACCCCGAGCGGGCGGTTCCTCCAATACTCGGGGACGATCGACGCGGGGGATACCGTCACCTTCGACGTGGGAGCTCGGTCAGTGGTTCACTCGGTAACCGGCGCGGTGGATCCCGCACTTCTCAAGGGCTTCGCGGATTGGTTCGTTCTCCCGATCGGAACCTTCGACCTGGATCTCACCTGTGACGCGGGGACGCTGGATTACGACGTGACCGTTTCCTACTTCGATCTGTGGAGTTGAAATGGCCGAAACACCACTCCGGAAAGACGCTCGCCAATGGCTTATCCACGACCACGATTCGATCGAAGCCGGGGTCCGGGCTCTCGAAATGATCGCTCTCGGAATCGTCGGATCCAACTATCAGAATCATCCGGATCTCGCCATGCGCGGAATAGCGAACGCGATGCTGAAACTCTCAAGGGCTCGGCTCGAGGCCGGCTACGGGCTCATCGAGGGAGTGGAGACAAGCCCGGAGCTTCTCGAGGCGACCCGTTGCGCGTTCAAGGTCTTCGACTTTCTCGGTGATCGGGACGAAAAGACTCCCTATCCGGTCGCGGAGGCCGACCAACTTTACGCTCTTCTTTTCCACCTGGACTCGAGGCTCAACTCAATGGGGCTCAAGGGTCCGGGATTGTTCAGACGACTAGCGAGAGGCGATATCTAATGGCAGGCAGTTTTCCGAATGTTCCCTCGCGACGAATGGCGATGGACGCGGACGGCACAATTTGGGCTCGGTACGGGCTCGGACAGCCGGTAACCGAATGGCCGAGCGCGAACGTGACCGAGCTCTCCGACGAGGACGACAACAACCTCTCCGTTAGGGGATGGGCCAACGGACAAGGGACCGCGCAGTTCGTTTGGATCTTCCCCGAGCTCCGGGAGATCGACGGGTTCTACGGTCGCTACAACAACCCGACGATAAGCCTTGTCGAAACGTCGGTGGATACGACCAACGGCAAAGACGGAACTTGGGTCCAGGCGATTGCCGATTACGACGACTCTTCGGGGATCGACACGTTCGACTCTTACCGGGACGAGATCACTTCTCTCGCCATTTCCTCGCAGCGGGCAATCCGGGCCAGAGGCGGAGTGGACAACTCCGGGTCCGAAACGCTACTCGTCCAGTCATGGCATATGTACGGAGAGATCTCCGCGGGGGAGACTCCCGATCGGTTGCTCTGGATAGACGAAATAACGGGACTCGAGTTCACCCTTCCGCTCGACTACGGGGACGTGCCTCGAGGTTCCGCGCGGGACCGACTGACTCGGCTCAAGAACAACTCCGGAAGCCTCACCGCCACCACTCTCCAAATCACCGCCGAAGACCTATTCCGCGGGTCGGGCGCTTGGTACACCTTCGACGTGGGAGGCGGGGGGTTCCAATCCACCAACTCGGATATCGCCTCTCTCGGAGCGGGAGCCACTTCCGGACTCATAACGATAAGACAGATCATCCCGGACTCCGAGATCCTTGGTGTTCACGCGGGTAGAGCGTATGTAAACGTCGATAGTTGGGCGTAAATGACCGCTCCAACCAAGACCCTGATCGCTCCCCCGAGCGGGATCACCTACCCGGATCCGGGGATCCTCAGACCCGAATCCTGGATCTCATGGGGCGGGGAAGTGGGCAACGTCGATATCCGCTTCCAGTGGGATACGGACTCGGGCTTCGGAGGCTCCGTCGATGAGGTCGTGGACGTGGACGTTGGCGGGGCGACCGGGGGAACCTTCTCTCTGACGTTCAACGGACAGACAACCCAACCCCTCGATTTCGATGTTCCGATCGTCGCGGTAAACGAGATCCAGACCCTTTTCAACGGAGCCACCGGGGGAACCTTCCATATCGACTTCGACGGGCAGGGGCCGAGCGCCGATATCGATTTCGATGCTGTCGCCTCCGCGGTCAAGGCCGCTCTGGAAGGGCTCTCCAACATCGACAATGTTTCCGTGACCGGAGCCGGCACGTCGGGGGATCCGTGGATCATTACCTTCGACGGAGCACAGCAAGCCGGCAAGCCGATTCCGGAGCTCACCACCGACGACGGGAACCTCACCGGGGGAACCCCGACTTCGACTATCGCCACGACGACTCAGGGGAAACGGGGGCTCACGAAAGAGCTCGAGGATCTCTCCGGGATCCACAAGGTAACCGTTACTGGATCCGGGACGGGCGGGGATCCGTGGCAGATCAACCATGACGACCCGATCAACGGAGGCCGAAATATCCCGGATATGACCGGGACGGATATCGACCTGTCCGGGGGGACGGGGCTCACCGTCACCGTTTCAACGCAGGGATCCGCGGGACCACCGATCGACATTCTCGTTTTCGATGATGCGGGAAACGGCTTCGAGCAGACTCCGGACGCGGATCTCGGGCTCGCTGGTCCCCACTTCTGGCGGGTAGCGGTGGTCGATAGAGACGACGGAGAGGGGACGTTCTCCGCGGCTCAGACTCTCAACTATTTCGACCCGATCGACTATCGGCGCTATCTAGGGCTTCTCGCGAGCTCCGGGGTCGGGTTCGATTACGCCGAAGCCACCGGGACGGATCACGGAGACTCTCCGAACTATCGATTCCTGGTGTGGCAGGACGCGACCGGGGGAACCTTCACCCTCACTCACAACGCCAACGTCACCGCCGCGATCGGGTTCGATGCCGCCGCGTCTCTGATCGAGTCAGAGCTCGAGGGGCTCGCTTCGATCACGGCTGTCCGGGTCACGAAGATCGCTCTCGGCTCGGGGGTTCGAGGTTGGGACGTTGAGCTCCAAGATCCGGGACACTCAAACGAGACGGTCACGGTTCAGGACGCAGGCCTCACCGGAGACACGATCGGAGGCCTCGACACGCTCCAACCCGGGGACGATTGGGGAACCGGGGGGACAGTCGGACCGGATGGCGACACGATCGACTTCCGTCGTTATCTCGGCCTACTCGCGAGCTCCGGGGTTGGGTTTCACACCACAGACGAACCCCCGGGCGGTTGGGGGGTTTCGATCGGAGGGACCGAAGGCCCGGACGGAGACACTCGAGACGACTTCGATCGCCACCTTTATCTTCTCGCCGGGGACGTGGACACGACCCAACCCTGTCCATTCCTCTTCTCGCTCTCCGCGTCGGTTATCGAAGCGGGAGACGGGCTCACCGTGTTCGGTCAAGGGTTCGGAGACAACGTGAGCCCCGACTTCGGCGCGGAGGTCCGTCTCTACGAGTCCCCCTCTTTCGCAGCGCCTTTCATAAATCTGCCCATTGTCACGCTCACAGACGGAGAAACTCTGGACACGATCGCGGTAACCATTCCCGGCTCCGTCACCACTTCCGGGTTCGTCGCTGTCGTCCACACAATCACTCCCGTATGCGATAGCTCCAATTTCATTTTCCTCACCGTTCTCCCCGCGAATCTGGACCCGGACGCGGGTTGGTGGATCGAGGCTTGGACCGAAGACGGGAGCGCCAAGGTGATCGACACGATCGACGTGATCTCGGCCTCGTTTCAGCCGGTCCTCAACGGAATCGGCGGGGGAGTCCTTGTCCTCTCCGCGGATTACTCGCGCCTTGACGAGATCATTATTCCGGATCCCCGGGACTCGAACGGAGATCCGCTCCCGCCGTACAACTCCCTGATCCGGGTCTTCCTTCATGGGGTAGAGCAATACGCGTTCTACGCCGAGAACCTCGATACCAAACTCAAGGATCAGGCGGATAACACCATTCGGATCACCGGGGCCGGGATCGAGAGCTCGCTCAGGTGGGCGAATATCCTTCCCGCCAATCACCCCGCGGCGGTGGACACGGCTCTTCTCGACCACCTGTACGGATCCAATCAGAACCTTCTCGAAAACGGCAACCTCGAGGACGGGAAGCCGAGACTGGTGAATCTCGGGTTCGAGATCGGGGACATTGATCCGTGGAGCCCCGAGCCACTCGGCGGGGAGATCGTCGCGGATAACACCGTCTTTCGGACGGGCGCGTGGAGCGCGAAGATCTCTCCTGACGTTCAGGACGGAGGGGCCGGGGTAACTCTGACCGTGGAGCCCGGGGATCGGATCTTCTTCGATTCCTACGTCCGAGATCCCGGGGCGACGGGCGACGACGTGACCCTGATCGGTTACTACTTTGACGAGGACGACGACGAAGTGACCCTCGACTCTGCCGTGGTGACTCTGGCCGCGACCTGGAAGCTCGGGACTCTCGAGTTCACCGTTCCCGCAGAGATCACCGGGGTTCGGATCGCGTGGCGGTTCACCGATGCCAACCCTGTCCATGACTTCTTCGTGGATGACAACTTCGAGGCGGGGGATATCACCCCTTGGGTCGCCAAGGGATCCGCGGCGATCGCGCTCTCCGATACCGAGTCCGCGGACGGACGCTTCTCGCTGGAAGTGACTCCCGCCGCGTTCGGAGACGGAGCTCGTCATACGTTCACCGTCAACCCGGGGCAGAAAGTCTCATTGTCGATCGCGGTATCGGGGCCGGCGGGAGATCAGGTAAGGCTTCGAGCGATCATCGACGGGGTACAAGTCAACGACTCCGTGACACTGACCGGGGCTCCGTCTTTCGACGTGCTCGCGATCAACGGGATCCCCGGGGACTCCGAGCAGACCCTCCTACTCGAGATCTTCACCTTGGAGACGGCGGGGTTCGCTCCCTTCTTCGCGGACGTGGCCTCCGTGGTGGCCGGCGAAGTTGGGAAGAGTGGAGGCGGGATCTTCCTCGATTTGCTCGCTCTGGCTCAGGCTCGAGGGATCATTTCGACCTTTTCGACAGACTTCACCGAGAGCGCCGACTCCAAAGGGGAGACTTGGGATGAGCCTTCTCTCTCGACTCAGGTCCGGAGATCCACGTCCCTATTCGATCTCGCCAAACAACTCTCGTCTTACGGGCTCGA
>SMVB01026034.1_pt1 | contig 18372 bp, 15 predicted proteins | sample 2456461 | NCBI WGS metagenome assembly SMVB01 (sample SAMN11095934, study PRJNA526329) | marine sediment metagenome | biome: Marine sediment; feature: Surficial sediment; material: Deep marine sediment; isolation source: Hadal surficial sediment | place: Pacific Ocean | collected 2014-05 | depth...
CTGCATGCCTATATGCTCCGGGTCAACGTACCCTACGGCAGTCTGTCATCCGAGCAGATGCATAAATTCGCCCACATCGCTAGAACTTACGATAAGGGTTTTGGTCATTTCACGACGCGGCAGAATATTCAATACAATTGGGTCAAGCTGGAAGACACACCGGATCTTCTCCGTGAACTCGCCGACGTGGAGGTCACGGCTATCCAGTCATCCGGAAACTGCGTGCGCAACATCACGTCTGACCAGTACGCCGGAAGAGCCGGGGATGAAATCGAAGATCCGCGGATCTACTGTGAGTTGCTGCGGCAGTACACGGTCTTGCACCCTGAGTTTTCGTATCTACCGCGCAAGTTCAAGATCGCGGTGACTGGCGCGCCGAAGGACCGTGCCGCCGTAGCCGTGCATGACATCGGGCTGCGGATGCATCTGAACGATGCGGGGCAGATGCGATTCGAAGTGTTGGTCGGTGGTGGTCAGGGCAGAACGCCGTTTATCGCCCACACGATCCGCGAGTCGCTGGAGCCAGAGCACCTGCTGTCTTATGTCGAGGCGATTCTACGCGTTTACAACATTCACGGCAGGCGCGACAACATCAACAAGGCGCGTATCAAAATCATCGTGAACCAGATGGGGATCGAGAGGTACCGCGAACTCGTCGATGAAGAGTGGGAGCGAATCAAGGACGGCTCGCTCAAGGTGCCGCAGGAAGAGATCGATCGAATTAACGCCTATTTCGCGTCGCCTGAGTATGAAGTGCTTGAGGATATCAGCGAAGAACTCGACGCCGTACGAAAGATTGATGAGGAATTCGATCGGTGGATGAAGAGTAATGTCGTGGCTCACAAAGTTTCCGGTTACAGCATCGTCAATATCACTCTTAAGGCTCCCGGTCGTGTTCCCGGAGATATCAACGCGGACGACATGGATGCCGTGGCCGATCTTGCGGATCAGTACAGTCTGGGCGAGATCCGAATTAGTCACCGCCAGAACCTTACGCTGGTCGACGTGAAGCAACAGGCTCTCCATTCCCTTTGGCAGGAACTCAAGCTTCTCGAGCTTGCGACTCCGAATTTAGGCCAAATCACCGATATCATCTGCTGCCCGGGCCTGGATTACTGTGGTCTCGCGAATGCGCGCTCTATTCCGGTAGCGGACGACATCAACCAGCATTTCGTAGATGTTGATCGCTTGGCCCTGGTCGGCGATCTTACAATTAACATTTCCGGTTGCATGAACGCGTGCGGCCATCATCACGTCGGAAATATCGGTATTCTCGGGGTGGACAAGCGCGGTAAGGAGTTTTTTCAGTTGACGCTGGGTGGCTCTTCCGACGAGCACGCGTCGCTAGGTGATCGGCTTGGTCCAGGCCTGCCGCAAGCGGACGTGCCGATTGCGATCGAGGCCATCGTCGACCAGTATCTACAGGATCGCCAAGAGGACGAACGTTTTTTGGATACTTACCGGCGGATCGGAATTGAGCCCTTCAAAAAGGCCGTATACGGCACCCCCGAGAGCAAGGACGTCGCATAGTGGCGCTGATCAAAGATGGAAAACTGGTTGACGATGTCTTCGTCTATGTAGGTGACGACGTTACGCTTCCGGCGGACGGAGCCGTCATCGTGAATCTCGAGCGCTGGCAGTCCTCCCGTGAGGAGTTGCTCCAACGCAACGAGCCTGTGGGTATTCGGCTCAGGAGCGACCAGCCCCCCGACCTCATCGGTGCCTGCCTTAAGAAACTCGCGGTGGTCGCGTTGGAGTTTCCGGCCTTCCGGGATGGACGAGCCTACTCCTACGCCCGGCTCCTCAGGGAGAAATACGATTATCGGGGCGAATTGCGCGCCGTCGGAGACGTGCTCCTGGAGCAGCTACATTTCATGGTCCGCACCGGGATCGATGCCTTCGAGATACACAGCGAGGATCCGATAGGCGATTTTGAGATCGCAGCCGCGGATTTTTCCGTCTGGTATCAGCCGACAGCGGACGGTCGCCGTACGGCGCTCGAGCTTCGCCGGCAGCGCAGTTAGTCGGTCCTTTCCACATGTCGGTGCGGTGGGATTGAAGTGGATTGAAAAAGTGGCAGCTTGGCGGGTTCTTCTCGCGCCTTGCTCTCAAAAACCTACCTAAGCCCATGATTGTTCTTATAAAGAGAAAATTGCCGTTTTTTTAACCAATCTAACCTCGGACCAGATAAGGCCGGGCGAAAAGCGCCGACTTCAAGGTGTTTTCCACAGAGTTATCCACAGGATCTGTGGATCATTTTATCGAGTCGATTGAGTCTTGATCGTGCGGTCCCTGTCTTTCAAACTGTAGCCCGCGCGGTTGCGGAGGCTTCTTTGATGCCTAAAGCTTTGAATCGGCGGCACATCTTGCAGGGCGGGGCCTGGTTGAGCCTAGCTCCGTTGCTACTCGAGGCTGCGTGCGTCGATACGCCGCGCAGTCCTTTCGGCGATGACTCTACCGCCGAGGAAGTCACCGAGGGCCTCGATCTAACCGGCAAGACGGCGCTGGTAACGGGCGTCAACTCGGGTATCGGCTACGAGACGATGCGCGTGTTGGCTCTGCGGGGCGCTCATGTCCTCGGCACCGCGCGGACGGCAGAGAAAGGCCAAGTGGCTTGTGACAGCGTCGTCGGGCACACGACACCACTTGTCTTGGAGTTATCGGATTTCGATTCGGTCGTTGCCTGCGCGGATGCTGCACAGGCGCAGGTCGGCGCCATCGATATGTTGATCTGTAATGCTGGAGTTCTGCTGAACGAATTGCGACAGGTGCGGGGTCTGGAGATGCATTTCGTCGTCAATCACCTCGGCCATTTTCTGCTCGTGAATCGTCTATTGGAGCAAGTACTTGCCGCACCGGAGGGCAGGGTCGTCGTCGTCGCCAGCCGAGCGCATCACTCGGCGCCCGAGGATGGCATCCAGTTCGACAATCTTGCCGGCGAAGGCGATTTCGATCGCCAGGAATTCTACGGGCACTCCAAGCTCGCCAACGGTCTGTTCGCGCGCGAGCTCGCGCGTCGCTTGGAAGGCACTAACGCCACGTCAAACTCGTTACACCCTGGTGTGGTGGTGACGAACATCGCGAGAAATCTACCCGGCTGGCAAGATGCGATCTTTCGCTTCGCAGGATCATTGTTTCTGAAATCTGTTGAAGAAGGCGCCGCGACGACTTGTTATGTCGCCACGAGCCCGGAACTTGCCGGTGTCAACGGGTGCTATTTCTCGGCTTGCAATCCGGTGACTCCGAGCACGAATATGCTCGATGACGATATGGCCCAGAGACTGTGGTCAGTCTCCGAGCAACTGACCAGGCCTTATCTAAGTTAAGGATTAGCAGGTCTCAAGCGCTGCCTATCTGGAAAACCAGCAATGCGCCAAGATAACCTAGCCCAGTCATATAACTCCACGCGAACAGCGGCCAGCCCCAACCATTCGTTTCACGCTTGATGACGGCGATTGTAGCCGCGCACTGTAGGCACCAGGCGTAGAATACGAGCAGCCCCAATACCATCGGCAGCGTGAAGACCAGCTGACCATCGGGCCAGGTCGCTACACGTAAGCGGTCCGCCAGGCTTGCCTCGTCGGCGGCGGCTCCGACAGCATAGATCGTCCCCAACACCGCCACGACAACCTCACGCGCCGGGAAGCCGGCGATGACAGCGGCTGAGATACGCCAATCCCAGCCAAGCGGGACGAACAGCGGTTCCACAGCTTGGCCGGCTCGACCGAGCCAGCTCTGCGACAGATGAGCAGCCGCCGCCTCATTATCGATCTGCGCAGCAGCTTGTTTTAGAGCGTCGCCGTCATACGTCGCGGCCGCCTGCGTTTGAGCGTTCAGGCGTTCTGTCTCGATAAGATCCGAGCGTGGGAAGTAAGCCAGCGCCCACACCACGACCGCAACGGCGAAAATGACCGTGCCCGCGCGACGAAGAAATATCCGCGCTCGGTCCAGTAGTTTCATCAGTACCGTCCGCAAATTCGGCAGGTGGAAGTCCGGTAAGGCGAGAATAAAGGTCGGGGTCGGGCCACGAAGTGCCGATCTTTTCAAGAGCAGCGCAGTCCCTACGCCGCCTACGATCCCCAGCATATACAGACCGAACATCACCAAGCCTTGCAGGTTCATGAAGCCGAGACTGCGACTGGGCACGAACGCTGCGATCAGCAACGCGTATACAGGTAGCCTAGCGGAGCACGTCATAAAAGGCGCGGCAATGATCGTCGCGATTCGATCGCGCCGATTAGGAATCACCCGTGTCGCCATGATAGCGGGAACCGCGCACGCGAAGCCCGACAGCAGTGGGATAACCGACTGACCCGACAATCCCACAGAGCGCATAGCTCGATCAACGAGAAATGCCGCTCGCGCCAGGTAACCTGTATCTTCCATGACGATAATAAAGAGGAACAAGATGATGATCTGTGGCAGAAAGATAATGACGCTGCCGACGCCGGCGATGACGCCGTCCACGAGAAGACTCGTGAACATTCCAGGCGGGAGTCCGGCTTCCAGCCAGGCGCCGAACGCACTGGTACCGGTATTGATCAGATCCATCGCCGGGGTTGCCCAGGCGAACACGGCCTGAAAGACTGTGGCCATCACGACCAGAAAGAGCGCCGTGGCCGGGTAGGGCTGATTCAGCCAGGAACCGAGTTTGCTGCCCCATCGGGCCGTCACGCTGGATTGCGTTTGGACGATTGGCAGCGTCTGCCTAATCCACTCGTAGCGCTGCCGCGCTTCTACCGCCAGCGGTGGCTGATCTCCGCACAGCGTTTGCCTCAGAACGGAAATTCGTTGCCCCGCTAGATCCCCCAGTGAATCCTGTAGCATCTGGATTGCGTTACTATCGGCATCGATCAGTGCACGTTCGATCTCAACGAGGCTGAGCGCTGTATCTTGTAGCTCCCCACGTAGCGTCTCGGCCGCGTGACGAAGCTCCGGCCAGAAGGACCGTGCCTGCGCAGAGTGATTGCTCACGGCTTGTCCGACAAGCTCTCTAAGCCGGGTCATTCCGCTTCCGGTAGTCGCGACGATCGTGCAGGCAGGGATGTTTCCCAGTCGTCGCGAGAGCGCTGCCGTATCGACTCGAATGTTCTTTCGTATTGCCGCGTCCGTCATCGTCAATGCGATGACCATGGGTCGTCCGAGTTCCGCAAGCTGCTGCAGTAGATAGAGGCCTTGGTAAAGTCGCGTTGCGTCGATGACGGCGAGAATGACATTGGGAGCGGGAGTCCCGGCTACCCGGCCCAGAAGTACATCGACTGCAATTCGCTCGTCGGCGGAATTCGCGCTCAACGAGTAGGTTCCCGGTAGGTCGACAAGATCCATCACCACACCGTCCAGCGTAAGCTTGCCGATGCGCTTCTCTACCGTGACACCGGGAAAATTGGCGGTCTTCTGCCGCAAGCCCGTGAGCCGGTTGAAAACCGTGCTCTTGCCGGAGTTCGGGTTGCCGACCAACGCGATCGTCACCTTTCGCGCCATCGTGACGCGCTCCACCGGTACGCGGATGGTGCTGAGCTTAGCCATCGAAGGGTCTAGAGCCGACCTCGAAGTTCCGCGCGTCAGCCTGGCGCAATGACACCGCACTGCCGTAGAGAAGAAACTCCAGTGGGTCACCGCCTAGTGATGCGCCGACGAACGTCAGTTCCGCGCCCTCCACGAAGCCCATGATCATGAGTCGTTGCACGCTGGCTTCAGCCGTGTGGATGGCTTCGATACGGACACGGTCGCCCTTCTTGAGATCGGCAAGGGTCATTGCGGAATTTGGTCCTGCGGCGCTTAGACGCGAATGATAATCATTCGTATTCTAGGGGCTGGGACTGACGCCTACAAGGGTACCAACACAACAACGGCGGGGGTCCCCCGCCCGGTATAGGCTAATTCTCGACCACGTGGCCTACAGGGGTCGATAGAGGCGCTCGTCGTAAAGGCTGCCGCTCAGTGGCAGCAATGCGGCACGAAATTCCTTGGTATGTGCTGCGGTGGAGTGAGCAGCCTGATCCTCCGCGCTCTCCCAGCTTTCAACCAGCGTCATATGATTCCTGCGGCTGTCCTGCGCGAGCACGTCGAAACGTATATTGCCAGCATCTTTTCGGCTCGCTGCCACCAGGGTTCGGACGTAGTCGACGCCGGGGTCGAGATACGTCGGAATGATATCGACATGTGTCAGACCATAGATCGCATTGTTGTCATCGATGCTGGGTCTCACTTCAACCTGACCGTGCTTGCGCTCGTCATAGGGGCTGTAAAGCAGTGGTTCTAAATTCATCCGGAATGTGTTGCTGTGCGCGGCGGCGGCATGCGTCGCCTGCGCCTCTGTATCTACCCAGGTTTCGAGTAACGCGAAGTGGTTGGGTCGGCCGATGCGCTGCAGAACCTGGAACCGAGCGTTGCCATCATCGTCGCGGCTGGCTTCGCCGTGTGCCTTGAGTAACTCGATAGCCCGCTCCGTTGCGGTTGGCGTTACCTCGATATAGGTGATGACGTAGGCCGGCTCGTTCATCTGGGCGTAGCCAGCCTGACCGAAACCGAGAGCCAGCACGGCAGAGCCGAGAGCAAGATGTAAGAAAATTCGCATCGCCTGATTCCTTTGGGTTGTGTCTGACCCCTGCCTTTGTTCACGTAGCAGGGGCGGTGAGACGAAATTCTAACCGTCCGTTCGCTGGAAGTGGGGAACCTATGTAAATCAGCTAGTTATGTTTAGCCTGTTCGTAGGGCGGCCGTGCGCGGTCCGGCTCGCAGGGTCTTACTGGTTATAGCGTCGTAGTCGAATATCCGCTTGTTCTTTGTGGCCCATGAAGCCTTCGAGGGCACATAGGCGGGAGCAAACCTCGCCGATCTGAACGGACGCGGCCTCGGTAATCTTCTGATAGGTACAAGTCTTGAGAAACATGCCGACCCACAGACCGCCCGTGTATCGGGCAGCTTTCCGCGTGGGCAGCGTGTGGTTGGTTCCGATCACTTTGTCTCCGTACGCTACATTGGTTTCTGGCCCAAGAAACAGCGCGCCGAAGTTGGTCAGGTTGTGCAAAAAGTAATCGGGGTCCTTGGTCATCACCTGGACGTGCTCGGAAGCGATCTCGTCGGCCACTTGAATCATCTCGGCAGTATCGTCGCAGACGATGACCTGACCGTAGTCCTTCCAGGCAGCACCGGCGATGTCTGCGGTTGGTAGAGTCTGCAGCTGACGCTCGACGGCCGCAATGGTATCCCGGGCCAGTTGCTCAGAGTTGGTCAGCAAGATCGCCGGAGACGTTGGCCCATGTTCCGCCTGACCCAAAAGATCGGCAGCGCATAGCTCCCCATCGACGCTGTCGTCAGCGATCACGAGCGTCTCGGTTGGCCCGGCCAGCAAGTCGATTCCGACTCTACCAAAGAGCTGCCGTTTCGCCTCGGCAACGTAGGCGTTACCGGGGCCGACGAGCATATCGACCGGAGCAATGCTCTCCGTGCCAAGCGCCATGGCTGCTATGGCCTGCACGCCGCCGAGACAGTAAATCTCGTCGGCCCCGGCGAGGTCCATCGCCACGACGATCGCAGCACTCACGCGGCCTTGATAAGGGGGTGCGGAAGCGACGATCCGTTTCACGCCGGCCACCTTTGCCGTCACAACGCTCATGTGTGCCGACGCAACCATCGGATATTTGCCTCCGGGCACGTAACAGCCGACGCTGTTGACGGGCAGATTCTTGTGGCCGAGCGTGACCCCCGGCAGGGTCTCGACTTCAATGTCTAAAATCGCGTCTCTCTGAGCACGCGCGAAGTTGCGGATCTGCGTCTGCGCAAATTTGATGTCCTCGATGACCTGATCGGACAGTTCCCGATGACAGCCATCGATGTCGTCTGCGCTGAGCCGAAACGAATCCGGAGACCATCGATCGAAGCGCACCGAATACTCACGTAACGCGACGTCGCCACGCGTGTTGATATCTTCAATGATCTCCTCGACCGTCTGGCGAACTTGATCGTCGTGATCCGCAATGATGTCACCAGACATTCCCGTCTTGAGGTAGCGAACCATCTTGACGTTTTGCTCAGTCCGCCGGCATCGGTGGCAACGACCGCAGATAGACGATGATGGCGTCCAGATCCTCGTCAGTGATAGTCGCGTAGTAGGGGTAAGCCATGGCTGGCAGGTGTTCGCGTCCGTCCCGGCTGATCCCCTGTGTAATCGCCCGCTTGATCTCTTCGTCCGTCCACGTGCCTATTCCGAGTTCCGGATGCGGACTCACATTAGCCGAGATCACAGTAAACCCCAGATCGAAGATATTCTCGAACACCCGCCCGCCCTCGTTGGTGCGAGTGAAATCGTGCATGCCCTCGACCATCGGTGTATGACATTCGATGCAGTGGCCGAGGGCGACCGTGACATAAGTACCGTAGGCAAGCGGATCGTCGCGTGAGACATCCGGGACTTCCCCGACGGGAGGGCCCCATGCGTCTGGTAGTGGGATGCCGTATTCGGATGCGGGAACGATGTTTGAAACCGGGTCGACGTTACGCATGTAGGCAACGATGGCACGCATGTCGTTATCCGAGATATTCCGATAGAACGGACTGGGCATGGGCGGGCCGATTAGCGTGCCGTCCGGCCGAATGCCGTCGCGGATCCCGCGAATGATCTCTGCATCGCTCCAGGTGCCGATGCCGGTTTCATCGTCCATGGTGATATTCGAGGCATAGGCTTTGACGCCCGGCTCCTCGATTACAAATGCGCCCGCGAAGCGCATATCTGCAATCGGTACGGCATCGGCGGATTTCGGTGTATGGCAGTTACCGCAGGCGAGGATCCCCTCCATGAGATAGGTGCCGCGAGCAAGGAGCTCGTCTTGTTCCTGAGTACAAGACGTCGAGGTCGCGATAATTAGCAACGGTAGGGATAAGGTCAGCGAGTAGCGCATGTCGGTCCTCCAACTAATGCTTCGACAGCCTGCCAGCGGATACCGCGACTATGGATAGAGGCTGGGAAGCCGCTCTGACCGGTAGATCGACCAGTTTGCATCATCGGTTTGGAGCCGCATCTCCCAGACCTTTTCGGCGGGTTGATCATGGGTCAGCTCGATGAGGCGGGCCCAGCGCTGCGTCCCCGGTCCAGGCGGAGCGTTCTGGCCGTCAGCATTGGTCTCCTGGCCGCCGACCGTGACGAGAATGTTACCGGTTTGCGGCTGCCAGTCTATGTCGCCGAGATAGCGCGCATAGATCTGTTCATCGTCCGGCCCATAGACCCAGACCTGCGTAACCTCCATAGTTTGTTCGTTGATCGAATATTCGACCGCACGGGTGTAACTGTCCACAAGCGGCATTTTTTCGTCAAACGGGCTCGTGCGTGCGACGCCGTTGTCGAACAGCAGATACGTACCGCTCCCGGTATGCGAGATCGCGTGGTGCTTGTAAGACCAGGCTGTATCGCCGACCGGTGTCAATAACTTATCGCTCCACGGTTCCCGCCAGTTGTCGTGATTGCCGAGTATCCAGACGAGCTCGCCAGTGTCCATACTGACCTTAATCACGGCGTCTTGGTAGGGCACCGACATGACGAAGGAATTATCTTCCTCTTCGTAGATGATCGCATTGCCGTGGGTCCAATCGTGGACCACGCCTTCAACGACGCCGCGATAGTGATTCGACCAAAAATCTTCGCGTAGAGAGTTATAGCCGATGCGGTACGGGTCGAGAATGTCATGAAGTTTCCACTCTCGCAGCACGTCGCCGGTCTGGGTCATCTCGATGATTACGTCACCGATGACATTCGCCGCCGCACGCGGCGCACCTGGATTTGTCTCACTCGTCAGCCAATCCGCGATCACCCGGTTCTCCGAGCTCAGCAATAGGAAATTGCCGTTTGGCAGCTCGACGAAGTCATGGTGGAAGGAGTCCGTCTCGACGGGGATACTGCCTTCGGCAACGTCCTTGGCGGTGCCGGTAAAGTGCCAGCGCCGAATAATATTACCGAGCATGTCGATCTCGACCATGCCGTCCGTGCCGGGCCAGACCTCGTAGATGAAATTGCCGTTCTCGAGCCGCCTGATATCGTGGACCCTGTGCACGCCAGGCAGGTAGTACCAGATAATTTCGCCGCCATCGTCTACGATAATGGCCGGCGAGAAATTAGCCGGTGTTGAGCTACCGTTGGGTCCCCAACGGCCGTTAATGTTGAACACGGTGACGCCCGGTTCCATGGCGTCCGGGTTGTGTACCGTGACGCGCGGTGTCGGGAAAGCGTCGGGCAGCGATGGCGTTTCGAATGTCAGCTCTTCGGAGAGCGTTTCGTTGCCGTCGGTATCTCGAAGAGACGCGGTAATCGTATGCACTCGGCCGGGGCGCATTCCAAGTACCGGCACTTCATGCTGTGTCGTCATCTCCTCGCTGGGCGTCACACTCCAACTCCGCTCGCCGTCGTTGATATTGAGCGTCAGCTCGGCTGGTTCGTCGGTGGTCAGACTCAAAATGGCTGCCAGCGGTACGGTCGGGTTCGGGTTTCCGATCAGGCTGACGTTGCTAAGCGCCGGCCCGGTCATATCACGGTCCGGGGGGGCGGTATCGCAGCCGATGAGTAGGAGAGCCGCGGTGATCAGAGCCACCGTGAGGAGGGAAAGAAATTTGCGTGTCATGATCGAACTCCTGAGAGGCGAGACGTAAAAAGCATACAGTTGGCTCTCTTCTTGGATCTAGTGACTTACCGAAAGATACTGCTTGAGCCTTGCGACAGAGGCGCTGGCTTCGCCGCGGCTACCCGCAAAGTGTTCTACGAGAAGAGAGTCGTTTGCCTCACGACTATCGTAGGGGCCGCACGCTTGACTCTGCTAGTATCTTCGTTATCAATTTGTCGTTATTTCTTTATTCTAGGCTTCGTTATCGAATACTTGCAACCAAATTTGGTCTCTAAACGATCTGCCGCAGAGATCTGGCGGAGGTGATGAACGGGAGACCAAGGAGCAACCATGTTTCTTACCAGATCTACCTATGTGTTCACCATCACTCTCGTTCTAGCGACGACGTTCGGAGTGCGTGCCTTCGAAGTCTTCCAGGGTCCGACCGAACTCATACAGTATGATCCTGCGAAGGCGTTTGCGGGTTATACGATATTCAGCCCGTTTCGCGGCCAGAATACCTACTTGATCGACATGCAAGGCGAAGTCGTGCATTACTGGCCCTATCCCGAGGGCTGGAGCATTCCGGGATCCGAGTCCATTGAGAAACATGCCCGTTTGCTGGAGGACGGCACCCTGCTACGGGGCGTCGTGAACAAAGCCGGCCGTGGCGGAATGAGTGGGGCGATCTATCAACTAGTGGCCTGGGACGGTGAAGTCGTTTGGGAGCATGACGACGAGCGTCCCGAGTTCACGCCGCATCATGATTTCCGCATGATCTGGAACCCCGAGCTCGAACAACAGACATTGATGTACACCGCCACAATGGAGATTACGCATGAGCAAGCTATAGCCGCGGGCGTCGATCCGGCTGGCCGAGATGATATCGCCTCACGCCCCGATGGTCTTGTCGAAGTGGACATGGACGGCAACGTCATCTGGCAATGGAACATTAGCGATCATACCGTGCAAGACATCAACTCCGATCTCGCTAATTTCGGCGTGATCAGTGAGAGCCCCGGAAAGTTCGATCCGAACTTCGGTAACGGTGTGGGCGGCGACTGGATTCATGCGAACGGCTTCGACTTCAACTCTGTGCTTGATCACGTCGTTATCAATAACTCCGCGGATAGTGAATTCTACGTCATCGACCACGGCGCGACCTTCGTGCCGGGAGATTCGGAGGAGAGTATCGCGCTGGCGGCGAGCGATGCAGGAGATTTTATTTTTCGTTGGGGGAACCCGTGCGTCTACGATTCCGGCGACTGCCCCTCGGCAACCGATGAAGGGCAGTCCAGTACTGACGGTCACCAGCAGGTATTCTTTTCCCACGACATCCAATGGATTCGTGAGAGGGAAGTCGGTCCGTACCTAGGCGAGTTGCGGGGCTCCGGAAATTTCCTGATCTTCGATAACGGTGCGCGACGGCTGGGACCGACGTTTTCTTCGGTGATAGAACTCAATCCCTACGCAGGGCCGATGGAGGATGGCAACTACATTCTCGAGGCCGATGCAGGCTATGTCGCCCCGACCGGGGGAATGGGGATGGGTGCCGCCGCGGCGACGATCTCGAAGCAAATCGTCTGGAGTTATCGACCGACGTTACCGAATTCTTTCTATAGCAGTTATATCTCGGGTGTGCAGCGCCTCCCGAACGGTAATACGCTCGTCTGTTCCGGTGCGCATGGCCACCTATTTGAGATAACAACCGACGGGGAGATCGTGTGGGAATACATCAGCCCGGTGGGGGATCGGACACGTGATGAGTACGGCATCTACACAACGATGACCGCCGACGCGGGTCGGGCATTTAACTCGATCTTCAAATGTGCGCGCTACGCACCGGATTATCCGGGTTTGGCCGGTAAGGACCTCACGCCGATGGGGCAGATTACCGAGTTATTTACTAATGAGGTGGCGCGACCCACTCCTTAGCTTATGGGGAGAACGGTACGATCTTTACCGTGTCGCCGATCTCGAATCTCATCAGGTCTTCGCCGGTTTGCAACGGGCCCGAATAATTCGTTCGCGTACGTTCGACCAGTTCTTCCAGTGTCACTTCCGGGGCATTCGGACCGCTCAGCAACACGAAATGCGTGTAGACCGCGAGTTTGGGCGCAACGCGCGCGAAAACGATACCGGCTTCTTCCGGAGTTGTGTGGTGGTCGAGAATTAACTGGATTCGCTGATCGAAGTCCAGCAACTCTTCGCGCGCGGCAGCCACTTCGTGAATCAACAGATCCGTGCCTTCGGCCATCTCGATCAAATTCTCATCAAAACGGGTGTCTCCGGAGATCACTACCGAGCGGCCGGCATAGTCGACGCGATAACCGTAAGCGGGCTTGATGTATTCGCCATGATCGACAGCGAACGCGGTTACGATGATTCCATCCTCCTCGAAGACCACGCCATTGTCCGAGAATTCATGGACGTCGAATTCGACACCGGCCGGTGGAAGCTGCTCATCGACGATTCGGATCTTGATGTTGGGCTCGAAAGCCTGTCTAAACCCGTCCAGAATGTCTTCTATTCCCGTCGGTCCCCAGACACGGAACGGCGTCGTGCGACGCCCGAACGGTGGCGGCAACCAGCCCGTCAGCCAGAGATCCGGAATACCGGTCAGGTGGTCTGAATGAAAATGCGTGATAAACAGTGCATCGATGTCACGTAAGGCAATGTCGAGCTGTCCTAGGCGTTGGGTGACGCCACGACCTGCATCGAACAACAAGCGATGTGATCCGGCCTCGACGAGTGTCGCAGGACCGAAACGGTCTAGCCGTGGTATCGGATCGCCGGTGCCGATCAAGGTGACATTCAATGTCTGTGCTTGTGTCTCGGATAAGCAGATTACCGCTCCGAGCAGCGCGGTCAGAAAAAGTTTCGACGTACGTTGTTTAAGCTTCATAGCGGTCCCTGAAGTCGGTCGTTCCAGCAATGTTATTTATTTCTCGACGTAACGTTCCACATTACATTGGTATGGTTTGATGACCTCGCCGCGATCCGAGACGTAATAAGTGCTCCAGGTCACGGGCTCCGTAAGCGTCGCCGGGTCTGTTATCGTCAATTCATAGTCGAGCCGCTGCCCGTCTTCGCTGACCGTGAAGCGTTCGAATGTCTCGACCGCCTTACTTTGGGCGACCCCGACGCGATTGAAGTAGGGATAGTTGATATTCGTCGTCGCGACGATAAGCGTGCGTTCTTCCCAATGGCCGACAGAGTAGCCCAAAGGCGCCGGTGCACGTTGGACGTCATTCGTCGATAGATAAATGGTTCGAACGTTATCGAACTCTTCCAAATGAAGCAGGATGTTGCCGCTGTCTTCGCGAAATTGCATGGGGTAAGGGTTGCCCATCGTGGGCGGCATACCCGGCGGTATGCAGTGCAACAGCGGGTCTTGCGTCATCGGGTCCCAGCCGGCAACTGCTTCTCGGGCGGATGCCGTCAGCGGCAGCTTGCCGTCCAGCGGTACCCGACGACCACCGGCGATCGTCCAAATCTGAAACAGACCGCCAGCGCTACCCGACGGCTCCGGGATCGGAGCAGACCCCGCTGCCCGTGCCGTGCCACCGTAATACTCATTCGACCAGCGCGGCGTATCGCCGCTGGGACTCAGAATAACTTCGATCCCATTGTCGAGGAGCACGTGACTCACACTCAATTGCCGGGGGCGCCTCGTCGACGGGTTCGCGGCGACCTTGACTTGATCGCCGGCTTTGAACACGTTCTCCGGTACGCCCTTGCGAGACAGGGTGTTCCAAGACGCTGCTTCCAGCTCCCAAAGCTCCTCATTACCGTCGTCATCGACGGTCTTGAGCGTGAAATTCACGTGGGGATTTCGCCAGTAGGCTACGATAATCTCACCCTCTAGCTCCCGTATGATGTTCTCGTCGAACTCTGCTTGCGAATGATGCCCGAAAGCTGCAGTTGACAGCGACAGCAGTACGATGAGCGCGCCGAGCTGAGATAGCATCGTTAGGTGTCCTTGCGTGTTTCTACGAATACCTGCAGCGGCAAGTATGCCATGTTCGGTACGGACTCGTAGGTAGCCTTGGTGACGGTCTCGCCATACGGGTACCGCTCTCGTTGGGTTTCCGCGGTTTTCCCGATCATCGTGGACCGTATTTCTTCTGGACTCGAGCGCGATTAGGCACGATCATATCGAGGATCCATGCCGAATCGCGAATAGCAATAAGAATTCCGGGGAGGAGACGCGATGTCGAACGAGCCTCTTATCTGTCAATCTTTGATCGGGAGCTGCAGTGTCGCGATCGCCCTGTTCATCGCGGGTTGCGATGCACTGCCCGGCGCTGGGGCGGAGGCCGCAGGTACCAACGCCCATAATATGCGGCTCGTCGGTTATCATGATCTGCAGGCGCGTTCTGCCTATCAGCCGGTCGTACACGCGTATGGCGAGCGGCGCATCCTCTTCGTCGGACAGCACGCCGGAGAAGCGATGAATCCGGACACCGGCGTGATCGAGGTAAACGGTATGTCGATCCTCGACGTAACCGACCCAAGCGCGCCGGTGCTGCTACGCCACGTACCACCGACCGGCGATCAGGCTAGCGGTACTCAGCATGTCCAGGTCTGCGACGGTTCGATGTTGCCGAACGGCGATCCGGACCGGATCTATCTCGTGCGTACCAACGGGCTGCTCAGTTACGAAATGTTCGACGTGACCGATCCAGCCGAACCGCAGTTCCTGCGCACGATCGCCACGACCGGTGTTTCTGCGCGCGGCGAGTCGAGCCGCGGCAATCGGGAAACGCATAAGATTCAATGGGATTGTGAGTCGGGCATCGGTTATTTCAATGGCACCCCGCAAGGTTGGCGCGTGACGCGGGTGTTGCAGGCGTTCGATCTCAGCGATCCGGAACAGCCGCGGCATATCCGCGACTTCGGGCTCGTCGGCTGGCAGCCAGGCGCCGAAGGACCGTTGCCGGCCAACTCCGTCTCCGGCTTACATCAGCCGTTCGTCGTCGGTAACCGGATGTATCTCGGCTATGGAAGCGGCAACGACGGCACGTTACAAATTCTGGACCGGGACAAATTCTTGAACGGCGACCCCGAGGCTGATGATCCTTTTGCTCCGACACCGGAAAATTTGCTCTATCCGCAGATCGCCCGGCTGGATATGCCGGCGTATTGGGGAGTGCATACGGCGAAGCCAATCTACGGCATCGAGATACCCGATTACGATGACGACGCAGAGAATCGTGTTAGGGATTTTCTGCTGATTCCTTCGGAAGCTGGGGGTGGCGCATATCGGTGCCAGGGCACCCGAGACGTCATGTTCATCGTCGACATCACACAGGAGGACAAGCCCTTCCCTGTATCGACATATCAAGTTTCCGAGGAGTCTGGGAATTTCTGCAACCGGGGCGGGCGTTTCGGTCCTCATTCAATTAATGACACCTATCATCCAGGCTTTGATAAGTCGCTTGTCGTGCTGTCTTATTTTAATGCCGGTATTCGAGCCGTGGATATCAGAAACCCGTTTAAACCCGTGGAGGTAGGTCACTTCATTCCCGAGGTCACTGAAAATACAATCGAGTCCTGTGTTGAGATTAACGGTACGGAAATCTGTGACGTTGTGATTCAGACGAACAACGTGGACATTGATGACCGGGGCTATATCTATGCGGTCGACCGGTCCTCCACAGGACTGCACATCGTCGAACTGACGGGAGAGGCGAGGGAGATCGTTGGGCTTGATTAGGGGTAAGCTCGGATCGGAAATGGATCTGTCGTTGTATTCAAATTAGGAGTCAAAGAATGCCCCGCTTAGACTATGTAGAGGATAAGGACCTGGCGCCAGAGGCCAGGGAGTACCTAGCGTTAGCCGAGAGTGCGGGCTCTCCGGACCCGCGTGTCTTGCGCGTGATCTTCAGGAGTCCAGCGGGCTTGGCTTGGTACCGTTACTGGATGGTACTCTCCAACGAAGGGGCATTACCGCGGGACTTGAAGGAGCTTTGTCGCGTCAAAATCGCATTCGATCATACCTGCGGTTACTGCAGTACGGTGCGTTCCAGCGCCGCCCGGGATGCTGGCTTGACCGAGGACAAGATCCAGGAAGTATGGGATTTTGAGAACAGCGGCATACTTTCGGAGCGAGAGAAAATGGCATTGCGCTTCGCCGATCACTTGAAGCACGATATATCGAAGGCCGACGACGATGATTTTTACGCACGGTTACAGAAGCATTTCTCCGCGGCTGAAATCGTTGAACTTGGTCTGTGGTGTGCGGAAAATGTCGGCGCGGGTAGTTTTGTACGCACGCTGAATATCATCACCTGGGAAGAGGCGTGCGAGCTTAATCCGCAGACAGCGAAAAATGCGCCGGGAAAATCGGTTGCCGCCTAAACGGACAGTCTCCAAATGATACTAGATCACCGCACTTTTTTAATCTGCGCTACCAGTGCCGTGCTCGCTGCGGCTCTCGTCTCGCCTGCTCGAGTCGCCGCTGAACTCTACACGCTGCGAATCGGGTCTGGACATCCAGCCGGTCCTACCGTCTATGTGACCGTCATGCGAGACTACGTAGTACCGGAACTCAAACGGCGTGTAGCGGAGGAGACGGAACACGAGCTCAGAATCATCGAAGGCTATGGTGGCTCGATCGCGTCCGTCGCGGAGACCCTCGAAGCGGTACAAACCGGGATCCTGGACATCGGCGCTTTCTGTACATGCTTTGAGCCGGCGAAATTGTTCTTGCACAACTTTCAGTATTTCGTGCCGTTCGGGCCCCAGGACGCCCAGCAGGCCATTCGGATCAGTCGCCAGGTCTACGATAGAAACCCATGGCTTGCCGAGCAGCTTGAGGAGCGATATGGGCAGCGCTTACTGGGCCTCAACGGGTTCGATAATTATCATCTCGGCTCCAGCATTCCGTGGGATACCGTCGCGGATTTGCGCGGCGTCAAGATCGCCGGAGCTGGACCGAACCTGCCTTGGCTGGAGTTCGCTGGCGTAGTGCCAGTTCAGTCGACGCTTCCCGATGGTTACATGTCACTGCAGACAGGCGTGTACTCCGGATGGCTTATGTATCCGTCATCCTATTTTGCTTATAAATTTCACGAGCCCGCGCCGTATTACACGTTGATCGGCTTCGGCGCGATGGGCGGTGCCGTCATCATGACGATGAACGTGCGAACGTTGGACCGTCTGCCGGCCGACGTTCGGCAGATCGTCGAAGAGGTCGGTCGAGGCTATGAGGTTGAGGCGGCGCGAGTGTTGGAGGAGCGTCAGATTTCCGGTCTGGCGAACTTACGGGCTGCCGGTGCGATTGTTCGTGAGCTTCCGGAAGAAGTACGCCGGGAATGGGCACAATCGTTACGCGAGTTTCCGAATCGAATGGCGAAGGAAGCCGACTCGCGCGGCATGCCGGGTTCCGTGGTCCTCCGTTCCTACCTAGAGCTAGTCACACAAAGCGGCTATGAGTGGCTAGTGAAGTACACGATCGAATAGCAGGTGCACCGGGAAGCGTGCCGGCTGGCGATAGATTCAAGCCTACTTTAGATGGAGACAGAATGATCAGAGCTGCGATGATAGGGCTCGGTTGGTGGGGCCGGCATATGGTGAATGCGGTCAAAGGCAGCACGAAGCTAGAAATCGTCCGGCTCACGGCGCGCCGGCCCGATCGCCATAGAGACTTTTCTGTCGAAACTGGCATCCCGTTGCTCGATGATTATCAACAAGTGCTTGAGGATCCTGAGGTAGATGCAGTCATTCTCTGCACACCGCATTCCCAGCACGAGGACCAGGTGCACGCCGCGATCGACCA
>SMVB01212665.1_pt1 | contig 18366 bp, 15 predicted proteins | sample 2456461 | NCBI WGS metagenome assembly SMVB01 (sample SAMN11095934, study PRJNA526329) | marine sediment metagenome | biome: Marine sediment; feature: Surficial sediment; material: Deep marine sediment; isolation source: Hadal surficial sediment | place: Pacific Ocean | collected 2014-05 | depth...
ATTGGCCAGTCGGTATTTCGAAGGTAGTCTTTAGGCGCAGTTTGGTTTGGGGATGTTTTTCACATTACCCACGCATGGAATCGCGAAGACAGTCCTTAGGAAAGGGCTGAATCTCTTACTCCCCGCCACCGGTCAGATAGGCAGCACCGTCGTGTGCTTGATGTCCGAGAGAACGATACTCGAATTGACCTCCTGAATGCCGGGCAGCTGCGAAAGCTTTTCGAAAAAGAACCGCTCGTAGGCCTTGATATCCTCTGTCACGATACGCAGCAGAAAATCGACGTTGCCCAGCATTACGTAGCAATCGAGCACTTCCGGGTACTCGCTGACAGCCTCGGAAAATGCCGCGAGATTGCTGCGCCCGTGTGAGGTTAGCTTCACGTGTGCGAACACCATGGTATTGAGCCCGACCTTTTCACGATCGATCTTGACGGGCTGCTCTTTGATGACGCCCTCGTCTCGCAGCCGCTGAATGCGTCGCCAGCATGCGGACTGCGACAAGCCGATACGCTCGCCGAGTTCGGACGCGTTTATTCCGGCTTCTTTTTGCAACCATCCGAGAATTCGGCGATCAGTGGGGTCCAGGTCAATAGTTTGCATGATTTATGCTTAATTAAGGCCTTAATAGCATAATTTATGTTTATTTGGCCTGTTTAGCAAATGAAATAGCGACGAAAATGCCCCTTGAGCCGGATATATTGTACCTCCCTGAATGTTTCACGCGGAGCTCGGTTATGGGCGTCTTCGATCATCCCGAATTCGATCAGCACGAATCCGTTCAGTATGTAGTCGATGAGGCCACCGGGCTCCGGGCGATAATCGCGATTCACTCGACCGTACTCGGCCCGTCAGCGGGCGGCTGCCGGCGCTGGCAATACGCCAACGATGAGGAAGCACTGACCGATGCGCTGCGCCTATCTCGCGGCATGACTTACAAAAACGCGGTCGCCGGGCTCAAATTTGGCGGCGGCAAATCCGTCATCCTGGCGAGTGACTCGGCGCCTAAATCGGCCGAGCTTTTTCGAGCGTTTGGCCGAGCTGTGGAGTCGCTGGGCGGGCGATACATTACGGCAGAAGATGTTGGCTGCAGCGTGGAAGACATGCGGCACGTCAATCAGGAAACAGGCTATGTATCCGGACTGCCGAAAAACGGCAAACTGGCGGGCGGAGACCCCTCACCGATAACAGCACTGGGCGTATTTCAGGGCATCCAGTCCGCCGTTAAGGTCGCCCTGAACACCGATTCGCTGACCGGCGTTCGAGTTGCGGTACAGGGCGTCGGTCACGTCGGACTGCATCTTTGCCGATTACTGCACGCCGCGGGCGCGGTGCTGGTTGTCGCTGACGTCAACCAGGAACATCTGCGCCTGGCTCGCGATGAGCTTCCCGTTACCGAAGTCCTGCCAAACGAGTTACTATTCAGCGACGTCGATGTGCTGGCGCCCTGCGCGCTCGGAAATATATTGACGTCGCAAACCATTCCGTTGCTGAAGGCAAAAATAGTGGCCGGCGCAGCCAACAATCAACTGGCAACTGAAGCAGACGGCAAACGACTGGCGGAACGCGGCATCCTCTATGCTCCCGACTACGTCATTAACGCGGGCGGAATCATCAACGTCGCTCACGAATACTACGGCGACAGCTCCGAGGACCAGGTTCGCGAAGACGTTGCCCGAATTCCCGAGCGGCTCGATGCGATTTTCGAAGAGGCACGCGATACCGGCCGGCCGACTAACATGATTGCCGACGAACTGGCGCAAAACATCGTTGCGAACGCCCGCGCCAATCGGTCGATCGCAGCATGAGCAAGAAGTCCCGATTGCACGTTCCACACCCGTCGGCCCGACCCGGCGACAAGCCGGATTTTAGCTATCTGAACCTGTCTGACGCCGGCGTAGCCGACAAGCCCGCTATCGATGCACGCACGCGCGATATCGAATACTTGAGTTCCGGACTCGTTCGCGTACTCGATGACGACCACCAGGCCCTCGGACCCTGGGATCCGAAACTCGACAGTGCTGAATTGCAGGCCGCGTTGCGCTGGATGTTATTGAATCGAGTGTTCGACCAGCGCATGTGGCAAATCCAGCGGCAGGGGCGAATCTCGTTTTATATGGAAGCCCTCGGTGAAGAGGCGGTGTCGATCGCTCAGGCCATGGCGCTGCAACCCGGTGACATGTGTTTTCCGTCGTATCGCAATCAGGGCCTGTACATGTATCGCGGCGTGACGCTCGTGGACATGATGTGCCAGTGCCTGTCCAACACCCGCGACATGTGCAAGGGCCGCCAGTTGCCAATCATGTATCACAGCAAAGAGGCAAACATCTTCTCGATCTCCGGTAATCTCGGCACGCAGTACCCGCATGCGGTCGGTTGGGCGATGGCATCCGCGATCAAAGGCGAAGATCATATTGCGGCGACCTGGGTCGGCGACGGCGCGACGGCTGAAGCCGATTTTCATCAAGCCATCACCTTTGCAGCAGTTTACAACGCGCCTGTGATTCTCAACATTGTGAACAACCAGTGGGCCATCTCGACATTTCAGGGTTTTGCCGGCGGCGAACGGCGTCCATTTGCCGCCCGCGGACTGGGGCTCGGTATTCCCGGTATCCGGGTCGACGGTAATGATTTGCTCGCGACCTACGCAGCCACACTCTGGGCCGCAGATCGGGCGCGACACGGCGGCGGGCCGACGATCATCGAATTGGTAACGTATCGTGGCGGGGCGCACTCAACGAGTGACGATCCGGCGAAGTATCGACCCAAGGACGAGTGGAACGACTTTCCTCTCGGCGACCCGATCGAGCGTCTCAAGCAACACCTGATCTGCACTGGTCACTGGTCCGAAAAGCAGCACGAGCAGCTTGAAAAAGAGCTCAAGGCCGAAGTCCTCGCCGCGTGGAAAGAGGCACAAAAGTACGGCACGATGACCGAAGGTCCGTTCCTGGATCCATCCACAATGTTTGACGACGTGTATGCCGAGTTCCCCGATCATCTGAAGTCTCAGCGGCAAGAGATGATCGATGTGGAAAGCGCCACTAAAGAAGGCACTGCGCCTGAGGGAGGCACTCCGTAGTGGCACAGATGAACATGATCGAGGCGATTCGATCTGCACTCGATGTCGTCATGGACAAAGATCCCAGCGTGGTCATCCTGGGTGAAGACGTCGGCTACTTTGGCGGCGTGTTCCGCTGCACGGACGGATTGCAGCGCAAATACGGTGAGCATCGCGTCATTGACGCACCGATCGCGGAGGGCGGCATTATCGGCGCTGCTATCGGCATGGGTGTCAACGGATTGCGGCCGGTCGCCGAAATTCAGTTCGCCGATTACATTTATCCGGGTTTTGACCAGATCGTCAGCGAACTCGCACGCCTGCGCTACAGGACCTGTGGCGATTTCTTTTCGCCCGTGACGATCCGCACACCCTGCGGTGGTGGTATTCGCGGCGGCCAAACGCATTCGCAAAGCCCCGAGGCGATATTCGCGCACGTCACCGGCATCAGGATTGTCATGCCGTCAAATCCTTACGATGCCAAGGGACTCTTGATCAGCTCGATCGAGTCCGATGACCCGGTCGTGTTCTTCGAGCCGAAACGAATTTACAACGGACCATTCGATGGTGACCCGGAAAAACCCAGCGTGTCCTGGGCATCGCACCCGAAAGGAGAAGTGCCTGAGGGACACTATACGGTGCCACTGGGCGAGGCCGACATCGTACAAAGCGGCGAAGAACTGACTATTATTACTTACGGCACGCTGGTGCATGTGGCGCAGGCCGCTGCCATCGAACTCGGTGTCGATGCCGAAGTGATCGATGTGCGTTCGATCTCGCCACTGGATACCGTTACGCTTGTCACTTCAGTGAACAAGACCGGGCGTTGCCTGATAGCGCATGAAGCGACACGCTTCGGTGGCTTTGGCGCCGAAATTGCCGCGCGGGTGCAAGAGGAGTGTTTCTATAACCTCGAAGCGCCGATCGGGCGTATCGCCGGTTGGGACACGCCATACCCGCATGCGTTCGAGTGGCAATATTTTCCAGGCAAGAAACGCATGATCGCCGGTATCAAAAGTATGATGGAGATCGAATGAGCGAGTACGTCTTCAAGCTGCCGGACCTCGGTGAAGGAACAGTCGAGTCCGAAATCGGTGAATGGTTCATCAATGTCGGTGACCAGGTTACCGAAGAAGATATCGTCGGCACGATGATGACCGATAAAGCGGCAGTCGAACTCTCATCGCCGATTTCAGGCAAGGTCATAAAGCTGGCCGGCAAGCCCGGCGATATCGTCGCGGTCGGCGCCGCACTCGTCGTGTTCGACGTGGGAGATTCTGCTGTAGAAGATACTGCTGTAGAAGCGGCTCCCGCCGCGGTCGCGGCTGAAGCCGCTCCTACAACCCCTTCCGCCCGCATCATGACCTCACCTGCGATTCGCCGCAAAGCCAAGGCCGCCGGCATCGACCTTGCAACGGTTCCCGGTACGGGTCCGGGCGGGCGCGTGACGCGCGACGACTTTGAACGGCATGTTGGTCAGTCTGCGGAAAGGTCCACAGGCGCAGGTGAACTCGCGGCTAAAGCAGCTCCCACAAAAGCTGCCACTTCCGCAACAACCAAAACGACCGAAATAAAAGTTATCGGTTTGCGGCGCATCATCGCCGAGCGCATGGCGGCGGCAACCCGGGAAATTCCTCACTTTACCTACGTCGAGGAAATCGATGTCACTGAACTCGAGTCCTTACGCAAGCATTTGAACGACAAGCACGACGACCAGTCCGGCCGTCTGACATTACTGCCGTTTCTTGGCCTGGCGCTGATTCGCACATTAGAGAAATTCCCGCAGTGCAACACGACTTACGACAAGGATCGTAATGTCCTGATACGGCACGGCGCAGTTCACCTTGGCATAGCAACCCAGACGCCGGATGGTCTGAAGGTACCCGTCATTCACAACGCGCAGTCGCTGTCACTGGATGCTTTGGGCCGCGAGATTCGCCGCGTCTCTGAGGCCGCGCGCAATAACAGCATCGGCAAGGACGAGTTGTCGGGATCGACGATCACGATTACAAGCCTGGGCAAGCTCGGTGGCGTGGTGTCGACGCCCATCATTAACATGCCCGAGGTCGGCATTATTGGCGTCAATCGTGCTGTAGAAAGGCCTGTTGTCGTCAATGGACAAGTTGCCGTGCGATTGATGATGAACCTGTCTTCGTCATTCGATCATCGCTTTGTCGATGGCTACGACGCCGCCGCCATGATTCAGTCTGTTAAAGAGATGCTCGAACACCCGGCGACGATCTTCCTGCCGTGAAGTAATCAAAGGGCAATCGGCATAATCACACTCCGGCGCATACAACTGAACCCCCCGTACCTGCTATTCCTGGGTGACGTCGGCGACGACGGCCACGCGAAGACCGGGCATGGTATTGCGTTCTGGCGCCCGGAACTCTGCGCCGGGCAGATGCGGTTTCCTGGCTGTGGTGCGGACATCGGGTTGCCGGATCTCGATGTTGAGGGTGCCGTTGCAGCTGGCGTCCGTACCGTGATCATCGGCGTCGCTTCCACCGGCGGCCTGCTGCTCGATACCTGGCTGCCTTCACTTGTGGAACTGGCGCGGGCAGGAATCGACATCGCATCGGGCATGCACAGCAGAGTCAATGATTCAGCGGAACTGGTTGCCGCTGCAAAGGAGGGCAACGCCCGCTTAATCGATGTACGCGTCCCACCGGCCGGATTGCCGGTCGGCCGCGGCATCAAGCGCAGTGGTAAACGTGTCCTGACGGTCGGCACCGACTGTGCTGTCGGCAAGAAATATGCAGCCCTCACCTTACACCGTGAACTGTTAGATCGCGGTATCAAAGCCGATTTTCGGGCTACCGGGCAGACCGGCATCATGATCGCCGGTGAGGGCATCCCGATTGACGCTGTCGTCGCGGATTTTATTGCCGGCGCAGCCGAGGTCCTGTCCCCCGATAACGACTCAGACCATTGGGACGTCGTCGAAGGTCAGGGCTCACTCCTGCATCCGAGCTATGCCGGCGTAAGCCTCGGTTTGCTGCACGGCACTCAGCCCGATGCGATCCTGCTGTGCCATGACTCGAATCGCGACGAACTCCTCGGCATGGAAGGATGCTTCAAGATGCCGCCGATTCACGAGGTCATCGACACGGCCCTGGCCGCCGCCCACATAACCAACCCGGCATGTATCTGTGCCGGAATCTGCGTCAATACGTCGAGCATGACCGATGCCGAAAGACGCGACTACCTCACCGGACTCAGCGAGCAAAGCGGCTTGCCGTGCGTCGACCCGCTGGCGACGGGAATGGCACCCGTCGCTGATTTTCTGCAGGAGAATTGTTAGTGAAGCGAAACGTATCTTTCCATATCGAGAGCTGGGCGGCGCGAATTCCGTTTCGCATTTCCCGCCAGACCTGGAACGACTTCCCCTGCGTGGTTTGCGAGATCGAGGAAAACGGCATGATCGGCCGGGGCGAATCGCTGGGGGTTTACTACCTCGGTGAAACCGAGAAATCGATGCTCGGTCAACTCGAATCGATCAGTGATGAGCTTTGTAACGGGGCGGACCGCCAACGCTTGCTCGAGCTGCTGCCGCCCGGTGGTGCGCGCGCGGCGGCCGATGCTGCAATGTGGGACCTCGAGGCCCAACTCAGCGGAACGTCTGCCTGGAAAATGGCCGGCGTATCCCCAAACCCTGTGGAAACAGTATTTACGATCGGGCTGGAGGACGAACCCGAAGAAATGGGAGCGCGGGTGGTAGAGGCGAGCGACCTTTCGTTGTTCAAGGTCAAGCTCAATGATGACCGCCCGGTTGAACGCATTGCAGCTATTCACGCAGCGCGGCCCGATGCGCGGCTCGTCATCGACGTCAATGAAGGCTGGAAATTTGACCAGCTCCGGGATGTGGCACCGGCACTGGCGGAATTCGGTGTCAGCATGATCGAGCAACCGCTGCGCCGAGGCCACGATGAAGAACTTGAGAACTACGACTCGCCGGTGCCGTTGTGCGCCGATGAATCCTGTCAGCATATCGGTGATCTCGATCTCGCGGCACGCCGTTACCAGATGGTTAACATCAAGCTCGACAAGTGCGGTGGCCTGACTCACGGACTGGAAATGGCCGCCGCCGCGAAGAGCAAGGGCCTCGGTATCATGGTGGGCTGCATGGGTGGAACTTCGTTGTGCGTGGCGCCGATGCACGTGCTCGCCCAGATCGCCGATTTCGTTGATATCGACGGGCCGCTGTTACTGAAAAGTGACCGCCTCGGCGGTTTCAATTACGAGCGCGGCATCGCCTCATTACCCGCCACGCGCTTTTGGGGCTAACAGCGCGCCCAATGCTCATGTCGCTATCCGAAGGTCGCGACGCGCACCAGCTCGCTCGAACTCACCGATGCACGCTTCATGCCTTCGGAGTTGTAAGCCATCGCAATCTCGCCATCTTTCGTTACAGCGATGATGCCGGCATCACCGCCGAGACGCTTAACCTCTGCGAGCATATCGTCGATGGCGCGTGTCGGTGATGCCCCCTCCTTAACCTTGCAAGCAATCGACACCGCACCACCGGCACGAATTATATGTTCGCCCGTACCGGTACACGAAATCGCGATATCGTCATCGGCCCAGGTGCCCGCACCGATGAGCGGCGAGTCCCCGACTCGTCCTTCGAGCTTGCCAAAAGTTCCGCCCGTCGATGTCGCCGCCGCAGTGCCACCTGACATATCGAGTGCTACTGCGCCGACCGTGCCGTGTTTTTGTTCGTGAATTTCGTTTTCATGGACGCCAACGGGCAATACGTAATATGACTTGGGGTCGTCAATCTCTGCAAAACCATGTTCACGCGCAAACGCCGTTGCGCCTTTACCCGCGAGCATGACGTGCGGTGTTTCCTGCATAACGCGTCTTGCCACGCTGACCGGGTTCATGACAGCAACAATCGCGGCGACGGCGCCCGCTTGCCGGCTCGCGCCGTCCATGATCGAGGCGTCCAGCTCCACGTAGCCCGCGGTATTGGGTGCCGAACCGCGGCCGGCGACGTACAGACCGCTGGTCTCCATGGCGGCGACTGCGTACTCAACAACATCGAGCGCGCTGTCCCCGGCCTCAAGCCGCGCTTTGCCTTCTGTGATCAGCTCACGAAGGTGATCCTCGACGACGGCGTAGTCGCGGCCAGCAACAGCGCCGGCACCACCGTGTAGCGCCAGAGAAAAAGCACTAGTGTTTATGGTCGTGGCCGTCGTCATGCTCTTCCTCCTCAGCATGGTGGCCCTGGCCCTGGGCGTCCGCGAGAAGCGCTTGATAACCAGCGGCATCAAGCTCCGGCAATCTCGTCATAAATGCGACAACTGGCCATAAGGCATCATCGTCGTGAGTCGCGCTCCAGGCTGGCATGCCGGTCATCTTGATGCCGTTCTTCGTCACCCAGAATAACTCGGCTGCACTCAGTTCGGCGGCCTCTTCGGCGAGGTCGGGCGCCTGCGGATTGAACCCTTGCGCCATCGGCTCGGGGTCCACACCAGGCGCTCCATGGCATCCAACACACATGGAATTGAAATCATTGATTCCCACAAGGGCGAGCGCCTCATCGCTCAAGTCCGGGACCTCAATCTCACGCGCGTAGTGCTCAATAGAAGCATGCGAGGTAGTAGACAACAGCCAGTTTACGAGCGCGCCGTGGGACGAACTTGCGCTGATGTCGTAACGGCCCGAGTAAGCGAATCCTACGATTCCGGCCGCTAGCAATGCCGCCGCAACAGCCAGCGTTATTAGTGTTTTCATCAGGTCTCCCGAGCTCATAATTGAATTCTCCGTAGTCGTAACGCATTTCCGATCACCGAAACCGAACTAAAACTCATCGCCGCAGCAGCAATCATCGGGCTAAGTAATATTCCGAAAAACGGATACAAAGCGCCTGCCGCGATCGGCACTCCAACCAGATTGTACGCAAATGCGAAGAACAGGTTTTGGCGAATATTTCGCATCGTTGCCTGACTGAGTGCGCGCGCCCTCGCGACCCCGCGCAGATCACCGTGAACCAGAGTCACTCCAGCACTTTCCATCGCAACGTCTGTCCCGGTTCCCATCGCAATGCCGACGTCGGCCTGCGCGAGTGCCGGCGCATCATTGATACCGTCGCCGGCCATCGCAACGATCGCTCCACCGGCTTGCAAGGCTCTTACCACCTTGCTCTTGTCTGCTGGAGAAACATCGGCGTGCACATCATCAATGCCGATGCGCCGAGCCACCGCGTTAGCCGTGACAGAATTGTCGCCTGTCAGCATGACGACCTTCAAATTCGCGCGATGTAATTGCCTGATCGCATCCGCAGTCGTCTCCTTGATCGGGTCGGCGACACCGAGCAGTCCTGCCGCTTTACCGTCTATTGCAACGAACATAACCGTCTGCCCATCCTGACGAAACTTGTCCGCGCTGTCCGCAAGTTGCTCATCGAACGCCCCGACTTCCTGCATGAGTTTGGTATTACCGACACAGACGCGGCGGCCGGACACCGTCGCGAGTGCGCCTTGTCCCGTAATCGATTCGAAACCAGCGTGTGGCGACAATTCGAGCGATCGCTCTTCGGCAGCGTTCACTATAGCCGTCGCCAGAGGATGCTCACTCGCCTTTTCGACTGCAGCGGCAAGAGTAAGCAATTCATCTTCGGAGACTCCATCAACGGGAGCTATCGTCACCAGGACCGGTCGTCCTTCGGTCAGCGTTCCTGTCTTGTCGACGACAACCGTATCGACCTTCTCGAACGTCTCCAGCACTTCGGCATTCTTGATGAGTATGCCGTTTTGCGCGCCCTTGCCGGTGCCGACCATAATCGACATCGGTGTCGCGAGGCCGAGCGCGCAGGGGCAGGCAATGATTAGCACGGCAACGGCGTTGACGATCGCATACGCCATGGACGGCTGCGGTCCCAGCCACGCCCAGAGCACGAAAGTCACGATCGCGACAGTAACCACAGCCGGAACGAACCGCGACGCGACTACATCCACTAGCCGCTGGATCGGTGCGCGCGTGCGCTGCGCCTCCGCCACCAGGCGAACGATTTGCGAAAGCATCGTGTCGTCACCGACCTGAGTAACCGTCATGATAAAACTACCCGTGCCGTTTACCGTACCGCCGACGACGACGTCGCCGGCCAGCTTTTCGACCGGTATCGGTTCGCCGCTGATCATCGACTCGTCCACCGCACTCGCGCCCTCGACCACTTCGCCGTCTACGGGAATTTTGCCGCCTGGCCGTACCCTCAAATGATCTCCGACAGCCAGATCGTCGAGCGCCACCTCCGTCTCTTCGCCATCGGCACCGATCCGAAACGCGGTTGGCGGGGCGAGTTCGAGCAGCGCTCGAATCGCGCCGGACGTCTGGCTGCGCGCCTTGAGTTCAAGTACCTGACCCAAAAGCACCAGCGTGACGATGACGGCTGCTGCTTCATAGTAGACGGCAACTTCACCGCCCGCGCCGCGAAACGCAGCCGGAAAAATTCCGGGCACCAGGGTCGCGACCAGGGAGTAGGTAAACGCGACCGCAACGCCGAGTCCGATCAGCGTAAACATGTTCAGATTCATGGTGCGAACCGACTGCACGGCCCGAACGAAGAACGGCCAGCCACCCCAGAAAACCACGGGCGCGGCGAGCGCCAGCTGCAACCACTGTGACCAGGCGTCGGGAACGAGGCCCTCAAGTGGCCGACCCGGTATGACTTCGCCCATCGCGTACACGAACAACGGCAAGGTCAGCACAGCGCTTACCCAGAACCTGTACCGCATGTCGTCGAGTTCGCTGGTGTCCTCTTCACCGACCACGATACCTTCGGGCTCCAGCGCCATGCCACAAATCGGACAACCCGAGTTTTTGATGTCACGCACCTGTGGGTGCATTGGGCAGGTGTACGCCATGCCGTCAAAATCTGCCGGCACCAGGTCGTAATTACGCCCCTGTTCTACTTCTGCGGAGTCGTCGCACGAGTGGCAATGCGACTGCTCGCGTTCTTCGTGCCCGGTCTGGTCCGAACTCACTTACACATCCTCACTTGTTTTTAACCGCCCGCGTAGAACTATGCGTATGTACGACCTTCCACTCTGTGCCGACACGCCGAAAGTTCGTGTTAACCAATGCATTTGTTTATCTCCCTCAGGCTCCGTCACTGTCGCGTTATTGCGGAGTAGCATGGCCGTCTCTCGTCGCATAAATACTTACCGTGCCATCCTTGTGGTACGCGACCACATCATAGGTCACCGGATTCGGTCCTTCCATGCCCGGTGAGCCTGCCGGCATTCCTGGAACGGCAATGCCGCTGATGTCTTCGGGTCGTTCCTTCAATAGCCGCTGCACCAGGTCTGCGGGTACATGACCTTCGATCCAGTAGTTATCGACAACGCCGGTGTGACAAGACGTCAATGCGGGTGGAACGCCCAGTTCAGACCGTATGGGCTGAGTCGTAGCAACGTTTTTCGCCACCACCGTCAGGCCGTGTTTACGAAGGTGCGCAATCCAATTGTGGCAACATCCACAGCTTGGCGTCTTGTAGACAACGATTTCCGCATCGTCGGTGCTTGCGTGAGCAGAACCGGTCTGTGCATCCGACCAGAATATCCCTGCGCTCGCCACCACTGCGAATCCAATTACCAGCAGCGGCCAAAAGCTCGAAATTCTTCGCTTACTCATAAATTTACCCTCGTTCACTCTACCGAGCGTGCCCGCCAGATCAAGAAAAATGCAGGAATGACTATTAAGGTGAGAATGGTTGCGCTAACCATACCGCCAATCATTGGCGCGGCAATACGTCGCATCACTTCCGAGCCGGTACCGCCGCCCAACATGATAGGCAACAGGCCGGCGATGATCGCAGCAACCGTCATCATGATGGGCCGCACGCGAAGTAGTGCACCATCGAGCACCGCCTGTCGCACATCCTCGATCGTGAGCATGCGACCCTCAGATTTAGCTATCGTCGCGCGCTTCCGAATCGCCTGATTCAGATACACAAGCATTATGACGCCGATTTCAACAGCGACACCGGCTAACGCGATAAAACCTACACCAACGGCAACCGACAGTTCATACCCGAGCAGGTACAGCAACCAGAGCCCGCCGATCAATGCCATCGGCAAGGTTCCGATGATGATCGCGACTTCGGCAAATCGCCGGAAATTCAGGAACAACAGCAATACGATAATCGCCAAAGTCACCGGACCCACGATGATCAGCCGTTCTTTGGCGCGCACCATGTATTCGTACTGGCCCGACCAGGCTAGCGAGTAGCCTGTTGGCAGATGGACAAAGTCGGCAACCACCTGCTGCGCCTCGGCGACGTAGGAACCAAGGTCGCGCCCACTGATATCCACGTAAGTCCAGCCGTTAAGGCGTGCGTTTTCACTCCTGATCACGGGAGGGCCATCAACGACGCGCACGTCAGCGACGTCGGCAAGCGCGATGCGGGCGCCTTGTGGTGTCACGATCGGCAGCAGCTTCAGTTGTTCGATCGAGTCCCGAAATCGCTGCGGGTAACGCACGTTGACCGGGTATCGCTCCCGACCCTCGACGGTTTGCGTCACGTTCATGCCGCCAACTGCTGAGCGAACCACGTCCTGCACGTCGCTGATGTTCAAACCAAAGCGCGAGGCACGCTTGCGATCAATATCCACATCGACATAGCGTCCGCCGGCAACACGCTCGGAATACACCGAGGCCGTGCCCTCGACATTGGCCAGCACTCGCTCGAGGTCCTGGCCGATGCGCTCAATGACTTTGAGATCCGGACCTGCAACCTTGATGCCTACCGGTGTCTTGATGCCGGTAGCCAGCATGTCGATACGCGTTTTTATGGGCATCACCCAGGCGTTGGTCAGGCCGGTGAATCGAACAGCACGATCCAACTCGGCCCGCAGCCCCTCGGGGGTCATGCCCTCGCGCCACTCCTCCCGCGGCTTCAGTTGCACGACCGTTTCGATCATCGTCAACGGCGCCGGATCCGTCGCGGTCTCCGCCCGACCGATCTTGCCGAACACACGCTTCACCTCGGGCACCGCCATGATCATCTTGTTGGTGCTCTGCAGTAACTCCCGCGCCTTGTCGATCGACACACCAGGATAGGTCGTCGGCATGTACATCAGGTCGCCTTCGTCCAGCGGCGGCATAAATTCCGAGCCAAGCTGGGTCGCAGGCCACAAACCGACGACAAGAACGACGGCCGCCAACACCAGCGTTCCTCGCGGGTACTGAATCACCGCGTTGATGACTGGCCGGTAAGTGGCGATCAGTGCCCGGTTGATTGGATTCTTGTGCTCTGGCGTTATCTTGCCACGTATGAAATAGCCCATGAGAACTGGTACTAACGTGATGGACAGGCCCGCAGCGGCAGCCATTGCGTACGTCTTGGTAAACGCGAGCGGCGCAAACATTCTGCCCTCCTGTGCCTCAAGCGTGAAGACCGGCAAAAAGCTCAGTGTGATAATGAGGAGCGAGAAAAACAGTGGCGGACCCACTTCGGTCGCGGCGTCGCCCATGATTCGCCAGCGGTTCTCATCGGTAAGCGGTTCTTTCTCGATGTGCTTGTGTACGTTTTCGACCATGACGATCGCAGCATCGACCATCGCACCGATCGCAATCGCGATACCGCCGAGAGACATGATGTTCGCATTGATTCCCTGTTGCCGCATCACGATGAACGCAATAAGAATGCCAACCGGCAAACTCACGATAATGACCATCGACGAGCGCAGGTGAAAAAGAAACACGGCGCACACGAGCGCGACGACGAGGAATTCCTCGATCAATTTCCCTTGCAGCGTCTCGACGGCGCGCTCAATCAGATCGGAGCGATCATAGGTCGTAACGATCTCCACGCCCTCCGGAAGACTACGCTGAAGCTCGGCGAGGCGAACCTTGACCGCTTTGATCGTGGTTAACGCATTTTCACCCCAGCGCATGATGACCACGGCGCCAACGACCTCGCCTTCGCCATTCAACTCGGCGATGCCGCGGCGCATTTGTGGACCCACGCGGATCTCAGCCACGTCGGAGAGCATCAGCGGTATGCCCTGCTCGTTAACGCCTAAGGGAATATCGCTGAGATCCTCGATGCCCTTCAAATAACCACTGGCCCGTACCATGTACTCGGCCTCGCCCATTTCTATGACGGAGCCGCCGGTTTCCTGATTGCCCTGCTGGATTGCCGTTTTGATTTTGGCCAGCGAAATGCCAAAGGCACGTAGCTTGTCCGGGTCCACGACGACCTGGTATTGCCGCACCATGCCGCCGATCGTCGCGACTTCAGCGACGCCGGGGACCGTCTGCAGCTCGTACTTCAGAAACCAGTCCTGCAAGCTGCGCAGCTCTGCAAGGTCGTGCTGGCCGCTGCGGTCGACGAGCGCGTATTCGAACACCCAACCAACGCCGGTAGCATCTGGTCCCAGCGCCGGTTTGGCGTTGCTCGGCAACTGCCCCGATACCTGGCTCAGGTATTCGAGCACTCGCGAGCGTGCCCAGTAGAGATCGGTCCCGTCTTCGAAAATAATGTAGACGTAGGAGTCACCAAAAAACGAGTAACCGCGGACATTGACGGCCTTGGGGACGGACAGCATCGCTGTCGTCAACGGATAGGTCACCTGGTCCTCGACAACTTGCGGTGCCTGTCCCGGAAACGAAGTCTTGATGATGACCTGTACGTCCGATAGATCCGGCAATGCATCGATCGGAGTCTGGCGCATCGAGTAAATGCCCCACGCAGTGAGCAAGGCAGCGAGAAACAGTACCAGGACGCGATTCTGAATTGACCAGCGAATCAATCCGGCGATCATTCCATCGACTCCTTATCCATCCGCGACAACGCGCCCGCGATATTCGACTCGGAATCAATCAGAAATTGCCCGGATGTGACAATGAGATCGCCGGCGGACACTCCCGCGCGAATCTCCACGCGATCACCCGATTCGATGCCGACGTCCACCGGTTGCGCCCGGAATCGCCCCTCGCCGAGCGACACCACCAGGCGATCGACTGAACCGCCCCGAATCAACGCTTCGCGAGGTACGTGCACTACCTCGCCGATGCTGTCGCCTCTGATCGTGACCCGCGCGAACATGTTGGGCCGCAGCGTTCGTGCTTCGTTATCAAAGCGAAGCCGGACCTTCAAGGTGCGTGTTTTCGGGCCCAGCTCCGGGTACACGTAGTCGACCGTCCCATGCCATATTTTGCCCGGAAGATAGTCGAACTCTACCATCGCTTGCTGGCCTTCCCTGACCCACGCCGCCTGGCGCTCGAATACCTCGGCCAGCACCCAGATCTTGTCGAGGTCTGCGACCGACATGATTTCGGTGGCAGCCGTGACGTATATTCCCTCGCGCACACCGAGATGCGTAATGACACCGTCGGACTGCGCGTAGACACGAACTCGCTGGCTGATTTTATCCTCTCTGTCGAGACGACGGATTTCACTATCGGGGATGCCGAGCGCCGTGAGACGCTCCCTGGAAGCGCTCAACAAGAGTTGGTTATTGCTGCGACGCGCCGCGAGGTATTCCCCCTGCGCGCTCACCAATGTCGGCGAATACAATTCGAAGAGTAACTGCCCTTTCTCTACCGGATCGCCGGTAGCCTTGGTGGCCAGTTTCTCGATCCAGCCGTCGACGCGCGTGTGCACGTGTTGCACCGTATCTTCGTCGTAACCGACGTAGCCGACGGTCTCGATGAGGTGCGACAATTCACCGAGCTGCGCCGTGGCTGTACGCACGCCGAGGTTATTGATCATCGTTGCATCGATTGCTATGACGCCAGGTTGACCGTCAACCTCGTCCGCATATACAGGCATCAGGTCCATACCCATTGGCGACTTTCCAGGTTCGTCGCGACGGTAATTCGGATCCATCGGGGCCACCCAATATGAAATATCACGCTGGGTCGCGCCGGAGCTGCTCACATTCAGACCGGTATCCGAAGACGACCAGCGGCCGATCGCAATGCCCACCAGTATTCCGGCGGCAATAGTTACAGAAACAGTGATTGTTTTCTTCATCGTGGAAGCCCTCCAAGACTGGCGAGCGCGGCATAACTTTGTGCGCGCTGTACCTGCAGATGAATATGATCAATACGGGTATTCAGGTCATCAACATACGCACGCATCACTTCGGCAAAGTCGCCTCTGTCACTGCGGTAGGCGCGCATCGACGCCGCCGCGTTTTCCTTCGCCTGCTCCAGAATTCGACCGTCGTACAAGGCCAATCGGCGCGTCAGGTCCTGCCAGCGTGAATATTCGGTTGCCAGTTGACGATTGAGCGCACGCAAGGTGCGTTCTCTGGACGACTTTGCCGCACTGCGCTCCTGTAATGCCGCCGACAGGGTTCCATTGACGGACTTTTTGCTAAAGAACGGCAAGCCAACCGTGACGCCGAGAGTAATGAAATCTGATCGGGGTTCGCCGGACGGCAGCAATCCCTCGCGATAGGAATAGCCCAGATCCAGCGCCCAACCCGGCCTGGCCCGTTGCTCCGCCAGATTCACCCCTGCGCTACGGGCATCGATCTGTGCGTCGGCTGCTCGCAGTGCCGGATGGCTCGGCAACATCTCCTGCAGAGCCTCCAGACGCGGCACCTGATTCCAGGCCGGCAGCCTCCGTGCCAGCGGTCGCGCCGCGTTCTGGCCGACCCACTCGCCGAGCGCGGCTAGCGCACCGGATCTTTGCCGTTCGATGTCAATCAGTCGATCATCGAGGCGGCTGAGCTCAAGTTCAGCGCGCAGCACGTCCTGCTGGCTCTTTTGGCCCACCGAGTAAAGCGAAAGCGTAATCGCCGCGAGATCCGCGAAAAACGGCCGTGACTCAGATACCAGAGCGTGAGCCTGCTCCCGGTAATAGAGGTCCAGCCAGGCATGGCGGACAGCGGCCAGAACGTCCCGGCCCCGGGTGTCGGCGTTGTTGTTCATTTCGTCGGCAAGCAAGCCAAACTGACGAGCACTGATCGAGCGTGTTTTGCCAGCGGGAAAGGACTGCCGCAGTCCGATGGCTGCGTGCGTCATGCCTTCGGTTCTGAATCCGCCGGACTCGATGGGAAAGTTATCGAGGCCAACACGCAGCGTCAGGTCAGGCAACTCTCCTGCAACCACGGCGCGCTCCTCGAGAGCGGCGGCCCTGGCATGCAAGGCCTGCTGCCCGGGCTCTGCAATTAGCGCCAGATCCTCGGCCGCGGCCAGTGTCAACGGGGCATTTTGCTGGGCTTCTACAGAAACGGAAGCTACCAGCAAAAGCAACAATATGATTCGGGGTGTACGCCCACAGTAAAACGTCATCGAACAATCTCCAAAGTAAAGAACCGACTAAAAACGGTTTTCTAAGAGAAGATCGTTATTTCAGATAAACGCAATTAAGAACGTACAGGGGCGGCGCGGTGGCAGCGTGACTCAGTGCATATCGAGAGCGCAAGATCGCATCGGCTGGCCGCCTGAATGGCGCCGCAAGCTCGTGCGGAGTAATCGCGATCAGAGTGTCGGTCGGTGCGTCTTTGACCTTGAACTGGCCGCCGCGTCCGTCGTGATTCCAATCGTCGGCCATTGCGCAGTCGGATGTAGCATCCGCGCAGGGCGCATCCTGATCGTGACCGGCGTGTGTTTCAGCATGCCCGCTTGCTTGTGCCGGCGGGCAGTGTCCGCAGTCGTAGTCGTCACTCTGTAACGCCATGGCACATGGTTGCAGAGCCAGGTTCAGGCAGACAAGCGCAAACAGGCCCAGGGCACGGTGTCCCCGAGTTTGCTGCTGTTGCCTGCTGTTCGCCATGTGACTCAAATGCGTGCCTCCGAAAGCATCGACCGCAATACTACATTATGGTTCCGTACAGGCTAGTGCCAATAGTACGTAAGGGTCAAGTGCGCGGTTCACGGCAACCAAGATAATCCACCGACGGTATGTTGATTGCGCCAATCAGGAAGTAAACTGTTGAGCATGTAATAAATGTCGACCCTGTATAGATCACAGCAATGGATACCATGAACGAGCTATCACAATCCGAACAACCGGAAGTTATTCGATTACAGAACGTACAACGCCGTTACCGGATGGGCGATACCTTCGTCGATGCGCTGCGCGGCATCGACCTCGTAGTTCAGCGCAACGAGTACATGGCGATCATGGGCGCATCGGGTTCCGGCAAGTCCACATTGATGAACATCATCGGCTGCCTCGACACGGCGACGGGCGGCGAGTTTTGGCTCAATGGACAGCGCGTCTCTGAAATGAGCGACAATGATCTGGCCCATACCAGAAACCGTGAAATCGGCTTTGTCTTTCAGACTTTTAACCTGTTGCCGCGCGTGACAGCGCTCGCTAACGTCGAGATGCCACTGATTTACGC
>SMVB01079533.1_pt1 | contig 18356 bp, 17 predicted proteins | sample 2456461 | NCBI WGS metagenome assembly SMVB01 (sample SAMN11095934, study PRJNA526329) | marine sediment metagenome | biome: Marine sediment; feature: Surficial sediment; material: Deep marine sediment; isolation source: Hadal surficial sediment | place: Pacific Ocean | collected 2014-05 | depth...
GATCCGCGTATTCGGGATCCGTTCGCGTCGCATCCGCGACGCCCTCGAAGCCAAATGCACTCTGAGCCGACTGAACGTGCTCGGTCTCGATGTGTTCCGATCCCTCGAGGTAGGCGTTCAACATTGATTGTGCCGCGAAGACGTTGATCTCGCGAGGCAGGCCGTGAGAGAGATAGCGAAGGGCCTCTACGGCGCCGGCGGCGAAAATCTCCGACGCCCTGGGTCGCCCTACCGCGACGAGCCGGTGTGTAAGATACCGTCTGGTCTCTTCCAAGCCGAGTGGTTTCAGCTCGTATCTCAAACTGATGCGCTGTCGCAGGGGCCGCAGTTCCGGCGTGCGCAAGCGATGATCGAGCTCGGGTTGGCCGACGAGAAACACGTGCAGTAGCCGCGAGCCATTGAGCTCCAAATTGGAAAGTAGCCTGACCTCCTCGAGCACTGCGGGTTTCAAGAGCTGCGCTTCGTCGAAGACCAAAAGGGCCGTCTCGCCCGTCTCCGCTTTCTGCTTCTTCAGAAACCCCTCGAGCCGGGCGAGAATGTGCGGCTTCGTATCCCTGGACTTCACGGGAACCCCGAAGCGTATGGCGACCTCCTGCAATAACTCACGCGGGTTCAGGGTCGCATAGTTGACCGTCGCGACCGGGACGTCACTAGAAAGTTTCTCTTGGAAGGCGAGGACCGCCGTCGTTTTACCGCTTCCAACCTCACCGGTAAGAAGAACGAACGCTTCGCCGTTTTCGAGCGCATAAGAGAAGTGGGCTAGAGCGTCGCGCAGCTCTACGCTCTCGTAGATGAGCTCGGGTTCTGTCGTCGACCGGAACGGATTCCCCTGCAAATTGAAATGCGACTCGTACATTCAGCTCCGCCCCGTCGGCGGCCCACCGAGCGTGGGGAACTCTTTTGCGAGCCGAAATTTATCCGTTCAGCGGAGAGATTCTATCAACGAGTGGTCCGCAGTGCAACCCGTGAAATATATCAACGGCCGCGTTTGGCATGGTCGAATCGGCGCCGGCGCGCCGCGCCAGCGTGAATCGGTTCGAGCTCTGGCTCGGGATGAGCTGGCTCGGGAGCGGTCGAGCGCACCGCCACCGCAGCCGGACGCGGCGCACGCTGACCCAGGTCGAACGACGGCAGCCGCCACCCGGTACGCGCCACAAGGCCGTCGGCCAGAAACACGAGCAGGAACGCCGCGAGCAAGTGAGCGCTGAGATCGAGCTCGCCGCCAAATGCAGGCGCCTCCCAAGCATCCGAGAGATCCGTGCGCTCCACCCCGCCACTTGCCTGGGACAAAGCGCTGAGCTCGCGGACACGGTCCTCGTCGTAGCTCCACTCGACACCCATCGGCGCGGCCAAGGGGCCAACGGCAAGCGTGTCGCTCCCACGGCGACAGCGCCGCGATAAAAACTTCCGCTCTCGAGCGTTCGGCGAGCTCGGAACCGCCCCGGCTCGAGACGCTCCCACACAAGGGTCTCGGGCACCCCCGAGCTTCCCCGCGCGATCAAGATCTCCGCGGGCTCTTTCGCGAGACGAGGCTCCCAGCTCTCGACATCGAATAGAAGCTCGACCTCGAGCTGGTCGCCGTCGAGCCGCGTGCGCAAGCCGATGCCCGGTGGCACATCTTCGCCCATCAGCCAACGGCCAAGAGTCTGAAGAAAATCTCCGTAATCCGGCCAGCGTCGCACGCGGCGCGAATACTCGCCGCCGAGCGGAAAGGAGACCGCCGCAACGCGCCCCGCGCCTCGATTCCAAAACGCCACGAGCGGCGCTGGTAGTCGTCGGTCGTGAACGCGGCCCCGGTCGCCTCTTCACGCAGATAGCTCAAATTGTAGCCGTCCACCACGGTGAGTCCTTGGAGCCCGCGCGAGGACAGCTCGAGCCAACCCGAGCTCGGCTCGACGCCGACAGGATCTTCGATGAACGCCGAGCGCGCGACCGCGACCGTCTCCTGCGCGAAGAGCGCCGGCAAGGTCGTGGGGTCCGCGCTGAAGAAGATACGGCCGCCGCCGCGCGCCGCAATGTCTCGAAGAAGTTCCGCGTCGCTATCATCTTCCGTCCCGAGACCGATGACGCTCACCGTCGTGTTCTCCGCCGCCATCTCGGCGATGAGCTCGCGGTAGTTTCCCGGCTCCTCGGAAGGGCTCCGCCAAGGCAAGCACGAGCAGCAGAAGAGCCAGAAGCCGAAGCGGCTTATCGAGACGCGGCGCTCGCCAGTACCACATCACGAAGACGAGCGCCGGCACGAGAATCAACCATTCCGGCGCTCGAAGCCAAGGCATATCAAGCGCCTTTTTCTTGCAGCCAGAAAGCGCAGGTAGCAAGCCCGACGAGAGTGAGGAGCCAAAGCGGAGCGAGCGGGTCGGGTTGGCTGTTCCGCACGATGGCATCCTGGTTAAACGCTCGGTCGGGCTCTAGCGATTGCGCCTGGCTGAAATCGCCTTCGCGCACAACGCGAAGTGAGCGGCCCCGTGAAAAAGCGGCGTTTGACCCTCACCGCCCACGACGTCGAAGAATCCCGGCATGGACGGCGCTCGGCGCACTTCGGCTGGAAGCGTCAGAAGCTGACGCGTCTCGACGTTCCTCTGCTCGAAAGCGACTTTGGATACCCGTGCACTTTCCGCGAAGCGTTGAAGGGCCAGCACAAAGGCCGGGATGCGCGCAGCGTTCGAGCCTTCTAGCGGGAAACCGAGATAGAGCATTTGCTCGCGCCACGTAACAAGGGGACGCTCTCCTTGCCAAACGAGGACGTCCCCTTTGGGCTCGCGGGCAGGCTCGCGAGCGATGAGCCCTCGAAAATCGAGACCATCGACCAAAGGATCGTTCTCGACGACGACCGACCCGTCTCGATAACCCTCGCAGGGCTCGGCAAAGACGATTGCAGCCCGAGGACCCTCGGCCCCCACGACGAGATCGGCCTCGCTCGCGGGCACGAGCTCGAACGGCTCTATCGTATCCAGGAAGTGCTCGATGAATGTGCTTTTCGCGATCGAAGGAGCGACGTATACGTGAAGTGTTTTCGGACGGGGCAAAACGATAAGAAATCGATCGTCGAGCTCGAAGCGGTCGCTGTCGAGGACGAGCTCCATCTGCTCGACGCCCTCCGGAAACATGCCCGAGAGAAATCGTATCTCACCAGGCGCGAGCTCGAGCACAGAAGGCTCGCCACGGGCACCGTTCACCTCTGTCCACCACTGCCGGGTTTGCGTGCCGCTCGCGGCACTCTTCACGATCGCCCGAAAGGAACGCTCCCCCGTCATCGCGACGCTGACGAAGCCGACATTATCGAGCGGCGTCCCGACCGCAAGGAGCTCGACGCCGGGCGGGACTTCAGGCGCGTGATCGCTCACGAGCACGAAGCGACCACGCCGTCCCGCAAGCGGCAACGCGTGGGACACCACACGCCCAAGGTCGTGAACGCCGAGAAAGGAGCGCCAGTCAGCCGCCGCGCGAAGCGCCCGCTCACGCTCCGGCCCGGAATAGAGCGTTTTCTCCGTCGGATCCGAGCCCAACACGATCCATTCGATCCGCGCCGCGGACGCTTCGACCGTCTTCATGAAGCGCGAGAGCGATGATTCCGTCGCATCACGAAAAGCCGACATCGACGCCGAACCGTCGACGACGATGACTACGCGCTCTGTCGAGTCCTCCCGAAGCCATCGAGGCTCGACGAGCAGCCAAGTCGCCACGAGGACCGCGAGAAGCTGCAACCAGAGGCCTCGAGGGGAAAGGACACGAAGGTCGCGAGCGTCGTGCTAACGGCGGTTTGCATTCCCGTCAGACCGGCTATCGATTCTGCTTGGCCGGGCCTCGACAGGCCGTAGCCGAAAACGCGCATCGCGAGCGATCCGCCCAAGGTGGGGCCGCCATCATGAACAGGCACGTGAAGCTCGAAGCTTCGCGTGGCGCCTTGCTCGACCGCGAGCTCGAAGCGCGAGGCGCGTTGAACGCTCTGGCCGCCGTAATGCACGCTGGTGAACTCGAAGCGCCACATCCGGTCTGCGCGCGAAGCGTTTTCGATCGTGACGCGTAGATAGACCCCCGAAGGTGCGACGAGGAGCGGACCGTCATGAGTGATGCGGATGCCCGAGCCAGCCTCGGTCGCTATCGTGGTCGCGGCGAAGACGTTCCCCGCGCTCAGGGCGAGAAATGCCAAGGGTAGCGCGGCGCGCTTCATCGCGTCTCTGAAACCTCGAGCGTCGACGGCACTTGCAAGGACTGCGGCGAGACTTCCTCCATCAGTGCTTCGATCACCGCCTCGGTCGTTTGGCCATCGACACGCGCGGCATAATCGAGGATCAGCCGGTGGCGCAGCACGGGCTCGCACCAAACTTCACCCCGGGCGCAGCGTGAGTGGCATCGACGAGCCGTGCAATGTAGCTCGCGACGACCTCCGGCAAGTAGACGCGCCGCGCAATCTCCATGATCTCGAGAAGCTCGTCGCACGAGAGCACGGCGGCGACGGTGGGCTCGGCGCCGAGCTCCCGCTCGAGAACGATGCGCTCGATGACATCCACGGAGCTTCGCGTCACTTCGAGCTTGAAGAGAAATCGGTCGAGCTGCGCCTCCGGCAGAGGATAGGTGCCTTCGAGCTCGATGGGATTTTGCGTCGCGAGCACGAAAAAAGGCGTGGGCAGTGGATGGACTTCTCCCATCACCGTCACCTGCCGCTCCTGCATTGCTTCGAGAAGCGCCGACTGGGTCTTGGGAGAGGCCCGGTTGATCTCGTCCGCCAATACCAGATTCCCGAAGAGTGGACCGGGCCGGAACACGAAGCGCTTCTCGCCGTCCCGCTCAGCGACTTCTGGTGACAAGAAATGTCACCACGTGTTCAACCAGTGCGTCGGGGTCGAGAAAGAATGTGGGGATTTGCCCGCCTTCGCCCTTCGGCAAGGTTTTCAGCGCGAGGCGAGATAAGTGCGCGCCTTCTCCAGAAGCTCGGTGCGGTAGCTGTTCTGGAGGACGATGCGATGCTGTGCGACCGCTTCGTCCACGCGGCCGTCCTTTGCATAGAGCTCGGCGAGCAAGCTTCGCGCTTGCATGCGGTTCTGCCAGTCGCCGCGCCCGGCACGCGCAAGCGCCGTTTCCAACACCGCGACCGCGCCTTTTGCGTCGCCGGATTGCGCGAGTACCCGCGCCCAGTTGAACTTGAAGGCGATGCACTCAGCGGACTCCGCGGCTTGCCGGACGAGCGCTCCGACTTCAGACATCTGGTTCGGGTGATTCGCCATCATGCTGCGCGCTTCATCGAGAAGCTGCCACCCGCGCACGATGCCTTCGGACCAAACCTCCAGATCGGGCGACGGACGAAAGACGAGAACTTTCCGTGACGCGTCGCGCTCGCGGGTCAAGAGCGCTCGGTTCGAATCGAGACGCACAACGCCTTCCTGATTCTCGAGCCAAGGGTCGATGGGGCCGAGTGAGCGCGGCAGGTCGAGAAAACCCCCGAGCCGATAGTGCATCGGGATGACGAGGGGGTCGTTCAAATCGCGTCGAGCGGCCGTAATCGCTTCAGGCTTCAAGATGTGGTCGTCACCATCCGCGGGCAACATGAGCACGTCCACGCGTCCGAGCGCTTCGACATTGGCGGCAGTCAGCGGCCCGTTATCTCCGATATGGGCGATGCGAAGGCCACCGACCTCGATGAGCCAAATCGTGTTCTTTTGCGCGAAGTCTTTGCCATAGGGGTCGGCATGTTTGCCTTCGACACCGAGGAGCGTCACGTCTCGGAACCGGTACTCGCCCGGCTCGCGAAAGACGGGAACCGACTCGCCCCAGTAATAGGACGCGTCGTGATCGTAGTGAGGGTGCGTCACGAGGACGAGGTCGGCCTCGACGCTCTCGGGGTAGCGATAGCCGAGCCAGCGATTCGAGTTGAAAGGATCGATCACGACGCGCACGCCCGCGGGCGACTCGACGACGAAAGACGCATGTCCGATATACTCGACATCGACTTGAGCAAAAACGCTTCCCGTGACGAGCAGCAGGAACCAAGTCCCTACGATGTGGTTCAGTTTCATGGCAAGCGAGATTAGCATAAATATCGCAGGGATCCTTTTCTGGCCCGTTTGTGTCCAGGCCGGTTCCGGCTTATGATCAAAGTTTCCCCTCAAAAACGAAACGCAATTCCCTTGGATAGATGTCTGAAGTAGACGCGGCTCCCAGCCGACCGGACATAGAACTCTCGGTCCGTCAGGTATTCGGCCTGGACACGGATTTAACCGTGCCCGCCTTTTCGCAGCCGGCGCCGCTCGTGCCCGATATCGATAACACCTACTTTTTCGATCGCGATACCACGCTCGCCATCCTCGCGGGTTTCGCCTATAACCGCCGGGTCCTCATCCAGGGCTATCACGGCACGGGCAAGTCGACTCATATCGAGCAGGTGGCCGCGCGGCTCAACTGGCCTTGCGTTCGCATCAACCTCGACAGCCACATCAGCCGCATCGATCTCGTGGGCCGCGATGCGATCGTCATCCGGGACGGACACCAAGTCACCGAGTTTCAACAAGGCATGCTTCCGCGGGCCTTTCAGTCTCCTACCGCGCTCGTGTTCGACGAGTACGACGCTGGACGCCCCGACGTCATGTTCGTGATCCAGCGCGTGCTCGAGTTTCGCGGCAAGCTGACACTGCTCGACGAGAGCAAAGTCCTCCGGCCTCACCCGGCCTTCCGCTTATTCGCGACGGCGAACACGGTCGGGCTCGGCGACACGACGGGGCTCTATCCTGGAACGTTTCAGCTCAACCAGGGTCAGCTCGATCGCTGGAACGTCGTGGTGACGTTGAACTACATCGCACCGGAGGCGGAGCAAAACATCGTTCTGGCCAAAGTTCCCGTCTTCGACAACGAGCCCGGCAAGAAGGTGGTCGAACAAATGGTCTCCCTTGCAGCTCTCACGCGTGAAGGTTTTGCCGCGGGAGATCTTTCGACTGTCATGTCACCGCGAACCGTCATCACCTGGGCGGAGAACACGGTGATCTTCGACGACGATCGCGCTTTCGCGTTCCGGCTGACGTTTCTCAACAGGTGCGAAGAGACCGAGCGCCCTATCGTTGCGGAATATTACCAGCGCGTGTTCGGCGAGGAGCTTCTGGAATCTGCCGTAAACGGCGACACCCCACACGCTTAGCAGGCCGATGCCCGAGTACTCCTTTCGGCGAGCCATAGCCGCCGCTACGCGCGCGGTCTCGCGAAAGCCAAAGCTCGAGGTCACTTTTGGCCAAAGGCGCGCGCGTGACGGAAACGTCGTTCTCGCTCGACCCACATCGCTCGATCCGACGAGCGTCGCTTATGCGCGCGGCTCCGCGGACGCGGCTGCCGTGAAACTGCGTTATCACGATCCGGAGAAGCACAAGCGCCATCTTCCAGAAAGCGAGCTCGCGCGTGAGCTCTTGAACGCAGCCGAGCAGGCGAGGGTGGAAGCGCTGGGCGGTCGCGAGTTCGAAGGCGTCAACCTCAACCTCGACGCCCAACTGAGCCTGCAGGCGCGCGAGCTCGATTTCAGTGCAATCACCACACGAGAGGATGCACCGCTCGCAGACGTCGTGCGGCTCATGGTCCGTGAGTGGCTTACTGGAACGCCGCCGCCGAGACCCGCCATCCCAATGGTCGAGCTCTGGCGCCCGTGGTTCGACCGGAACGTCCGCGACGAGCTTTTGCAGATGAGCAAGCACGTCGAAGACCAGGAAATCTTCGCGAAGCACGCGTTGAAGCTCATTGGGCATCTGCCCGCGCCGAAGACCGTCATTCCGCCCAGGCTCGCGCCGCGGGAGAACGCCCAGAAGCAAGGCTCGGACTTCTTCGAGGACGGAGACGTATTCGATTCGGAAGCGTTCGACGACCAGCCGAAGCAACGTTGGGAAGAACGGCCTCGACTGAGCCCAAAGGAAGCAAGCGCTCTCGAGACGGCGAGCGCGCGCTACGAAGTCTACACACATCGCTTCGACGAGGTCATCGACGCCCACAAGCTCACGACGCCGGAAGATATGCTGCGACTCAGGCGCAACCTCGATCACCTTTTGCGCAAGCTCGGTGGCGAGGTCGCGCATCTCGCCCACCGGCTCGCGCGGCAACTTCTCGCGAGGCAACGCCGCTGGTGGGATTTCGATCTCGAAGAAGGGCTGCTCGATTCGGGACGTCTCGCGCGCGTGGTCGCGAGCCCGCGCCGCCCGCTCTCGTTCAAAGGCGAGCGAACTTCGGATTTCCCCGACACGGTCGTCACGCTGCTCGTCGATAATTCCGGCTCGATGCGGGGCGTCCCCATCACGACGGCGGCACTTTGTACCGACCTCCTTGCGCGGGTTCTCGAGCGATGCCACGTAAAGGTCGAGATTCTCGGATTCACGACCAAGGAATGGAAAGGCGGGGCGGCGCGGCGCCTCTGGAGCGATGCCGGCAAACCCGAAACGCCCGGCCGCCTCAACGACCTGCGGCACGTCGTGTACAAGCCGGCGTCCATGCCGTGGCGACGGGCGCGCCGGCGGATCGGCGTCATGCTCCATCCGGACCTGCTCAAGGAGAACATCGACGGTGAAGCGCTTCTTTGGGCGCATGGACGCCTCGTCTCACGCCCCGAGGCGCGACGGATCCTAATGGTCATCTCCGACGGAGCGCCTGTCGATGACAGCACGAGCTCGACCAACGACCGAAGCTTTCTCGACGATCATCTGCGGTCTGTTATCACCGCGGTCGAAGCGTACTCGCCCATCGAGCTCGTAGCTATCGGCATCGGGCACGACGTGACCCGCTACTACCGGCGCTCCGTCACGATTGCCGGGCCGGACGAGCTCGGCTCCGCGATGGTCGAGCAGCTCGAAAAGCTCTTCCTCGGTCCCGTTTGACATCGCGCACGAGCGATTCTATGTTGCTTCCGTTTCCTCATTTGGAACGGATGAACTTCTCCTACAAGCCACACGAAAGCCGCCTCACCTTCGGCTCGGGCTGCGTCGACGAGTTGCCGGAGGAAGTCGAGCGGCTCGGGATCGCGCGCGCCTTCGTCCTCACGAAACGCCGCGAGCTCATCGGCGATTGGTCTGTCGGCGTTTTCGAAGGCGCCGTCACGCACGTGCCCCACCACGTCGCCGCGCAGGCAAGAGAGCAAGCGGAGCGGCTTCTAGACGACGCTTTCCACGAACGCCGGCCGTGAGCGATCCATGGCGCGAGCATCGCTTTGCGCCGAAAGTCGGAACGGAGCTTTGCCGCGTGGATTCCCTTCCCGACGAGGAAGGAAAAGAGTTCGTGTTCGGTGAGAGTGAAAGCAAGTGGCCCTTTCGCATGTTCGTGGTGCGACGAGGTAGCGAAGTGCGGGGCTTCGTGAATAGCTGCCCGCACCTTCACCTCACGCTGAACTATTTTCCCGACCGCTTCGTGACGCGCGACAAAGCGAACATTCTGTGCGCCAATCACGGCGCCGTGTTCAATCATGACGACGGCCACTGCATCGCGGGCCCCTGCGCCGGACAGGACCTCGAGCCGGTGCCCGTCGTAATCGAAGAAGGGATGATCCAAATCGCATGACGAGTCCGCTCAAGAGAAATCTAGGGCTCGCCGCCGTGATCGCGGTCGTGATGGGCAACATGTTGGGCTCGGGAATCTTCTTCACGCCGGGCGAGCTCGCCCAAAGCGCCGACCAGCGTTGGCAGGTCTACTTCATTTGGAGCCTCTGCGGGCTGATCGTTCTATGCGGCGCACTGACCTTGGGCGAGCTCGCGTCCCTCTTCCCGCGCGCGGGCGCGACGTATCACATCGTGAGCGAAGCCTTCGGGCCAGGATGGGGTTTCGTCAAAGCCTGGATGGAAGCTTGGGTCAGCGCACCGGGCTCGATCGCCGGCATCGCCATCGTCTTCGGCGAGTTCGTCGCCGAGTTTCTTGGCGAAGCCTCCGGACCGCCCCAGCTCTGGGCCGTCGTGGCTGTCGCCGTTTTCGCGAGCATCAATCTGATGGGCGTGCGGTGGGGCGGCTACACCCAAGTGACGCTCACGACAATCAAGATCACGGGTGTGCTCACGCTCGTCATCGGAAGCTTCTTCTTCGCGGAAGCCGTGGCACCTGCCGCGGCTCCCGCATCGAGCGTCGGGCTCGCGGCGCTCCTCCGTTTCGTCGGCATCGGCGTCGCCACGGTCCTCTTCACCTACGATGGATGGACCGACGTCACGCACGTCGCGGGTGAAGTCGCGAACCCAAAGAAGACCCTTCCGCTCGGCCTCGGCCTCGGCGTTCTCGGGATCATGGTTCTCTATCTCATCGTGAACCTTGCCTTCTTGCGAGTGATGCCGCTCGCAGTGATGCGCGAGGAAGGCGCCACCGTCGCCATTACGTTGGCGGCAGCGACTTTTGGAGCGACCGCGGGACAAGTCGTGAGCGGGCTCATCATGATCTCGATCTTCGGCGCACTCGGCGGGCTGGTGATGACCGCGCCCCGCGTCGTCTACGCGCCCGCGGCGCAATATGAGAAGCTCCGCGGGCACGGCTTGTTAAAAGCACTGGCCTATGTCTCGCCACGCTCGGGCGTTCCGGCCGGCGCCGTGGTCTTCTGCGTGCTGCTCTCCGTGGTCGCCATCGTTTTCTTTCAGACGTTCGACCGGCTGGTATCCTTCATTCTCGTGCCCTTGCAGCTCATGAACGTGGTGACCGTCGCCGCGGTCTTCCGGCTGCGCAAGCGCGCGCTCGAGAACGGCGACCAGTACCTGACCCCGGGCTATCCTTACGTGCCGCTTGTGTTCATCGTCGTGATGATACTCTTGATGGTGAACGCGTTTATCTACAACCCTTGGGACACGTTGATGGGCGTCGGCCTCACCGCGCTCGGACTCCCCGTCTACCTTTGGCTAAAACGAACGTCCTCGACCCAAAACTAAAAAAGCCCCGACATCCTTGAAGGATGCGGGGCCGTTCGGCTTCGATAGATGCCTAGGGAGGACCGCACCTCCCGCTAATAATGACGATGCTCGTGATGTCGAAGCTTTGCCTGTTCATGTTTCTAATACTCAGTATAGCGCTCATATGCTCCGTGTGTTGTAGACTCGGCAGCCATGAAATATCAAGGAATTTGCGTCCTTTCGATCCTCGCACTCACGGCTTGCACCGGCGGCGGCGGAAACGGCACCGAGCCCGCCGACCTCGTTCTGCGCGGCGGCAAAATCGTCACCGTCGATGCGTCCATGCCGGAGGCGCAAGCGCTCGCCGCCCGCGGCGACCGGATTGTAGCGCTCGGCACCGACGAGGAGATCGAAGCCTATATCGGTGAGGGCACACGAGTTATCGACCTCGACGGCCAGCTCGCGATTCCTGGCCTCATCGAAGGCCACGGCCACTGGATGAGCTATGGCGCCTCGCTCACGGAGCTCGACCTCCGCCACGCGAAGGACTGGGACCACATCGTCAGCATGGTCGAAGAAGCCGTGTCCGAAGTGGAGCCGGGAGAGTGGATCGTCGGTCGAGGCTGGCACCAGGACAAATGGGAGAAGCGCCCGACCCCGAACATAGAGGGACTCCCCACGCATGACAGCTTGAGTGCCGTGAGCCCCGAAAACCCAGTATTCCTGAGCCACACGAGCGGTCACGGCGTCTTCGTCAATGCGAAAGCAATGGAGGCCGCTGGAATAACCCGTGATAGCAAAGACCCGTCCCGCGGTGAGATCGTCCGGGACGCGGATGGCAACGCCATCGGGATGCTGCGGGAAGGGTCCGCGGAACCCGCGCGCCAGGCACTGGCCGACTATCAGGCCCAGCGTACGCCCGAGGAGATCGACCGCGCGAGCCGCCACCATGTCGCGCTCGCGGCCGAGGACGCGCTGAAAAACGGCATCACGAGCTTCCACGACATGGGCTCGAGCTTCGAGACGCTCGACCTCCTGAAGACGATGGCCGACGAAGGTAATTTGCCGCTCCGCCTCTACATGGCAATCCAAGAGACCGCGGAAGACATGAAAGACAAGCTCGACGACTACCGCCTCATCGGCTATGGCAACGGCTATCTCACCATCCGCACCATCGGCGAGAAAGTCCTCGACGGCGCGCTCGGCACCCATGGCGGCTGGCTTCTCGAGCCTTATACGGATCTACCCAGAAGCTCCGGCTTCGAAGTAACCCCCGTGAGCGAGATCGAAGCGTCCGCCGCGCTAGCCATCGAGCACGACTATCAAATGGCCATCCAAGGGATCGGCGACCGCGCCGCACGCGAGCTCTTCAACATCTACGAGCGAGAGTTCGAGAACCATCCGGAGAAAGCAGATCTGAGATGGCGCATCGAGCACGCCCAAGTGATCCACCCCGACGATCTTCCGCGTTTTGCGGAGCTCGGCGTCATCCCTGGCATCCAGGGCATCTTCGCCTGCTCCGACGGGCCGTGGGTGGACGAGCGTCTCGGCGACGAGCGCACGCGCGAGCGCGGCTACATCTGGCGCTCGATGATCGATTCCGGCGCCGTCGTGCAAAACGGCACCGACCCACCGGTGGAAGAGATCGACCCGATCGCAAGCTTCGACTGCTCGGTCACCCGTCGCCTCCCCGACGGCTCCATCTTCAACGCCGACCAAGCGATGACGCGCATGCAAGCGCTCGAGTCCTACACTATTAATAACGCGCACGCGGCGTTCGAAGAAGACGTAAAAGGAACGCTCACAGTGGGCAAATATGCCGACATCACCGTCCTCTCGAAAGACATCCTCACGATCCCGGACGACGAGATCCGAGACACGGAAGTCGTCTATACGATCATTGGCGGCGAGGTGAAGTACGAAGCTCGGTGAGCACGAAGCCCATCTCTGGATGGTCGAACCGGACCGCATAAGAGACCCCGAGCTTCTTCGTGCCTATGACGCCCTCTTGACGGAGGACGAGCGCGAAAAACGCGACCGCTTTCGTTTCGAGAAAGACCAACACAGCTGCCTCGTTACGCGAGCGCTCGTCCGCACGATGTTGTCCCGCTACGAAAATATTGCCCCGAAGGACTGGCGCTTCGTCACGAACGACCATGGGCGCCCGGAAATCGCGGAGCCGGAAATCGCGCGCTCGCTCAAATTCAACCTCTCGCACACGAACGGTCTCATCGCGTGTATCGTCGCGCGCGAGCGGGAGATCGGCGTGGACGTCGAAGACCGGGAGCGGAGCGGCAAGCTTCTCGACGTCGCCCACCGCTTTTTCTCTCCGACGGAAGTGGCGGCGCTCCGAAAGCTTCCGGAGGAAGAGCAGCTCGACCGCTTCTTTCTGTACTGGACGCTGAAGGAGTCTTACATCAAAGCGCGCGGGATGGGACTCGCGATCCCTTTGTCGCACTTCTCATTCAATATAGGCTTGTTCGACAACGCCATCTCGATAGCGTTCGACCCGCGGCTCGAGGACGACCCCTCAAGCTGGCAGTTCACGGCGCTATCTTATAGCCGCCGGCACGCGGTCGCCGCTAGCTTCCGGTGCAAGGCGGGCGAAGAAGTGCGCCTCGTCATGCGTGACGTGGTGCCGCTCAGGTGACAGCCCGATTGTGCAACGAGCCACTGATGACGGTCGCTAGCCGCTTCGCTCATTGATACCAAGCTTCTCCCGAAGTAGTTGGTCGGCCTCTCGAAGAAGCATTCCCTCTCCTGCATCGATGGAATCGAAGGAGGCGTCCGTTGCGAGGTCCTCAAGGGCCCGTATGCGCTCAGCGACCTTGCCGCAGAGCTGACTGAACTCGTCAGGCGAAAGATTCTCCACATGAGCGAGAAAATCGGCGAGCGTCATGCGCGGAGTATCGCATTCAGCGTAGTGTGCGGCAATGATGTTCGGCCTCGGCATGTCGATAGCGTTCGACCCCCGGCTCGAGGACGACGCCAAAGCTGGCATTTCACGGCACTATCCTACAGCCGCCGGCACGCGGTCTCCGCTAGCGTCCGGTGGGAGATGACTGTGTCCGGGGAGAGTTGACGAAAAATCAGCATCGAGCTCATTTTTGTTTGACACGTTTTTTGAAGCGACTTGAAAAAAGAGCTTGCGCTCGATCTGTTGGGGTCTCTGCACCTGTTAACGAAGCGACAGTCGTGCTCTCTCGTTCGAGGAGACTTTGAAAGTGTTTCGAAGCGTTTGATGCCTCGAAGCAATCGCGGCGCGGTGAAGCAGCGCTCGTCGCACACATCGCTGAAGTCGATGCACGGGGTCTCTACGCCCGCGAAGCTTCGCCGTCCATGTTACGGTGAACCAGCGCCATCGTTTGAACTGTGTCCAGGCACAGCACGTGACGCGCGTGCGACGATCATCAACGTGCGATGGGATCGTGGTGACGCTCACGTAGCGGAAGGGCCGGGAAGAATCTCCCGCAAATAAGCGTCCATCCCGTCCTCCACACGCCAGTGCTTCGGGTAGCCGAGCGAGACTTCCTCGAAGCGCACGCCGTCGATCCAATCCGTGGCGCGCATGTGCAGATGGCCATACACGACCACTTTCGCGCGAAAGCGCCGGTGCCAGTCTTCTGTGCGCTTCGTCCCGCACCATATCGAGAAGCGCGGGATGCGCCAGAGACGCACGAGCTCCTCCCGCAACGGAAAGTGATTGATGATGACGAGTGGATACTGCTCGGCGGCTTCGGAAAGCCGCGCCTCGGCCGCGTCGCAGCGTGCATGGCACCACGCCTCCCGGCTCGCGTGCGGGTCGGGATGGAGATAACGCTCGTCCGCGCCCATGATGCCCGCCTCGGCCGCCCAATCGAGAGCGTCCTCCGCCGCAACATCGTCGGGACGGAACGAGTAATCGTAGAGCAGAAAAAGCAGCGCGAGCGCGCAGGGACCACCCTCCCCTTCCCAAACGACGAACGGATCTTCGGGCGTGACGACATCGTAGTCACGGCACAACTGGACGAGCGCTTTGTATTTGGCCACCCCGCGGGGCCCGTCACGGGGATGCGTCCAGAGCTCGTGATTACCGGGCACCCAAAAGACGCGAGCGAAACGCTCGGTCGCGATCTCGAGAACGATCTCCAGATGTTCGAGCGTTTCCCCGAGATCGCCACCGAGAATCAGCCAATCGTCGGGATGCGCGCCGAGCGTTTCGAGTGCTTCACGGTTTTCCTTGAAACCTACGTGAAGATCGCTGAGAGCAAAGAGCTTCACCCGAGCTCGCTCCTGTAATGCGCGAGACCCGAAACGCCGGCCATCACGGCCTCGTCGAGAACGAGAATCATGAAAGCTTCGTCGGGCGCCTCCCACTTGCAACGGATGCCGCGCTCGCTCGCTCGCTCGAATCCGAAGCGCGGGTAATATTCGGGGTGCCCGAGAACGATGACGAAAGGGCACCCGCGCTCGCGCAGCTGATCGAGCCCTCGACACACGAGCTTCGAGCCTGTCCCGTCGCGTTGCCGACTCGGCAGCACGGCCATCGGTGCAAGTCCCATACCCTCGACGTGTTCCAGTGTCGCAGGCGTAAAAAGAATGTGTCCGACGACGTCGTCGCCGTCGAGCGCGACGAGAGAGAGACGACCCGAACATTGTTCTCGAAGCGCGTCGACGAGCTCCGCTTCGTCCGGCTGGCCAAAAGCCTCCGTGTTCACACGCCGGACGCCGGCCTTGTCGCGGGCTTGCTCCTCCCGAATCTCGATCACGGGTCGTAGTTTATCGCGGGATGGGACCTATCCGAAGGCTCCGGAAGTCGCTACAATTCGCCCATGAAACCGCTTTCAACGGCCACCGCTTTCCTGCTAGTCACGCTCTCCTGCTCGAGGTTGTTCGCCCAGCCCGTCACAACCGAAGACCTCGAGAACGCAGCGAGCGACAACGCCTCATGGCTGACCTATGGCCGCGACTATTCCGGCCAGCGCTTCGTGCGCCTCGATCAGATAACACCGGCGAACGTCAACCGGCTCCAACCCGCATGGGTGTTCGTCACCGGAGGGGACAACCGCGGCTTACAAGCGACACCGTTAATCCACGAAGGCGTGATGTATCTTTCCGCGGACGACTCCCGCGTCTTCGCGATCGACGCGCGCACGGGCGCGAAGCTGTGGAGCTACGATCCCGAGCTCTCGGACGAATCCGAGCGCGTCTATTGCTGCGGCTCGATCAATCGCGGCGTGGCACTATGGGGTGAGCTCGTCTTCGTCGGGACGATGGATGCTCGCATGGTCGCGCTCGACAAGAAGAGCGGCGAGGTCGTTTGGGAGACGGCCGTCATCGACTGGCGGCAAGGCTACAGTATCACGGGAGCGCCTCTCGTGATCAAGGACATGGTCCTCACGGGAGTGGCCGGCGGCGAGTTCGGCATTCGCGGCTTCGTCAAAGCTTTCGACACAAAGACCGGCGAGCTACGGTGGACGGCCTATACCATCCCCGGCCCAGGCGAGCCCGGCAACGAAACGTGGCCCGGCGATACTTGGAAAAATGGAGGCGGACCGACGTGGACAACGGGCGTCTACGACCCGGCGTTGAACCTCGTCTACTGGAACACGGGAAACGCCGCGCCGTGGAACTGTCACGTCCGAAAGGGCGACAACAAATGGACGGCTTCGACGATCGCTATCGACGTGGATAGCGGCGCCATCGAATGGGGTTTCCAATACACCCCGTGGGATTGCTGGGACTACGACGCGGTGAGCACGCCCGTGCTCGCGGATGTCGAGCTCGGCGATCGCGGCCTCGTCAAAGCGCTCTTCCACCACGACAAGAACGGCTTCTTCTACGCGCTCGATCGAACGAACGGGCAGTTCATCTACGGCGAGCCCATCGTGCCAGGCATCAACTGGGCCTTCGGCCTCGATCCGGAGACGGGGCGCCCGGACATCAACATGGAGATGGTGGGGGTCTCGGGCGGCCCTGAAGTCGGCCCCATCATCCCGAGCCTCGAAGGAGCGATCGACTGGCAGCCTCTCGCCTATAACCCAGACCTTCGTTACTTGTTCTTCATGTCCAATCAGTGGGCGATGGGCTACAAGATGTGGGACGAGGACAAGATCGAGGTGCCCACGAACGGCGAGTGGTATCTCGGCGCCGACTACCAGCAATATATGATAAGCGACAACCCCGGCAACTTCGTCGCCTTCGACGTGGTCGAGCGGAAGGTCGTTTGGCGCACGGTGAGCCCGGCGCCTTTTTGGGCGGGCGCGGTGGCCACGTCGACGGGGCTCGTTTTCACCGGAGACATGCGCGGCTACTTCATGGCCCTCGACGCGCATACCGGCACCGTGCTGTGGCAGTTCCAGACGGGCTCGGGCATCATCGGGAGCCCCATCACCTACGAGCTCGACGGCACGCAATATCTCGCCGTCCCCTCCGGCGGCATCGGCGGCGACATGACGTTCTATTACACGGAGCCCAAGGCCGGAAACCTCTGGGTCTTCGCGCTCGACGGCGGCGGCCCGGCGAGGATCGCACCGGGAAGCAACCTCGTCACCCTCGAGGGAAGCTTGCCGAGAGTCGGCGAGCCCGGCCATACGCTCGGCGGCCGCGTCTTGCCCGGCTACGGCTTTCCCGCAACCGAAGGCTCGGAGCCGATCGCCGGTTTGAGTGCACCGCAGCCGACGCAGTCCTCCGGCGAGTCGAATCCGTTCACCGGAGACGCCGACGCGATGGTCCGGGCCGAACGGATCTATCGAGGCCGCTGCGTGGGTTGCCACAAATCCGGAGGCGGGAGCGGTCCCAATATATTCGGAACCACGCTCGAGCTGTCGCGCTTCGTCGACAAGACCGCGAGCGGCGTACCCGGGACCACGATGCCCGCGTTCGGCTCACTGCTCTCGAACGATCAGATCTTGGAGCTCCACGCTTTCGTGGTATCCCGGAGCCGGCTTAATTGATCCCGAGTCCGTTGCCCGACGGTACGAGTCGTTCGAGCTCTTCGAACTCGTTGAGGGTGGGACATCACGGTCGAAGTAACGCGAGCTCGGGAAAGTACTTCCGAAGGTAGCCGCGGTCAGTGGCCGCAAGCCGGTCTGCCTGCACTTGGGCGTGAGCCGCGATAAGGAAGTCCGGGATCAACGGCTCGCGTGGGCCACCCGCCCGGCGATAGGTCTTGAACGTGCTCCCCGTAAGCCAAGCCGCTTGACTCTGAATGGGATCGAACCATGCCCCGAGGCGACTCAGCGCCGACTGGAGCTCATCCTGTTCCGGGAAGGCGGGAGCGAGCTCCGCGTAGACGACTTCGCAAACGATTAAAGGACCCTGCCGCCGCGCGCCTACCAACGCCTCCAGCCAGGCGTCAGCCCCTGGCTCGTTATTGAAGATGCACAATAGCGCGGAGGAATCGAGAGCGAGAATCATGGGGGCGATTCGGGTAGTTCCACGCGCCCGCGCGTTTCGTCCAGCCATTCAGCGGTTTTCATACCGGTCCGGCTCTTGGCACACCCGAGGACGGAACGTATCGCTTCCTCGTCAAAGACGGGTACTGCCTTGAGATAGGGCGCC
>SMVB01310735.1_pt1 | contig 18350 bp, 8 predicted proteins | sample 2456461 | NCBI WGS metagenome assembly SMVB01 (sample SAMN11095934, study PRJNA526329) | marine sediment metagenome | biome: Marine sediment; feature: Surficial sediment; material: Deep marine sediment; isolation source: Hadal surficial sediment | place: Pacific Ocean | collected 2014-05 | depth 0-1...
GTTTGACGATTCAACAATTACCATTAGGGGTACCAATACTATTGGTAATTCAAGCCCTTTAATCGTAATTGACGGGATTCCGGATAGAAGTGGTGGTTTGTCAAGGCTGAATGCCAATGATATTGAATCCCTGTCTGTATTAAAAGATGCTTCTGCCGCAATATATGGATCACGGGCAGCCAATGGTGCCATCATCATTACAACAAAAAGAGGAAGAGCCAATACCTCTCCCAAAGTCACGTATAATTATAATTTAGGCTTTAGCCAGCCCACTGTGATTCCTGATTTGGCCAATGCGGTTGAATACGCAACAATCATTAATGAAGGCAAAATATTTAACGCCATACCGGCCAATGAATGGAGTGCGGCTTATGATGCTATCAGTACTAATGGTAGTTATACGTCTCCTACAAGTGGAATTGGAACCTTGAATGCCAGTTTTTCACCAGAAGACATAGAATTGCATGCGAATGGATCAGATCCATGGGGTCATCCGGATACGGATTGGTTTGATGATTTATACAAGGAATGGACTCCGGAACAAAAACATTCACTGATCATCAGTGGTGGTAATGATATCGCTCAATATTTCACTTCGTTTGAATATTTGGATCAGGACGCTTTTTATAAGAATTCAGCAACCAGATATCAACAATATGGTTGGAGAACCAATTTGGATGTGAAAATCAACGACTATATAAAAACTTCATTTGGTATCTTATTGAGAAGGGAAACACGTAATTTCCCAACCCAAGATGCCAATGCGATTTTTAGAATGACCATGAGAGGGAAGCCAACAGATATAGCGGTTTATCCAAATGGCAAACCGGGCCCCGATATTGAAAACGGCCAAAATCCGGTGGTAATCACTACCAATGCGACAGGTTATGATAAAAGCAATCGTGATTATATTCAGTTAAATGGTGCAGTGGATATTAGCAATCCCTGGGTTGAGGGATTGGTATTGACCTTATCAGCTGCTGTTGACATCGCTTCTTGGGATGCAAAAAAATGGGAAACCCCATGGACCTTATACAATTGGGATGGAATTTCATATGAAGATGATGGAACAACCCCTTTATTGGTCGGTAATATTCGCTCCAATTTTACCGATCCCAGGTTGACACAAACACATCTCAATGAACTCAATACGAATCTTAGTGCTATTTTAAGGTATGATACTACATTTGGTGCCGAAGAGGATCACAATTTGGGTGTCATGATGGGTGTAACCAAAGAGACCTTTGAAGGAGATGGTTATTTTGCCTTTAGAAGAAATTATTTATCTACTGCTGTAGATCAATTGTTTGCCGGTGGAACTGAAGCTCAAAACACCGGAGGTAGTGGTTATGAACGTGCTCGCTTGGGTTACTATGGTCGTGTACAATACAATTATAAAGAAAAATATCTGGCTGAATTCATATGGAGATATGACGGTTCCTATATATTTCCTGAAAGTTCCAGATTCGGATTCTTTCCGGGTGTGCTTTTAGGATGGAATGTTAGTAAGGAAAATTTCTTTAATGTTGATTTTATCAATCATATGAAGATTAGAGCTTCTTATGGTGAAATGGGTAATGATCAGGTATTTTTTAACGATGAATTACAGGAATATGCCTTCCTCTCAACTTATGGCTTTGGAGAATATCCTATAGACCACAATGTTGTGACAACCTTAGGAGAAAATTTGCTTGCAAATCCAAATTTTACATGGGAGCGTGCTAAAAACACCAATATTGGTTTAGATATGAGGGTATTAGACAATCATCTCGATTTTACTTTCGAATATTTTTATAATAAAAGAGATCAAATGCTTTTACGTAGTGAAGGATCAACACCTAATTCTACGGGGATTACAAATTTACTTCCTCCTGAAAATATTGGTGAGATGATAAATTCAGGATTTGATTTAACCGTTAATTATAATGGAGGGTCATCCTCCTCTCTGAGATATAATATAGGTTTTAATGGAGGCTATGCTAAGAATGAAGTCATTTTTTTAGATGAAGTACCCGGTATTCCTGAATATCAAAAAGAAGAAGGTAAATCATATGGAGGTTACCTCGTGTATCAATCTGACGGAGTTTTTAGAGATGAAGCCGATATCGCCAGTGAAACACTGGATTATAGTGGGGTTTCAGCTAATTTAAGACCTGGTGATATGAAATTTAAAGATGTTGATGGTAATGGTATTATTGACGCTGATGACAGGGTGAGATTAAATGATAATGGTACACCAACCTTTAATTATGGATTTAGTGGAGATTTGAGCTGGAAAAATTTTGATCTTTCTATCCTTTTTCAAGGAGCTACAGGTGCCTCACTGAGAATACAGACAGAATCTGGTGATATTGGGAACTATTTAAAATATAGTTATGATCATCGCTGGTCTATAGACAATCCAAGTAGTGTTCATCCGAGATTACCAGATAGAGGTGATACTTATTATACAGGCGGAAATTTTGGGAACAATACATATTTTTTGTTCAGTAAGAACTATTTACGATTAAAAGTCTTATCTTTAGGGTATAATTTACCTTCAGAATTGATTGGAAAAATTGGATTCGAAATGATTAGGTTTACCCTAAGCGGATCTAATTTATATACCTGGGACAAATATGACATCTTTGACCCGGAGTCAACTGCCACATCTGGGGTGTTTTATCCACCTTCCAGAATTATAAGTACAGGAATTACTTTAACATTTTAAAAAAAACATTATGAATAATAAAAAAATTAAGTTGTCGGTGGCGTCTGTGTTATGTATGATAATGGTCACAATATCCTGTTCTGATGAATTTCTTAATACACGTCCACTTGATAAAATTTCAAGTGCAACAACCTGGGAAGATGGCCCACTATCACAAGCATTTATCTTTAATAGCTATAGTTATTTAGGTTATGGTGGATTTGAGGAGCAATCGCTTGCCTCATATACAGATGAGGCCATGTTTACACACTCTGGTAGAAATATAAATACCTTTACAGAGGGCTCAGAAACGCCATCGAATATCGGTTGGATAAGCCCTACTTATGGTTGGAATGATATGTATTTGGCCATTAGACAAACAAATGTGGCTATAGAAGAACTTCCTGAATCTACATTTAGTGATAAAGTTTTAAGAGATAGGTTGTTAGGAGAAGCTCATTTTTTAAGAGCCTATTATTACCATCAGTTATTACGTTATTACGGAGGAGTGCCTATCATTGACTTTACCTATGATCTGGGAGAAGATTTCAATATTGCTAGAAATTCATTTGAAGAAAATGTGAATTTTATTGTTTCCGATTTGGATAAAGCTGCTGGTTTATTAGATGGTAAAGAAGAAAATGACGGTAGAGCCACAAAAATTGCAGCATTGGCATTAAAGTCAAGGGTATTGCTATATGCTGCCAGTGATTTGCATGATGGGCCTACGGCAAGTGCGAATTCATCTGTACTTGGGGGCTATTCAAATTTGGAATATGTTGCTTATACTTCGGGTTCTCAGGATGCACGTTGGGAGACTGCTAAAGTAGCTGCTAAAGCTGCTCTTGATGCAGGTTTGGCTGGCGGATATGGATATAAACTGGATTTATCAGCTCCTGTATCGGCTGAAGAAGGTACAGCAAATTATATCAGTGTCGCGATGGGAGGAAAAAGTTCTATTGGAGATGCCGGAGCGGTTTCTGAATTGATTTTCCAACGAACTGAGTCTCCTCTTTATTCTGTAGAAAGTGACTGGCCTTTAGGAGGTCTTCATAATGGGATCAATAACGGACCCAATGGATATCACAATTGGGCAGGTAATACACCGATTCAATTGTTGGTTGATGATTATGAAATGATGGATGGTTCCGCCTTTAATTGGGGAAACCCAACGCATGCGTCAGATCCATATTTAAATAGAGATCCAAGATTCTACGCAACCATATTATATGATGGTGCAGGTTGGAAACCACGACCGGGTGATGTAACAGGTTTTGATCCTGTGGATCAAATTCAAACGGGTCAGTATGATGATGGAACAGGAACCAGAATTGCAGGTTTGGATACCAGGCAATCTCAAATTGAGGACTGGAATGGTAGCAGAACTGGATATTATGTAAGAAAATTTATTGATCCGGATCCGGCTTTGGTCGATAGTTTTTCCAGTGAACAGGTGATTCCATGGCCATTTATCAGATTTACTGAGGTGGTATTGAATTATGTTGAAGCCCTTATGGAAACCGGTTTCGAATCTGAAGCGATCATGTGGTTGAATAAAGTGAGATTTAGGGCAGGGATGCCAGCCGTTACTGAATCAGGTCAGGCATTGGTAGATAAATACAGAAATGAACGACGGGTTGAATTGGTATATGAAGAGCAACGATATCACGATGCGAGAAGATGGATGATCGCGCCAACTACTTTAGGACGAGGTATCAAAGTTATGAGTACAGATGCTGCGTTAAAAGCTGGGCAATCTGTGCATATTCCTTATAAATATGATAAGGCTGTTTATGATTATACTTATACAGTAGTAGACAATACCGAAATTGAAACCAGAGCATGGGTTGATCAAATGTATTACAGGCCAATTAACAGAGATGAAATTAACAAAAATGAATTACTGATTCAGAACCCAGGGTTTTAATCCTTGATTTAATTATTCAATAAATAAAAGATTTGTCCTAATTTTTAGGATGAATCTTTTATCTTTAAAACAATAATGTAAATAATCAATCGTATGTTTTCTCGCTTTTTCTTCCTATTGATTTTAGTTTTAATAATTGGTTGTCAAAAAACTAAAACCATTGAGATTGCGAAAAGTAATCCATCGTCTTTACCATTATTTACATTACTCACCGAAGATCATACCAATATTGATTTTCAAAACAATTTAAAGGAAGGGCTGAATATTAATGTGTTAATGTATGAATATCTTTATAATGGAGGAGGAGTTGCAACAGCTGATTTTAATGGTGATGATTTGATTGATATTTATTTTACTTCAAATCTAGGAGAAAATAAATTTTATATCAATAAGGGAAACATGCAATTTATGGATGCTACCGATATTTCAAATATTGCAGGTCGAATGGGACCCTGGAAAACAGGTGTTACAGCTGTCGATATTAATGGCGATAATAAATTAGATATTTATCTGTGTTATTCGGGGTCTTTACCTGCAGACAAAAGAGTTAATCAACTGTTTATTAATCAAGGAAACGATGAAAATGGCATTCCAATATTTGAAGATAAGGCCAAGGATTATGGATTGGATACGCCTGCTTTTAGCAACCAAGCATATTTTTTTGATTATGATCATGATGGCGATCTGGATGTATTAATGTTAAATCATAATCCAAAATCAATACCCATTTTAAATGAGGTTAAAACAAAAGAATTATTAAAAGTAGACGACCCTTTGAGAGGTTTAAGATTGTACAATCAAAATAATGGAGTCTTTAAAGATGTAACAGAAATTTCAGGAATAAGTGGATCTGCTCTTTCTTATGGTCTTGGAATAGGAATAAGTGATTTAAACAATGACGGATGGGTTGATTTTTATATTTCAAACGACTATAATATCCCGGACTATCTATATGAAAATAATGGAGATGGAACCTTTACCAATATTATTGATAAAAGTATGGGGCATACAAGTCATTTCTCAATGGGAAATAATATAGCTGATATTAATAATGATGGTTGGCAGGATATTTTTACACTGGACATGCTTCCGGAAGATAATAAAAGACAAAAACTATTGCTGTCGCCAGATAATTATGAAAAGTTTAATCTAAACCTGAGAAGTGGATTTCACCACCAATATATGCGTAATATGTTGCAATTAAATAATGGGAATGGAACCTATAGTGAGATTGGTCAATTATCGGGTATTTCAAATACAGATTGGAGTTGGGCAGCCTTGATTGCAGATTATGATAATGATGGTTGGAAGGATTTATATATTACCAATGGTTATTTTCGGGATTATACCAATTTGGATTTTATTGATTATATGGAAAGCTATATCGAAACTAAAGGTAAATTGGTACGGGAAGATGTACTGAAAATAATTGAGAAAATGCCTTCAACAAATGTTTCAAATTATATGTATTCCAATCAAAATGGTACACATTTTATAGATGTAACAAAGAGTTTTGGATTGAATCAAACGTCAAATAGTAATGGAGCAGCATATGCTGATTTAGATAATGATGGCGATTTAGACTTAATCGTCAACAATATTAACAAACCCGCATTTATTTATAGGAATGAATCTCAAAAATCAGATAATCATTTTTTACAAGTCAAATTAAAAGGTGAAGGATTAAATACTCAGGGAATTGGTTCCAAAATTACCTTGTTTAGTAAAGGGCAACAGCAAAATTTAGAACAAGTAACCACCAGAGGGTATCTTTCTAGTGTTAGTCCTATTCTTCAATTTGGTTTGGGAAATACCAATAATATTGATTCGCTACAGATCATATGGAACAATGGACAAAAACAGACTTTAAGAAATATAAAGTCTGATATATTACTTGTTTTGGAACAAAAGGATGCAAAATTAGCCATAAATAATAAAGTCCAAAATTCTACTTTATTTAAAAAGATCAAATCGCCAGTCAATTATACAAATAAGGATGTAGATATTAATGATTTTAAACGTCAATCTCTTTTGATTAGTGAATTATCACATTCAGGACCATGTATGACAAAATCAGATATAAATAATGATGGTTTGGTTGATATTTATATCGGAGGCGCAAAAGGCCAGAGTGGTGAAATATTTTTACAACAAAAGGATAAAACCTTTAAAAATATAAAAATACCGGCGTTTGAAAATGACAAAATATATGAAGATGCAGATGCAATATTCTTTGATGCAAATGTTGATGGTAACATTGATTTATATGTGGCAAGTGGAGGTTACCATGATATTGAACTTAAAGATAACTTATTGCAAGATAGGCTGTATTTAGGGGATGGTAATGGTAATTTTTCAAAAAGCAAAACGGAGCTGCCACTAATGAATGTTTCTAAAGGTTCTGTTAGTATTCATGATATAAATAAAGATGGATATATAGATATATTTGTAGGTGGAAGAGTTATTCCCGGAAGATATCCGGAAACACCTGAGAGCTTTCTTTTAATCAATGACGGAAAGGGAAATTTTTCAAACCAAATTCAAAATATCGCTCCGAAATTACAGAATTTCGGAATGATCACAGATTCAAAATGGATTGATTTCAATGCTGATGGTAAAAAAGAATTAATAGTAGTTGGAGAATGGACACCCGTTTCTATCTTTGCATTCAAGGATGAGGTATTAGTTGACGTAACATCAAATTATTTTGATCAAGAATATAAAGGATGGTGGAATAAAATAGAAACTGGCGATTTTAACGGGGATGGTAAACCGGATTTGATTCTTGGAAATATGGGAACCAACACGCAGTTTAAAGTTAGTGAAAGTGAACCAGCCGAAATGTATTATAAGGATTTTGACAATAACGGTTCTGTAGATCCTTTGTTTTGTTTTTATATTCAAGGAAAAAGTTATCCATATGTTACCAGAGGAGAATTATTAGGCCAGTTAGGTTTTTTAAGATCAAAGTTTATAGATTATAAAAGCTATGCCGATGCCAGTATTACAGATATTTTTAATGAAGAAGATTTGAGTAATGCTAAAAAACTGGCAGTAAATCACATGGAGACAACCTTGTTTATGAGCACTGAGGATGGGAAGTACAATATAAAGACTTTACCCTTCCAAGCACAGTATTCACCGGTACATGCCATTACAGTATCTGATTTTAATAAGGATGGCAAGGAGGATATTCTTTTAATGGGAAACAATCATCATTTTAAATTGCGATTGGGCAAATTTGATGCCAATTATGGTGTGCTATTAATTGCTACTGACGATGGTGGGTTTAAATATTTGAATCAATCGGAATCAGGATTGAACATTCATGGTGCAGTAAAAAGTTCTTTAAAAATTGATCAAACCCTATTTTTAGGAATCAATAAAGAAGCTGTCGAAGCCTATAGATTTGAAGAGTGATACCACAAAATCGGAAATTTAAAATAAATTGAATTCAATGAAAATAAATTATAGCAGGAGTATTCGCTTTTTATTATTTATCATTTTATGTATGTCAATTTCTTGCAAAAATGATAAAAAAATTGTTTTTTCAAATCATGATGTCGCAATAAAATGGTCTGAAATGGCCATTTTTATTACACAATTTACCCCCGCCAATACTCCTACTTATGCCTCACGATGCTTTGGATATATTGGCTTAACCCAATATGAATCTATTGTGGAGGGCTTCGCAGGATATAATTCAATTGCAGGTGCTCTCAATGGGTTGGGGGAACTGCCAAAACCTAAAGAAGATGAAACATATAGTTGGGCCCTGTCTTTAAATGCCGGTCAGGCATATATATTGAAAAAGATCTACAATCAAACTTCAGACGAAAATAAATTGAAAATTGATTCATTAGAACAATTAATCTACGAGTCCTTTGAGGAAGAAGTTAAAGATAAAAAGATGATTCAACAATCTGTGGATTATGGCAGGGAGATCGCAGAAATTATTTTTGAATGGTCTAAAACAGATGGAGGACATCGAGGGTATTTGAATAATTTTGATAAAAATTTCAAACATGACCAATCTCCAGGCTCATGGGTTCCTCCGTTGTATTCACAGTCTATAAGTCATTTTCCATTACATCCGTATTGGGGAGAAAACAGAGTTTTTTTAAAAATAAATGCTGAATTACCGAATCCTGAAATGATCCCGTATGATACGGATAAAGATTCACCCTATTATCAGGAGTTTTTGGAAGTTTATCATAAGGAAAAGGTACTGACTAAAAAGGAGAAGGAAGCTGCTATATGGTGGGGTGATGATCCTGATGTGTCATTTACACCACCAGGTCATTCGTATTATATATCAACAATGGCTTTGAAGGGTAAGAACGCATCAATGATTGTATGTGCAGAGACCTATGCAAAGGTTGGTGTGGCAGTAGCCGATGCCTTTATTTGCTGTTGGAAATGGAAATACCATTTCTTTTCTGAAAGACCCAATACCTTTATTCCTCAATTTATTGATGAGGAATGGCATTCCTTTTGGCCCGACCCTCCATTTCCTTGTTTTCCTTCGGGGCATGCCATACAAGCTTCAACTGCGGCTACAGTACTTGAAAATATACATGGAAAAACATTTAAATTTACAGATAGTTCAAACGTAGGCAGGCTCAGAGATGAATTTAGGGATACAGATTTTGTCGTGAGGTCATTCGATTCCTTCTGGGCTGCAGCACAGGAAACCGCAGATTCAAGATTCTATGGGGGTATTCATACGGCACAAGACAATATAGTAGGATTGGAGGAAGGAAGAAAAATTGCTCAAAATGTAAATAATCTTAATTGGAAAACTAAGTAACTGTTATGCAATGGAAAACCAAAACGATTCAATTAATAACCTTTTTCCTTTTAATTTTTAATAAGGCAAATTCACAAACACCCTTTACTGATGTAACCGCTGAATCTGGTATAGATCATCAGTTTGTTGTATATGAAGGTATGTTTGGTGGTGGAGTTGCTGTATTTGACATGAATAATGACGGTTTTGAGGATCTTTATATTACCGGTGGTATGAATGATGATTCACTTTATCTCAACAATGGTGACGGCACTTTTACAAATATATTTGATCAATCCGGATTAGAGCTTACAAGAAATTATGTGAGTCAAGGAGTTGTATGTGCTGATGTTAATAAAGATGGCTGGGTAGATTTATTTATTACAACTATTACAACTAAAGATAGTACAAAAATTATTCCCAGAGCCGAGAATCTCTTGTTCTTGAATAATGGAGATATGACGTTTCGGGATGTAACGGAGGAATACCATTTGACTTCTTTAAATTCATTCAGCACCGGAGCTAATTTTGGTGATATTAATGCCGATGGTTACCCCGATTTATATATTGGTAATTATTTTTTAGAATATGAAGGCAAACTGAGTAAAATTAGTGATGCCACTATTGTTAATTCTAAAAACACGGCAAAAGGATATCTCTTAATCAATCATAAGGGAAAATATTTTAAAAACGTTTATGAGGATTATGGTTTGAATCATAGAGGTTTTGGTTTTGGGGCCTTGTTTTCAGATTTTGACAATGATGGTGATCAAGACATTTTTGTTATTCATGATTTTGGGTATAAAGCAGTTCCGAATTTACTATTGGAGAATCAGTATCCAAAAAAGAAATTTTATGATATTGCTGAAGAATTAGAAATGAACCTTAAGATTAATTCAATGGGAGCTGCTGTAGGGGATTATGATAATAATGGATATCTTGATTATTTTATGACCAATATCCGGTTTAATCATTTTATGGTAAACCAAGGGCCAAACAAACCTTTTAAGAACATGGCAAAAGAATTGGGTATGCATAATGTTACCATAAGTTGGGGCGCTAATTTTGCAGACTTTGATCATGATGGTGACCTTGACCTATACGTTTCTAATGGTGATCTGAATCCCAATTGTGTGCCCATGGGAAATTTTTATTTTGAAAATTTAAACGGAATTTTTGAAGAGAGGGGTCGTGTAATGGGCGTCAATGATTATGGCATAGGAAGAGGGTCGGTTATATTTGACATTGAAAATGATGGAGATATGGATATTCTGGTCATCAATCAAAAACCAGTTCTCGATTATCCTGTTGAATCGCATAGTCGCTTATTTCGAAATGATGCGTCAAATGGAAATTGGTTGAAAGTTCGTCTCATTGGCGTCGATTCGGAAGCAAATGGTATAGGTTCAAGAGTTGAGGTAATAATTGGGGAAACCCATATGATAAGAGAGATTGATGGAGGTGGTTCAAGTCATTTATCACAAAATTCAACAATAGCTCATTTTGGAATTGGCAAGGCTCAAAAAATTGACTCTGTCATTGTGACTTGGCTAGGAGGTAAAAAACAAATCTTAATAAATCAACCGGTAAATACCCTGTTAAAGATCAAAGAGACCGAGCAAAAAAGTAAGGGTTTATTTTATCTGTCCCTTGTCTTTTTGTCATTGCTGATGTTTTTTATCATGATCAGAAAATTTTTTGGCAATAAATAGGTAGGATGATGACATATATTCAAAGGTATAACTCGACCATATATATATTGTACTAAGGATTATTATCATTTAAAATTATGGAATTGTAATTGAATCTTCTACTGATTTTTAAAATCAACATTAACTTTTACAATCCAATTATTAATTGTAAATTTGCACGCAATTATTAATCAAAATGATTCTCATTCAAATTTTATAATTGCACTATGGCTACTTCCAAAATTCTTATTGAAGGACTTACTTACGACGATGTTTTATTGATACCCGCTTATTCGGAAATTCTCCCGCGTGACGTTAGTATTAAAACAAAACTCACAAAAAATATTATTCTTAATTCTCCCATAATTTCGGCTGCAATGGATACTGTTACCGAAGCAGATATGGCGATTGCCATGGCACGTGAAGGTGGAATTGGAATTTTACATAAAAATATGACCATTGCAAAACAAGCGGAAGAGGTTAAAAAAGTAAAACGTTCAGAATCAGGAATGATTATAGACCCAATAACTTTAAAAAAGAATAATACAGTAGCCGAAGCGAAAGCTTTGATGAAAAAATATAAAATCGGTGGAATTCCAGTTATAAATGATCATCAGGAATTGATTGGAATTGTTACCAATAGAGATTTGAGGTTTGAAAAAAATAATGAAAAGGAAGTGCATGAAGTAATGACTACTGAAAATTTGATTACTGTGAAGGAAGGAACTTCATTAAAAGAAGCAGAAAAAATATTACAGAATTATAAAATTGAAAAATTACCTGTAATAAATGATAATAAAAAACTAGTTGGGTTAATTACATTTAGGGATATCATAAAAGTAATTGAAAATCCAAATGCAAATAAAGATACGTATGGCAGATTAAGGGTTGCAGCTGCAATTGGTGTAACCGGAGATGCATTGGAAAGAGCTGAAGCCCTGATTAAAGAAGGTGTTGATGCCTTGGTAATTGACACAGCACATGGCCATTCAAAAGGTGTGGCTGAGATTTTAAAAATTATTAAAAAATCGTTTCCTGATACAGAAATAATAGTAGGAAATATAGCCACTGCCGAAGCCGCTAAATTTTTAGTGGAAGCAGGAGCCGATGCAGTTAAAGTTGGTATTGGGCCGGGTTCGATTTGTACGACCCGAGTTGTAGCAGGAGTTGGTTTCCCTCAATTATCAGCCATTATTGAAGTTGCTAAGGCGATAAAAGGTACGGGTATACCGGTTATTGCTGATGGAGGAATAAGATACACTGGCGATATTCCAAAAGCGATTGCAGCAGGTGCCGATACGGTGATGTTAGGCTCACTTTTGGCAGGTACAAAGGAGTCACCAGGTGAGACGATTATATTTGAAGGAAGAAAATTTAAATCCTATCGAGGAATGGGTTCTGTAGAAGCGATGACCCAAGGTTCAAAAGATCGATATTTTCAGGATGTTGAAGATGATGTTACAAAATTGGTACCTGAAGGTATTGTTGGCAGGGTACCATATAAAGGGGAGGTCTATGAAACAATGCATCAATTTATTGGAGGATTACGGGCTGGAATGGGATATTGCGGCAGCAAGGATATTGCAGAACAAAAGGAAGCAAAATTTGTAAAAATTACTTCTTCCGGTATTACTGAAAGCCATCCACATAATGTGACCATCACAAAAGAATCGCCAAATTATTCCAGGAGGTAAGATGATACTTTAGTATATGAAAGCAGCTACTGTACGTGAACTCAAAAAAGAACTAAGTCATAGACCGGCAGAGGAATTGCTGGAACTTTGTTTGCGCCTCTCAAAATTTAAAAAGGAAAATAAAGAATTGTTGACTTATCTATTGTATGAGGCTTCTAATGAGGAAAATTATATAGCCTCTGTAAAAAAAGAAATGGATCAACAATTTGAAGTGATAAATATTTCAAGTTATTTTTATATTAAAAAAAGTGTTCGCAAAATTTTACGAAATACTAAAAAATATATCAGATATTCAAAAAAGAAAGAAACGGAAGTGGAATTGATACTGTATTTTTGTTTCCGGCTAAAGAATATGAGCCCACCTATAAAACTAAATACCACACTCGAAAATATTTTGAATCGACAAATTTTGTTAATCAGAAAGAATGTTTCGACTTTGCATGAGGATTTACAATATGACTATGAAATAGAGTTGAATGAAATTGAGAAATAATTTCCTAGTGTGGTAAATGCTAAATTGGTTTACTAAATTTTTGACGCAATTTTTTTCTTTTTACAAGGTAAAAATTGATATCATAGCAGCGTTATGGTAGATAGTTTTAACGCAGTAGAAAGGAAAAAGGGGGCAAAAATAGTGAATGAATTTGGTAATTAGCACACTACACTAGATCAATGAGATGACCGATTGAATTGAAGTCCAATACTAAAAAATACTCTAACTTTATTGATATCATTTACCCAGGATACGTCAAAATCAAGAGGGCCTAAAAACGATTCATAAGAAAGCGTTGCACCGGCAGAAATCAAGCTACTGGTTTTCAGCATATTATGCCAATTACCATTCGGACTGACAATATCTTTTATATATTCACTAAAATCTCCAAATCCTACTGAAGCTACATTCAAATGTGGTGTTAAATACAACTTTTTTATCGGTCTGAACTGAAGAGCCAGATTTAATTTAATAAATTGATTGACACTCAATTCATCTTCATGCAAGCCCGGAAAAATAAATCTACCCTTTCTTTGGTTTATCAAATTTCCGCCTAAAAAATATTTTGCTGCATAGCCGTATTCAGTAAACGAAAATTTTCCTGACTTTAATGGATCCTCGAAAATAAAACCTGCAGTTGCACCAAAAATTCCTGTCATGTTTTTATAAAATGGAAACCTTTTTTCAAAATTTAAACCCAACCTTGTAAAACCATTCGTTTCGCCTTTAATAGGCGGGAAAATATCGTTGGCATACTCCAAATCAATATCATGAAATACTGATCTGCCTAAATATGCCTGGAATAAAAATCCTTGTGTTGGATAGAAAACCTTATTCATAGTACTATACTTATAATGCGTATAGATCTCTATATTATTAAAATAATATTGTTTAAGATCCAGTATATTATCATTAAAGTCAGGGTTTTTTGTAGGTTTGATACTTGTGTTTTCATAGTTTATGCCTATACCGACATAACTTTTTAGCGAGTTGATATTTTTGTTTATCTGGTTGTCAAATTGAAAATAATTATATTGCAGATCATCAGCAACTTCCCCCTTGATATAAACCTTCTGTTTCAGGTACTCACCGAATATTTCTGATCGCCACCAAAAAGTTTTTTCAGGCCCAAAGTTTTTCTGGTATTCCAATCGAAACCTGGGCTGTTCCGCAATATCTACACTTATTAAAAAACGTGAAGCTTGTCCAATAATATTTCTACCCGTATAATTAACCACTAAACCAATACTTCTGAAAGAATCATAATGAAGGGAGCCTTTAATTTGATTTTTTGAATGTTCGTAACCATTTAAATATAGTTTTATTTCATCTTCATTGGTAACTCCATGATAAGTAATTTGACTAAACCTGGTGGTACCCATGGCTCTATCAATACCATTTATGATATCTTCTGTAGTGTATTTTTTATTGGGTTGAAGATTGGTTCTGGCTTTAACTAGATCCAGATTACCTTCGCTAATATTGTTATAAATAATTGTGTCTAAAATAAACTCGTTAGCAACTTCAGGTAATTTATGGATTCTCTGGTTCTTCCCTTTTAATCTACTTGCTAAACCCACCAATTTATTTATATTTAGTTTTGTCGCAACTTTACCCTCTTCATATATTTCATTACCTTTTGAAAAATCCCCGGTTGAATAGGTTAAATAAGGAACATGATCAATTAATATATCACAAAGTTTTCTGTTTTCAGGATTTTTTAAATTGCTGGTTAGCATGGCAGCTTGAAAGAGAAGTGATGCAATATTATCCAGCTTTTCCTTGGGCTGCATTCCTCCGCCAACATCACTGCCAATGATGAAATAATCTCCCATATTCTTAACTATATCTACCGGAAAATTATTGAGAACCCCACCATCTACCAGCAAGGTATTATCATAAGGAATGGGTTTAAAAACACCGGGGATAGACATACTTGCTCTCATGGCTAAACTAAGTGATCCCTTGCCGATAATAATTTCCTTGCCATTTACTATATCGGTTGTTACCGCTCGGTATGGAATTACAAGATCATCAAAGTTCGTAATCTTAAAAACATGATATGTTAAGACAGACAAATACTCTCTGAGTTTCTGATCATTTAGCAAGGCTGAACTCATTTTTGGTTTTCCTTTTACCAAATCTAAATCGATCAGATACTTTTTGAATTCACTTTTCTCTTCAACACTTACATTCGTTAATGAAATATCTCCACCAAGTAATTCATCCCATTGAATTTTTTTGATAAGTTTGGCAATGCTGTCACCGGAATAACCCATAGCATATAGCCCACCAACAACACTTCCCATGCTGGTGCCAACAATTAAATCTGGAACAATACCCAAAGAATCCAAGGCTTGTAATAGGGGAATATGGGCAATTCCTTTTGCACCACCACCACTTAAAACTAAAGCTACTTTAGGTTTTTCGTCTTGTGCAAATATTAGTTTCGGGAAAACAATAAAAAAGGAAAAAAGGAAAAACAGTAAATATTTTCTCATAGTTAAAACTAGAATAATTCGATTGAACCATAAAATTATGTCTAAATTTAAAAATATTTTGACTAAATGCCAAGTATTATTCTAAAAAATCGAATTTCTAATTTCTAATAAACGTCTGTTACCGCTATTAGCTCCTTCTTCTCCTGCCGCTATTTTTATTTTCGTTAAATGCAGGTTCCATACGGTTATCGTTTCTTTTTCGATGCTTTCTATCTCTACTTTCGCCAGAGCGACTATTCGATTTGAAATTATTAAAAGGTCTTTTTCTTCTACCACCTCCAGAACTTCGCTTGGGTTTTTTAGTTACTTCCACAACAACAGAACGTCCATTAAAGTTGGTGTTTCCCAAATTTTCCAGAATATCGTCTGTATAATTTTTATCGATTTCAAAAAACGAGAAACTTTTTAGTATTTCAATCTGACCGATTTCAACATTAGGACGGCTTATACTATCATTGATCAATCCAATTAATTTTGCAGGATTTAAATCATCCATTTTACCAATATTGATATAAAAACGGGTGAAATTTTCGTCATCAAATCTTTTTTCATCCTTCGAATCGCTACCATTTAAATCTCTTGCATTTTCATAATAGGAAAGAAATTGATTAAATTCTATAGAAACAAATCTTTTTATCAATTCTTCTCTGTCTAAACCTTCAAGTTTTTCGTATACTTCTGGTAAAAATCCTTTAATTTCTTTCTCATTGACTTCAATATCGTGAACTTTGTCAATTAAATTATACAATTGTTTTTGGCAAATTTCTTTCCCGTTCGGAACCAATTTCAATGCAAATTTTTTGTTTATGTTTCTCTCAATGGGTCGGAGCTTCCCTTTTTCCTTAGGAGTAATTAAGGCAATTGAGATACCTTCCTTTCCAGCTCTACCAGTTCTTCCGCTTCTATGGGTATAATTCTCGGGTTGATCCGGTAATTTATAATTGATTACATGTGTCAAATCCGTTACATCCAATCCACGAGCCGCAACATCTGTAGCTACCAAAATTTGTAAGTGTTTGCTTCTAAATTTTTGCATGACCATATCGCGTTGTGCCTGTGATAAATCACCATGTAACGCATCGGCATTGTAACCATCGGCAATTAATTTATCTGCAATTTCTTTTGTTTCTCTACGGGTTCTGCAAAAAATTATACTGTAAATATTCGGGTTTACATCAGCAATTCTTTTTAATGCCGGGTAACGATTTCTATCGGAAACTAAATAATATTCATGACTAACCTTATCTGCACCCACATTCTTTTTGCCTGCAGATATTTCAATAGGTTTTTTCATGTAATTTCTGGCAATAGCCTCAACGTCTCTTGGAAAAGTTGCTGAAAAAAGTAAGGTTTGTTTGGAACTTGGCGTTGCTTCTAATATTTGATCCAATTCATCTTTAAAACCCATGTTTAACATTTCATCGGCTTCATCCAAAACCAGCCACTGAATGCTATTGAGATTCAAACGCCTCCTTTTGATAAGGTCAACCGTTCTCCCCGGTGTACCAACAACAATTTGAGCACCCCTTTTCAATTTGCTAATTTGTTCATCTATTTTAGCTCCACCATAAACTGCTAAAACATTAAATCCTTTGATATTTTTTGCAAATTCAGCAATGTTTTTTGCTATCTGGATAGCAAGTTCTCTTGTAGGAGAAAGAATAATTGCTTGCGTGTTTTTGTTCTTTAAATCTATTTGTTCCAGTATAGGTAAACTAAATGCGGCTGTTTTACCGGTACCTGTTTGGGCAAAAGCTTTTAGATCATCTTTTGAATTAATAATTTGTGGGATTGAAATTTTTTGGATGGGAGTTGGTTCCTGATAACCTAAGTCAACCAATGCATCCACTATGGCCTCATTCAGGCCTAGTTCTTTAAATATCGACATATATATTTGTTTGCAAAACATCATTTATCTGTAAAACTCTGGTTTGCAAATAAATACTTTGTTTTTGTTTTTGAGCTTGCAAAAGTAAGCTTAAATTAGAGAAGTATACTATAATTTAGTGTTTATTAATCTTTTTTAATTGCATATCAAAATTATGACTAAGAAAGAATAAATAACCACTATGAACATTTCCATCCTGATTTAATATAACCGTACGCTCCATATCACCTTCAAAATAACTATAAGCATCTGAATTTTTTAATATTCGAAATTGATTGTCTTTTGGCAATTTTTTAGTTTCAACAAATTTAATCCAATCTTCACTCGATTTATTTCTTTCAATGCCAATGAACAAAATTTCAGGATATTTTTTTTTCAATTTGGCCAATTTATTAATTATATATTCAATACTCGCTAAATCTTTTGGCCAAAAATATATTACTACATCCTTGTTTTTAGCAAGATCATTTATGATTGTTTGATTTCCATTGGTGTTTAAAGCAACAATCTGAGGCAATGGATGTCCATGTTTAAGCTGTATTTTTTGTTCAATTGATTTTTGGATTTCTTCACGAATTTTCTCATTCGTACAATTTTCGAGGAAAAATGCATTAACTTTCAAAAACTCATCATCTGACAAATGATCTCTTACTAAACAGTGCCATAAACTTTTTTCCA
>SMVB01139542.1_pt1 | contig 18348 bp, 14 predicted proteins | sample 2456461 | NCBI WGS metagenome assembly SMVB01 (sample SAMN11095934, study PRJNA526329) | marine sediment metagenome | biome: Marine sediment; feature: Surficial sediment; material: Deep marine sediment; isolation source: Hadal surficial sediment | place: Pacific Ocean | collected 2014-05 | depth...
ATTTTTGTAGCTCCTTGGGATTTTAAATCTTCCAACGCAGCTTTTGTTTCAACTGTGGTTTTACGATTGAATTTTGAAAGAACGATATACCCAATATCTGTGTTTATCAATTTATAAAATGGAACCGCCTGAATATCTATAGCCCCTCGAGTTAAAATTGTAGTTTCTGTTTTTCCTTGCCGAATAAAAGTGAGTTCTACTATAGAACCCGCTGCTCCTTTTAGTAATTCACCCGCACCATCTTTAAAATCTGAAAGTAAAATTTCACCAACTTTAATAATCTCATCTCCTGCTTTTAACCCGGCCTTATCTGCTGGATAATCTTTAAAAGGCTCAACAATAATTATCTTATCATTTTTAGTGCGTACTGAGGCGCCAATACCAATATAAATTCCCGAATTATTAATTCGTGCGTCTTCTACATCTTGTTCGGTCCAATACACCGTATAGGGATCTAAATCTGATAACATCCCCTCAATAGCCTTATTCATAAGGGTAGCTGGAGTGTTCTCATCTACATAGTTCATGTTCAATTCCTTAAAAAGTGTAGTGAATATTTCTATTTGTTTGGCAATTTCGAAGAAATCGCTTTTAAAGCTAACAGTGCTTATTAATATAACTAAAGCCAGGATTGGGATTAATATTCTTCTTTTCATGTTTTCATGTTTTTAAAAAGGTCTTTCATCGCCTTCTCAATTACTGTGTATTGTAATTTGTCTTTACTAAGATATAAAAATAACAACACAAAATTTGAATCTTTATTTGTATTTAACAAATGTTTTTGGAGGCGGTACGCCTCACGAAGCTGTCGTTTAATTCTATTTCGGTCCACAGCTTTTTTAAAATTTCGTTTTGGTACCGAAAAAGCAGCTTGTGTTGTTTCATCGTTTTTAATTGTTATAAAATACACTTTAACAGGAAAACTTGTAACCGTTTTGCCTTTTTCAAAAAGAAGCTCAATGGTTTTCCTGCTTTTAAGTTTTTCAGATTTTGTAAAGCGGAAACTCATGAGGGTAAAATACAAAATATTGCATACATCAAATCCTTCATTTCACTACACTTTAGCAAGTCTTATATAGGGTTCTTCGGGAAGTTTAACATCAATGGCATCACCAACGTTAATGTTACCACCTTTAACCACAATGCCAAACACAAGGGTTAAAGATTAAAATTCCTACTGCATCTTCATCTAAAACAGCAATCATTAATCCATCTTGAATTCGATTGAGTTATTTACAGGGACTTCGCAATCCGGCAATTTTTATTGTTGAGGTTTTTACAATAGTTAGAATCGTATTCTAAACAGTAATTATTCCACCTTAAACATATTATTATCTGGATTGATGTCTGCCATTAAATTTGATGCGTCGATAGTAATGATTTTAACCTTTTTTCCATTTGAAATAACAAATTCATAGTTGGGATACGCCCAGGCCCAATCTGGTAAAACCGTTCTTTTTACATTGGGGTCGGGATTTGGTTTTTCACTACGCATCATTTGTAAAGGAATGTAAAAAGATTCCTCAGTACCGTCTTCATAGCGTACAATTAGATCTATAGGCATTGGCATAAGGCCAATTCGTTCCAGGGTGATTTTTATAGAGGTTTCTTCTGTAATTACACTTTTAATACCATAGTCGATAGTATTGGTGGTTTGTGTCCAATCCATGAGATACCAATCCAACTCTGCTCCTGAGACTTTTTCGGCAACACGGATAAAATCGTTAGGAGTAGGGTGCTTAAATTTAAAATCAGCGTAGTAACGCTTTAGGGTTTTCTTCAGGTTTTCTAGTCCTATCACATAACCTAATTGTGAAATAAAGATAGCTCCTTTACTATATGCGCTCCGGTCATAACTGCGATTACTGGCATAACGATCGGCGTGGGTGGTTTGTGGTTGTTCTTCACCACTTTTAACCAAAAAATTATATCCCTGATAGGATCTTTTAGTCGGATTAGACTTGCCTTGATTCATTACTTCGTTCATGGCCCAACCTGAAATATAAGAGGTAAACCCTTCGTCCATCCATTCATGTTTGCTTTCGTTGGTTGCCAGCAAAAACTGAAACCAGGAATGTGCCATTTCGTGTGAGGTTACACCCACCAAACTATTAAATTTTAGTTCACCTGAAATTAAGGTACACATAGCATATTCCATTCCACCGTCTCCACCTTGAATTACAGAATATTGTTTATAAGGGTAGGCCCCTATATTCTCGTTGTAATAGGCCATAAGCTTTGCAGTTATCGGCTGAAGATTTTTCCAATTATCAATAATTTCAGGATTGTTTTTATAGAAAAAATGTAAAGTAACACCATTGGGTCCGTTATAGGTGTCGTGAATAAAATCAGGATCGGCGACCCAGGTAAAATCATGTACATCTGGTGCATTAAAATGCCAGGTATATTTTCCCTTTTTAGGTCTCTTCGTTTTTTGACCCGGCATTTGATAACCGTGACCTATTTCCTGTGGATTCTGAAGATATCCTGAACCACCAATGGTATAATCCTTATCGATGGTAATTTTTACATCAAAATCACCCCAAACACCATGAAATTCACGAGCAATATATGGATCTGCATGCCAGCCCTCAAAATCGTATTCAGCAAGCTTTGGATACCATTGTGTCATTGAGTAAGCCACTCCTTCAGCATTATTACGTCCAGATCTTCGTATCTGAACGGGAACCTGTGCAATCCATTCCATTTTTAAAAGAGTGCTATCACCCGGAAAAACGGGTTTATTTAGAGTTACTTCTAAAATAGTTCCAACTACTTCATAAACAACCAAAATATTGTCCTGGGTAAGGGAACCAACTTTTATAAAACCAATTTCTGAAGGCGTTAATTTTGAGATTTTATCTGATACCCGGCTATCGGAACCTGATATTGTTTGGGATCGAATATCCATCTCACTACCGGGCTGAAAAGCATTGAAATATAAATGATAGAATATTCTATGGAGTGTATCGGGCGAATTATTGGTATATATCAATTCTTGTTTCCCCCTGTATTGGTTCGTATCGACATTCATATCGATATCCATTTTATAATCAACTTTTTGTTGCCAATACCCGGTATTGTTTTGTGAAAAAACAATACCCGCAATAAATAAAAAGAATAAACGGCAAATAAATATTTTCATAGTGTTTTTTATTATTAATTTTTCATTTTACTTGCCATGATCAAAGCATTGTAAAGATTGACCATTTTCCCGGATTTTGAGATATTTTTAAAATTATCGACATTAGATTCATCTCCACTCAGACTTACAGAAAGGTTAGAAGCTAATCCGCTGTTCATCAGAATTAGCTTTACTTGTTTAGCTGAAAGTCTAGGATAAAAAGACCGAATCATTGCCGCTACACCTGCAACAGCAGGAGACGCCATAGATGTTCCCTGAAGGAAATCATAGGTATCCAACGGTGTTGTAGACCATATTTTCACACCTGGAGCAAATGCATCTACATTAGATTTTCCGTAATTAGAAAAAGTAGCTACCATATTATTGCCGTAATTATAATTTAGCGCACCAATGGTAATAAAAGAATCGGATATTTCGGGACCTGTGCCTTCTTGATCATTAGGATACACCTGGATTGTATCTAGATCTTTCCCTTCATTACCGGCAGCATTAACGATAAGAACATCTTTTTTTGAAGCATAATTAATAGCATCCCAAACCCATTCAGGGTGTGGAGAATAGTATTTCCCAAAGCTTGTATTAATTATCAAAGCGCCATTATCTACCGCATAACGAATAGCAAGTGCGATGTCTTTATCGTATTCGTCACCATCCGGAACAGCACGGATCACCATAATTTCAACATTATTAGCCACCCCATTCATTCCTATACCATTATTTCGTTGCGCAGCAATAATTCCGGCAACGTGAGTTCCATGGCGAACATCTTTTTTATCTTTTGTAGGACCATCAACGTCATTGTTTCCGTAGTATTTGTCATTAATATCATTGGGATCATCGCCTAACACGTCTCTAAAATCTTTGTTTAAATTAAAGTGCGTATCCAATCTCCCCCCAAAATAAGCGACACCTTCAGTGAGTTGTTCTATGACTTCTGGAACAGAATCTCCATAAGAAAGCATTTGTGTAAGTGATTTAATTTGTTGCTGCTCGTTGGTTGTTGGGTTTTTAATACCGGCTAAATCTTCTTTCGAATAATCTTCTTTCCCTAATTTCTCAGCAATGGCTTTATGCGCAGGCTCTAAACGGGAAAGAATTTGTTGATATCGGGTCTTGTTTGATAATGCTGCTTGTTGTTCCTTGTCATATTCTGCTTTGGCTTTTTGGTATAATGCAAAATCTGCGTTATCGGCGGCACTAATTGAAGCTTCGGGCTTACCTTTAAAATAAGGTTCAAATTTTTTGATAAAACGAACATACTCCATATTTTCACCCACTATATCTCCGAGGAAATTCCACCCATGGATATCGTCTATATATCCATTATTATCATCGTCTATTCCATTGTTTGGAATTTCGTCTTTATTCACCCAAATCAGATTTTTAAGATCTTCGTGTTCAATATCAACACCACTGTCTATTACAGCAACAATAACTTTTTTCCCTTTTTGATTTTTTATAATTTCGATATAGGCTTTATTTATGCTCATTCCGGGGATTGTGTCATTTACTAGATCTGATGTGCCCCAAGTTTTGTATTGCGTGTCTGTAAGGGGGGTAGCTTTTAAAGGCAATGCATCAATGTTTCCTATAGGCACTGAAACTATAGGAGCTATACTAGCACCACAGCTTGTTAAAAAGATTGCTATTATAGCAACCAATAGACAGGATTTTGAAATTTTCATTTGAGTGTAATTAATTAAAAAGTTCGTCAAAAGTAAAACATTTGTTCAGACGCACACCTTTTTCGGTGTGTTTTACTGTAATTATTATATTATGAGCATCATGTTCTAAAAATAAATAGTAATTATTAGTAGCTGCAATATTTAGAAATTTTTCTTTTTCAGGCAATGTTAATAAGGGTCTTGTGTCGTACCCCATTATAAAGGGTAAAGGAATATGACCGGCAGTAGGTAATAAATCTGCCATAAATATCAGGGTTCTTCCTTTGAATTGTATATGGGGGATCATTTGTTTTTCAGTATGACCATCTACAAATAATATACCAAAATCAAGCTCGTTGGTTTCAGAAAAATCTGATTCAGGTTCTGTAATAAATTTCAATTGACCGCTTTCTTTCATAGGAAAAATATTTTCTCTTAAAAATGATGCCCTTTCTCTGCGATTTGGTTTTGTAGCCCAATCCCAGTGACGCTGATTACTCCAAAAAATTGCATTTTTAAAATTTGGCTCATACCCTGTTCGGTCATTATTCCAATTTATTCCTCCGCCACAATGATCGAAATGAAGGTGTGTAAGGAAAACATCTGTAATATCATCTCGATGAAAACCAGCTTTTTTAAGTGAAGAATCCAACGAATAGTCACCCCACGGATAATAATACCCAAAGAATTTATCACTTTGTTTATTACCCATTCCAGTGTCAATAAGCGTAAGTCTGTTGCCGTTTTCAATAAGCAAACAACGGGCAGCAATGTCGATCATATTATTGTTATCTGGAGGATTGGTTCTAGACCAAAGAGATTTAGGAACTACGCCAAACATCGAGCCGCCATCAAGCTTAAAGTTTCCTGCTTCAATAGGATATAGCTTCATATACTTGCAAAGTAATGAAATGAAGAGAGAACAACCAAAACTAAATAATTAATTAAGATTCTAGTTTAAAGCGAACATTTTCTACACTTTCTTTTGTTCCCACTAAAGTCACTATATCTCCAAGCCGTAATCTTGTATATCCGTGAGAGATAATAATCTGATCCTTGCGAAGTACAGAAAGCACAATCACATCTGTTGGAAAACGCAGATCACGTAAGGTCATACCGTGAATATCTTTATTTCTAATTTCAACATCAATTGAATCTTGAGTTGTATCTAGTCCTAGTAAGATAGAAGTTGCATTTGGCGAACGAACAAAGTGATCTAGCAGGTTGATCATTGCTAATGACGGATCAATAATCCGTACACCCAATTCATTAAATTTTTCTAGAAAAGATCTTGTGCCATTATACCGAACAATAATATCTTTTGTACCAATATTTTCATAAACGAGTTCCGAAATTTTGAAATTTTCATCATCAGACATCAAACAGACTATAACATCTGCATTTTCCAATTTCAAATCCTTAAAGGATTCCAGTGAAATATCATCTACTGAAACAACACTAAAATCATCATTGCTTCCATCTACACTTTCAGAAACGGAAACAATTTTCGGATTCCAGCCATGTTGTTTTAAAGACATAGCAAGTGCAATAGATTGACTTTCTAATCCAAAGATTACAGCATCTCTAACACCATCAAAATCTGGCGTTTTGTGTTTTAAATGACTTTCACCGACAAAATTAATTGCTAATTTAAAAAGAGGAGGTCCAACTAATTGATTTAATACGATGATGGCGATAATTATAGTTTGAAATTCGTACCCCCAAACAGGAAATTCGGCAGCAATTAATGTTGTTAATCCCAGTGCAACGCCAGCTTGAGTAACATAGGGCATCCACGAAATAAAAGTATATTTTTTATCATCTTTTGCCGCTACAACACCGAAAATACTGCCAAAAACTATTGTAAAAAGACGAAGTGCAAAAAGGGCAAGAGCAATCCAAAACACCTGCGATAAGGTTTGTAGTGAAACGGAAGCCCCTATTAAAATGAAGAAAATAATATAGATTATTGGGCTTATTTCTTCAATAAGTTCAATAAATTCTATTCTATTTTTACTGTAATTTGTAATGTAGAAACTACCTATTATACAAATTAAAAGGGGCTCTAATATGATCTCGTGTTGGAAAACATTTTCGGTATTCACTTTGATAAATGAGGCAAATAGATAGACTCCATACCCTAATAAGGTTATAACTATAGCCTTTAGATGCTTATTAATTTTAAAAGATAATGGAATTTGAAGAATTTTCCCCAATAAAATCCCAAGCCCAAACGAAAGAACTAATTCGATTAACAAAAACAATAAAAAAGAAAGTCCCAATTCTTCATTATTAATTATAGCCTTTGCAATTGCAAAACAAATAGCAAAAATTACGATTACCATAACATCTATCAATACCGTAACTCCCATTGCGGTTTTAGTAAAGGGACCATTGGCCCTTAATTCATTTATTACAGCAATAGCAGATGAAGGAGACCGCGCTACGAAAATGATACCAAACAATACGGCAATAATCATCTTAGTACCGGGTGATAAATCTGCCATGAAAGGAATATAGGAAGCTCCATAGAAAACAGTAATTGAACTTAATAAAAAGGTAATGGTTAATTGGCCTATCGTCATCCATTTTATGCTGTTTATTCTACTGCGCAATTCTTTTAAGTACAGTTCTGATCCTGCAGAAAAGGCAATAATAGCCAGAGCAACATCATTTAAAAAATTAAGTTTTGGAAGTGATTCTGAAGGGATAAATTTTAGGATAGAAGAACCTGCAATAATTCCAGTTATAATCAAACCGGTTATCAATGGGAACTTAACTTTTTGAAAAACCTTAGCTATTTGATGACCGGCAATGGCCACTATAGCAAAACCAGTTAAAAGAATAATAAACTGTAGGTCCATTTATGGGTAGATGTTTGTTAATTTGCTTTAAATATATAAAACCATTTTTGCAGGCACAACAATAATTAATATAAAAGGAGAAATATCCACAAGAATCATTCGACTAAAATTAGTATTTTAACAAAAATTTTTATCCATGCTAGAATTAGGAGGAATTATTATTTTAGGCATATTAGCGCAGTGGTTTGCTTGGAAATTAAAAATCCCAGCCATATTACCCCTATTATTAATAGGCCTGTTGGTAGGTCCCATTTCGGCTGAATTTTTATCAAATGACGGCACAAAATGGATAGAACCTGTATGGAACGGAAAAGAAGGATTGTTTGCCGGAGAAAATCTTTTTTATTTTGTCTCGCTAGCAATAAGCATTATTCTCTTTGAAGGAGGGCTAACATTAAAACTTAAAGAAATAAAAAATGTAGGCCCAGTTGTTATTACCAAACTTATAACGTTAGGCGCATTAGTTACTTTTATTGGCGCAGCGATTACCACGCATTATATTTTTAGTTTAAGCTGGGAGGTTTCTTTTTTATTTTCAGCTTTAATCATTGTAACAGGGCCTACTGTTATCACACCTATTTTAAGAAACATTCCTCTTAAAAAAGACGTGTCGGCTATACTAAAATGGGAAGGAATATTAATAGACCCAATTGGCGCATTAGTAGCAGTACTTGTTTTTGAATTCATAAGTGTAGGAGCCGGGGGAGAGTTTACAAAAACAGCATTTGTTGAATTTGGAAAAATTGTCCTATTCGGATCTACCTTCGGGTTTACATTTGCCCATGCCCTAAATTTTGCCATAAACAGAAAATGGATTCCTCATTATCTGTTGAATGTTTTTGCATTAGCTTCGGTTTTAGGGGTTTTTGTTTTATCAGATAGTTTTGCTCATGAATCGGGATTACTTGCTGTTGTTGTGATGGGAATGGTATTGGGAAATTCAAAGTCCTTATACTTAAAAGAACTTTTATACTTTAAGGAATCATTGAGCATACTTCTTATTTCCATATTATTCATATTACTTTCAGCAAACATAAACATGGAGGATTTATGGCTCATTTATAACTGGCAAACAGCCATTCTTTTTACCATTGTAGTTTTTGTGTTACGGCCTATAGGTGTGTTTTTAAGCACACGTAACTCAAGTTTAAAATTAAATGAAAAACTTTTTATTAGCTGGGTTGGGCCGAGGGGAATCGTTGCTGCAGGAATTGCTTCTTTATTTGGACTGAAACTAGTTAATATGGGAATAAAAGGTGCAGAATATATCACTCCCCTGGTATTTATGATTGTGTTAGGAACTGTTTTATTAAACGCCACAACTGCAAGGCTTTTTGCTAGGATTACAGGTGTTTTTTTAAAGAAATCGGAAGGATTTCTTATTATTGGAGCTTCCGACATTTCAAGGTTAATAGGGCGCTATTTAGAAAAAAACAAAAAACATGTTGTGTTAATAGATAGTAACCACACAAACATTTCCAAGGCAAAAGAGATAGGGCTGGAAGCTATTAATAATAATATTTATTCAGACACATTAGTCGACAATATTGAATTGAATGATATGGGTTTTTTAATGGCATTAACAGGAAGCTCGGACATTAATAAATACGCAATAAAAAAATTTCGAAACAAATATGGTGCAAATGGCGCCTATAGATTGATAACAGAAGAAGAGATGAACGACCTTACAAACAATCCAAAAGAAGGCTTATTTTCTCATACAGATGATTTTGCGGTATTGACTAGAATAGCACAGAAATATCCTGTTATTCATGAAATAATTATTAATGATAACGCACATTATAAGAATCTTATAGAGATTACAATTAGTGACAAAAACACCATCCCCCTATTTTTAAAGGACAGCGACGGGGAACTTGAAATTATTACTTCGTATAGCAAAGACATAAACGTTATTGAAAAAGGATATAAACTGGTTTATTTAGGAAAGCCCCTAGATATTGAAGAAATAAATTCTTCGGAATAACATTAGAAAAAGAACTACGTTATTAGATAGCAATGGCAAAAAAACGTCTTAATGTGAAAAAAACAATCAATACAATTTTTATGATTATTTTACTATTGGTTACTTCTTGTAAGGATGATGACACGCGTTCATGCACCAATTGTAATTCACCTCAAACCCAAACTTTTGAAGTATGTGAGGAAAGCAACGGAAACGCATCAGTAAATGGCGAAGACACAGGGGTGCGATACGATATTTATATTGCAGATCTCGAAGCAGCAGGTGCTAATTGCGGAGGTTAATCATTAAGCTTTAATATCGCCATAAATGCTTCTTGCGGAATCTCTACATTACCTACTTGGCGCATACGTTTTTTACCTTTTTTCTGCTTTTCAAGAAGTTTCCTTTTTCGTGAAATATCTCCCCCATAACATTTTGCAGTTACGTCTTTACGTAACGCCTTTACTGTTTCACGAGCAATAATTTTAGAGCCAATTGCCGATTGAATAGGGATATCAAACTGTTGACGAGGAATTAGTTGTCTAAGCTTTTCACACATTTTTTTCCCAATATTATATGCATTATCCTTGTGTAATAATGCTGAAAGCGCATCTACAATTTTTCCGTTAAGCAACACATCAACTTTTACTAATTGAGATACGCGCATCCCAATTGGGTGATAATCGAAGGAAGCATAACCTTTTGAAATCGTTTTGAGTTTATCATAAAAGTCAAAGACTATTTCTGCCAAAGGCATATCGAAAGAAAGCTCAACGCGTTCTGTTGTAAGGTATGTCTGATGTGTAATTTTACCGCGTTTCTCAATACAAAGTGACATTACGGGGCCAACAAAATCAGATTTTGTAATGATGCTGGCTTTTATATAGGGTTCTTCAACGCGATTTAAGCTGGAAGGCTCCGGTAAATCGGAAGGGTTGTTCACTAAAAGAATCTTATCGGGTTCTTTATTTGTAAAGGCATGGTATGACACATTAGGAACGGTAGTAATTACGGTCATATTAAATTCGCGTTCTAAACGCTCCTGAATGATCTCCAGATGAAGCATTCCTAAAAACCCGCAACGAAAACCAAAACCCAGAGCTGCTGAGCTCTCAGGTTGAAAAACCAAAGAGGCATCATTTAACTGAAGTTTTTCCATAGAACTCCTAAGTTCTTCAAATTCATCATTATCTATAGGATAAATACCGGCAAATACCATAGGTTTTACATCTTCAAAGCCTTCAACTCTATTTTGCGTTGGGTTTTTAAAATCTGTAATAGTATCACCCACTTTTACGTCACGAGCTTCTTTAATACCGGTTATTAAGTAACCAACATTACCTGCTTTAATACTGCTTTTAGGCACTTGTTTTAACTTTAATATCCCCACTTCATCAGCAAAATAAGATTTTCCGGTTGCCATAAATTTAATATGTTGCCCTTTTTTAATTTCCCCGTTAAGCATTCTAAAATAGGTTTCCACTCCCCTAAACTGATTATAAATCGAATCAAAAATTAATGCCTGTAAAGGCTCATTAACATTGCCGGTTGGAGGAGGTATTCTATTGATAATAGCATGTAAGATTTCTTCAATTCCAATCCCTGTTTTAGCACTTGCAGGAATGATATCATCTGCATCACACCCTAATAAATCTATAATATCATCGGTTACTTCTTCTGGGTTAGCAGAAGGGAGGTCTACCTTATTTAGTACTGGAATAATTTCTAAGTTGCTTTCTAATGCTAAATATAAATTTGATATGGTCTGTGCCTGTATGCTTTGTGCCGCATCCACAACAAGCAAAGCTCCTTCACAAGCAGCGATAGAACGTGATACTTCGTATGAAAAATCAACATGTCCAGGGGTGTCAATAAGATTTAAAATATAATTTTCTCCCTCATATTCATACTCCATCTGTACGGCATGACTTTTTATGGTAATACCTCTCTCACGTTCCAAGTCCATGGTGTCGAGTAATTGATCCTGCTTCTCACGTTCAGTTACAGTACCGGTACGGTCTAAAAGCCTATCGGCCAAGGTGCTTTTACCATGATCTATATGGGCAATTATGCAAAAATTTCGAATATTTTTCATAAAAACAAACCTACACTAGGATTAGCTTACAAATATAGATTAAAAACATAGTTTTTAAAGTAATTACCATATAACGAATAAAAATAAAATCTTTTTGTGGTTTAATTAAATAATTACATATTTGTATAAGCACGAAATATTATATAAATATTTTTCATCTCCCCAGAAAAAACATTAAAAGGGAATATATTTCTTAAAGGGAGATATTGCCTTAATATCTACATTTTATGGTGCAAAAAGTTTGTTTGCTAATATATCTATTACTCCCTATTGTTTTGTTTGCCCAGGAAGTTACTTTAGAAGGGCAAGTAACAGATAATGAAAACAACCCTATTTCATATGTAAATGTTATATTATCCTCCATTAATTCTTCGGGTGTTTTAGTGCCAATTTCAGGCACATCCACCGATGAAAAAGGAAAATTTATTTTTAAAGAACTAAATGAAGGTGAATATATTATTGCCTTTAGCTACATAGGTTACGACTTCATAGAACGAACTATCAATCTCAAAACATATCTAAACCTAAATACTATAGTTCTGGAACAAGCCATAGAATCCTTAGACGAAACAATCATAGCAATAAAGAAACCAACTATTATAAAAGAAGCAGGGAGAATGGTTTTTAACGTTGAAAACACAACCCTTTCAACAGGAAATACTTTAAGTTTATTAAGCAAGACACCTGGCGTTTTGGTTATTGGAGACAATATTTCAATTAAGAACTCTCCCACACAAATATATCTGGATGGAAAACGCATATATCTTTCCGCTTCTGAAATCACATCATTACTAAAAAATATAGATGCTTCTTTTATAAAATCAATTGAGGTTATTACAATTCCTTCAGCCAAATACGATGCAGAAGCTGGAGCAGTTCTAAATATCATAACTTCTAAATCCATTTCGATAGGGTATAAAACTTCAATAAATGGCACCTATGAGCAAGCTATTTACCCAAAATATAACTTTGGAATGTCCCATATCTTTAAAAATAAATGGATGAATTTTTATGGGAGCTATGGGATTAGTCCTCGAAAAGAATATAAAGATCAAGATGGGAAGATTACAACTTTCAAGCCCAATGGAGACATAAAATCTTTTTGGATCACCGATTTTAATCGAACTACAAAATCCTTTGCACACCAAGTCAATATAATTTTGGATTTCACACTCAATGATAAAAATTCAATTAGTATAACTTCTAATGTTTTCGTTTCACCTAATACGAGTTTTAACAATAATGTGTTTGGTGAAATATTTAACACACAAAAACAACTGGATTCTACATTTAAAACTAAAAGCTCATTAGAAAACGATAAATCTAACCTTTCTTTTAATGCCGAATACAAAATAATCATTGACGAAAAAGGAACTGAGATTGCTACTACGGCTAATTATATTGTTTACAAAAACGAACAAACCCAAGATGTTAATACTAGTTATTTTTTGCCAAATGGCGATTTATTACGCACTAATAATTTTTTTACTGAAGCGAAACAGGACACCGATATTTTTACGAGCCAAATCTCTCTTAGTACACCATTAAAAAATGGTGATTTTGATTCGGGTGTAAAATATTCAAGTATTAACACAAAAAGCGGATTGGAATATTTTGATATCCAAAACAATGTACCCGAATTTAATTCATCTCTTTCAGATTTATTTGTCTATAATGAATCTATTTATGCAGGTTATATCAATTATACGAATACCTGGCCAAAATGGGAAATAGATATTGGATTTCGAGGAGAATATACTGACGTTATTGGGGATTCACGCTCATTAGGGATAGCAAATAGACAGGAGTATTTTGAACTTTTTCCAACGGGAACACTTCAGTATTTACTAAATGAGAACAACACCCTTGGGGTGAGTTATACCAGGAGGATTGAAAGGCCTCGGTATCAAAGCCTTAATCCTTTCAAATATTTTTTAAATGACAATAGCTTTAATGAAGGTAACCCAAATTTGGTACCCGGAATAGATAATAAATATATGTTGAGTTATAATTATAAAAATAAATGGTTTATTGATGCCTATTATATTGAAGGGAAAAATAAATTGAGTATTTTAACATTTCAAGACAACGAAAATAATACTTTACGAAATGTAGATTCCAACATAATTAGTGATAAAAATTATAGTATTGATCTTATTTTTGTTTCTTCATTGTATCCGTGGTGGTATCTTAGTGCATATACTTCAACATACTATATTGAAAACGAGTTTTTTTCAGTAGAAAGCAATCCAGAAACCTATTCTAATAACACCGCGGGTTTTTATAGCCAGATATATAACGGACTCACCCTATCAAAAGATAAAACTATTACCAGTGACATTTCATTGTTATATATATCAAACTGGATACACGGGTCATACGATTATAAGAATCAGTTTAATCTTTCAATTTCTTTCAGAAAATTATTTTGGAATAAAAGAGCAAGTATCACTATGGGAGTTGAGGATTTGTTTAATACATATAACATAATCATTACATCAAGGTATTACAATCAAGATAACTCCTATTTTGCTAAACCCGAATCCAGATTTTTCAAAATTGGATTTAAATATACATTTGGGAATACCGTATTAATAGACAACAATCGTGATATTGAAAATAACGAAGCTGAAAGATTAAATTACCCTTATCCTTAGTTCTTCTTAAATAGCTTATTAAATTACGTATTTTTGCAAAATCTATGGCAAAAATTGGAAATATAGACGTTGGAGAATTCCCTTTGTTATTGGCGCCTATGGAGGACGTTAGTGATCCGCCGTTCCGTGCCCTCTGTAAGGAACAGGGAGCTGATGTGGTTTATACGGAGTTCATTTCTTCAGAAGGGTTAATCCGTGACGCTGCCAAAAGCGTTATGAAACTTGACATCTACGAAAAAGAACGTCCAGTAGGAATTCAAATATTTGGCGCAAACCTAGAATCTATGCTTCGAAGTGTAGAAATTGTGGAAGCATCAAAGCCAGACATTATCGATATTAATTTTGGTTGTCCTGTAAAGAAAGTGGTTAGCAAAGGTGCCGGTGCTGGTATTTTAAAAGATATTGATCTCATGGTGTCCCTTACAGAAGCTATGGTAAATCATACCAAACTGCCTATAACGGTAAAAACACGTTTGGGATGGGATCAAAATTCTATAAAAATTGTCGAAGTAGCAGAAAGACTTCAAGATGTAGGCTGTAAAGCCATTTCAATTCACGGCCGTACTCGTGTACAAATGTTTAAAGGTGATGCGGACTGGGCCCCAATTTCAGAGGTAAAAAACAATCCCCGCATCCACATTCCTATATTTGGCAATGGCGATGTAAATACGCCTGAAAAAGCGCTTGAAATGCGTGATAAATATGGATTAGATGGAGCTATGATAGGTCGCGCAAGTATTGGATACCCCTGGTTTTTTAAAGAAGTAAAATATTATTTAAAAACAGGAAAATATTTGGCACCCCCTACCATGAACGAAAGAGTTGAAACCGCTAAAACACATTTACAAATGGCTATTGACTGGAAAGGTGAAAAACTGGGCATTTTCGAAACCCGACGCCATTATACAAATTACTTTAGGGGAATTCCCGATTTTAAAGAATTTAGGCTAAAAATGGTAACAAGTGATGATTCTGAGGCAGTTTTTGAGGTTTTTGATAAGATTTTAGAAAAATACGGCAATTTTCAATTTTCATTATAGGCAGTAATAAGGGATAATTATTTTCCTAAAAAGGATTTTAAAAAACAAAAGATTTTTAACAAAAAATGCAATTTTTACGCATATTTCTTCTAAAATTGACTAAAAAGGATAATTTTTGGTCAAAAACACGCTTTTTTTTGGTTTTAAGTAAGTAATTTTTCACGAACTCTACTTGAAGCAATTTTTGAAGCAATTATCCCTAATATTGTAATGGTCGCAAAAACAACTATGATATTTGAAAGATTCAGTTTTACCGGATAAGCGAGTGTGCGTGTAATTTTCACAAATTCAAATTTCATCTGGATAAAAACGATAATAACTCCAAGAAAGATTCCCAATAATCCTCCTAATGTTGACATAAGCACACCCTGCAAAAAGAATATCTTTCTTATATCTGAAATCTTAGCCCCAAGGCTGTAAAGTGTTTTAATGTTTTTACGTTTATCGAGAATCATCATTATTATCGATCCAATCACATTAAATAGAGCGATAATAAGAACAAGAGTAAAAATAAGATATACAGCAATATTCTCAGTATTCAGCATCTTGTAAAGCGCATCATTTTGCTGAATTCGATTTTTGAGGATAATTTCTTCAGAAAATATTTTTTTTAATTGTATCCGAATGTCATCTTCTGAATAATTTGGGAGGAATTTAAATTCAATTGAAGAAATTTTAGTTGAATCAAGATTTAAGAGCGAACGGGCAAATTCAATATCTGAAAAAACATATTTACTGTCTAGTTCTTCATTAATTTGATACATTCCTGACACTACAACCCTTTTTTTTGTAAAGGCATTAGACGCATTTAAAATTTGACCTTTTCCCGGTTTAGGTACATATATTTCCAGCAAATCGCTGTAATCCATAACCCCTAAAGAAAGTTTTGAAGAAATCCCAAGTCCTATAACAACCTCATTTTGATTGGGGGTAAACCATTCACTTAAAAAAAGAATACTATCTACAGGGTTTACATTTTTATAGTTTTCATCGACACCTTTTATTAATGCAACATGATTTTTACCACGGTATTGTAGAAAAATTCTTTCCTGGATGACTTTAGAATAAGCTTCAACACCCCGAATGTTATTTATTTTATCTTCTATATAACTTGTAAAAGTTAAAGTTTTACCTTTTGCAGGAAGAACTTTTAAATCGGAGTCGAATACGTTTGTGAACTGAAGGCTAAAATCTTTCAATCCGGAAAAACCTGAAAGAACAATAAACAAAGACATAGCCCCCAAAACGACACCGGTTGCAGCAATGCCTGTTATGATGTTGATAGCATTGTTGCTACTTCTAGTAAATAAATAACGTTTGGCGATATATAACGAAAAATTCACCTTATATATTTTTTCTTTTTGGGAGTAGTTTAGGATCTTTAATTGGATTTTCTTCTCCTTTTAAAGCGTCTTCAATTTTATTTATATATTCAAGAGAATCATCATTATAAAAAACCAAATCGGGCATTCTTCTTAATTGATACCTTGTTTTTTGAGCAATTTGATGTTTTATTTTTGGTTTAAGTTCATTTAATTCCTTAACAATTAAGGAGGCTTTATCGGCAGGAAAAACACTTACATATACATTTGACAGTGATAGATCGACGGTAACACTTACTTTTGTAACAGAGATGATAATACCCTGTTGACCAGAATCGCGCAGCATTTTTTGTAACACTAAGGCAAGATCATTTTGCAAAACTCCCGCAATCTTTTTTTGTCTGGTACTTTCTGTCATACTGCAAAAGTACCACAATTAAAGATTTGTCACGTGGTTTTGGGATTGATTACCAGAAAGTTTTAACTTTATAAAAAAAGTAAACAATGCTAAAAATAGAACATATAGGGATAGCCGTTTCAAATATTGAAGATGCGAATAATATATACAAAAGCTTATTAGGTTATTCTCATTATAAAACAGAAATAGTTGAAAGTGAAGGAGTCAACACGTCTTTTTTCATTTGCGGAGAAAGCAAAATAGAATTACTTGAGGCAACCAACCCCGAAAGCCCTGTTGCAAAATTTATCGATAAGCGCGGGGAAGGAATTCATCACATAGCTTTTTTGGTTAGCGACATTAAAGCTGAAATAAAACGTTTAAAAAAAGAAGGTTTTATTGTTCTTAATGATGAACCAAGAAAAGGAGCAGATAATAAATGGGTGGTTTTTTTACATCCTAAATCATCAAAGGGAGTTTTAGTGGAGCTTTGTCAAGAGATAAATAATAGTAATAAATAGCTTGCGGGATTTATAAAGTGTTTTAAATTTGCAAACTATAATTGGCCCCATACCTGCCTGCCTTACGGTATAGCAGGCAGGGAGCACCCGACTAATGTTTAGTGTCATAAGATGATCTATGTTTATGTCATCAGAAGTTATAGAGATGGTAGGTTTTATGTTGGAATGACACAAAATGTAGATAAAAGATTAGTAGAACATAATTCAGGAAGAACAAAAAGCACAAAAGGATTTATTCCTTGGGAATTATTTTTTTACGAAACATTTCCTGACAGAGAATCTGCAAGAAAAAGAGAAAAATATTTAAAAAGCGGATTTGGTAAACAATGGATAAAAGAGAAATACAAACGGTCCCATAGCTCAGCTGGTTAGAGCACCTGACTCATAATCAGGGGGTCCATGGTTCGAGTCCATGTGGGACCACTTTTATTAACAAGCCTTACAGAGATGTGAGGCTTTTTTATTTCTGCAGGTAAAACATATGCTTAAACTTTTTATTACTTCTTAACACTCCTTATTCCTGTGTAAAAAAGTAGTACATGTAGATAGGATTTTTATGAGAATTACCTATCAAAATATCTACTTCTTAAAGATTTCCCAAATCATGACAAAACTTTTACATATTTCAGACAAAAGTGTGACAATCGACATTTATTAGAATATAATTTTACAAAGAA
>SMVB01369729.1_pt1 | contig 18346 bp, 17 predicted proteins | sample 2456461 | NCBI WGS metagenome assembly SMVB01 (sample SAMN11095934, study PRJNA526329) | marine sediment metagenome | biome: Marine sediment; feature: Surficial sediment; material: Deep marine sediment; isolation source: Hadal surficial sediment | place: Pacific Ocean | collected 2014-05 | depth...
ATTCGGTCTGCCAACCTGTAGAAAGGTAAGCTTTGGATCCAGACGGTTCCGGTTCCAGACAGAGTAGCCAGGAAAAATCCTTCCCCGCCAAAAAACATGGATTTTAAATTGCCAGCCCGCGATCGGGGTCAGTTCTTACATTCCTACATTTTTGCTATACTCACACTATGGCCACACCGTGGCGCAGGCAATGTCAACTTAAGATCCGGAGTCAGTTCTCACATTCCTACAGTAGGTGTTGAAAGATTCAAAAACTCTCAGAAGCCGTTCATGCTACATGAGGAACCCCACGCACCAGTTGCAATGAAGGATGTTCAAAAGGTCCGTCCAGCAAGGCCGCAGGGCATTTGGCGCGCGGAGCGTACGGCAGTACGTGAGCACGGCAAATGACCGAGAACGCAGCTGACGGGCTTTTTCAACATCCTGCTATCGGCCTCGGCTCAGAAGGCGGCCTTGGGTACCCGGCCAAACCAGGAGAAGGGGGCTGGCCACAAAAATTGAGGAATAGGTCCCAATTAACACGCCGAGAAGAAGGGCCAAAGCGAAATCGTGCAAGACTTCGCCCCCAAACAGCGTCAACGGCAGCAAGACCAGGACCACCGTCAGCGTGGTGATGAGCGTCCGGCTCAACACCTGATTAATGCCGTTATTGATAATGGTCAGAATGGAATCGCGCCGACGCGACCGCAGGTTTTCCCGAATCCGATCAAACACCACGACCGTATCCGTGAGGGAATACCCGGCCAGGGTCAGGAGGGCCGTCACCACCAACAAGGTGATTTCGATATCCAATAGATAAAAAATCCCGAGAACGGCCAAGACATCATGAAACGTGGCAATAGCTGCAGCCACACCAAATCGTAATTCAAAGCGTGTGGCGACATAGAGAATAATGCCGATTAAAGAAATCGTAATGGCCAATAAAGCATCCTGTTGCAGCCGATGGCCAATGGTGGGACCAATCTCGGTACTGGAATCCACGACAAATTTATTTGCGGAAAATTCTTGTTCAAAAATTTGAATAATCCGTTCGGCAATTTTCTCCTCAATCGTGCCTTCGGTTTTGACCCGGATCAACAGTTTATTGTCCTGGGTGAATTCCTGAAGTTCCGCATCGTGGAGACCATGTTTGATCAGTGCCTGGCGGGCCGCATCAATGGCAATGGAATTCTCAAATTTTAATTGCACCGCCGTCCCACCGGAAAAATCAATTCCTAAATTCGCCTCGCCTCGCCCAATCTGAACGATGGTGAAGAGCCCAAGGACCATCAAAAATCCTGAAATGACAAGGGCAATCTTCCGTTTTCCCATAAAATCAATGTTTGTTCTGCCAACGATTTCTAACATTATTTTCCTCGACAGTTTTAAATACTCAGACTTTCAATCTTTCGGCGATTCACCAAGTCAAACACCACTTTTGTTCCAATCAAGGCGGTGAACAGATTGATCCCAATCCCCAAACAGAGTGTGACCGCAAAGCCTTTAATGGGACCACTGCCAAAGACAAACAGTGCGAGCCCTGTGATTAATGTCGTGACGTGCGAGTCCACAATTGTGAGGAACGCTTTGTCGTACCCCGCATCCACGGCTAATCGAACCGGGCGCCCCTGTCGAAGCTCTTCACGAATCCGTTCAAAAATGAGAATATTGGAATCGACTCCCATTCCAATGGTCAAGATGATCCCGGCAATCCCCGGAAGCGTCAACGTAGCATTCAATCCGGACAACGCGCCAAATAAGCAAATCAGATTCAACGCCACAGCGGCATTCGCTACAACCCCCGACAGGCGGTAATACACAATCATAAATAACAACACGACCAACCCAGCAATCAACGTTGTCTTCAAACCTTTTTCAATAGAGTCTCGACCCAAAGACGGACCGACCGTGAGATCCTGGATAGTTTTCATCGGCGCTGGGAGCGCACCGGCTCGGAGCACAATCGCCAAATCATTGGCTTCATCGGTCGTAAACGCGCCGGTAATGACAGCCCGGCCTCCCCGAATGCGCTCAGTAATATTCGGTGCGGAATATATGTTGCCATCCAACACAATGGCCATACGCCGACCTACGTTGGCGGCCGTAATCCGGTCAAACTCTTTGGCGCCTTTGCTATCAAAGGTTATCGAGACCAGTGGTTCGCTAAAGTCCCCAATCGAAACCCGCGCGTCCTGCAACACATCACCTGTAAGCGCCGCAGTGCTAAACACCAGGCGTGGCCGGCTATAAATGGGAAAACCTTCATCTTCGGCAATTGGCTCAAACAAAATTTCCGAGCCTTCCGGCACCTGGCTCGCAAACTGTTCACGAACCTCCGATTCTTTGGTCCGTTCCACCTGAACCGGCAACGCCAACTTCGGTTCGTTGTCTTCATCCACCATTTTGAATTCGAGGAGCGCAGTATTTTGAATCAGAGCCTTGGCTCTCTTAGGATCTTTCACACCCGGCAATTGAATCACAATCTGGTTTCGGCCTTGACGTTGCAGCAGGGGTTCCGTCACACCAAATTGGTCAATACGATTACGAATGGTTTCTAAGGCCTGATTGATGGCACCATTTTTAATGCGATCAATTTCATCGCTATTCAGTTCATACACCAAAGTTTGACCATCTTTGGAAACTTGAAAATATGCCGGAAACGACTCAGAAAGGAGGGTTGCGGCTCCATCAAGTTCATCTGACTCAGACAGTTCAACCGTGATCTGTACGCCTTCTTCTCGGGAGGCCTTGTTAAACTCAATGCCTTGATCGGTCAACAGGTCCTGCATGGCTCTGGCCGAGCGGTCTACGGCAATTTCCACCGCACGATCTTCTTCCACTTCCAAGACCATATGAATCCCGCCTTGCAGATCAAGGCCAAGAGAGATACCACGAGCAGGAATCATCCACTTCAGACCGTCAGGCAGAGAATCATAAAGCCCGGGCCAGGACGGAATAGACAAATAGACAGAGAGGATCGTTAACCCCAAGATCAGCAATAAACGCGTACGAACTTTTTTCATCTAGCAACTCTCCGCAATTTATCCTTCATCGGTGGCCCTCTTGCGAGCGATATTGTCGCGTTGGATTTTCACTCTCGTATTATCGTCAATTTGAATGGTGGCCGTCTCTTTTTCCAATCTGTTGATGGTCCCCCAGATGCCAGAGGACATAATAATTTTGTCCCCTTTCTTGAGCGCTTCGAGCATTTTCTTTTGCTCTTTCGACTTACGCTGCTGAGGGAGAATCAACAAGAAATAAAAAATCACGAAGATCAAAAGAAAGGGGACTAAGGAGAGGAAACCTGCCGACCCTTCGTCCCCACCAAACCCTTGCGCCCATGCCACTGAGGCCATTGCCACGGAGGCCATTGAATGAATTGTCACAACGCTTGCTCCTTCCGGGAATTCCAATTTTGGCCTGTCAGCCCCGCGCCCACTTTCTCAACATACGCGGCACTGCGTGGTGAGATTTCGCGCGTGGCATAGAACTGTTCGCGATATGCCAGTAAGCGATCTTCTTGAATGGCCTCATGTAATTGTTTCATAAGCTGGTGATAATACCACAAGTTATGGATCGTGTTGAGGCGAACTCCCAACATTTCATTCGACACAAAAAGATGCCGGAGATATGCCCGGGAATACCGCTCGCAGACCGGACAGGTGCATTGATGGTCAATCGGGGATTCATCACGAGCATATTGTGCATTTTTTATCATGACGCGTCCGGTTGAGGTAAACAGCCATCCGGTTCGACCATGACGTGAGGGAATCACGCAGTCGAACATATCAATCCCTCGCACGACGCCTTCTACCAAATCTTCTGGCAAACCTACTCCCATGAGATAGCGTGGATGATTTTCGGGAAGCTCGGGTATGGTGGCTTCGATCATGGCCATCATGGCCAGTTTATCTTCCCCTAAACTTAGACCACCGAGGGCATATCCATCAAATTCCATCTCAACGAGATCATGAGCCGCCGTTCGGCGAAGATCCGCATCCAGCCCTCCCTGGACAATACCAAACAATGCTTGGCCACTACCCTGGGCAGCTTGCTTGCACAGCCGCGCCCATTGCGTGGACCGACGAACAGCCTCACGAGCTTGTTCGGTGGTACAGGGATGGGTCGGGCATTCGTCGAGCACCATCATGATATCCGAGCCCAAAGCCATTTGAATTTCCATGCACCGCTCAGGGGTCAATTCATGCATGGAACCATCCAGATGCGATTTAAAGGTGACGCCCTCATCCGTGATGTGACGCAGATCCGAAAGACTCACTATTTGAAAGCCACCGCTATCCGTCAAGATGGCTCCAGACCACCCCGTAAAGCGATGCAACCCGCCCAATTCAGCAATCAGTTGATGGCCGGGGCGAAGATACAGATGGTACGAATTGCTTAGCATCAATCCAAACCCGCATGAGTGCAACTCGTCGGGGGTAATCCCCTTCACTGGCCCCAATGTCCCGACTGGCATAAAGACCGGCGTTTCGACAATCCCATGTGACGTGGCTAAACGTCCCGTTCTGGCCTGACAGGCAGCGTCTTGATGTGAGACCGAAAATTGAATCATGAGATCGTCATATGAAGAGGTGGGCAATGCCCACCCTACACATTAATAGTATAAAGTCCAGCTCCCTGCTTCTGGCGGAAGAACAATAGAGTAAATCCGAAGCTCAAATATCGAAATCGGAAACAAATGAGAATGACCAAATTGAAAATTCGAATGTAGGATTTAGGATTTGTTTCGAAATTCGACATTCGTATATCGATTTTATGGAACGTATTTGGCATGACGATACCACTACATCTTCTCCGGCGCACTCACGCCCAAAAGCGTGAGGCCATTGTTGAGTACAGTTTTGACCTGCTGCAATAATACCAGCCTAGCCATGGTTAGCGCAGGAGAGACGGTTTCTCTGATGGATTTGCGTTCTTCCCCATCCGGCACCTGATCGATGACTTCCTCTCGCGCATCCCCTTCCTTGGGCGGTAAGACCCGGTGCTTGTAATAAAACACATGGAGAAGACCCGCTAACTCTTGCAGGTAAAACGAAATCCGATGCGGTTCCAAGGCCTGCGCACAGCTTTCGAGCAAACCAGGGAAACTCGACAGATGCTTGATCAGCCGAAACTCTTCCGGGGCCATGAGTAAAGACAAGTCGGCATCGTGCACAGCGGGAACCGTCAGGCCACGTTCCTGAGCGATGCGAAATAAACTGGCCAGCCGCGCATGCGCATATTGCACGTAATACACGGGATTGTCCGCCGATTGTTTTTTGGCCAATTCTAAATCGAACTCCAATTGGGTATCCGCACGCCGCATCAGAAAAAAAAACTTGGCGGCATCGGTACCCACTTCATTCGCAACCTCTTTAAGTGTCACAAACTCACCGGACCGTTTAGACATTTCGACTTTCTTCCCACCTCGCAACAAACTCACCATCTGCACCAACACCACCTGGAGCCGATCCTTGGGATACCCAAAGGCTTCCACCACTCCCTGCATCCGAGGCACATACCCATGATGATCCGCACCCCAAATATTGATGAGCCAATCAAAACCCCTTGTGAGTTTGTCAAAATGGTAGGCGATATCGGATGCCAAGTACGTATAATCACCATCCTGCTTACACACCACCCGATCTTTCTCATCTTTGAATTGGGAGGAGCGAAACCACACGGCTCCATCTTCTTTGAACACCAGGTCGCGTTGTTCTAGGTCGTTCAGCGCATTCTGGATCTTTCCCGTGGTCAACAACGACGCTTCGCTATACCACGTCTCAAAATTGACCCCAAATTGAGTGAGATCGCGTTTGATCGCATCGAGAAGTTTTTCATAAGCCAGTTGCCCGCAACGCGCTTGGCCCTCTTCTGAGGGCAGATCTAAAATGGTTGATCCAAATTGCTCCCGGATTCCTTGGGCCAAATCTTTGATATATGCTCCATGATACCCATCCTCGGGAAAATCAACGTGTTCCCCTTCCAGCTCTCGATATCTAGCGTAGACAGAAGCAGAAAGAAGCTTCATCTGTCGCCCGGCATCATTAATGTAGTATTCCCGTTCCACTGAATAGCCAGCAGCACACAGTAATCTGGCAAGCGCTTCACCGAGCGCGGCACCGCGTCCATGCCCCACATGCAACGGCCCAGTTGGGTTGGCACTCACAAACTCAAGTAATACGCGCCGGCCTTGGCCTATGACACTGCATCCATAGCCCTTGCCTTGCGCATCAATCTCGGTGAGGACTGAATGCCAGCAATCCCGACGAAGAGTAAAATTGAGAAATCCCGGCGGAGCGATATCGATCTGTTCGAAAAACTGGCAAGAGGATTTCATATGCGCCGCGATAAGATCGGCCACATCCCTTGGCGACTTTCCTTCTTTTTTGGCGATTGACATCGCAACATTGGAGGATAAATCTCCCCATTCTTCCCGCTTGGGAAATTCAACCGAGGGAACGGGAAACCAATCCGAGTTCAACAAACCCTGTTCCTTGGCGTGAAGAAGGGCTTCCGAAATGGCTGAGGAGACTCGTTCTTGGACAATACCAGCGGACACGATTTTCTCTCTATCTGGGTTTAAACTAAAGGGAATGTTCAAAAAAGCATGCCCTGAGTCTTTCCGAAGGGTCTGTCCAGCAAAGCCGCAGCCATTTTGACGCGCGGAGCGTACATGGAGTACGTGAGCATGGCGAAATGGCGAGAACGCCGCTGGCGGCTTTTTTCAACATTCCCATAAAAGGTTTTTAGAGGAATGGGCACGGAATTTTTAACACAGCCTCCTGCAGCATGGCAAGCGAGAAAACCCTTAGGGTTCGCGTAAGAATAACTTTCCCTGTTTGGGTGCTGAGACACCTGTCTGGCAAGGCGCGAGGACTGCGCATACTCCTCGTTTGGAAAGGACGAGCAACGCCGCCAGACGGGATGGATCGACGCCCAAACAGGGGAAGTTATTCTTGCACGAGCCCTTAATGAACTTCCACAGATTGGCGTTGGGCCTCTCCAACACCTGCACCATGCAAACAACGTTCAACCACCTCGACGACTTCTTCAACTGAATGTGTCAAACACAATTTCTCGGAACAGTGTTGAACGGCATGCCAATCTTGACACTTGCAAGCCGGACCCTGAATCACCACGACATGATCCCCTTTGGGACTCCAACGTTGAGGATCAGTTGGACCAAATAGCGCAACAGTCGGAATACCTAAGGTTGCGGCAAGATGGGTAATCCCCGAATCATGCCCAAGAAATACGTCCGTTTGGCGTAAGACTCGAGCCATTTCTGGTAAATCTATATCTTTGATGATTTTGTAGCTGACCTGATCGAGATACGGCGTAAGCGCAGTTACCCTTTTTTCGTCTGCCGGCCCTTGGCAAATCAATACTGTTCGATCATCCCCGCCGGCTAACCTTTTGATGATGAGGCTCAGTCTTTCGGGAGAAAGACATTTATGCCGACTCCCACTTCCTGGATGAATCATAAACACTGGTTTGGACTGCTTGGTTGGAATTGAAGGAATGGGAATTTTTAACAATGGCTCATCCGCTTGTGGACGTCCATGCGGAAGAAAGGTTTTGCCAGAAGTGTCAGACATGCCTAACTCAAGGGTTTCACAAAATCGATCAGATTGATGAAGCGCCTGTAAGGAATGGGCATGAGGAGAAACAACACATCGATGGCGAATACCAACACGTTGTAAATTTTCAGATAAACGACCGCCAGAGTCATGAACCCATGCCACCACGTGGGTGTACCGCGAAAAGATATCTGTGAACTCCTGGTCCCTTCGCGGAGATTCTTCAAGAAGCTCTGAGAACACAGGCCCCTCCATAGCAATCACACGATCAATGACGCCATACTCCATCAGAAATTGCCCGATCTCTCCCCGAGCAAGGAGAATACATTCATGCCCAGGCAACCTATCCCGGATGCTCCGAATAGCGTTAAGGGCTAATAACACATCACCCAAGGTGCCAGGATGAATGATCAATACTCCATTTGGTTTTGTCATCTTCATAGCACTATTGAGAACCACCAATTTTTCTTGCCAATTCAAAATCAGCGGGGGAATTGATATTCATAAATGAAAGCAAATGGTTATCATAAGGAAGAATCTCCGATTCCAACACTTTTCGTATTTCAAGAGAAGACTCATCAAGCAAACTTTGCACACGAAGATTTTCGCTCTTCACCATCTGCTCTAAATGAGATACGCAACGCTTGGAATATATTGCGTGCATGGTTTGTACGCCATGTGCCAGTTCGGCAAGGGTGATATCAAAATGTGAGGAAATGGAAACCATATACCGAATGACATCAGGATTGAGATAAGGCATATCACAAGCCACCACAAACACTCTTTGCTGGGTGGCATAAAATAAACCCGTATACAAGCCTCCTGCTGCAGCGCGATTGGGGATTAAGTCATTGACGACTCGAACGGTATCGTTGTGTACGGGAAAGTCCTCTACACCGAGAACAACAATGACTTCGGGAAATATTTCAACAAGAACGTCCAGGGCTCGATTAAAAAGTGTCTCACCGTCCAAGAGGAGGGTTCGTTTATCTTTCCCCATTCGCCGACTTTTCCCACCGGCCAGAAGAACACCTGTAATATCATTTTCTCCAATTCCCATATCTCATGCATAAAAAAAGGGGGTGGGTATTCCCCACCCCCTTTTTTCTCCAGTCCGGCTAGCCCATTGGCATCCGGAGAATGTATTGGATACCCTTTTAGGCTTCGCCCTTTTCTTTACGCCTATTGCTGCGACGTCCAAGGACCCAGCCTTCCAGAACAATAATCCCTACAGCCATGATCGTGGGATAAATAAACACGGTATTTTCAACCGGCGGCTCCATCACCAGGTAGTAAATCGCCGATACCGCCATCTTCCGTCCCACATCCCCATTGTGTCCATCCCAAGCAAAGAACACCATTGGGATATATTGACCATTCTGTAAGTAGGCCACTTCTTCGTAGTCACCTGTGAGGGGACGTTTGATAATGACCGTCCAACGGCCATTGACCCATTCCGCTTTGAGAACAGACACTTCTTCTTGGAAATCTAGTTCAGTGAAGTCCTGGTCCCAACCCGTGCCTTCGTATACCGCAAGGGTACCATCCGCAGTCCATTTCGTAATATCCACTGCAAATCTTTCATCACCCCAAAAGTATCGTGGCTTCCGTGGTGCGGGCAACTCTTGCCATTTTATCGGGAATTGAAACGCGATCCCATCGTTGTACACGGCATAACTATCTTTTTGTTTGGCTGCAAGGGATTCAGGGTGGAATTGCTCCTCACTGAACAACGACCCATGAGGTTGTTGTTCTTCTATTCCATAGTCTTCAAGGTTTACTTCATCCGGATCCCAATCCACATCGCCTTCCTGAATACTCTTGGTACGGTCATTCCACTTGAACATAAACAGAATATGATCCTTATTATAAACCGACTGTACCCAAACATCATCAATCCGATTCACGAAATTCCTGGGTTTATGGGTGATTTGGCCGCCTAAGGCAACCCATTTTCGAGGGGCTGTTTTCCACGCTTCTCCATTTTCATCCGTTGGAAGATCCCCTTCAATAAATTTTGAGGGAATGACAAAAGTACCCTTGGGTTTATCTGTTAAGGGGTCAATGGGCAGGGGCAACGCCGTGCTTAAGGTAGTAGCAATTTCATCGCTGACTTCCCCACCGGCCACAACCACTTCGCCCATTCGTTCACACAGGGACTGTACGTAGTTGGCAATATGCCACCGATCTTCTATGCTCGTAGTATCGGCAAAGGACGGCATCGGTGTGCCATTAATCCCCGTGGAAAACGTGCGGAAGATATTCTTGACGTTGTAGGCATCCTGCCGACTGCCTCTGAAATTCCAGCATTTGTGCCAATCTGCCGGTTGAATCGAAAAACCCCAGTCATCTTTGAGGTTAAAGGCATTCCCATCACCTCGCCCTTCGAGCCCATGACATTCAATACACTTCATCTCCACCACAAGCTCGGAGCCACGTTTGATGGATTCAGGAGTATTTGGAATTGCTTCCAGCTTATCGAGTTCCAAAACAAAAAAATCTTCGAACTCGGTGTCTTGCCACTCCCGATCTTTAACCAACTGCGTTGTGACAAAGGCCAACACATCTTTTCGTTGTTGCTCTGTGAGAATACCTTCCCAGGATGGCATGGCCGAACCTGGGAGCCCATGCGTGACCGTTTGAAGTAAATCGACGTTAATCAGCGGCAACTGACCGCTCGCGGTATGCCGAATTTTAAATGTTCCAGACTCGAAGTTCCGTGGACGGGGCCACAGCCGCACCGCACCCGGTCCATCGCCTGTCCCCTCCACACCATGACACCACACACATTTGGTGAAATACACCCTCTTCCCTGCTTCTATTTGTTCTGCCTCAGGTAGGGGCGATGCGCTTTGCCTGACAAACCCTTCAGGGAGTTCTTCCATATCTTCTTGGGCAAAGGTTGTAAGCGGGAGTCCCAAACCAAGAAGCACACTCATACACACTGCTAGGGCTATACGACTTGGTGTTCCCGTCGTGAATCTTGTGTTCCTGCTCATTGTTTTCCTCTTTATGTTGCCAGTCGTCAAAAGGTCGATTAGCTTATCAAAAAAGCCGTTTAATCCCAGGTTCTCGGGTAATAACCCGTGTGCCAGTATTCAAACATCACGACTTTCCAGATCTCATCCACGGTGAGATGTTGTTCCCAGGAAGGCATCACCGATGCCCACGGAAAAGCTTCGCCGGGTAATCCGATCCCACCTTTTGCCACACGCCAGAATACGAAAGTCTCTTGCAACTGGGCAATGGTTCCCGCGTCCGTAAAGTTTGCTGGAATCGGGTTAAAGGCAAAGGCCCAGAGCCCGCGTCCGTTTAAGTTGTCACCATGACAAAAATGACAATTTTGAAAGAAGATCTCTCCCCCTTCACGAACGTATTTGGTATAGCCTTCGGCATTGGGGTCCCAGGGATTGAAATTAGGATCGTTCACATCTTTCATTAACCGACCCATGCTTTGGTCCACGATCCGTTCGTTGCCATATTCCTGATCATATTTGCCTTCGGCATTAACCCTGTAGGGATTGGCGGCTGTTTGAAGCACAAACGTTTTTCCATGGACTTTCGTGGTGGCCGGCGGCGCAGGATGCACAGTCCGCAATTCAATCGGCTCCTCAAAGCTTGGTTTAAGTTGACCGTAGGCAAAACCCCACAAGCCAAGTGGGATACAGATTAAAGCCACAACTCGAAGGCCTTTGTGAAATCCGGAAACTCCATCAAGGACATTAAAAATGGGACGTTTAAATTCTAGCCACTCCCTCTCGGAACCAGAGACCCACATAAAGATCCCGCATCCGGTCACCGTAATGTAAATGGCCCTCACACTGAACGGAATAGGAGGATAAATCCGATATGTTAAATACACCCAGATAAAAACCAAGATCCCAATCCCCGCCCAAAACTTGGGAATCGCCATCCCGGCGCGATTGAGCGACCAATTGATCACGCAAAACAATAAGATCGCACCGGTCAGCTCCATAATCATCTGCATCGGCATGTAGCCTTCAACTAGCTTTAACCAGGTCATCGTTCTATGCTCCTGTTTTAATAATACAGAACGGTATAGATAGAATTTCTATTCAAAGTCAGCAAGCGCCGGGGGGTCTTGGCCCTCTTTCACTTGCGCCAAATAATCAACAATTTTATTCACAGCCCCGGCGCTTAACTTCAGGCCAAAATCCTTGGGCATTTGGTTGTCAGGAAAATCTTTCACCACATAGGCACTGGGATTTAAAATGGACTCCGTGATATATTCCCGTGTTGACTCTGCTTTTCCCTGGTAATCTGGATCCTTCATTCTCTTAGGCGCATTAGTCCCTTCCATCAACAAGGGACCCACTTTCCCAACAGCATCTTTAATTCCAGGAATAGTATGGCAAGCCGGACAACCTGCTTTCATGAAAAGATCCGTAATTGGCTCTTCGCCTGTTGCAAGTACTCCACCGGCTGGCCCTTCGTCAGTACTGGCTTTGGCTCTATCTTTTTCAAGAATAAATTTTTCATAGGAAGCTTGAATTTCATCGTAGGCGGGAGCTTCCTTCCCCTCCCGCACATATAACCAGGTATCCACGGCTGCCAACTCTCCAATAGTAAGAGATATCGGCGGCTTATGAATTCTGGGCATGGGACTTTCAGTATCATTTGTTCCTTTTACCCCAAAACCAGGAACGACAAAACAATCGGGACAGGCATGTGATTCAGCTATATATTCCTGAGCGGTGGTAGCTGTTCCCGATCCATCAAACGCCTCCTTTTGCGCCGTATCACGGGACGCCGGATCGTTCATATAATATTTTTCATGTTTCAAACGCTCTTCTGCTCGTGCAGGAATATTCCAAAGGTTCGGGGCCCGCTCACTTAAAAACCCTTTATTGAAACCATGACATAGGGGACATTGCCCTTTTCCTATAGCGCCCTGAACTTTACTTTGTCCAAGACCACCAAAAATTATTTTTTCCCCTTCATCACCGAGTTGCTGTTTGCTCATACTTTGGAAATCCAGCTTTACTTCCGGAGGAGGAAACCCACCCTCTACTTGAGGAAGCCAATTCCCATACCCAGATAGTGCTGCCGCCACAAAAAACATGAAACCGGCAATTCTCATTAACGCACTGACATTGGTGAAATACACACCCATGAGAAACGTTAGGGTGGTGATCATGACCAACGAAATTGGTAGTTTCCCATCACTGGTCCCAAAGTTACCCTTATAATTGACGATAGCAATCAATAACAAAACCGCGGCCAATAGCCCGATCATGGTATTGAACATCATATTCTTTTTTTCAGCAGGGCCTGAAACCTTTGATTGTTTAAATAGGAAAACTGCCACAATCAAGACTAATAACGGCCAACCAAATGCGAGTGCCTCTGCTATTAATTCAACCACCTTAACTCCCTCCATCCATAGTGGCCCCCATGGTATACATGAGAGCCAACTTCCTTAGGGTTTACTATTTCGTTAAAAGAATTTTATATTCTTTCCATTCATTTCCCCCCAGCCGGTTGCGGTGAAGGAATGGCAGGTGCTGGCTCTCTTGCTGGGACAGTCGCCTTTTTCATACCAAGAGTCCCAAGCCAGAAGACAAACATAATTGTAATCCAGAAAAACAACACATTGAATGAAATGACGTTCGCAGCAAATCCGATTGTGTGGGTATATGCCCAGGGCGAATTATCTCGCATGACTTCATTGACATGCCAGAACAGCCTCACGGAGGAGCGGATGTACCCCATCAACCCCATCATCCACGTAAAGGCGGTTGCCAACATGATAAGAGCGTATTGGGACCTGGCGGAAATTTTTCCATACCGAATAGGCCCAATTTCCTTTGCCCCCTTCAACATGATGAGATTGATCGTCGTTCCTATAAACAGACAGGACAACGTTCCCGCTACTTGCGGGATCGACAGTCCTATTCGAACATTTGCGGGTATGAAATAGCCGTAACAGGCCACCCATATATTATTGACATGCGCCACCACAAAAAATGTTATTAAAAATATGTTTCCAAAACTCGCCCACTTAACAGCGGGCATCTTATTCCCTCTCTGGTACCATATAAAACTCGCGATCGTCGTCATGATAATCGCATTAATGCCTCCATTCTTGGCCGACATCACGCCAAAGTTACCCAGCACCGGGTGTTGCTGACCACCCATGGCTTTCAATTCAGCCGGGGACATCACAATGGTATGTGGCGTAATGAAGACTAGGAGCCCGACGACAAGAATGAATACGAAGTATTTAATATACTTCTGGAACCTCTCCCCTCCATCCATCCTTCCCAACGCCTGCCAGAGATAATAGTTGGTTGTGAGAAAAAGAATGCCAATCATGGTAGCCTGGATAATAAACAGCCAAGCCAACAACCCACCCATTAATGTAATACCCATTTGTTGCCTATAGGCATACACTTCCCGCATCAGCCAATAACCGGCAAACGGCAATGGAATTAAAAATGCGACACCCAACGACATAGCGATATAACCCATCCAATCATAATGGGCTCGCTCTTCGTCGGTTCTGGCCGATAAAAATCGGTAGGCCGCATAGGCAGCCACCACGCCACCACCAAAGGCCATATTTCCTAGAATCCTATGCACATTCAGAGGATTCCAGAGCGCAGAATGGATGACGTTCCAAATATTCCCAAGATATCGCCCCTGTTCATCAATACCAGCCGGGGACATCATGAAGGCAATCCAGGAATTGGCCAGGAACATCAACAGCGTCCCGATCACATTCAAGACCACACAGATACTGAGATGTATCCATTTCATGATACCTTCCGTCATCTTGTCCCATCCATAGTAATAAATGTAGAGGACCCCGCTCTCCGCCACAAACATAAATGCATAGACATGCATCACAGGACGAAAAATACTCGAAAGATACCCGAAAAACGCTGGATACAATGTCAGGTAGGTAAAGATGAGAATACCGCCGAGAATAGCGGTCAGGGAGTAAGCCGTAAGGCTGATTTTAATAAAGTCATGGGCCAACTGGTCATATTTCTTTGCCATGGCCTTATCCTTTGTGACCATCCCGGCTAATTCTACACACATACAAAAAATAGGAACGGCCAACACAAAACTTCCATAGTAGAGGTGCTGCTGGTTTGCCACCCAGATTAGTACCCGACTTTCAAAATTGTACCGAGGATAAAATTCCGCAGTATCCTTCGTTCTTGGAGCAGGCGCACCACTTACAGGGCCTTCAATCTTGTAATAAATATCTCGACCAAATTCAACGGGCTCTCCTTCGCCCTCCACTTCGGCTCCCTGGGCAGCCAAAACGTCAGCAGGAGGACCACCACCTGAAGGGGCCCCTCCAGCCAATGCCGGAAGCGCCATAAAAATAGGGAGGACCAACATTCCTCCCATTGCAAAAAGACCTGTAAACGCCAGGATTTTCTTCCTGAGTTGTCCAGAATTGAGGCGACCCATGACCAACCTCCTTTTTCCTTTGAGAATATTCAAAGAGACAAAAGCTTTGTTAAATTTTTCAATAAAATTCAATTCAGTTTCCCCAATTATCTAACGGAAAATATAGAAGTAATCTAATCCCTGCATGTCCATTAAAAACCAATCGAGGAACTGAAAATACGCTACAGAAATGACCAACGAAATACCTACATACAGAAGCTTTTGCATGCCAACTCCTCCTTAAAGACTATTCAGTTCCGAAATCAACAAGGGCATTGAATGCCGGCAAACCAATAAAAGAAATACAGACTTACAGCAAGGGTCACATAGAATATCGCCTTGCCGACCTTAATTTCAATGGGATCAGTTCGCGCCATAGTTTACCCCTAATACTTAAATAGTTAACCTTAAATAATTACACTCTTGACACTTTTCTCAACGATATGATACTCATCGTGCACTTTTATTATTGATGAGGTCAAACGAATGCGAAATGATGCGAAATTGTTCGACATTATAGTGCTGGCTGGGATGGTTGTCAATATTCTTTTGGCTGTGTTTTTGATTCTGTACTACTTCGACTTTCTCTAATCTCGCGTTAACGCTTTAGAATCTTTGAACCCGACATTATCAGGTTTTTTACCTACTTCTGATGCCGCGCATCTGAAGCCAATCGTTTCATCCCTGAAGTTTGGCACCATAAAGCTCCTTCCGGTGATTCGTAAATCGATTCCGCGACTGGTATACCCTGCTCCGCGAAGAGTTTTATATCCTCCATGATTGGCAAAATTGGTTTCACGAGGTTCATTCGGTAGCGCGACTTGCTCCTCATACCAATTGCTGACCCACTCCATCATATTTCCATACCCATCATAGATTCCAAAAGGGCTTCGGTCCAAAGGGAAAGAACCCACCGGCGCGGTGGCCTCAAACCCATCTTCCACACCACCTAGGTTCGCCTTGAAAATTCTTGGAGAGTTTCCCCATGGCCAAAGCCGGCCATCTATCCCCCGCATGGCTTTCTCCCATTCGGCTTCTGTGGGCAATCGCCGGCCTTTCCACTGACAATAGGCATCCGCATCATACCAGGACACATAGGCTATGGGTTGATTGGGGCCACGGAGCTGATCCAAACGCTTGGCATATCGCGACGGAGGACTAGGGTTACGATGCCCCGTTTGCTCAACAAATTTAAAATAGTGGTGATTCGTCACTTCATGCCGGCCAATCCAAAAACCATCCAATGGCACAATTCGCTCAGGACGTTCATTATACCCACCTTGCGTGGTTCCCTGGATAAAATCTCCGGGAGGAATAAACACCATTTCTTCTTTGATGATCGGTACGGAGGTGTCAGAAGGAGAATAATATTGGGTAGACTGAAGAGGTTTGGCCATCTTGGCAAGATCCGGATCAGGAGGTGGAGGATTGGTTCCTCGCAAGATTCCTGAAATCGGCATGCCCACCATGAACAAGATCACGGCAGCCAGAATAAGCTTTAATCGACCATCCATCGTAAAAACAGGTCCCCTGGCTCTTTGGGCCACCAAAATTATGATAAAAGAACCTTGGCCGTTGCCTCATCTCCTGTAGCTTCACGATCTCACCGAGCTTCGCCGAAGCGGCTTCGCGTTTACGCGCCGAAGCGCTTCAACGCGCAAGCGAGTGAGATGTTACAGCTACAGAAAGACGCTACGTTCTACACAGCGATTGAAAATCGCTAAGTTTCAGGGAACTCCGGCTATAATGCCGGCTGCTCGTAGGCATCAGCATCAAGAGCGCAACGGAAACCCATGGTGGCATCAGTTCGCCACATTTTGGCAGAAAACCGCTTGGTGACTCGTGCGTTTAATTTCGAGTCACGCCATGTGCCACCTCGAATCACTTTAAACTCTGAGGCCTCCGGCCCCGGAGGGTCGCGAAATGGTGTGTATTGATAATATTTTGGATGGTAAGAATCCGCGACCCATTCCGCCACATTTCCGGTCATATCATATACCCCATAGGGGCTGCGCCCGACTTCATACGATCCAACAGGCGCGAGATACGGAAAGCCATCATCATCCCCATCGACATTGGAAAACGTATAACTAAACTCATTACCCCACGGATACATACGACGCCCTTCACCTCGAGCGGCTTTCTCCCATTCGGCTTCGGTTGGCAACCGCTTTCCCGCCCACCGGCAATAGCCAAACCCATCATTCCACCCAACGCCCACTACAGGAAAATCCGGATCAGTGAGTTTTGATATATCTTCTTCGAAGACCGGAACCTTGGGCTCCTCTCGCTTCGTCATTTTGACAAAACGATCATACTCCGACTGCGTCACTTCCTTCAGATCAATAAAGAAGGCCTGAAGATACACAGGATGGGCGGGAGCTTCATCAGGATTCCCTTGATCATAACCCATTGTAAATGGCCCTTCGGGGATTTCGACCATTTCACGTCCCTCATCCCCTATAACGGTACGATACATTGAAAAATCTTGGACTTTCACCGGCTCGATTACCCGTGGCTTGGCTTTGTGCGATAACGCGAGAAGTCGTTCCCGCTCGGCCTTACCCTTATATGATTCATAGACTAACAGGCCCATCAGCAGGATAAACGAGCCAAACACAAATATGATAGAGCCAATCAGCACACCACGACTTTCCATAACACCACGATTTGCCATAATCCCTCAACGTCTATTCGCTTCGTTACCCCAATGAATCAGAAAAGTCTGTCTTTCGGTTTTGTCAGGATGCCGTACGATCCGATACCGGAACAGCCTTGACCCGTTTCTGAAAAAACATATCGAGAAGCATGGAGATCCACGTTCCCAGGAAGCCTCCCATAGCAGCACCTGCCCCTGCACCAATCGAAATATTGTGAGACCCGGTCAATAGCCACGCCAGCGCCCCGCCTAACACCGCACCAACCAGAATGCCAATAAAAAACAGTCGCCCGCCAATCAGGCCGATGCCAAACCCCAACGCCAAACCCAAGCCAATTGCGATATAAAAAAACACCCCGCCCATCAACAAACCAATGAGCACCCCGACGGTACCCATGACACACAGGCCGAGTACGACATCAATAATCTTTACGTTTGAGATACAGGCCTCCGGTTAGGCTAAAACTTTCAGAATTCAATCGGGAAACGGAAGACGTGAGGCTGAAGGGGTGCAAAAAGGAACGCTGCCTCTCGTTTCCCGTCTAACCATCTTGTTTGTACCGCATCATTTTTCGCTAATCTCAATCGACCCAAAGTCCACTTCCACGCCTGGACCACTTTGCAAGGAAATCCCCCAGGCTTGCGGAGCGGGTTCATGGTGGTGGATGTCTTTAAAATCCTGATACGCATTGACTTCCTC
>SMVB01395507.1_pt1 | contig 18338 bp, 10 predicted proteins | sample 2456461 | NCBI WGS metagenome assembly SMVB01 (sample SAMN11095934, study PRJNA526329) | marine sediment metagenome | biome: Marine sediment; feature: Surficial sediment; material: Deep marine sediment; isolation source: Hadal surficial sediment | place: Pacific Ocean | collected 2014-05 | depth...
GGAACTTTTACTAGTTCAGGTCGTGTAACTGTTACAAAAACATCGGTTTATTCCAAACTAAAAACCCAATCCGATCTTGGGTTATTTAAAACAGATATCGAACTAGCAAATATAAATAATATTGATGCTGTAATGTATAGAGGTGAAATTGAACTGGAAGCGTTTAACTTGGGTAAATTCATTGGAGACAGTCTTATTGGAAATTTATCGATGACGGGTGAAATTGAAGGCAAAGGATTTCGAATTAATAATTTGAATACCAAGATCAATGGTTTGATTTCAAAATATCAATATAAAGGGTATACGTATACAAATATTGATATAAATGGTATTTTAAAAGATAATCATTTTAATGGTTCTCTTACTGTAAATGACCCAAATATCGAATTGGTTTTTAAAGGCTTGGCAGATTTATCGAATAAAGACTATATATTTGATTTTTATGCAGATGTTAGCCATGCTGATTTATTTACATTAAACCTATTTAAAAGAGATGAAAAATCAGTTTTAAAAGGTAAAATACATATCAATATAAGTGGTAGAAATTTGGACAATATAGTCGGAGAAATTAACTTTAAAGAAGCTACTTATATTAATCAAAATGGTAATTATTACTTTAAGGATTTCAATATTTCATCTACGAATTTGGATTCTATTCGAGAATTGAGAATAAACTCTACGGATATCATACAAGGTTCGATTAAAGGGAATTTCAAATTCAGCGAATTAAAAAAATTAGCTTTAAATTCTTTGGGAAGCCTATTTGTGAATTACCAAAAAGAAGGAGTTAGTAAGGGCCAGTTTTTAGAATTTAATTTTAATATTTATAATAAAATTATTGAAGTTTTTTATCCTGATGTCAGGTTGGGGGCAAATACCATTATTAGAGGAGAAATGAATTCCGATCTCGATAAATTTCAACTTTTGGTTAAGTCACCTGAGATTATCGCTTTTGAAAATATTATTAAGAATATCAGACTGCAAGTTGATAATAAAAACCAATTATACCATACAATTTTAAGTATTGATAAAATAGATACGAAGCATTATGATATTGCCAATATAAATTTGGTAAATGTTACATTGAATGACACCTTGTTTATTCGATCTGATTTTATTGGAGGAAAAGAATTAAAGGAAAAATTTAATTTGAGTTTTTACCACACGATTAATGAAAATAACCAGTCAGTTTTTGGTATCAAAAAATCAGAAGTAGTATTTAAAAATAATACATGGCTCATAAACCCTGAAAATAACCATCGAAATAAATTTGTTTTTGATAAATCCTATAAAAATTTTGCAATTGACAATATTGATATTGTTTCGGGAGATCAATATATTGGTTTGGCAGGATTGGTTTATGACAATGATAATAGAAATTTTGACTTAAAATTTGTAAATGTTAATTTACTCGACATCACACCGACCGTGGATAGTGTATCGATCGATGGAAAAATTAATGGGATAATTAATTTAAAAAAAGAGAACGGAAAGATGCTTCCTTTAGCTGATATAACCGTTAATTACTTTAGCATAAATGATGATTATTATGGCGATTTAACAATCAATGCAAGAGGTGATAAATCTATCAAAAATTACAATTACCAGGTAAGGCTGGTCAATGGAGATTTGATAAGTTTTTATTCGAAGGGCAAGATAGATTTTGAACCAAAAATTCCAACTATAAGCGCTGAAATTGTATTTGATAAATTTAAATTAAATGCTTTTAGCCCTTTGGGAAAAAATGTTTTGTCTAAAATTAGAGGATATGTATCGGGAAGGACTTTTGTTTCAGGAGATATCAGCAATCCAAAAATTGATGGAGAAATTAATCTGGTGGAAGCCGGAATTGCATTACCGTATTTAAATGTTAATTATAATTTTATGGGAGAAGCAAAAGTAAAATTATACAATCAGACTTTTGATTTTTTAAGAATTGACATTCAAGATGATATTATGAAAACCAAGGGAATTTTAAAGGGAACAATAAGCCACAAAAATTTCAAGAAATGGGATTTGAATTTAGAATTAATAACAAATAATTTATTGGTTCTGAACACGAAAGAAACAGAAGATGTTTTATATTATGGTACCGGATTGTTATCAGGGAATACTACTTTAATAGGCCCAACAGATGATTTGGTAATTAATGTAAATGGTAGAACAAATCCGGGAACAGAATTTATAATACCTTTAAATTATTTGAGTACCATTAGAGAAACAAAATTGATACGATTTGAAACAGCTTCTGATATTGAAAAGAATGACAGTGAAAATGAAGAAATTATTTTAGAACAATTAAAGGGTTTAACGATTAATTTTAATTTAGAGGTAACCAAAGATGCTCAGGCTCAAGTTGTTATTGATAAGTTATCCGGAAGTGTGCTTAAGGGTAGTGGGGATGGTAATTTAAGATTAAATATTGATTCCAATGGTAAATTTGAAATGTTTGGTGCATTGGTAATTGACAATGGCGAGTATCAATTTAAAAATATCATCAATAAAGATTTTACGGTTAAAAAAGGCGGAACTATTATTTGGAACGGAAATCCGTTTGATGCCGAATTAAACATCGAAGCGGTAAATATTACAAAAGCCAACCCTTCTGTATTATTGGATGAAATTAATAGTTCCAGAAAAATAGATGTAGAATTAATTACAGTTATTAACGGTACTTTATCGGCAGCAAATTTTGAATTTGATATCAATATTCCCAATGCAAGTTCTTTGGTTTCTTCAGAATTAGAATTCAAATTGAATAGTGAAGATGACAAGTTAACCCAGTTTTTTTCTCTCTTAGCAACAGGCAATTTTATAAATTTGGATCGAAGTAATTCCGATTTTGGAAGTGCGGCTCTTTCGGGTACAATTGCACAAAAAGCAACAAATATATTGTCTCAAATATTAAAAAGTTCCAATGATAATATTCAGATTGGTTTAACTTATGATGTTGGTAAATCTAATAGTGTAGAAGATGTTATAACCGATGATCAATTAGGAATTTCGGTCTCCGGAAGAATAGCGGATAGAGTGATTGTAAATGGAAAAGTAGGTGTTCCTGTTGGATCCAATACAAATTCTAATGTAATTGGTGAAGTTGAAGTTATTGTTCCGTTAAATGAAGCGGAAACTTTAAGTGCAAAAGTATATAATAGACAAAACGAAATTCAATTTGACGCAGTTGAAGGAGAAGGCTATACGCAAGGCGTTGGAGTTTCGTATCAATTTAATTTTGATAATGGCGATGAGTTTTTAACCAAACTTGGGTTTAAAAAAACTGAAGAAAAAAAGGCAGCAGATAGAAAGAAAAAAGACAGTATAAAAGCGCTTAAAAAAGCTGCAAAAAAAAATAATCATCAAAATTATATACCTTGAGCACATTTCTTATCTTTCTAATAATCCTTATTTATTTTAGTATCATTATGACAATTTCCTATTTCACTTCCAGAAACAGGAGTGAAGATAGTTTTTTTACGGGGGATCGAAAATCGCCATGGTTTTTGGTTGCTTTTGGTATGGTAGGAGCTGCACTTTCGGGAGTGACTTTCGTTTCGGTTCCGGGAATGGTTGGTAATAATAACTTTTATTTTTTTCAATTTATTTTAGGAAATGTAGTAGGATACCTGTTTATAACCTTTGTTTTAATCCCCTTATATTATAAGCTAAAACTGGTGTCGATATACAGTTTTCTAAACGATAGATTTGGTGACAAAACATATAAAACGGGATCATTATTTTTTTTAGTTTCCCAATCATTTGGTGCTGCATTACGATTAATGTTAGCCGCTAAAATATTACAATTTGCATTTTTTGATCGATTAAATATTCCATTTTATTTAACGGTAATTATTATTCTATCCTTGATTTGGATATACACAAATAAATCGGGTATTAAAACTATTGTATGGACAGATTTCATGCAAACATTCTTTTTGATTTTAGCGGCAGTCATAACTATTTATGCCATAACCAATGCCTTGGATTTGACTTTTAAGCAATCGATAAATGAAATTATAACTCATAAATATTTTCAAGTATTTAATTGGGAAAGTAAGTCGGGAAATAATTTTTACAAACAGTTTTTTTCCGGCATTCTAATTGCAATTGCTATGATGGGCTTGGATCAAAATATGATGCAAAAAACATTGACTTGTAAAAATCAATGGGATGCTCAAAAAAATACCTTAACTTTTAGTTTGATTTTGGCAATTACTCAATTTTTATTTTTAGGATTGGGTATCTTATTATATATCTATGCTGATTCTAAAGGTATTTCTTTACCAACAAGTGAGCAGGGTAATTTTCTAGATACCGATACCTTATTCCCAAATCTAGCTATAAATGAATTTGGTATCATCGTGGGTGTTAGTTTTCTATTAGGTATTATAGCAGCATCATTTTCTAGTGCAGATTCGGCACTTACAGCATTGACAACATCATTTACCTATGATTTTTTAGATATTTCTAAAAAATCCGGGAAAGAGAAAACAAAATTAAAGAACAAAGTTCTTTTTGGGTTTTCTATCGTAATTTTTATACTGATTATGTTATTTTCAGGGAGTAGAGGTGATGTAATTTCAACAATATTTAAAGTGGCAGGTTATACTTATGGGCCACTATTAGGGCTTTATTTGTTCGGAATGTTTACCAAAATAAATGTAAAAGACAATTGGGTACCGCTGATATGTGTTATGGCTCCTATTTTAACGTATTTGCTAAGTGAGTATTTTAATAGTGAATTTGGCTTTGATTTTGGGTTTATGAATATTGCAGTAAACGCTATACTGACTATTATTGGATTATTAATAATAAAAATTAAAAAATAGAATGTCGACAAAACCAACAACTGAACAATCATCTTATTATGATAATTTAGAACAAATGAAACTAGGTGAATTGCTCAAAAATATTAATAATGAAGATAAGAAAGTTTCATTTGCTGTTGAAAAATGTTTGCCCCAAATAGAATTATTGGTTGAAAAGATTATTGAAAAATTTGAAGCCGGAGGCCGTCTTTTTTATATTGGAGCAGGGACCAGCGGTAGGTTGGGTGTTTTAGACGCATCAGAATGCCCACCAACTTTTGGCGTACCGGCTGATTGGGTCATTGGTTTGATTGCAGGAGGTGATAAAGCTTTGAGAAAATCTATTGAAAATGCAGAAGATAATGAGAAGCAAGCTTGGATAGATTTACAAGAATTTGATATCAATGCCGATGATGTTTTGGTTGGAATCGCAGCTTCGGGAAGCACTCCTTATGTTATTGGTGGTATACGTGATGCCAATAAGAATCATATTATTACTGGTTGTATTACATGTAATTTGAATAGTGACTTAGCCAATATTTCCAAATATCCTATTGAAGTTGTAGTTGGATCTGAATTTGTTACAGGTAGTACCCGAATGAAATCCGGAACCGCACAAAAGCTGGTATTGAACATGATTACCACATCATTAATGATTAAATTAGGAAGGGTAAAAGGAAATAAAATGGTGGATATGCAACTATCGAATAGCAAATTGGTGAGGCGAGGTACTTTAATGATCGCTATGGAATTAAATATAGACGAAAAGCATGCTTATGAATTACTTTTAAAATATAAAAGTGTCAGGAAAGCGGTAGAAAACTACCATAAAAGTTAAACCCGAATTATGCAATAGAACTTCGTTATGAAGGTTTCAAACATAATAAAATATGGTGTTTTATAAGTTTTAGCACCCCGTATTCTATGATTAAAAAAAACTAAATTAGTTAAACTTAAAAACACAGTAAAGTCATATTTTGAAGTGGTTGGAAGCTGTAATACCCGCCTGCCGGCGAGGCAGGGATTTTCTAGTGTATAAAGTGGGTTAAAGTAGATTATGAAATAAAATTGTGATTTCCATGGAAATAATCGTATTAAATTTTTCGGAAATTCGAAGACGGAGCATTAAAATCTGGAATGGAATTTCTGATGATTACATAAATTAGAGGCCAGACAAAAATGCCATAAATCGATACATAATGAACAAAGGTTGAGTTATTTGAGAATATTTGGAATTGACAGGCCAAACATTTGGGATTGATGCAAAAATTATAATACAAATTACATATATACTAATATTAATTCCTAATCTATAATGGATTAAACAGATTATTAATGGCAAAAAAAATAAAATTTGGATTGATAGGTAAGAACATTTCCTATTCTTTTTCTAAAAAGTATTTTACAGAAAAATTTATTAATTTGAAATTGGATAAATATTCATACGAAAATTTTGACCTAAAAAACATTGATGAGTTTCCATTGGTTTTAGATAAAAATAGGGATATGCTACAGGGTATTAATGTTACGATTCCTTATAAACAAGAAATATTTGGATATTTGGATGAGATAGATGAAGATGCCAGAACAATAGGAGCGGTCAATACAATTAAAATATTAAAAAACGGAAAGTTAAAAGGGTTTAATACGGATGTTTATGGTTTTGAACAATCACTCAAACCCTTGCTTAAAAATCACATAAAAAATGCATTGATATTAGGTACAGGGGGTGCCTCAAAGGCAGTAGCATTTGTATTGAATAAATTAGGGATCGGGTTCAAGTTTGTTTCAAGAAAATCATCTAATGAACTTTCAATTTTATACGAGCAATTAACAGAAGATGTGATGAATAGCCACCATCTTATCATTAATTGTACTCCAATAGGAACCTATCCCAAAATTGAAAATTCACCTATTATCCCTTATCATTTTCTAACCAATAGTCATTTTTTGTATGATCTGATTTACAACCCAAGCGAAACATTGTTTTTGGCAAAAGGCAAAGAAAAAGGGGCCATAATCAAAAATGGGGAACAGATGCTAAAATTACAAGCTGATAAAGCATGGGATATTTGGACATCCTAAACTTTTAAACAATTACGCAACTTAAATTAAAAAAATCATCTTATTTTTAAGAAGGATTTGTGATTTATTGCGCTTAATCACTATCTTTCAAAACTTTTTAAAGTTATATATTATTAAAGGAACCTTAAACATTTAAGAAATGTTAGACGAAAATATCGAAAAATCGACTCCAGAAGAATCAATTGAGAAAATTAAAAAAGAATCTGAAAATAATGAAAATGTTCAATCTCAAGAAAATAAAAAAGTTTTAGAAGAAATTTCAGAAGAGGATGGAACTAATGAGGCAGACAGGGATGTAAGTGAAAAGATTGAACAGGATAATAATATTGATGAGGTTGCTGAAAAGGTTGAAATACCAGTAGTAGAAGAAATAAAAGGAACAAATGAACCCGAAAAAACAGAAGATCAAATTGGAGATGCCATAGTTCAAGTTGAGGAATCAGTGAAAGAAGTTGTTGGAAAAAATGAAGAGGAAAAGATAATTGAAGAAGAAAAAGAACCGGCTGAATTTAAAGATGAGCCTGTAAATAAAAATGTCACAAAAGCGGTTGAAGAGGATAAAGAAGAGGAAAATGCAGACAGTCTCACAGAAAAAATAAAGAAAAAAATTCCGATCATTGAGTTTTCAAAATTTTCTTTAGATGAATTGGTTGGAGCCATGCAGAAATTGGATGAATTTCCTCTCCAAGAAATTAAACAGCAATTTGAAGCATTAAGATCTGATTTTACGAAAAAATTCAAGACTTTAATCACTGAAAAGAAAGAAATTTTTATCAAAGAAGGTGGAAATGATATTGATTTCAGTTTCTTTTTACCGATTAGGACTAAATTTAACGAAGTAGTTCAGGAATATAAGAGAAAAAGACAGAAACATTATAAAGACATTGAAAAAGAACAAAAGGAAAATCTTCATTCAAAACTGCAATTAATCGATGATTTAAAAGATCTGATAGATAATGCGGAGCCGGCTAGCATGTATAAAAATTTTAGATTGCTTCAAGATGAATGGCGTAAAACAGGTCAGATTCCACATGCCAAATACAATGATGTTTGGAGAACTTATCACCATCATGTAGAACGGTTTTATGATTTATTGCATTTAAGCAATGATCTTAGAGACTTGGATTTTAAGCATAATTTAGAAGAAAAAACCAAATTGGTAGAAAAGGTTGAGATTCTGGCAGAACATAAAGATGTGAATCATGCATTTAAAGAATTGCAAATTTTACATCGAATGTGGAAAGAAGATATTGGACCCGTTGCAAGAAATATTCGGGAAGAAATATGGGACAGGTTTAGTGAAGCAACAAAAAAAATACATGATAAGCGTCATGAATTTCAACATGAATTGGACTCAAAATTTAAAGAAAATGTAGCACTTAAATTGGAGGTAATTGAAAAAATAAATGAATTTAGCATTGAAGATGTTAGTTCACATAAATCTTGGCAAGACGGAATAAAGAAAATGGAAAAATTTCGAAATGAATTTTTTGCCATTGGTCGTGTTCCAAGAGCTAAAAATGAAGAAGTTTGGCAATTATTCAAAGAGGCAACAAAAATTTTTAACAAGTCTAAAAATACCTTTTATAAAAGCATTAAAAAAGATCAACTGGAAAATCTTGCTGGTAAAATGTTATTGGTAGAGCAGGCAGAATCATTGAAAGATAGTGAGGATTGGGATATTGTAACGGAGGTTTATAAAAAAATTCAAGCTGATTGGAGAAATATTGGACATGTACCAAGAAGAGATTCTGATAAAATATGGAAAAGGTTTAAAGATGCCTGCAACCACTACTTTGAAAAATTGCATAATATGCAAGATGGATCCAATAAAGATCAGGTAGAAGTCTTTAATAAGAAAAAGGAATTACTGGATCAATTTAAAGATCAAATAGGCCAGGAAAATATTTTAACCCTTGATCTGATCAATTCATATATCTCCGATTGGAAAAAATTAGGAATGGTTCCTTTAAAATTACGACATATTGATACCAAATTCAATAAAGCCATTGATGCAGCCTGTAAGAAAATAGGCATGGGAAAAGATGAAGCTTCTCTGTTGAAATTTAAAAATGTAATAGATACCTATCTGGAGCAAAATAATGTTGGGAAAATTGATAATGAACAATTGTTTATTAAAAGAAAAGTAGATGATTTGACAAAAGAGATCAAGCTCTTGGAAAATAATATCAGCTTTATTTCAAATGCCTCCAAAGATAATCCATTGGTCATGAATGTTTACAAAAACATTGAAAAGTATAATGAAGATTTGAAAATATGGCAGAGAAAATTGTCTTATTTGAGAAAATTGGATTACTAAAATTTAGATCCTGCTTTTAGCAGGATTTTTTATGCCTTCATCTCAAAAAATCCCCAAACAAATCTTAGTATATTTGTAAGCCAAAATTTAAATTATGTCAGACATTAATAAAGTAATATTCTCCATGTCGGGAGTTAGTAAAACTTACCAAGGAGGAAATAATCAAGTACTTAAAAATATATATTTAAGCTTTTTCTATGGAGCTAAAATTGGAATATTGGGATTAAATGGTTCCGGTAAATCAACTCTTTTAAAAATTATTGCCGGAATTGAAAAAAACTATCAGGGAGATGTGGTTTTTTCTCCTAATTATAAGGTTGGCTATTTGTCTCAAGAGCCGGAAATAGATGAATCTAAAACCGTAATTGATATAGTTAAAGAAGGTGTGAGTGAAACGGTAGCCATATTGGATGAATACAATAAGATCAACGATATGTTTGGATTGGAAGAAATATATTCTGATGCCGATAAAATGGAAAAATTGATGTCGCAGCAAGCTGTCTTACAAGATAAAATCGATGCGTTAAATGCATGGGAATTAGATACTCAATTAGAGATCGCTATGGATGCTTTGCGTACTCCGCCTGGTGATACACCCATTAAAAATTTATCGGGTGGTGAGCGACGTAGAGTGGCACTTTGCAGAATTTTATTACAACAACCGGATGTGTTATTATTAGATGAGCCCACCAATCACTTGGACGCTGAATCCGTTCATTGGTTAGAGCATCATTTAGCACAATATAAAGGAACTGTAATAGCCGTTACGCATGATAGATATTTTTTAGACAATGTTGCCGGTTGGATTTTGGAATTGGATAGAGGTCAGGGTATTCCCTGGAAAGGAAATTATTCATCCTGGCTGGAGCAAAAAACAGCTAGATTGGCGAAAGAAGAAAAATCGGCTTCCAAACGCCAAAAGACATTGCTCAGAGAATTGGAATGGGTTAGAATGGCTCCAAAAGGAAGGCATGCCAAATCAAAAGCTCGTTTATCAAATTATGATAAATTGATGAATGCAGATCAGAATCAAAAAGAAGAAAAACTTGAACTATATATCCCAAACGGACCGCGATTAGGAAATAATGTTATCGATGCCATTAAAGTTTCTAAGGCCTTTGGAGATAAGTTGTTGTATGATGATCTGAATTTTAGTTTACCTCCTAATGGAATTGTTGGAATTATTGGACCTAATGGAGCGGGGAAAACCACTATTTTTAATATGATTATGGGCTTAGAAACTCCTGATAATGGCGATTTTAAAGTGGGTGAAACTGTAAAAATTGCCTATGTAGACCAAAGTCATTCCAAGATTGATCCAAATAGGACTATTTGGCAAAATTTTTCGAATGAACAAGAAATGATTATGATGGGAGGAAAGCAGGTTAATTCCAGGGCTTATTTGAGTCGATTTAATTTTTCGGGATCTGAACAAAATAAAAAAGTATCCGCATTGTCAGGAGGAGAAAGAAATCGATTGCATTTGGCCATAACCTTACGCGAAGAGGGTAATGTATTATTACTTGATGAGCCTACCAATGATTTGGATATAAATACATTAAGAGCCTTGGAAGAAGGATTGGAAAATTTTGCAGGCTGTGCCGTTGTTATTTCTCATGATAGATGGTTTTTAGATAGAATTTGCACTCATATTTTGGCTTTTGAAGGCGATTCTCAAGTGTATTATTTTGAAGGAAGTTTTTCTGAATATGAAGAGAATAAGAAGAAAAGATTGGGCGGAGATTTGATGCCGAAACGAATCAAGTATAGAAAACTAATCAGATAGTCTTAAATATTTCCAATGAACCCAAAAGTTAAGAATATCAAAACCGAATTATTGTCTGATAATTGGTATACACTAAATAATATTAATTTTGATTTTCAACTAATTAATGGCAAATGGGTAAATCAATCTCGTGAATCTTATGACCGGGGCAATGGAGCTACAATTTTATTATACAATCTGGAAAAACAAACCATAATTTTAATTGAACAATTCCGTATGCCTACATATATAAATGGCAATGAATCAGGAATGATTATTGAAACCTGTGGGGGTTTACTGGATGGCGATAATCCGGAAAATTGCATCATTAAAGAAACGGAAGAAGAGGTTGGATACAAAATAAAGAATGTTAAAAAAGTATTTGAATCGTATATGTCACCTGGTGCAGTTACCGAAATTATTTACTTTTTTGTTGCAGAATACAATGATCAAATGAAAGTGAGTGACGGCGGAGGATTAGTGTCAGAACATGAGGAAATAACCATCTTAGAAATTGATTTTCAAAATGCTCTTAAAATGATCCATACGGGTGAGATTAAAGACGCGAAAACCATCATGCTTTTACAATATGCTCAAATCAATAAGTTATTGGGCTGAATAAATTGTTGACTTTTAGAAACGAAATCCACAAAAAGTAAAGTGTGATTTTGATTCAGGAAGATTTTTTACATTATTTATGGAAATATAAATATTTTGCTATTAAAAAATTGCAAACTACGGCAAGAGATTCTATTCAAATCATACATGTAGGTGAGCATAATTTAAATTCGGGACCCGATTTTTTTAATGCGAATCTTAGAATTGGAAATCAATTTTGGGCCGGTAATGTTGAAATTCATGTAAACTCATCAGATTGGTATGTGCATAGGCATGAAAATGATATAAATTATGATAATGTTATTTTGCATGTAGTATGGATAAATGATGTTGAGGTTTACAATAATAATAATGAGATGATTCCTACTTTGGAATTAAATAAAATTGTTTCGGTTAGTCTGATCAATCAATATCAATTACTTTTTTCGAAAAAACTCAAATGGATTAATTGCGAAAATCAATTTCAAAGTGTTGATCGTTTTACATTGGAAAATTGGTTGGAAGTATTATATTTTGAACGATTAGAACAAAAATCAAATATCATTGAAAACTTATTGTCAAAATCTGCCAATGATTGGGAAGCAGTGTTATTTAAATTACTAGCCAAAAATTTTGGTCTTAAGGTGAATGGTGATGCTTTTTTAAATCTAGCAAATTCCATTGATTTTAAAATTGTTAGAAAGGAGCAATCAAAATTGCTGCATCTTGAAGCTTTATTTTTTGGACAGGCAGGATTTTTACAGGAAGGAATTGAAAATGCTTACTATAATGTATTGCAAAAGGAATACAAATATTTACAATTAAAATACAAATTGGAAACCCTCTATAAGGGCCAGTTTAAATTTTTTAGATTGCGTCCTAATAATTTTCCAACCATTAGATTGGCACAATTGGCAATGTTATATTTTACACATCATAATTTGTTTTCAAAAATTATAAAAGCAAATAGTATAGAAGATTATTACGATTTATTCACTTTAAATATTTCAGATTTTTGGCAGCAACATTATAGTTTTTCTTCAGTTTCTTTAAGACGCTCGAAAAAAATCACAAAATCATTTATTGACCTATTGATTATCAATACCATTATCCCTTTAAAATTCGTCTATTTTAAACAAATGGGTAAGTTAAAGGAAGAATCAATTTTAAATTTGATCAAGCAAATCCGACCCGAGAAAAACAATATTATAAAAAAGTTCGAAAATCTACCTTCAAATGGAAAAAACTTGAACCTTACCATTGAAAATGCTCTTGAAAGCCAATCTTTTTTACAACTGAAAAGCAAATATTGTAGTTCCCAACGTTGCTTAGAATGTGCGATAGGTAATGCGATATTAAAGAGTTAATTATTTGGAAATTAACTTTTTATAGTCAATAACACTTTGATTGACAATTTTTCTTGCAATTTCAGCATTTTGAAATTTTGTAACTTCAACTGTTTTGTTTTCCAATTTTTTATAATCTTCAAAAAAGCTTCTTAATTCTTTAATAAAATGAGGAGGCAATTCTGAAATGTCATTATAATGATTAACACTCATATCGTTTTCAGCAACAGCAATAATTTTATCATCGTGTTCACCGCCATCTTTCATTCGCATCACCCCAATAACTTTGGATGAAACAATACAAAGAGGAACCAAGGTAACTTGTGACAACACCAATATATCAAGTGGATCATTATCATCGCAATAGGTTCTTGGGATAAATCCGTAATTCGCAGGATAATAAATTGAAGAGTACAAAACACGATCCAACTTAATCAAACCACTTTCTTTATCAAGCTCATATTTGGCCCTGGTACCTGTTGGTATCTCAATAATACCATTTACAAATTCAGGTGAGTTATCTCCAATTTTTACACTATGCCAGGGATTGGACTTTCTAATTTTCATATTTTAATTTTGAGATAAGCATTTTAAAAACTTTAAATCGCCTTGTTTTTGCCATTTAATTTTTTGCAAAGATAAGTAAACAGATAGGATAAAATGAAGATGAGATCATTATATATTACAAAATTCAACCCCAATGAGTTCTTATAGTATATGCCCTAGAACGGTGAGTGTTAAATTAAATTTAACTTTTGTTCAATCTTTGACTATTACATTCCTCTTCTTATTTTTAGTTGATGTAATCGGAGGTTGTTTTTAGAGTTCTAAACTTTTAAATAGACTTGAAAAAAGGTTCTGATAACCATAATTTAACAATCACAATTTAAGCAGGTACAATTTTCACAAGTACAATCCTGACATTGTCCGTTTTTACATTCAGAACAATTGCAGTTACATTTATTTTTGTCCATGGGTACAAATTTTAAATTAAAAATAGTAATACTTAAGCCTAGCCCTTAAGATAATGAAAATTAAATTATTCTAAGCAAATTGTAACCAGGAACTTCCATCCTGATAATCTTCTATACTATTTACACCATTGCTGAAATTGAAAGAATTTAGCAAGTTTGAAATGTCTTGTTGTAAAGTAGCTATACAATTGTCTATCAAATCTTTTCTAAAACCACTTTCTCCCAAATCAATAACAAATCCTGCGGATACAATTCTACCCAATGCTTTGCCAAGATCAACCAATTTTCGTTGTGGTAAATTCATGTCTAAGGTAAAATTAATTTCTTTTTTAAAGTATGCTGCAGATTTTGAGGTTAAATCATATTCTTCCAAAAACTTAAACAAATTCATTTCTTTTTTTCTTTTCATTAATTTAATGATAGATTCAGAGATTTGAGTATAAAGCATTTCATTAGAACCTTCAAAAATTTGAAATGGCCTGCTGTCAACGATTCCTCGACCCGCAATATTGCTAATTTTATATCCTTGAGCTCCAAAAAGTTGGGTTACAGATTGTGCTGCGTCTTGCATTAAATCGGTTATAACGGTTTTCATGCTATTGGCTTGAACGTTTTCTAAAGAAAGATTTTGGTCAATGCCACTTCTGGAGCTGCTTGTAAAACACATAGCAGAACATATTGTAAATGCACTTTGAATTCTTGAAATTTGATGTTGAACCTGATCCAAAGCTAGTAAGTTTTTTCCACCTACAATTCTATTTTTACAATGAGCTAATGCCTCATCAAGCATCCGTTTTAAAAAACCCATTCCCATGCCCGGGAATTGCATTCTGCTTCTATGAAGAATATCAAGCATCATTTTAATGCCGGTACTTTCAGGTTGAAGTTTAAATTTTTCAGGAATTTGAAGATTTAATTTGTTTCTACCATATGGAATCATATAAAGTCCTAAATTATCAAACAACTCTTCAACAATTATTTTCTGATTTTCTTGAGTTACATCGCATATAAAAAAATCAATGTCCCTACCTAACATATCATTGTTATTTTTTGAGCGTGCTGTAATCAGCCAATAATCAGCCAGACCGGTAAGGCCTTGCCAATGTTTAGTACCTTTAATATGATATACATCACCATGTTTGGTATTATAGGTTTGCATATTCAATGCATCACTTCCATAACTAGGTTCGGTAATCATCAAACCACCCATGTTTTGTTTTTCTAAAAAACGCTTAAAAATATCACCTTTTACAGAATCGTTGGCATATTTAGCAACCGGTTCTAAAAAGAGTGCAATATTAATTCCAAAAGTTAGAGATAGTGGTAATGATTCGTATGAAGCAGCTGAAAGAATACTTAAACATTCTTTTACTTTTACACCACGTCCACCATAATTTTCAGGAATAGAAACAGAAAGGGGCGCATTGGCCATTATTTCTCTCATAACAAGTGACGGTACACCACGATTCAAACTAAATTTCTTAATATCTGCTCTATCATAAAAAACAGAAGCTAATGTTCTTTCAAAGGATTGTATAAAATCAAAAAAATTCTTATCCATATATGTAAGTATCAAGTATATAATATCCGTATTTTGATGTCAAAATCAAAAGGCAGATTTATTGAAAAACAAAAATAGGGAAAATAGTTGTGTAAACTATTCAATTCAAGTATTTCCTTAAAAAATCTTAGTATTTAAATGGCTAACTTAATGGCTACTAGTAGTTGAATTTAACGATTCAATAAAAATTACAAGTTCAATCTAATATTATATTTGTTAAATATTTTCACTAAATACAGCATAATAATTGAGAATATTAATGACCAAATAACTCCGGGTATTCCATCATTCATAAACTCTGGAAGAATTTTTAATCCAAGAGTTTTAATAAAATAAAAAATGATACCTGGTAATATGTATATTAATAATGGATTGGATGCTGCCGGCATAAAAAAATCAGTCCAGTTAATTTTTTGTTTAATTTCAATGAGCCAATATAAGAGGTAATAAACAGCAGTACAAATTGCAGCTGAATAGAGTGTCCACGAAGGAGTACCGCGAATCTTTGATACCTCAAAATGGGGACGTAAAAAATATCCCATAACAACAAATAGGATTCCAAAAGAGATCACTTGCCAGTTAATTTTTGATTTTGATTTGTTTTCAAAAAACAATAAAGATATGATAACACCTGCACTCACTAATGAAGCGTGAATTAAATGACCATTAATAAAATTAAATATTTCGAAACTATTTAAAACAAAGTTTTCTACACGACTTAAAGAATTAAATGCAATGCTTATTAAAAAGAAAACAATCATTGCAGCTAGCTTTCCATTAGTTAACCAATAGAAAATAACGGTTAATAAATATGCCCAGCCAATTAATCCTAAAATTCCCCACCATTTTGAAGTCATCCCTCTTTCTCCTGTGCCTTCTTGAATGTATAAAAAGTAAAGGCCGACAAAACAGAATAAACCACCATATATTAAAATATTTTTCCAAAGTTTCGGAAAACTATCTTTGTATTTATTCCATATGGAAATGGGTAAAATGTAGGCAATAAATCCCCAAAGCGCCGCAGAAATTATCATTTTTGATTCATCAAAACCATATTCTGCATTGACCATAAACAGCCCCATAATGATTAAGGCAAATGATCTTTTTAAAGTATGTTTCCATATCAGCTGGGGTGAATTTCCCTTGATTAATCTTGCATTGAAGGCAAAGGGAACTGACATACCTACAATAAATAAAAATGCAGGAAATATGATGTCTACAAAGGTCATTGCATCTGCTTCGGCGGGCATATGCTTTAACCATTGAGGAACATTACTAACCGCAGATAATTCGTTTACAAAAATCATAATGAAGATTGTTATACCTCTAAAAGCGTCAATAGAAAGAATTCTTTTTTTGTGTAAGTTTTTTTTAATAAGCATCATGTCAATATTGTTTCATGTGATGGTTAATTATGATGTAATTTATATAAATTTTTAATTAGCATAAAAAAATATCGACAAACGACAGCAAAATACTAACCAAAACGATAATTTTAAATTCATACTGTTGTTCTAATTTATTCCACTGAAATTCATGAATTAAGCCCAAATTGTTCATTAGAGTTTTGTGATGAAGGGTTAAAGTACGAGAAAATCAGCAACTTAGGTGAGGAGGTATAGCTTAAGTTATACTGACAAGCCAACAAAGTGATAAGTTGCTGATTTTGAAGCAATATAAGCATGTAATAGGAAGTCTAATGGATATTTTGGGTTAAGTATGAGAATCTATTTTTTAACTTTTAAAATTTTGTTAAAGTATTCAATGCTTTATATCTTATTTATATATTTGCAATTATTTAGAATTAGTATAAATAAAAATAAGAGTGAAAGAATCTAACATAAGCCATATTAACTTGTATACAGTATTTTCTTATGACTGTATTGATATGACTTCTTTTGATAAAAAAGAGAAGTGCTGTGAAAAATTTAAAAAAAAGGGCAAATCTTATTGTAGTAAATGCCCTAATTTTTAAAAGTATCATTTAAGATTATTAGTAAGACTACATTTTTGAATCTATAAATTCAATGACTTCCTTTTCTTTTTGTAGTGTAAGCTTATATATTTTCTCTGCTTTAGCTATAATTTCAGTAACAAAAACTTTGTCTTTAATTTCTTTAGCATTGATGCGAACATTAAAATATGCACCAATAACAGCTGTCCTGGCACAAAGGATACCAACAGCAGAATCGGAGAGCGAGTTTTGTAAACCACCTTTAAGCATAGCTTGCATAACTTCCATTGAATTATAAGCAGTTTCCATTACCTGAAAAGGAATTTCAGTCGCATATTTTGTAGCATTTTGAATAGCTTGAGTACGTAATTCTTTTTCTTCTGTGGTATTTTTTGGCATTCTAAAACCATCAATTATTTTATTAAAGGAGTTTGTATCTTCATCTACCAAAAACAATAATTTATTTTTATAAGCCTGCCCTTTAACAGCCCATTCAGAAAACTCTTCCCATCGATCGTCCCAGCCTGCTTTATGAGCCGATAAATTGGCAACCATCGTACCTAATGAGACTCCCAATACCCCAACATAAGCCGAAATCGACCCACCGCCCGGAGCCATTGATTCACTTGCCGTTTCATCTGCGAATCTGGTAATTGTTAAGTCAATCAACTTTTTTATGTTCGTATCTTCTAATAAATATTCAATAATTTTCTCTTGAGGGTCAAAAGGTTTTAAATCGTCAAGTCCTAATGACTTAACAGCGATCTTGATTTTTTCTGCCTCTGAAATTCCTAAGGATCGCTCTTGCTTTATCAAATAATAATCAGCTGCATCTAGCATTGCTTGCAAAGGGATTAACCCAATCAATTCAGATCCTGTAACACGTAATCCACGTTCTTCGGCTGATTTACAAGTTTCATCAAAAGCAACA
>SMVB01041833.1_pt1 | contig 18329 bp, 17 predicted proteins | sample 2456461 | NCBI WGS metagenome assembly SMVB01 (sample SAMN11095934, study PRJNA526329) | marine sediment metagenome | biome: Marine sediment; feature: Surficial sediment; material: Deep marine sediment; isolation source: Hadal surficial sediment | place: Pacific Ocean | collected 2014-05 | depth...
ATTCATGCCAGAGGCGGCTTGGCCGGATGCCTGCGTGGCCGACCACGACGGGCCGGCGCCGAGTGTTGCGGAGACGAGCGCGACCACTAGAAAGAGTATACGGCGAATCACTGGCATACCTTTTTGTGCTGTATATATTCAAGCATACCAAAATCGGACGGTGCGACCCGGTACGACGGGAGCCGGGAAGCGGTCGGATCATTGACGTACGGCTGGCCAAATTCATGCCGGCACCGCAGAATACCGCCCATGCTATTAACAGCCAGCATTGCATCGCTTCTGATCGGTCCGTTGCTCTTCCAGATGACCCGCGTGGGTTCGCGCACGCTCGGGTTTATCGAGGGCTTCACGTTTATCACGATCTGCGGTTTGTTGTGCTTCGGTATCCTGCCCCCGGCGATCGCGGCGGGCGGTTATGGTGCGTGGGCGTTCGTTATGTGCGGCCTCGCGTTTCCGGTTGCGCTCGAGAAACTGTTTCACCAGTTGGCACGCCAGGTACACCTGATCATTCTGATCCTCGGCATCGCGGGCCTGGCCGTGCATGCGGCGATCGACGGGGTCGTGCTGGCCGCCGGCGAAATGCACACGGCGCAAGTCACCGATGCATTCTGGCGGTTCGGCCACCTCCACGAGAGCGAGTACCTCTCAGTGGCCGTCGTTCTGCACCGCTTCCCGCTCGGTCTCGCGGTCTGGTATCTGCTGGCGCCCGCGCTCGGGCGCAGCGCGGCACTCGGGGTGCTCGGCCTATTGATGGTCGCGACCTTGCTCGGTTTCGTATTTGGCCAGAGCATCGTCACCAACCTGTCAGGCATCTCGATCGCCTGGTTCCAGGCATTCGTCGCCGGCTCGATCTTGCACGTCGTGATATACGAACCCGGGCATCACAAGCACGCTATCGATCGGCAGAGCGAGCGCCTCGAAAAATGGCCCGATCGCATCGGCATTGTATGCGGGCTGGTACTGCTGTACGTGTATCTCTGAGGCCCGTCTGTTTGGCGACACGTGCCAAGGGCGTACGGCTCAGAGCCGGAGCTTGCGTTTTCCCTGCTGCACGATAATCGGCCGCGTGGTTGGCGACAGGTGTTTCCAGACGCTATCCGGATCGCCCGAGAAGACCAGGCTTTCATTAGCGGGTGTGACGATCCAGCTGCCACGCTCGATTTCTTCGTCGAGTTGCCCGGCCAGCCAACCGGCATGACCGGCGTATAGCCGGACGCGGTTGGCCGCATCGCCGCGCTTCACGATGTCGAGCAGCAACTCCTTGCTGCCACTCGCGTACACATCTGCGAACACGTGCGCTGCATCACCCGGCGGTACGCCGCTCTTGACCAGCATCATCACGCCATACGTCGCAACCGGACCACCGGCATAGAGGCTGCCGCCGAATCGGGCGAGACCTTCGATGTCCGGCAACAGTATGGCCGGATCGAAGTTCGTGCGCTGGTTGATGATCAGGCCCATCGTGCCGTCCGCATCGTGCTGGATCAGCAGGATGACGGATCTGGAAAAACCGGAGTTGCCCAGATCCGGCGTGGCCACCAGAAACATGCCGCGCTCGGGTGGCTGGTCGGCGCTCGCGGGCAGGCTGCCGGAGATCAGCGACAATACGAGCAACCCCGTGACCAGACCCGGAACGGCGCGACGTAATGCGTTGTTTGCCCCAAGCCTGCCGCAGCTTGTCGCAGCGGTTATCATGGCTTCGAGTATATGCCTATCGACAGCCAGAAACCCGGCCCGTTGCACGCGCTTGCACTTGATCTCGGCAGTACCCGATTTAAACTCGGCCAGGCTGATGCCGCCGGGTGTTTGATCGGCGTGGATGGCGTCCCGGCACCGCCGCTGACCGGTGATGGACTGATCCGTGAAAGCGATCCCGTGGCGGTGCTCGATGCGGCTCGCGGTCTACTCGACGGGTTTGACGACTTGCCGCTCGGGCTCGTCTGTCAGCGCTCATCATTTGTGATCTGGGATCGTCATTCGGGCCGGCCGCTGACGCCGATGGTGGCGTGGCAAGATCGTCGTGCAGTTGACTGGTGTCTTGCGCATCCGCAAGGCGAAGATCCGTTGATTCGCCATGCCGGATTGCTGCTGTCACCGCATTATGCGGGGCCAAAGCTCGCGGCCATGCAGGCCGGTGACCCGAAACTGGCGGCGCGGCTGCGCGATGGCAGCGCCGTGTTCGGCAATCTCGATGCGTGGCTCGTCTGGCACTGGACCTGCGGGGCGGTTCATCGTACCGACTACACGATGGCGGCTCGCACGGGGCTGGCCGACATCGCGAACGGTGACTGGTCGGATGAGTTGCTCGACTTGTTCGGCGTGCCGCGTCAGGCTTTGCCCGAGATCGTCGCAACGGATGCACCGCCGTTGGCGTTGAAAAACGGCCTCCGCTTGCATGCGAGCATCGCTGACCAGGCATCCGGTGCGCTGGCCATTCTGGATCCGGGCGATGACTGCGCGCTCGTGAACCTCGGCACCGGCGGGTTTGTACTGCGACCGGTGGAGACAACCTCCGTGCGCAGGCGCGGATATCTGACGGCACCCATCTTCGGGTCGCGTCGACGCAGGTGTCGCTATGTGCTCGAGGGCACAATCAACGGTGCTGGTCCGGCCGTCGATCGCTTCGGCGCCGGGCCGACCGTGTGGCCGGCAGTCGACGCCTGCCCCGACGCGTTCGTGATGCCGGATCAAAATGGCATCGGTGCCCCGCATTGGCGCCCGGAGTTGTCTCAGCCCTGGTCGCCGGCCGCCGAGGCCGTGCAAGTTGCCGCGGACCGGCGCCGTCTGGTTATCGAGGGCTTGTTGTTCCGGATCAAGGAAATTCTGCTCGGGCTGTCAGGCTCCGGCGGTTACGGCCCGCTGCCCCAGCGAGTCCTGTTGTCCGGCGGCCTTGTGCGCGAGCCGGCTGTGGCGTCCGGGCTTGCGAGCCTGCTGGGACAGGCCGTCGAATTGTTCGACGAGCCGGAGGCGACGCTGCTCGGCGCCGCGCGGCTGGCGGCGGGCAGGCCGGTGCATGCACGGTTGCTTACGACCCGCATCGAGCCATCGAACACCGGCGCCTACCTCGCGGAGAAATTTCCACGCTGGCAGGCGTGGGTGAGCGGGGTGCTCGGGAATTGATCCGGTTGCTGTCTCTTCCCGAATTTACCGCACTGCGATCACGGCGTGCTGAGACTGTGTCGGACATCCCCGTTATGCTTCTAATATGCGGTCCGTCGGAAATGGTGTCTGACGCAACAGCGACAGGAGTCAGCATAGATTGAACAACTGGAACAAAGGCCTGATCACCGCCACCGTGCTGCTGCTGGTTGCGACCGCGGACGCACAGGAATACACCGAAACGAGCCTCAGGCAGGCGGACCTGCTGTCGGGCGAACAGACCTGGCAACAGTACTGTGCGTTCTGCCACACGCTGCGCGCGGGTCAGGCGGATATGTCCGGCCCCAACCTGCATGAGCTGTTCAAGCGAAAACTCGGCGCCCGGCCGGGATTCAGTTACTCCGAAGCCTTCCGGAATGCAGATCGGGATTGGACACCGGCGCTGTTTGCCAAGTACGTACAGGATCCGGCTGCGACGTTGCCGGGTAATGCGATGCCGGCCGTCGACATCCCGGCGGACAGGGTATTGGCCCTGGTCGCCTACGTCCTTCGGGCGAGCGGATCGGTGGACTGGGATGAGCCCAAACAGAAAACCCTCGCAAGCGGTGGGCTCGATGCGGAGTTGCGCGAATCCCGCCCGGAGTTCTGGACGCAGTACATGGAGAACACCGTCAAATTCACGTTGCCCCGCGACAACGGCGAGACCTACTCATTCGTTGCGTATTTCAACGACGACGGCACGATCACCGGCAACAACCGGGGCTTGCAGGGCATCTGGCGCATGCGCGACAAGCGGAACTTCTGTTACTCGCTGGAGCGGGTTGGCGTGCACCCGTTCGAGTGGATGTATTGCATGCAACCCAGGGCCGACAAGAACCTGGAATTCGGCACCGTCATCAAGAGTTTCGCCCCGGTCAAGGGTCACGAGGAGTTCCAGATTCAGGTTGGATTCCTGGAAGGCCGCCCGCATCCGCTGGAAGGTGATGCTCATCCGGATTACTGGACCTTCCTGTTTCGCAATACGACCCGTTACGAGATCAAGGTCGACGGCGAGGTCGTCATCGTCGACGCACGATTCAACCAGGACAAGACCATTACGAGCCCGCAGGGTGTGACGGGTGCGTGGCGCACCGAGGGCACAGCGGGCAAGGTCGACCGCATGTGCTACCACCTGAATAATGTACCGGGCGTGGACGGCCAACTCGGTGAATGCTTTGCACTGGTGTTGATGTTCAATCCCCGGGTCGGCGCCCGCTGGCCGGCCCGCTTCGAACAGGGCAACGCGTACTGGGCGGAGATTATTGCCGGGAGGGAGTAGCGCAGCAGGGAGGATGTCTGCCTCCCCCCGATTCACACGCAATTAATACGGACGGTCACCGCATACCGTCACCCGGTGCATCGTGCGTTTCGAACGGTAATCAGTCAACGCATAATGCTGCGTGCAGCGGTTATCCCACATCGCAAGCGAGTGCTTGCGCCACTTGAAGCGGGCGACGAACTCGGGTTGCTCCATGTGCGTGTAAAGCATATCGAGCAGCGCATCGCTTTCGGTGCGATGCAGGCCTTGCAGGTACGCGGTGAAATTGCGATTGACGAACAGGCATTTGCGGCCCGTCACCGGGTGCGTACGCACGACCGGATGCTCGACCGGCGGGGTGACTTTCTGCAGCCGTTCCAGTTGCTTCGGTGCCCAGTTTTGTTCCATGAAGTTGGCCGGCATGCTTGAGATGATGTTATGCATGGCGGTCAGGCCGTCCAGGAGATTGCGCAGCGGTGCCGACAGGGCCTCATACGCGGCGTAGAGGTTGTTCCACATCGTGTCTCCGCCGGCCGCCGGCACGATCAGGCCGTGCAGGATACTGGCCATCGGCGGTTCCGCCGTATAGGTCAGGTCCGTATGCCAGCAATTCGACTGGTAGGCCATGTTACCCGGCCCGTTATCGGCGCTTTCGAGTTTGATAACCTGCGGATAGCCCTCGAGGTTCGGAATGAAGGGGTGGACATGCAGTTTGCCGAACCGCTCGCCGAACGCGATATGTTGTTCCGGCGTCAGGTCCTGGTCGCGGAAAAAAATTACCAGGTGATCAAGCAGGGCCTGATGGATTGTCTCGAACGACGCATCGCCGAGCGGCTCGCGCAGATCGATGCCGAGTATCTCGGCGCCGAGTGCGCCGGCCAGCGGGTGAATCGTGATTGCGGGTTCGACGTCGCTCTGTCTGACGGCCATGGTTTGCTCCTGGATGATTGGCTAAGGGGCACCGATGCAGCCTTGCGGCGCCGCTGATCAAACTCGCGCAGCGTCGCGTCCGGTACCAGCGTGGCGGCCGCATCAGCCTTTGCGCGTGCGGATATCGATGATCTTTGCGGTGCTTCCGGGCAGCGACGGGCTTTCCTTCATGCTCTGGGCGAACTGCTGCAGCAGGGCGGCCTGTGAGTTGACGCCGACCTTGCGGAAGATATTGCGCAATTGGGTTCGGGCCGTGTTGATGCTGATGCCGAGCACCTTCGACGCATCCGGCAGGGATTCGCCGCTGTACAACTCGGAGGCGAGCCGACCTTCAGCATGCGTCAGGTCGTAGTACACGTGGAGCACATCGACCCTCAGCGCCGCTGTCCCGGCCGGGTCATACATGATTGCGACGGCGAGGGCGTCATCCTGGTTCAGCGCCGCCGGCGCGGGTGTGGAGGGCAACCCGTAAACGACCATTTGATACGGCATGTTCCCGGCGTTGCTGGGAATGCTGAGCCGCAGCCGCTCGCCGGCGATCACGCCCTCATCGCGCGCGAGGACTCTGCGCAAATAGTCGTGCAACAGGTTCCGGTTCCGTTCGTTATCGATCAAAAGGGCGTCATCACCGAGGCGGAGCCCGTCATTTTTGTCCAGAATTTTCTGCGCCTCGGCATTTACGATCGTGGGCTGCAGTTTCTGCCCGAAAACGATAATCGCCCGCGGTGAATTGTCGATGATGCTCATCGCGGTCTTGCAATCGTTGGAGGTCTTGATGAACCGCAGGTTCTGGTGAATCGCACGCCGGAAATAGCGTATCAGGGTCTGCAGCGTCTCGTGTTCCGGCAGGGTGAAGTCGGCGTTTTCGCGGTTGCGCAGCAGCATGATGCCGCAGTAAATGTCGTCGTCATTCGTCACGAGTCCGGCGACCACCGTGCCGGACGACCGGTGCTCGTCGGGAAGCACGAAAGTGTCACCCGGCGTCAGCCGGGACAGATGCCAGAACAGGGTTTCCGGCTGGTTCCGGGCGTCGTACAGCGTCTGGATGCGGTCGCGCGAGAGATTGTGACCGATGCCGAGCAGCAGGCCTTGACGGGTGCCGGACCACGCTACGATAGCGCCTTGCTCGGCGTCGAAATAGTTTGCCGTGTGGCGAATGAAACCGGCCATTCCGGCGGGATCACACGCCGTTTCGAACGCCTCGGCGACGAGTTCATGCAGACCGGTCGGGGTCATTTTCTGCACCTTACAAATGCGCGTATTTGCATCATCACAGTGGTGAGACGTGCGTGCCTCAGCGCAACGGTGGAATCATACACGGTCGATTCCGGAGGATATTATGTTAATTATGAAAAGTTTACTATTATCCGCGCCTCGGTGGGCGAAAAACCCCACCCGTGTCATTAGACTCCATGATAAAAAAAATAGCTTCATGTCAATGAGTTGCGTCGTTCTGTGTCCACAAGCTGGCCGATGTCGCGATTTAAACAGCGCTATTTTATGTGTGTTATCACCTATTTGGATGATTGTTTGCATTAGCGAATGAGGCTAGATTATGTCAAAGGGAAGCGGCGCGAACCTCCAAAGGCTTCCCCACTGCGCCGGTCGGCATGTTCGGCTCCCCTTAGTCGAAAGCAAATGCCGCACCGGCGCCTTTTTGTCCGGCCTGCTCTGTCTGGCCCACATTCACGGCGACGGGTCTGCTCCCCGTCATTTTGGGCATGCTACGGTCAGGCATCGGCTGGCTTGCCGGCGAACAGGATGGCCGGGATGAAGACGAGCAGGGCGATCAGGCAGCCCGCGGCACCCGTGTAGTTGGCGACCCCGAAATTGTCGGCGGTCATCAGATAGCCTGCGATTGCCGGCCCGATCGCGAAGCCGCCAAGCTGGGCGGCCGGGATCAGCACGGCGATGCGTCCGGTGGCGTCGCTCTCGGCCACCATGCCCATCAGGTAGGGGCCTGTGAAGTTCCAGAAGATCTGGAAAACAGCGCAGGTGGCGGCAAACCGGATAAAGCTCATCTCGCCCTGCAGCAACAGGATCATGCCGATCTGCACCAGCAGCGCGATCGAGACCGGCAGCAAGCGACCCCCGCGGCCCGCCAGCGCCGACGCCGTCAGTGCGCCGCTGATGGCGATGGCCGAGCTGAGGGCCACGGCTTGGCCTGCGCTGGTGGCGTCCAGTCCGCCCGCCTCGCCGATCCGCAGCACGAAGGTCCACATCGCGCCGAGGCCGGTGCACCAGATCAACATGATCATCAACCCCAGGATCGCGAGCCCGGGTGAGCCGGATGTCTGTGCCGCTGCGGCATCCGCGGCCATCGGGCTGCGGGGAGGAATCCAGCCGAGCATCGGCAGGACCGTCAATGCCAGCACGCCGAGCGGCCACACGATGCCGCCGATACCGAACGACGCACCGAGCATCGGCAGGAACAGCAGCATGACGACGCCGAGCCCGACCTGGGTGGCGACCGAGAAGCCGAAGATCCGGTCCGGGTTGCCACTCGTGTTGATGATGCCGATGGCCAGCGCGAAGGCCGTGCCCTGGCCGAGGAAGCCGGCGAGGAACCGCAGGACGGCGATCGTCGTCGCGTCGGTCTGAAACCCGGTCAGGGTGTTGCAGATGACGACCGAGACGATTGCGCCGATGCCGACCAGCCGCCAGTTGGCTCTCCGGATCCAGAATGCGGCGCCGATCGAGGCCAGCGCCGTGCCGCCGATCTCGGCGGACACGATAATGCCGATTTGTGCCGCATCGAACGAAAGCTTCGCGCCCAGGATACTGGCCAGGATCGGCGCGGCCATGATGCCGAAAATGCCGATGCAGCTTAAGGCAACGGCGGCGACGATAGTCAGGGGTTTATCTGCATCCATGGGTGTTCGTCCTCGTGTCGGGTAATGGTGAAAATGTTCAGTCGTTCGCGTGTTACGGCGGCGGCTAGATGCCCTCGGCCGTCAGCCGCGTCATGACCTCGCTGCGTACAGCTTGCGCAGCTCGGCATGGCCGTGCATCGGATCCTGGAACCGGTATGGCGATGTGATGGTCTTGCGGTAGCCGGCTCGGCACACTATAACGAAGGCCGCGGCGTGACCCAAGGAGGCGCCGGCCGGAAACCATCTTGAGGTCAGGCGCAGCAGCTCGGCTGGGTGGCGGGTTCCCTCGGTACTGCCGTCATGCTCGGAGCCCTGACCAGTTACGTCCTGTTTGCTCTGGCCGCTGCCCGCCTGGTTGGCTGCTACGACCTGTCCGATGCATCTTGCTAGTATTTAATTTCGGGCGGAAAATTTGCCGATGAACGGACCGCAAAGGGAATAACTTTCATGCATAAGGATCGTGGATCATCTGGTCCTCGAGCCAGCGAATACGCATGGTGTCCTGTGCGGCCAAATCTGCCGGGGTGTGCGGCTGATTTTTCCGCCTTTTGAGCACCTCGAAATAGGCATTAATAAATACTTCGAAGGTTTCTGTGACGAGATCGAAATTTTCCTGCTTCACATCGAGAAACGGTCGCGCATAGAAACTCACACCGACACGGGCCGCCTTCAGGTTCTTGATGCGCTGGCCCGATGACACGACTTTGCGATAGTTGGTGAGATCAGCGCCGTGACGTGCGAAGACCCGGTCGACGGCTTCCTTGATAAAGGTCAGATCTTCCTCGATGCGCGTGCCGGGCACGACGTCCATCGAACCGCCCATCGAGCTCTTGCCGTCGCCGTTGTACTGGAGCGCCACGAAGCCATGCAAAAAGCCGACCAGCGGCGTCTTGGGATGGATATCGATCGTGATTGTCCGGCTCCAGGCGGCGTCCTGGGTGTATGGTCTGATGCCTTTTTTTGTTGTCGAGACCGTGAGGCCGGCTTTCTCGATCACCTCGCCGCGCGTCACCTTGACCGTGTAATCGGCATCGTCATATTCGAATGAGTTAGCCTGTATCGGTGCCGCCCCATTGAATCGCGTTACGGTCGTCAAAAAATCGGCTTCCGTTTTGCTGAGAAAGCCAAGCATGGCCTCGGTTAACTTCACCTGTTCCGGGCTTAATGGCGTCAGATCGTTGCCGGGAGGGCCGGCAAGAACGGGCAGCGCGAACCATACTGGCGCCAGCCACAAGACGGTCGACAGACGTATCGCTTTGGCGCTCGTCATGATGAAGACTGCGCCGACATTTTTTCCAGCTCGCGCTGACACCCCTTGGCGATACGACTCGTCGGGTCACTCTCATTTGTGCATTTACCGAAATACAACTCCGCATCATCGGTCGAGCCCAGGTCCCTATATAACAGGCCCAGGCTATACAGTGACAACCCCCGGTTCATCGTGGTCGTATCCTGATCCAGCACCTTCAGATAGTAGCCGATGGCCTCTTCTTTCAGGCCGACGTATTCCCGGCATTGGGCACTCTTGAGATCGAAATCGGCGTTCGCCTGCTTGCCGTTGGCGAGCGCGGCATCCAGGTTCTCGAGGCAACTTTCGAAACCATCGATGCGATCGCTGTGGTGGATATGCAAGTCATCCAGGTTCTCGTCGAAGTAGGCAATTGCCCGCTTCCAGTAGGTATCGCCCAGCTGTTCGTCGCGGAGATCACCTGATTCGATCGCTCGGGTAAAATGTCCGATCGCCGGACCCGGTTCATTTTTATCCAGAGCCGCATCGCCATTCGCCAGATCGTCACGACCGTCCGCGGAGGCGCTCGTCAAAGACAGCAGCAGAATCGAGAACAGGATTAATCTTGTTTTATTCATCGTTATTTCACTCTTGGGTAGAGGTTGACGGAGTACTAGTATTTCACCGATGGTGGATAGTTCGCGAACGAACGCACGGCGTGAGGAATGACATTTTGTGCATATGGGTCGTAAAGCATCTGGTCCTCGAGCCACTTGCGCCGCAAGTTTTCCTGAGCGCTGAGATCGCTTTCGGAATAAGGCTGGTCCATCCGTTTGTCGACGACGACTGTATAGGCGCCGAATAAAGCGGCAAAGGTTTCGAGTACCAGATCGAGATTCTGCTCCGTGATGTCAAGAAACGGCGGCGCATAGAAGCTCACGCCGACACAGGCAGGGCCCAGGTGTTCCTGACGCTGACCCGAACACACGGCCCTTCGATACGGGGCCGGATCGACTTCGAACTTCTCGAACACACGATCGACCCGCTGGCGTATGTAGGCGAGATCCTCGTCGTTGCTGACGCTCGGGATGATATCCATCCAGCCGCCGATCGAACTCGTGCCGTTCGTGTTGTACTGGAACGCCACGAAGCCGTGAAAATAACCGGCCAGGGGCGTCGCGGGATGCGAGTTGATCGTGACCACGCGGCTCCAGATCGCATCCTCGGTATAGGGGGCGATACCGAGCTTGGTGACCGAGGTGGTGAAGCCGGTTTTTTCTATGACCGGTCCACGCCAGACGCGGACGTCATAGTCGGCGCTGTCATCTTTCCAGGATTTCGATGTGAAGTCCGTGTTGCCATTGAGCCGGCTCACCCATCCGAGATGCATCGCATCCATCGTCTCGATGAACGTCAGCATCCGGCCGGCCAGCTTTGACTGCCCCGCGTCGAGCCCCGCCCGGTCGTAGCCGGGTTCGGCGGCACCCAAAATGCCCGGCGCCGCGATCAGCATCGCCATTCCCAGCAGCGCGCGTGCACGCACCGCCGTGGCCCGACAACAATCGTCAATATCTCTATCAGTCATTCAGCGCCCCTTTTCTGTCAGTTCGGCCCGACTCGATGAATCGATCTTGTCCAGTACATACGCGTACAGGCGCGTGGCCCGCTCGAGACCATCGGGATGGATCGCATCGAGGCGGTCACCCGTGGAGTGATACCAGAGATTGGCATCCAGTATTTGCGCCACCGGGTAGCCGGCGAGGAAAAAACCAAACGCATCGCCGGTCGGCAGCCTGGCCACTTCCGAATCAATCACGAGGCCGTAGCGGTCGATCGCGTCGTGGTAAAAGGAGATCAACAGCGGATTGCCATTGGATACGGTCAGCCCCCGGGGCGCCTGGCTGGTGGTGGCGATGAGTTGACCGGGTACCGTGCCGTTCTTGAACCGGAGTTCACCGCGATAGTAGCTCCAGATCGTCGAAGGATGTTCGATATTAACGACGATGGGTGTTTTGTCCAGGATGTCGCGGTGCGCGGCGATGACGACGTACTCATCTATTTCGCCTCGAATCATTCCCATGACGTTCTTGCCACGCCAGGAATCACGGACCTCGGCATTCAGGCTTAAACGGACCGTGGGTGGATTTGCTGCGCCCGCTGCGGCAATCAGGTCTTCGACGAAGCGCCCGTCATCGCCGCCCAGAATAAAACACGGGACATCGGCCGGGCCCATATCTTCCAGTGCGTATTGATGATTACCGGGCGCATCCAGCATCGTCAGCACGCCGACGGCGCCGGCTTCGATGACGGCCTCGATATGTCCCCGCGCCGACTGGGAAAACGGGTCGGGCTGCAGCACGCCATGCACGACGGCTACCTTGCCCGTCAGGTCGCGGCCCACTAAATCCGCCGGATGACCGAGCCCGACGTACACCAGCTCGGCTTCGAGGTCGGTGACCGCACTTGCACCGGTCTGTAACTGAATCGCCGGAAACGCGGAGATCAGCGGATAGTCGCGGGTATTCGCGCCGAAGGCGGAATCGGCGATCAGCGTGACGTCCCAGTCGACCGGCCACCACTGTTCTTTGCCCTGGACCCATTCGGTGTGCACATCTTCCAGACCGAGCGCGCGAAATTGCTAGGCCATGTATTCGGCGGTCGCCAACTCGGCAGCAGAACCTGCGATGCGTCCCCAGAATTTCTCGCCGGGCGGGCGGTTCGCTACGGTAATGTCGATGATATCGGCAAGCGTCCGGTGAATGTCCTCGCCGCTAATGTCGCCATACGAATCCTCGTCGGCAGCGAGTCGCAAACTCAGCGGTGGAAAGGCCGGCTTGGCGTAGGACCGGCGGTATTGACTCGATTGCTGCGCCCTGGCGTCAGGCGTCTTGATGCCGAACCAGGGTTTGTCGGTTTGCGCGACACTGGTGTTGGCCAAACTCATCGCGAGCAGGATCGCAACAAAGACTCGATATGACCGACCCGTATCCGAATGAAATCGCATCGTCACGCCCGACTATTTATGAAACGGAAATTAAAGCGCGGCCGTTACCGGCAACACGATCAGCGTTATTGTTAGAGCGAACCAAGAACTCCGCTGTGTGATCGCCACGTAGCGATTATAGATAGCGAAGCCCATCGCTCGGGGATCAACTCGCTGGCGGCGACCTCTGTCCGGTTATGCGTCGTGCGGCATTGCAGCGAACGCAGGAAGCTTTTTTGGGGGGGCGGAAGGGATCTGACCCGTGTTTAACTAGGTCAGCTCCGGCCCGACCGTTTCGCCGAGTACCTTGATCGAGTAGGCCGGGTCGTCATAGAGGCGCAGGCCCATTTCGTTCACGCCGGCTTCCTTGAATGTCCAGAAGCGTTCGATCAGTTTGTCGATATCGCTCAGATCGCCGGTGAACGTCAGTTCGTCGATCAGAATATCGATGAGTTCGTCCGGCACGTCCGGAATGACCGGCGAGTCTTCGATGTAGGCTTTGATGAACGATTGCATATTTTCGGCGACGAATTTGCAGTCGCGTTCGTTGAGTACCGGTGAGATATACCAGTGCTCGAGCATACCGCGCACCCAGAGTTTGCGGCGCGCTTCGGCCGCCGCCTCTTGCCGGTCGCGTTTGACGTGCCACGTGAACAGATTGTTGATGCGGAATGTTTGCGCATCGCGCCCGGCATCCGTCAGCGCATTTTTCAGCACTCCCATAGATTCGTCGAGCCGGCCGAGGGTCAGGTCGCTGAACATGACGCCGTCCGCGACCTGTGCTGCCATGCGCAGCATCTGTGGCTTGGTCGCGCCAACATAGATCTGCGGTGGCGTATCGGTGGCCCACGTGGGTTGGTAGTGATCGACCTGGAACAGCTCGCCATCGAAGTTCAGCGGCTGCGTTGGCGATACACCCTTCAGGAACTCGACACACTCGCGGACGCCGCGCACCATTTTTGGATGCATGCTGTAGCGGCCGGATTTCAGGTGCATGGCGATCATTGCGCCGCCGCCGCCGCCAACGACGATATTGGCCCGGCCGCGCGAGAATTCGTTCAGCGTGAATAGCTGGTTCGCCATTTTCAGCGGATGGAGTTCGAACGGGCTGACGGCCACGGGACCCATGCGGATGCTCGACGATTCGCGCGCGAGCACGGAGTAGGTCATGAACGGGTCGCGCGCGCCGAGGTGATTCGCCGTCCATACGGCCTCGAAGCCGTATTGTTCGGCGAGCTTGCCGAGTTCCAGAAACTCTTCCGCCGAGCCCGGCTCGAGGATGAAGTGGATTCTCACCAGGTTATCCTGTCCGCGCTTTCATGCTTGGATTAATGCATGGTGCAGGTCAGGCTGATTTCTTTTTTCGCTCGTCCCTGAAGCGGTCGAAGAAGTCGGCGCTCATGCCCTGTTCTTCGGCCAGCGCGTTGAATAACTTCATCGTCACGAGGTCGCCGCCCTGTTCCCGCACCCATTCCTCGGTGTTCTCTGTCACCATCTTGCGGATGCCCGGCGGGATCGTCATCAACGTCTTCATTGCATCTGTGTCCCAGTCCATGGTCGTCTTGGTGTCCATCGCGCGCATCGCGTTCGGTGGCTCCTCGAGCTCGTGCATGGTGATGTTTTCGGGCTTGAGCGTTGCATGGTAGTAGTACTTGCGATTCTGGTCGCCGAGACCGATCGGCAGGTTCAGCGCGTTGATGCGCTCGTCGCGATCCATGTCGATCAGTTCTTCGTCGAACATCAGCGCCTCGATTTTACCGATGATGATGCCGCTGCTCTTGTCGAGGCGAATGATCTGGTCGACCGTGCATTCGGCAATCTGCGGACATTCCTCGAGGCTTGGCGGCTTGACTTTCGTCGATGGGATCGGCGTGAAGCGAGTGTGTTCGAGTTCGTTGACGCCTTCCGGCCAGAAGCGTGCCGTTTCCATCATGTCGTCGAGGTAGTCGGCCGTCGGACAGTTGATGACGAACTCGCCGGTCTTCACGATGTTTTCGAAGGTATGCGATGACTGGCGAAAGCCCAGGATCATGCGCGGGTTCTTCGGCATGACATCGTATTGCATGATGTGCGAGTACGGGGCGGCGTTGACCTTGCCATTCTCGTCCAGGGTCGTGATGATCGTGATGATCTTCGGGAAGAGCCAGACATCGGAGTACCAGAATGGTCTGATCTTGGCTTCTTTCTTCATGTTCGGGGTCCTTTTTGACTTCTGCGCGGGATCGGCTGTTGCCGCCGCTCAGTGCTGTGGGAGACCTTAGCACACGGCCGATTCGCATTCGGCATGCGTGGAAACGGATGACTGACCGGTCCGCATTGCGGGCGCGGTTATGATCGCGACATAATGCCCGCCATGCGTATCCTGACTCGCGCACGTTTGTCCCCGTGGAGCCCGGTGCTGGCGCTGACGGCGCTGCTTTGCGGGTCGCCCGCGGCCGGCGGCCCGGCGCCCGTGATCGATGCCGACCTGCTGATTGCGGCCGACGAATTGCAGGCCTGGCATGACGAAAAGGCACGCGGCGGATCGACATTCTCCGGCGGACCGGCCTGGTTGGCGCATATGAATTTTGTCGAGACCTCCTTACGTAAGCGCGGCGTTGTCGATCTGCGCCGGGAGCCAATCGCCTATCGCCGCTGGTTCGCCCCGGATACGCCCGGGCCTGGCGAGCGGAGCCTCCGGATTGACGGCCGCGATATTCCGGTTGCTTCGTACTGGGCGTACTCGGGCGCAACCGGTCCGGCGGGGGTGACGGCACCGCTGCTTTATTACACGAAGAAGACACCTGCGGCCCAGCTTGCCGGACGCATCGTCGTGTTCGATGTTGGCCAGGTTCCGGAGTCGATGTCCTCGATGTTTTTGACCGGTCACGAGTACGCGACCAGCGACTTGGCAGATCACGACTCATCGCTGGCTTCCGAGCAATGGTTCCAGGGTAACTATGTCACGCGCTTCGGTCGTTTCGATACGATCCTGAAAGACAGCGGTGCGGCCGGTGGCATCGTGATTTTCGACATGAGCCCGGGTCGGGCACGGGGGTTGTACACCTTCCCGCTGCTGAACCCCGGCATCTTCGGCGTTCCGGGCATCTACATCGACCGGATTGCCGGCGCCGACGTGCGCGCGGCTGCGCAGGCCGGGCGTGAGGCGACGTTGACATTGGTCGCGCACGAAGAAGACGCCGAGACGTGGTTCCTGTCCGGTTACCTGCCGGGTCGCGACTACGGGACGCCCGCCGATGAGGCCGTGTTGCTCGTGACGCATTCCGAAGGCCCGAACCTGACGCAGGAGAACGGCCCGTTGGGGATCCTCGCGATCGTGGATTACTTCGCCCGGTTGCCGCAGTCCGAGCGTCGGCGCAGCCTGTTCGTGCATTTTGATCCGCAGCATTACATGCCGGGTCGGCACCAGGTGCACTGGTACGACGATCATCCGGACATCGTCAAGGGCATCATTGCGAGCATCGGTGTCGAGCAGCTCGGCCAGCGCGAGTACGCTGAACAGGGTGACAACTTTGGTCTGAACGGCAGGCAAGAGCCGACACTGATTTTCGTTCAGGAGAACGAACGGCTCATCGACATCGCGATCGATGCGGTCAAGACCCTGGAAATGCCGCGCACCTATGTTCGCGTGCCGTCGCGCGACGGGCAGGGCATGTGGGCCGGTCTCGGTGACGTCGCGATCAAGCACAACACCCCGGGTTACGCGATCAGTTCCGGCATGAGCGGTTACTGGACGACGACGCCCGGTCTCGAGAGTTACGACAACGAGCTTGCGCGCCGGCAGATCGCGGTGCTGGTGACGCTGACCCAGGCATTGATGGACGCCGAACTCGAAGATATCGCCGTACCTGTCGTCGACCCTGAAAAAAATCTGGCGCTCAGCCCGGGCACGCGACGATAGGGATAGGGGCTGTGTATTTTCCGCTTAAGCGGCCAATTTTGGCCCCAAAAGCGAGGTGCAGGTAACGTCGGCATCGGTGTTCAAACCGGGCCGTCGTAGGCACCGAATATCTGCTTTTTTCCGGGCAGTGAGTAATCACGCCAGAGTTTGATCTTGCCATTCTCGATGATGAACAGGCTGGCGACGTGGAAGCGCCAGTCCGCCTGCCCTTCAATGCCGTCGTATTCCTCGCGACGTTCGTTGACCACGATCGGGCCTGTGACCGTCAGGCGCTCGACAAAAAATTCGATGCGGCGCCAGATTTTGAAGAATCGTTGCAGCGATTCACGCACTTCAGCTTTGCCGTTGCGGACCGGGCCGCCGTCGTAGATCTGGTAGACGACGTCGTCAGTGAGATAGGCGATCAGCGTGTCTGCATCGCGCATCGACCAGTCGGCCATGAAACTGCGCGCGATTTGTTCGTTTGCGGCTTCGACCTCGGCCAGGTTCTGCTGGTCGACGGGCAGTTGCGATGTATCGGCCATTGCGTCGGAACTCTGCTAGCCGTCGTCCGGCAGACCAAACGGTGTCTGGCCTGCCGCGAGACCGGCGGCGCGGCGTTCGTCGATGATCTTTTTCGAGTGATTGAACACCGTGATGCGTTGGCCGGGCGGCGTCCATACTTGCGGCGATTCGAAGTATTCGGGCGCATTCTTCTCGATATAGGTACGGATCTGCGGCGGCAGTTCGGCGGGACCGCCCTGCATTTTGTACGCGTGACTGTGGAAGATCATATGCCCGGGCCGGTTGCCCATTTCCATGAACGGAATCCAGCCGGCCGTACGCGACCACGATGTCACGCAGCTCGCCGACGTGACGTCCGGGTCCATGATTTCGCGCAGGTCACCGATCATGCCCCACAGTTCGCCGGTCTGGTACCGGTCGCCCTCGGAATGCAGCGGGTACTCCTTGCGGGTCAGCGGGTTGTCCTCGATCCTGAAGACGCTGATCCGGTACACGAGGTTGTTGCCATGGATCTCGTATGGCCACGGAAACTGGAAGCGGCCGCCGTCGAGCGGATAGAAGCGGCTGACATGGTCGTTGAATACATGCATGACCTCGACGCGGCGTTGCGTGAAGGGGTTATACCAGCTGTCGACGACCTCGCCGGTTTTCGGGTCCGTGTACAGCAGGCATTCGCGGTGATAAAAACGCCAGCCGCGTTCGTCCGGCCGGTACTCGACGTGGCTGACGCCGACGCCGTAGGTGTTCATGATGTGGTAATTGCCTTCGTCCGGCACCCAGGCCCAGGCCTCGCCGGGAAAGCCGCCCAGCGCGTCCTTGCCCGAGATGTCGGCCTGCATCTTCAGCAGTGCGATGCAGTTGTCCTCTGCCGTGTCGAGATCCAGTGTCCATGCAAAGTCATTCGATTTCGCATGTCCGGCCAGGGGCGCGGCCATCAGACCGGCGCCGCCCAGCGCGAGGCTCGATATTGCGGTGCGCCGTGAGATGGCTGGTTCGGCAGCTGACCCGCATTTCTGCCTGGTGGGTTGATCGGTCATGGTTGTGTCTCCATCAGCGGGTTCCGTTCCCCGTTTATGAGCTTAACATCGTATCGATAGCCTGCTCATGTCAAGTGCTTGCGCTTGCCGCGATGCTGACCCGGCGTAGCCGGATCGATGTCCGGCTTCAGCCGCGAATGTTCGTCGTAGTCGTCGAGCTTGTGAAAGAACAGTGGCTGATCGTTGTCGATATTACGCAGCCGATCGGCGTAACCGCGCAATATGGCAGCGCGTCCATCCGCGTCGATCCAAGCCGGCGCCCAGCCGACGAACGGCGGCAGTACGTCATAGCCACAAAGCGCGAGTACGCCGGCGTGAATCGGCCACAGCACACGTTCGAGGTCGCCGTTGCGCCCGTCGGGCGCGAACGTGGGTTCCGGCGCGCCGGTCGTGAACGCCAGCATCGCGCGTTTGCCGCGCATGACGCCGCGATCCCAGGTTCGACCGAAATCATACGTGACGCCGAACGCGAACACG
>SMVB01153507.1_pt1 | contig 18323 bp, 13 predicted proteins | sample 2456461 | NCBI WGS metagenome assembly SMVB01 (sample SAMN11095934, study PRJNA526329) | marine sediment metagenome | biome: Marine sediment; feature: Surficial sediment; material: Deep marine sediment; isolation source: Hadal surficial sediment | place: Pacific Ocean | collected 2014-05 | depth...
GGTGTAATTACCAGGGCTACTAATGAAATTGGTTATAGAACCATGCGGCAAAATATAATTGATGGTTTGAGTAAATGGGAATTCCTCTTTTCAAAACTTTCTCTGATCTTGTTTCTTTCATTTGTTGCCACACTATTTTTATTCTTTCAAGGATTGATTACTGGTCTAATCTATTCAACCGTAAAGTATCCAAATATCATTTTCAGTGAGATGGAGTTTTTGGCAGCTTATTTTCTTGAAGTAATCACATTCTTGTCTTTTGCTTTGTTCATTGGAATATTACTCAATAGAGCTGGGTTCTCCATTGTGCTGATATTTATGTACACGCTTATTTTTGAGCCGTTTCTTACCCTTAACCTCCAGCACAATCCTCATATTCCCGAATCATTGAAATTGATATCGCCATTTTTACCAGTCGGGTCATTAAATAATTTAATTAGCGTCCCATTCCAACGGTACGTTTTCATGGAAATACAAGACATTGTCGCCTGGAAAGATGTGTTCATTTTTATGGGTTGGTTGGTGATTTATCACTTTTCCATTTATAAATTAATTGGAAAAAAGAGATATATGAAAGATCTTCCAATGCTCTTCCGAATTGCCCAGTTTAGATTAAAATCCCAAAAATGGTATATCATCAAAATCTTTGATAAACATATCTTTTATATAAATATCAGAAGGGAGATTTCCATTAAAAACCTGGATTCCTCCCTGGATACATATATTTCCTTTCCGGTTAAAATTTTGAGGTAAATGGGCTTCCGATGATTTAATGCCATTGACATACATGCATATCTGATCTTCAAAAGCAAAAATCTCCATGTCATTCCAACCGTCATAATCAATCATTTTGCTCCAGGCGCGCGCAATTGGGGCAATCGATCCGGTGGAATATTCATGGGTAAATCCATCATGATCATAAATATTACACTCAATGGAATTATCCGTGGACACCACATCTGTATCTGCAGGAATATGTCGGATGAATATACCGCTATTGTCTTCATGCTTAATCTTGAATTTCAGTTTTAGATAAAAATTGCGATACCCTTTTTCATGAATTAAAAATCCGCCTTTTTCTCCCGAATATCCATGGATTACTCCGTCTTTCACGTCCCAAATAGCATCTCCAATTTGAGTCCAGCCGTCGAGATTGCTCATATTTGTCAATGGCTTGAGTTCACTTTTTGTGGAATTGCGCATGTAATCTTCGATTTGCGGCCCAAGATTTTCCTCTTCTTCAAATTCTTTTATTCTCATATTTCGGAATTGAGCTTTATGAGAATTTCCAAATGCCTGAACACCAATCATGCCCTCATTGCTTCTTCGATTGTGGGTTTCCGTCACCAGGCTATCATTTACAAATACTTTCAAATGATCTCCACGAGCTTCAATGGATAATTTATTCCAGTCATCAGTTAAGGTGCTTTTCAACCATTTAGCCCTCGAAATATTGAAAATGGAACCTGTCGGATTTTGTTGATCCAGATTATGGTCAATATTCACTTTGTAGCCTGTGGAAGATGGATCTCCAAGTTGCTCATCCATGTATCGAAAAGTTATTCCGGAATTATTTGCAGGTTTTACTAAAAATTCAGTTTCGAACAAAAAGTCTTCAAACTCCCCATTGTAAAGCAGCCATCCTCCTTCACCTTCGCCAGACAAAGAAAGTATGCCATCCTCAATATTTACCAGAAATTCACCCTGTTTTTTCCAACTCTCGAGATCACTTCCATCAATCAAATATTTCCACTCATTAGAAACCTGGTATTGATCCTTTTTTTGTGTAGAACATGCTAAAATTAGACTGAGGATGAAGAAAAAATATATTGTAGATTTCATATTTGTATATGGGTAAAATTCCGGAATTTACTTTCCTGTGATTTCTTTTAATTTACTGAAAAATGCTTTCTTTCGATCAGAGTTAATTTCCCAATCGATGGGAACACTTTGATACCCTTCTTCAAACCCTTCCATTGGCATCCTGAAATCAAAAAAGCCCCAGGATGCATGAGAATTAAAAGCTGCAATCATGTTGTTCATTGGTTTATCAAAATCAAAATGATCATCTTCGTTAAAAATAATTGGCATAGGAATATACTCAGGTATGCTCCTGACTTCTGTTATCATTTCGGTGATTCTTTCCGGGGTTTTTACACCATTTCCATGAATCAGTATAAAATCAGAGACCTCCACTACATTAGCTGTGGGGATTGTATTTCCATTAAAACTTGTCCCCGTTAAAAGTCGCCTTCCATTTTTAGAGATTCCTTTTACCCGGTTGATCAATTCATGTATATTTTTTTGTTTTATAATTTGCCTTTCATATTTATTATTGTTGCATTCATTTGCCACTTCAATCAATATGTTCTCATGTCCCTTCTCCAAAATCCAGGTAATGGATTGATCAACAGCATTTCTCACAGCATCATCATTCTTCAGTCTTTCATCCTGACCAAAATAAAATAGTCCTACAATGACCACCATTCCAAGCTCATCTGCCCGATCAAGAATCTTTTCGAGTCGATCCATGTACTTCATCCTCAATGACCCATCCGGATTAAATGCATTGTTTTCCCATGGTTGAAACTTGGAATAACCCTCCGGGCTTCCGCCTTGCAGATTAATGGTAAAAGCCAATAATCCATGTGCATACCATGCATCCATAGCCGCGATAAACTCTCTGGTGTTTCGATCCGGGTCCCATTTTTTGGTATCCGGATAATTCCACTTTAGTATTGTCTCAGGGTTCAAGTCATCAAAAATTCCCTGCACCATCCTGGAGTTTGGGAGTAATCCTTCCATTTGTATTCCATTCCAGACAACGTCCTGAAGAGTAGGGATTCCATTAATAAGGAAGTTTTCACCTTTAATGGAAACAATAGTTTTTTGAGCTGTAGATGTTTCATTTTCTTGTTCATCTGGTTTCTGTGGAGAACATTGAAATAATAGTAATGTAGCAAAAAGTAAAAAAATGATTTTCATTCTGTGAGGACGATTAAAAATCCAATTTATTGATAATAAAAATATACTACACTATACTGCCCCATAATTGTTCGAAATCGGAAAGGACAAAAAAAAGAGATTTAGGTAATTCCCCAAATCTCTGGTAAAATTTAATACGTTTCGCACTTAAGCACTCATTCTCAATTTTTTTAGCGTTTTTACCGGGCCAAAATGCCTGCTAATTACAATCCTTCTTTTGCCTTTTACAAGGCTGATTTCAACTGGCGCCACATTGTTGTGTTTTGTCTTTTCGGATGCTTTATCAAAGAATAATTTAGCTTCCTTAAATTCTCCCTTGTTGAAAAAATGTCTTGAACAATTGCTTTTTACAGGCATTCCGGGAATGAAGTGATACAGTGTAACATCCACATTGTATTTTGGCTTAAATTTCTTGATGAATTTCCTGTATTTTGCCTTAAAACCCTCGACGATTTTTCTGTATTTTAGCTTAAAGCCATTGGTGACTTTTCTGTATTTTGACTTAAAGCCGTTGTTAAATTTTCTCCATTTCTTTTTCATAATGAATAATTGTATTTGGTACAAGGACAAACATAATTGTAATAGAAGAAGAGAAAAAATCCAGAAAACAAATAACCTTACCAGTATCATGAAATGTAATTTGGCATATTACATAAACTACCATACATAATACTTTTACCTTAAGTAATTCGATACTAAAATATTGCGACCAATAATAAAGAATAAAAAAGCAATTCCTTAATTGTTTAAAAACCAATGATTTGAATCGGACCCTCCAGGTGATTATTGACAAGGAATTAAATGGAAATAATACCTTTTAATATATGTAAAATCTAATTTATATCACATGCCGGTTATGGGTTAGTACGTTGATTTCCTTACATGGATTACAAAATAGATCGCTGCTTAGGCTTGACAATCTTCTCTGAATTATAATAGTCTTTTGCATTGTAGCGATCTTTATCATTCAATTATAAAGGATAAAATTTTTAAAATATCATTGATGTTGGGATCGTTTTTGCCAATTATTGACCAAGGTTCACTGAACTAGTGAAAACAGGGATATTAGGATTCCATCTGTATTGACGCCCCAAAGTTTCAGGCGCTGGTTTTAATACATAAAATAGCTACTACGAAAGAATGAAAGTATAAAATCCCAATGTGCATTTGCGTCGCTGGTTTTGAGAACTTCGATATGAGCGCTGTCATTTAAACTCATATTAAATCGACAATCTTAGTATTATGGGCACCTCTAATAACTCCATTTTGTTTCCCAACTGGGGCTTTTTCCCAGCTTCTGCGTTCCCAAAATACTCATTTAGCGATGCTAAACTCCGTTTTTGGCGCCTTGTATCTGAAAAAAATACCTGCGTTGGTATTCCAAAAGGAATTAATAGAGGTGCGCTATGACAGTCATGACTACTTATCCTCTATGATGCTACGAAAAAATTCTCCGGCATAATGAGCATATTTCTGGAATTCCGTTAGGAATTCAGCCCTGTTACCATGCGGTGTTTCGGGCCATTTTGTTTGAACCTTAAACCCTTCGTTTTCCAGGCTTTGCGCAAATTGCCTCGCAATATCAAAGCGAGGATCATGGGTGCTGCACATCACAAGATATGGGATCTCTTTAGCGCCTTTTTTTGCTTGCATACCGGCGACTTTGGCCACACGGGGTTCTAAACATATTCCTGAGTCTCTCCGGCACCTTGCTGGCATTGGAATTATTAGACAGGAAGGGTTCCGGATCTGGCACTTCACCAATGGTTTCAATAAGAAGTTTGCCATCTGGAGTTGTCCATGTCCCTGATGCGAATGGGGCACATGCTTTTACCAGGTCTGGATTACGGAGTGCAAATCGATGTGTGAATTGTCCTCCCCGGGAATAGCCCGTCAAAAGAATTTTCTGGTGCAAGCGAAACTCACCCTGAAGCTCATTAATTATTTTCTTGAGAAAGTAGCCCTCTCCAAGGACTGGGAAACGGCTCGCAAGAAAATCTGTATATGAAAAACTTGGAGAAATAGCAATTGCATCCATACCAAGCTCTTTGACCACATCACGGATTCCATCTGCTAAAAATAGTTGCGGCCATTACCGCCACCCCCATGTGCAACCACCAAAAGCCAATAGATTTTATATGAATCGAAGTTCTGAGGCTTGTGAATGAAATACTCACGCTCGATTTCTCCAAAAGTTAAGATGTGGCGAATGGGTAAGTTTGATTTCACTTGCGCATGCAAATCCGTAACAGTGGACAGGATTAATAAGCAGAAACAAACAAGCACTAAAATCCAGACCTCAATTACGATTTGTACAACTCTTAGATTAGCTTGTTCTGAGTCCTTTTGTAAATAATTGTTCAAAATTTGAAATGGATTAAAACTCATTTTGAGCGACTTTATTATTGCCAATTGAACTATTAAGTAGAACAAAATAGAAACTATTTCTTAAATCAAACGAATATTAAAACAATCATGAAAGGATAGATTAGCTGACTATATCACGAAGTCCAGATGAGCATATTTGTTTCAGGCATTAAGAACCTGCACCAAGAAGAGGTTATAAATCACTGTGTATAAAAGTAAAACCCAAAACATTTCACAACCTCCCCCCAACAACCACCTTCTTTCTATACAGTTTTTTCTCTCCGGAGGAATTGTATATTTCCAGGTACACAATATAATATCCCATGCGTACTTCCTGGCCGTTGTCGTCCAGGCCTTCCCACTTGAAATCTTCTTCCGCTCCGATGGATTGATGAGAGAGTATCGTTTTTATAAGTCTTCCATGGGCATCCAATATTTTTATACTTGCCATATTTCCGGTGGAAGTGAAACGGCACTTTATGATGGTGAAATCATGATGGCCATTATTTCCAGGATCAAAAACCTGTGGTTCCACAATCACTTCTTCATTTTCAGCCAGGATTGCCAAATACTGAGAATTCATTTTTCCCGGTGTGGCAAATCCGGAAGTACTTGCTGCTGAATGCCAATTGCCAGGATTGTTTGACATGCCCGCAAAGGAAATTCGCTCCAGAGAAACGCCTTCAGTATCTTGCAAAAAACCGGAATGATAATCTTCATTATACTGGAAAAAATCTATGGTTTTTCCATCTATATCTCTGAGTATCACATTTCCTTCATCATTATTAAAGGGAGGTAAGTCATCAATTACCCATACATTTTTTTCTTCAATACCTGGATAGTGATTGTTCAATTTTTCATGATCTTCTGTCAACGCCAGAAATTGTTTGGGTTCTATAATCAGATGATCTGTGGTTATTGGTTTAAATTCCTCATTTCCAATCTGAATAGTTTTCAAGTCAATATATTTATCGGATTGGTTGTAAAGCTCCACAAAATCTACCCCTTCCGGCCATGGATCAAATAATATTTCATTGATGATGAGATCAAGACTGTCTGCCTTTTCCGGTAAAACAAAAGTTGATGAAGTTTCCTTTTGGATATTTCCGGGACAATCATATATATTTTTAATCGTCAGTTCGTACCTGGTTTTGGATGTTATTGGGGATTTGAAAGTTATATCAATACGGGAAAAGTCAGGTACAGCCAATTCAACTTTTTCGATTACCAACTGTGGATTTACCAGGATATCCGTGATGGAAATTTTTTGTGGACCTATTTTTTCACTTAAAAAGACGGCTACTGTTGTATCTGTCGGTGCAATAATTCTACTAATCTCTGCAGCAGTAAGATCTGTCAATTGACTAGCGGATGCATTTTCTTTTCCAGGCGTCCCTCCGGATGGATCATTGGAAGCAATCCAGTTTTCACGCCCTTTGCAAGGGAAGTTGGTATCCACCATTTCTAGTGACCAACCCCCATCATCTTTTTCGATGAATCTATACCAAGTGTTATCATAGTCTACAGAGAACAGGAGATCATCCCTGGAATTAGAAAGGTATATGTTTTCACCACGATTATTTAGCGAAGGCCAGTTAGGAATTTTTATTGTCCGGCCATTGATTTCGAAATGTTCCACTGCTGAATGTTGACAAAGTATGATGTATTCTTTTGGATGAATGGTCACATCCGGGATAATTGCTGTGTCACTCCCAACAATGAGCTTTACTTGATTTAGATTATAGGCGACATCATGAGGATTATGAATTTCCAGGTATTCATACTCCGGCAAATCAACCCCCGGAGTAGGGTCTGCCATGATTTCCGTAATTAAGATATCACCAAACCTGAGCCTATAGGGTGCATTATAATGAAAAGAAATAGTATAATTTTCAAGTTGGTTTGAAAAATTATCCTCCACCCCATGAATGGATAAAAGATGCATTGTCTTATCAATGAATTTATTTTGAAATAAAAGTAATACTACGCTATCTTTTTCCAACTCCGAACCTATGGGAATTCCAATACCTTCATCGACAAAATAATTATTTACATCGATTGCGCTGGATAAATCCAGCGCCTCTGAAAAATTTATCTGTAGCGTTGAATCAGAAATTACCAGTAGCGAATCAACTTCGGGTGGCTCTGTATCCCTGTTTGATTCGCCTGCGATAAATAAATTGTCGAAGAAAAATTTATTTGATCTTGTCTTGGAGAAGGTGCATTTAATACCAAAGTATTCCGAAAATTTATGTTCTCCATCCAAAACTGTTCCTTCAGAAATATACTCATCGCTCAGCGCTGTATCCACAAATAATTCCCATTCGTTGTCAATGGATCTCGTCACTTTTATATTGAGTTCCACAAAATTCATATCTACACGGTCATTCACGCCATCGATTATTTTTTTTGAGGTTAATTTGTCTCGCGATTGTTTGTACAAGCTCACTTCATCCTGCGTGTTTCCAATTCTCACAAAATATCCATTAAGAGATTCAGTCAGAATTTCATTATCCGAAACCAAATAGATATCCATATAATTTTGTGAGGAAGGATTGAATTCCAGTTTTACATAAAATGACCATTCGGCGGCCTTAATTATTTCACTTGGGGTAGAAAGGTAAGATTTACCAGATTCAGCCGGAGCCATGAGCTGTAGTTGATTTTCCGCGTTAATCATAAAGATTGAAGTATCACCAACCCAGCTGGGAAAAACCGTGAAATCACCGTCCGAAAAGTCATCGTATATCTGACAATTAGCAGAATAAAATGTTGTTATCAGGAAGAGGGTTAAAAAAATAATACTGTTTTTCATATAAATTCAGAAGAAACCCGATTCAATAAAAATAAATTATATTAATTTTGCAGGCCAATTTGTAATTGGATCAGTTTTAAAAGTTTAATATAAGTATTTTAAAATGAAAGTAGCAGTTGTTGGAGCCACTGGGCTTGTAGGAGGTGAAATTTTAGAGGTTCTGGATGAACGAAATTTCCAAATTGACGAATTATTGTTGGTAGCTTCTGAAAGATCAGTGGGTAAACAGATGGAATATAAGGGGAAAATGTATTCCGTGATTGGTTTGGCCGATGCTGTTTCTCAAAAACCGGACGTTGCTATTTTCTCAGCAGGGGGAGGAACTTCATTGGAGTGGGCGCCAAAATTTGCTGAAGTCGGTACTATCGTAATTGACAATTCTTCAGCATGGAGAATGAACCCACATAACAAGCTGATAGTTCCGGAGATCAATGCAAATGAATTGACGATTGACCATAGAGTAATTGCCAATCCGAATTGTTCAACCATCCAGATGGTGATTGCTTTGGCGCCTCTTCATGAGAAATATAAAATAAAAAGAATCGTAGTTTCCACCTATCAGTCTGTGACCGGAACCGGCAAGGCAGCAGTAGATCAGTTGAACAATGAGCGCGCCGGAAAAGCTGGAGAAAAAGTATATCCGCATCCCATTGATATGAATGTGTTGCCGCACATTGATGTTTTCCTGGACAATGGATACACCAAGGAGGAAATGAAAATGGTGAATGAAACCAAGAAAATTTTCTCAGACGATTCCATCCAGGTGACGGCAACGGCAGTTAGAATTCCAGTGATGGGAGGTCACAGTGAGTCAATTAATGTGGAATTTGAACATGATTTTGACATTGATGATGTGAATTCATTGCTGGCGAATTATCCAGGTTTGGTATTGCAGGACGATGTGGCAAATAATGTATATCCTATGCCACTAAATGCGCATAAAAAAGATGAAGTTTTTGTGGGAAGATTGAGAAGAGATGAATCTCAGCCAAATACATTAAACATGTGGGTAGTTGCAGATAACTTGCGAAAAGGCGCGGCGACCAATGCAGTGCAAATTGCGGAATATATGGTTGAACATAATTTGATTCCGCAACTTCAGGAATAGTATGATTGATAAACTTCTGCAACCGGAAGTACAAAAATTTATAATGGATCATCAATTTGATGATCCTTTTGTGCTTAGCCTCAAAAGTAAAAAAGGCGCTCCTGTATCACCGGTTGGGACGGGTTTTCCTTTGAAGCAGGCGATTGAACAAATCCAATCTCTTCAGAAAGCCAGGAATAAAATTCCCTCATGGGTCAATGCTGAAAATGTCATCTGGCCCCCACCGATATCCATTGAGCAGTCTTCGTCAGAGTTAGCTGCAAAATTTAAAGCCAATTCAATTCATGGGAAAACCATGGTTGACCTGACCGGTGGGATGGGCGTGGATGCCAGTTTCTTTGCTGATAGTTTTGAAGAAGTGCATTACGTGGAGAACAATCCGCAATTGGTTGAATTGGCAAAGCATAATTTTAAAACGCTTGGAAAAAACAATATTACTGTCCACAATTCATCTGCAGAAAAATTTGTGGAATACAGGACAGAAAAAATTGATGCAATATTCATTGATCCATCGAGAAGACTGAATGACAAGAAAGTTTTTAAACTGGAGGACTGTTCACCAAATGTTTATTCGGTTGTTCCGAGTTGTCTGAAATTTACCAATCAATTGTTAATTAAGCTTTCCCCATTGGTTGATTTGTCTTTATTAATAAAGGATTTTTCACCTGTAAATATATGGGTGATTTCCATTAAAAACGAGGTGAAAGAAGTGTTGTGCTTAATCCAACATGAAAAATCGACCGCGCAAATAATGGCTATCGATTTGAAAACCGGTGGAGAAAAATCGCTTTTTGAGTTTAAACAAGAAGAAGAAGTAAAAACAGAAAATGTGTTTTCACTTCCGTTAAAGTATATTTACGAGCCATCTGCGGGTATTTTGAAGGCTGGAGCTTTTAAATTGATAGGCCATCGATTTGGATTGTATAAACTCCAGGTGAATTCGCATTTATATACATCTGATGAATTAAAAATAGATTTTCCTGGGCGAATATTTTTATTAAAGGCTTTGATCAGGAAGGATAAAAAAGCGATTGCTCGTGTTGTACCCAATAAAAAAGTAAATGTACTAACGAGAAACTACCCATTATCCCCAGACCGGTTGAAGAAAAAGCTTTCGCTAAAAGATGGAGGTGAGCATTTCTTGATTGGCACTACATTGATGGATGGGAAGAAGGCGTTGCTGCTTTGTGAACGGGTCTAAATTTTTTACTCTTCTGGGTGTAGAATTTTTTTTACCATTCTATCTTCGCTCACTGTTGGAATGGGAACGGCAATCCGGGTTTAGGCAATGGAATTTTGATAAATAATCGAGTAGGTGGAGAGGTAGTTTATATATTTTACGAATTTATGTTTACGTTAATATTCGTATAAAAAATAACTAAAATCCTTGTTTATGTAAATTGATCAGCTCAGATAATTGCCAGATCATCGCCAATTTTGTCTTTCCTATTCATTCCTTGATACCTCTTTAAAAAAAATATGATAATATCCTTATAATGAAAGTGATAGTATAGTCATTTTTTATTAAATTAGCATAAGAGGCCAAAATAAAATGACTTTTTGCATCTTTTTAATCGGCTAATTGGCGGAGTTATAACATCCACCTGTCGGCAGCCAAATTTAATAGATTGTTTTGTTATTCGACATAGCAAATATTCATTTAATTTTTACCTCGCAAAGCTTGTAATGTTTAACATAGCAAGCGCCCGTTGTGACAAAAAAATTTTTAGATGAATTTTAAAATTTGATAAAATAACAATGGCGATTCACAAGATATTCGTAAAGCGACCCTTTTATATTTGAGAAGGTATCGTTAAAAAAAGATCCGGTAAGGATTTCATTTATAACTACTAACAATTGCATTATGGCAACAGGCAATTTTGATATTCTGGTACAGTTACATGAAAAGGCACTGAATAAATCACTTGCTATGGTGTTTTATTCAGGCATGCTGAAAATTGAAGATACCTATGAAGTTGATAGTGATCTTCCTTCGAGTATGAAACCATTTACTACCTTCGATTATGAGGTTTCTTTGGACAATGAACCTTTTGTTGACTTCAGAGGAGAGGATGAAATATTTCTTCGCTTTTCGGCATCATTAGATTTAACAGTACTTTCAGGTATAAAGCTGAAATTTAGTATTGGTTTTTATGCACGAAGCATGGTTCGGTTTGACATCGGAAAACGGAAAATGTATTTTGAACTATATGAGGCTAAGATAACTGATATACGAATCAATAGTAAGTATCATATGAGCCATAAGTTTAAGACAAAATTAAATTTCATTATTCATGAAATAATAGACGAATATTTTAAAAATGAAATTAAAGAACTGGACATACCCATTGCCTTAGATGGCCTTACCTTGCCGTTTATGCCTGAAGGGGATGTTTATAAATTACCCATTGGAAAGGTGGAAGCTAAAATACTGGATAATAAAGTGATGTGTGCCGGTATTAGCCTTTTCCACAACAATGGATCTTTGACGGGAATTAATAATTTGACTCAAGGCAAGGATTGCTACATCGCCATTAGCGAGGATGCCGTTTTAAAAACATTCGATTTTTGGTGGAAAAATACAACGTTCGATAAAAAACAGACTTTCGACCTTCAGGTAGATATTGGTTTTGCAAATCCTATAGCTGATAGTGTTGATGGCGCTATAAGAATAGCAACTCTTGGGTTTTTACAAAGAGAAACCGATTATGAAAATGTTGAATTGAATTACGGTGGAACTGTGACCATACAGGAAATGCCAGGGTTAGACTTTAGGAAGGACGACTTAGTGGAAATAAGCAATTTAATTTTTGTGGCAGACGTATATGCAGATGTTTATGCGGATGTAACACGTAAAACAGACTTTGATACCAGTTCCTTTATTCCTGACCATTGGACACCTTGGAAAGATGATATCACTATTAAAAAAATTGACGAAAACCGCAAGATCGTTGACATGAAAAACACCTTTGCTCTCCATGTTAATAAGGCACAAGGAAAATTAACCATTAATGAAGATAACAACCTTGCTGTTAAGGTTACTGAAGCAGATTTTAAAATTGAATTTAATAAAAAGGGGGCGACTTTTTCTGATAATACCTGGGCAAAGCTCATGGTATTTCTAAAAGATAAAATATTGGAGAAAATACCACCCATTGTCATTTCACCATCTCTTATTCTTGCAAAGAAAAATATTTATGGCTTCACTTTAGGATTGTCTGATACGAGCCTCAGTATTAGCGATAAAGAAGTGGAGTTCGCTACAAATGTGGTAGTTAATGAATTGAAAAGCCAAAAAGTTGCTGTGCCTATTTATATAGCAAACAAAGAAACCAATGTGGTACACATGCTCGGATGTCACTTTATTTCAGATATAAATATCGATGATCGCGAAGGATTTTTCGTGATGTACGAGGCTCTTGCAGAAGGGTACAAAGCTTGTAATAATTGTTTAAAAGCATATAACATTAAATAACACGCCATGAAAACTGCCGGTTACGATATAGTCCTATTGCTAAACGAACACTTCCTGAACCAGGTTTCAGGCGCGATGTTTTACAATAATTTTCTAACGTTCAATGATAGTAAAGATTTTAGCAAAGATCTTGCTCCAGATAAGCTAAATCAAATTCCTGCGTCGCTACACAGTTTCCTTAAAATCCGTTATAGGTTCAAATTGCTGCACGAACCATTTCTTAATTTTCAGCCAAATAATAAAATTGAAATCTATGCAAAGATGAGGGTTTATATCTGGATGTTGGATGGCTTGGAAATAAAATTTGATTCTACGCTTTTAATGGAATCTCCACTCGCCATTGATAGCCAAACCAAAGAATTTAAAATTAACCTGAACAGCTCGGACATCAAACAATTTGATGTTAACTACCAATATTCTCCTTCCGAAAATGTTTTGATAGAGCTGGACACTATTTTTGAAAATGCGCTGCATGCCTATTTTAATAACTCAAATAATTCATTTGCGATTTCATTGCCCACAGTAAAAACTCAGCTTCCCTTTGCGCCGGAAACTCCTGATAACCAAATACCTATAGACATTAAGGCCCTAAAAACAGTAAATTCGACTTCGCTGGTCCTTGCAGCTAACTTGTTTGGATATAATGGTGGTAATAGCGCTCAATTGTATGAATTTGTAAAGAATTGCAATATCGGGGTTGGCGTATCAGAAATAGCGATGAAGAAGTTTTATGATTTCTTCTGGGAACGTACCTCATGGGATAAGACATTTTATAAAGCCGGATCCTTCAAAATCAATATGGTGGATAAAGCCATCAACTTTTTAACCGAGCTGGTAGATTTTATCATGTCAACATCTGTTAAAATAGCGTCTTTAGGCTTTTTGGAAACAAACCTGGATTTTTTGGGAGCTGAATTTTTATATGAATTGGATATCGATTTTCGAACAAAACCAACCTTTGATCTGCAAAACGGAAATAAAGTTGCCATTTACAATCTGGGGGTAGATCTTTTCATCCGCTTAAGAATGAAAACTACCTTTGAATATACTATAGAACTGGATACATCCGGCCCTATACCTGATAAATGCACACCCTGGGATGATGACATAGTTTTGTCAAAGACAAAAAAGACGGTTCAGGTTTTTGATATTGGAGTACCGATCAAGAACCTGAAACTTGAAAAAGCGGTAGGAAAAATAGTGATTAATGAAAAAGAAAAGCATCTGGAATGTGAATTATTGGATCTTGATATAAATATTTTCGATTATGTGGATGATACCTGCGCATTTTTAAATTTACCGGAGTTCATTCGCGATAAGATTGTCTCCGGTATGAAAAAGAAGCTAATAGATTCCATTCCACCTATTGTTCTCACACCAACAATTTTTGATCTGGATATTAAAATGATTGATTGGAAATTGAACATCGAAACGAGAAAACTACAAATCACCAATCATGAAGCAGTAGTTGGCGCCTTTTTGCAATTTAAAGAGTTGCAGAATCAAATTAAGCCTGTGCCAAAATATATTGCGAATACCAACACCATGGAAGTTCACCGGTCTGGTTGCGATTCGATTTATGATATATATGAAACTCACCAGGAAGGATTTTACATTCTACAAAATGCATTAAGAAAGAATTATGATGGATGTAAAAAATGCCTTCCGGGGTTTCATAAAAGATAATTATTTCGTACATTCATAATTCGAGCGAATTGAATTGGCTATAGGTTATTGGTTTAAGGAAAAATTATAGATTTAGAAACACTGGATAGGAAAAGCAAATATGCACCAAGATAAAGCGACACGTTTTCTAAAAGTCTCGAATTAGTATGGCCCCGGTTGTTAACTCTTCCGGGTCCTTTTTTTACCCCCGTTACATAATAATTTCATTCTACCCTGTTTCTGGGTAAGTCAGTCTTGAATCATGGATTAAACCTAATATTTGATATTACAAATAAACTACATTTGAATTCGCGTTTATATACTTCCGATAAATTTATAAAAGATTTCCCGGACGAATATTTTTATTAAAAGCGCTGGTGAAGCAGGGAAAAAGGAAATTATTCTTGTCGTGCCTGAAAAAAAATAAATTTATTGAAAAGGAACTATCCTTTATCCCCAGACCGACCGGTTGAAGAAAAAACTTTCGCTAAAAGATGGAAGTGAGCATTTCAAGATTGGTACTACATTGATGGATGGGAAGAAGGCACTTTTGTTTAGTGAGCGGGCTTAGATTATCGCAATTGCTCTGCTTCAGCGGAGGTCAATATTTTTAATGCATTGTTTATAAATTTAGTAAAAATGTGATTCCTTTTGAATTTCCTTTTTTCATGTCGTTATACTTTGCGATTTCCGCTTCCAGATGATGCTGATATTCATTGGAAATAAACTGAATAAAAGGATCTGGTTTATCTTTTAATCTACTCATTTTAATAGCGGAAATGTATTCTTCTTTTAGCTCCTGTCTAATAATCACCAAAGGAAAACCCTTTCTAAGCATTATGTAATTCTGTAATAATCGGGAAGATCTTCCATTTCCATCAGCAAAAGGGTGTATGGTTAAAAGTTGTAAGTGTGCATAACTAGACAAGGTTAATACGTCATATAAAGATGAGATTTTATCAATAGTTTGATTTATAATATCACAAAGTTCATTTATCATAGCGTTGATTTTACTATGATTAACATAATAGCTGCCACCGGCAGCTCTTGAAGCGCTAACTCTAAAATCACCTTTTCTAGAATCAATATTACCTAATACAGAATTATATTCTCCGCCTGTGCAATACATAACCCGGGCGCCAATTTCTTTTAAAAAATCAGGAGTAACCTTGATGTTTATTAATTTTGATTTTTTTATAACAAACTGTAATGCTTTGTAATGATCTGTTATCATTAATGCATGGGGAAGAGGCTTACCTTTAGGCGTAATTCCTTCCTGAATTAATATTTCTGTTTCATCAAGTGTAAGCGTAGAGCCCTCCATAACACTACTGGAATGAATCATCAACAATTCATTATATCGATTATAGTCCATTATTTCAGAAATGGGCAGTTGCTGATATTCGGAATATGTTTCAAGTATTGTTTTCATTGATTTATATCAATAATTCTAGTAACAAAGTTAAAACAAAAGTAATGATTGCAATTGTTGCTCTTTTAAAAAGATTAAAACCTTTTGAATAATCACAGAAATTTATCATTGATTATGCGCCCTTGTGTGGAGTAGAATTTTTCAACACGCTACAATCACTGATCACAGTTTGATTTGAATTTCTAATCCGTGTTTAATCCATGGATTTTGAATGAATGTAAAGATATGTCGTTTACCATGGTATTTGAGTCAGGGCAAAAACCGAATATATCACCATAAGTATCTCTACAAGGAACGCAATTGAACCTACGTATAGAAATAAATTCAGTCACACATTTTGATATTAATTTTTAAAGAACTACAATTGTAGAACAACATTACAAAACGTAGAACAATGAATCTGTCAAAATCAGAAGAGAAGCTCATGGAACTTCTTTGGAAATACGAGAAAGTGTTTCTTAAAGAATTGATTGATCACCACCCAGATCCAAAGCCGGCAAAGACTACAATAGCAACCCTTTTGAAAAGGATGCAGGATAAGGGATTTGTTGGATATACACTTTTTGGCAATTCACGGCAATATTTTCCATTGGTAAAAAAAGCAGCTTACTTTTCAAAGCATCTGAAGGGAATCATAAGCGATTACTTTGAAAACTCGCCTTTGCAATTCGCATCCTTTTTTACAAAATCCAGTAATCTTTCCATGGGTGAGTTGGAAGAACTACAAAAGATCATTGATGAGGAAATGAAAAAAAAGAAAGATGATGATTTACCTACTTAAAGCGATTATATGCGCGGCTTTTTTTCTTTCAGTTTACCTGATTTTTCTGGAAAAGGAAAAGATGCATCAATTCAACAGGTTCTATTTGCTATTAAGTGTGATAGCCTCATTTTTGATTCCATTAGTCACCTTTGAGGAGCAGCATTTATCGGGTTTTCCTATTGCTGAAGACATAGTATTAATCAATGAAATTCTACCACAAAGTGAAATCCCGAGTTCCACTAATGTGTCAGAATACCATGGATTTTCCATAAATATTTATCAAGCGGTTTATTTTCTAGTCAGCGCCATTCTTTTTATACGTTTTACCATATTTTTAATTTTACTCTTTACAAAAACCATTAAAAACAAAACGCTTGGTTTCTCACAAGCCACTTTGGTTTTGATAGAAGACAAGCTAGTTCCTTATAGTTTTCTCAGGTATATTTTTATCAATAAAAAAGAATTTGAGAGCGGTAGAATTCCAAACGAGATATTGGTTCATGAAAAAACGCATGTGGATCAAAAACACTCTATTGATGTGTTGATGATTGAACTGCTAATTATTTTATTTTGGTTCAATCCGGTTCTATATCTGTATAGGAAAGCCATTCAACTCAATCATGAGTTTTTAGCAGATGAAGCAGTAATAAAGTCATTCAATAATATACACACATACCAATCACTTTTGGTTTCCAACATTAAGGCCACAAACGCATTCCCTTTTTCAAGTCAATTCAATTTTTCTATAACTAAAAAAAGATTTATCATGATGAAAAAAACCAAATCTGCTACACGAATTATGTTGAAGCAAGTTGCTTTGATTCCCGTAATTCTACTTGCTATTTATCTATTCAGTGATAGAATATCAGCTCAGAATGAATTAGCTGGAACTGAAAAGTCACAAGTCGAAGAAAAGCCGGCCAACAATGTCAACCAATCCCAGGACACTAAAAGCACACAAAATAAATTGATGCCATATTTGGCGCCAGCAACTATTGATGGGGTTACTGAAAAACAAATCCTTGAATATGAAGAGATAGTCAGCAAGTATAAATCTTCTGAGAAAAATTGGTGGGTTCCCTTTAAAAAGGAGATTTCAATTTCTGACAAAGAAAGACTTGAATCCATATTCCTTCAAATGAGTAGGGCGCAGCAAGTAAATCAAACTGTTAAATTTATGAAATATATAGTGCTACGGCCAAAAGTCGTACCAACCGATAAACAATTAGAGTCATGGAAAGATGATAAAATGTATGGTGTTTGGATAGATGGAAAAAGGATCGGAAATAAAACTCTGGAGAAATATGATAAAAATGATTTTTCCAAAGTATTTGTGAGTGGGCTTGCTAAAAATGCTAAAAATTACGGGAAACATTATTACCAAGTGAATCTTATGACAAATGAGTATTATTCAGATTATAATAAAAGGCAGAAAGCGAAGAAAGGTTCATATAAAATGGTACATTCCAATCCGCCGAAACCTAGAATATAATGTGCTCACATCGAATGAAAATAGTTACAAGTTTGACCAATAATTTCTATTCCTCGCAAAGCTGAGATAACACCTTAGTGTGGAGAATAATTCTACACCTTAGTTGTCATAGATTATGGTTTTACAGAAATTAATACCCGGGTTTGAACTAGAATATTTTCAAATAGTAAAGCAAGGTGTAGTTTACAAGCAACGCCATGGGCAGACATCCGATGTTATGA
>SMVB01228412.1_pt1 | contig 18313 bp, 14 predicted proteins | sample 2456461 | NCBI WGS metagenome assembly SMVB01 (sample SAMN11095934, study PRJNA526329) | marine sediment metagenome | biome: Marine sediment; feature: Surficial sediment; material: Deep marine sediment; isolation source: Hadal surficial sediment | place: Pacific Ocean | collected 2014-05 | depth...
AGGCCAGGACGAGGACCAGATGCACCGTTTTTTTGGCCTTCTTCTGGACCGGTGGACAATGAACGTCGGCGAAAACCCTCACAGGACCCGGTGGTCAGGGGCAGAATTGAACTGCCGACTTCTGGTTTTTCAGACCAGCGCTCTACCGACTGAGCTACCTGACCGAACACCCGGGTGCCGGACCCGGCTTTGGGCGGGAGCGACGGGATTTGAACCCGCGATCTCCGGCTTGACAGGCCGGCGTGAACTCCAGACTTCACCACGCCCCCGTTGTGCCCCCAGGGGAATTCGAATCCCCGTTGCCGCCTTGAAAGGGCGGAGTCCTAGGCCGCTGGACGATGGGGGCGGGGCCCCGAAAGCATAACGACCCGCAACCGGGCAGCGGCATCGAGTATATCGACGCACCATTGGTTGCGAATCCCGTCTTGGAGGGTCTCCCGACCTTCGCGGTGAGTCGTCTTTCCGCGTAGTCTGCGGGTGAAAGCTCGCGATCGCGGAGGCCACTGTGCCCCATATCACGCTCGAAGACCTGTTGTCGGAGGACCGCGTCTTCCAACCATCTGACGGATTCGCCGCCTCGGCCAACGCCGGTGCCGACATCTATGACGAAGCCGCCGATTGGGAGGCGTGGTGGATGCAACAGGCGCTCAACCGGATCACCTGGTATTCGGAGCCGACGATCGGGCTCAACGAGTCCAACCCGCCGTTCTTCAAGTGGTTCGAGGACGGCACGCTCAACCTGTCGTACAACTGTCTCGACCGCCACCTCGACGCCATCGGCGACAAGATCGCTTATCACTGGATCGGAGAACCGGGCGACACCCGCGACCTCACCTATGCCGAGCTCCACGAGGAGGTGTGCCGGTTCGCCAACGGGCTGCGATCGCTCGGCGTCGAGCGGGGGGACAGGGTCGCCATTTACATGGGGATGATTCCCGAGCTTCCGATCGCGATGCTGGCCTGTGCCCGCATCGGGGCCGTCCACACCGTGGTGTTCGGAGGATTCTCCTCTGACTCGCTCGCGGAGCGAATCCAGGACACCCAGGCCAAATTGCTGGTCACCCAGGACGGCTCGTGGCGCAAAGGTGCCGTGTTCCCGCTGAAGGAGCATGGCGATGTGGCGGTGGCGGCAAGCCCGTCGATCGAGCATGTGGTGGTTGTCGAGCGCGCCTCCAACAATGCTTCCATGACCGATGGGCGCGACGTGTGGTGGCACGACCTGGTCGACGGCCAGCCCACGACGTCAGAGCCCGAAGTGATGAACGCCGAGGACCTCCTATACATCCTGTACACGTCGGGGACCACGGGGACGCCGAAAGGGATCGTCCACACCCAGGGCGGATATCTCACAGGCGCCGTGACCACCCACGATCTGGTCTTCGACATCAAGGACGACGACATCTATTGGTGCGGGGCCGACATTGGATGGGTTACCGGCCACTCCTATATCGTCTACGGCCCGCTCGCCAATGGCGTCACCGGTGTCATGTATGAAGGAGCGCCGGACACGCCCGACAAGGATCGGCTGTGGCAGATCATCGAGGACTACGGGGTCACCATCTTCTACACCGCACCCACCGCGATCCGCACCTTCATGAAGTGGGGCGACGAGTACCCGGCGCGCCGCGACCTATCGTCGTTGCGCCTGCTCGGTACCGTGGGGGAGCCGATCAACCCGGAGGCCTGGATGTGGTACCGAGAGCACATCGGTAAGGGGAATTGCCCGATCGTCGACACCTGGTGGCAGACAGAGACCGGGGCGATCATGATCACCCCACTCCCGGGCGCCGTCGCCACCAAGCCAGGGTCGGCGACCTTCGCCTTTCCCGGGATCGGTGCCGTCGTCGTCGACGAGAACGGAGTCGAGGTGCCGGCACCCGGCGGTGGCTACCTGGCGCTCACCCACCCGTGGCCGTCGATGCTGCGGACCATCTATGGCGACGACCAGCGGTATGTCGATGTCTACTGGTCGCGTTTTCCCGGGATGTACTTCCCCGGCGACGGGGTAAAGCGCGACGAGGACGGCTACTACTGGCTCCTGGGCAGGGTGGACGACATCATGCTGATCTCAGGACACAACATCTCGACAACCGAGGTCGAGTCGGCCCTGGTCTCCCATACCGCGGTGGCAGAGGCTGCCGTGGTCGGCCGCAGCGACCCGGTCAGCGGGCAGGCGATCGCCGCCTTCGTGACGCTACGCGGGGAGTACACGGGTGACCAGGCGCTGATCGACGAGCTACGCGACCACGTTGCAGAAACGATCGGGCCGATCGCCAAGCCGAAGAGCATCGTCTTCACCAACGACCTGCCCAAGACCCGTTCCGGCAAGATCATGCGCAGGCTGCTGCAGGACATCTCGGAAAATCGTCAGCTCGGCGACGTCACCACGCTGGCCAACGCCGACATCGTCGCCGAGATCGCCGCCGAGGCGGAGGCGTAACCCGGCAGGTCTCGGCTGAGTAGCCTCCTCGGTCATGAACCGCCGAACGGTGGGATTGCTCCTTGTGATCGCGGTGGTGGTGGTGAGTTGCGGCGGCACGAGCCGAACTCCACTTCTCGCCGACGGGCGAATCCTGTACACCAGCAACGGCTGCGCAGCCTGTCACGGGAGTGCAGGCGAGGGCGGCGCCGGCGGTCCCCTCGCCGATGTTGTCCGAACCTTCCCCCAGTGCTCGGAGCATGTCGAATGGGTGGAGCTCGGGTCCGCGGGATGGGTCGAAACCAAAGGCGACACCTACGGCTCTGCCGGTAAGCCGATCACGGGGGAGATGCCTTCGTTTTCGCCCAGGATGACCGAGAAAGAGATTCGCACGGTCGCTACCTACGAGCGCGTCGAGTTCGGCGGCCTCGACGAGGAAACGGTGCGTGCCGACTGCGGTGTGTGAGTAGCGGTCGGGCGATCATGTCCTTCCCATCCGCCGCACGTCGGGGGCGCCCATCCGGGCCGCATCTGCGGTGAGGTCGTTGGGTTGCAACTGCGACTGGATCTCGGCGGCGACGCGAGCTTCGTAATGTTCGATCTCCCTGGCGATGGTGGCTTCGTCCCAGCCCAGGATCGGTGCGACGAGCCGGGCCGCTTCGGGGGCGGCGGCGACGCCGCGGTCCCTGACCTCGATCGACAGGCGAGTGCGTCGGGTCAGCAGATCGTCGAGGTGGAGCGCACCCTCGCACCGGGCCGCCCACACCACCTCGACCTTGAGGTAGGGCGCCTCTGGATCGAGTCGCTTCCCCAGATCGGGGTCGGCATCGACCAGGTCGAGGATCCGGTCGATATCCGACCCATGCCTGCGGAGAAGATGCTCGATGGTCGCTACCGGGAAGCCTCGATCCTCCGCGGTCTTGGCGCGATCCTCCCAGCGCTTAGCCCACCCTTCGGATCCGACGAGCGGCACATCCTCGGTCCTGCTGACGGGCATTGTCCCTCTGCGCTCGGCGAGCGCCTCGTCGACGATGTCGCTGGCCATCACCCGGTAGGTGGTGAACTTGCCCCCGGCGATCGTGACCATCCCAGGGGCGGGGTGGGTGATGGCGTGTTCACGACTCAGCTGTGAGGTGGCCCCTTGTGATCCGGTCACCAGCGGTCGTAACCCTGCGTACACCCCGACGACGTCTTCGCGGGTCAACGGGTCGGCGAGGAGCCGGTTCACCTGACCGAGCAGGTAATCGATGTCGCCAGTGGACGCTGCTGGGTGGGCCAGGTCGAGGGTCCACGCGGTGTCGGTGGTCCCGATCAGCCAGAACTCGCCGAACGGGATGATGAACAGCACGCTCTTCTTGGTCTTGGTGATGAGCCCCATCGACGAGTCGATGCGATCCCTGCGTACCACGAGATGGACGCCCTTCGACGCGGTCACGTCGGGCACAGGGTCGTCGACGAGCTGCTCGACGTCGTCGGTCCACACCCCGGTCGCATTGATGACGACGTCGGCGCGGATCGTCACCTCGCGACCAGACTCCAGGTCGACGCCGGCGATACCCGTGACCCGATCTCCTCGTCGAGGCAGACCCACCGCCCTGGTGCTGGTGGCGATGGCGGCTCCCTCCCTTGCCGCAGTCCTCGCCAACGCGACCACGAACCGGGCATCGTCGGTACCGGCGTCGTAGTAACGCAACCCACCGACGAATGCTGTGGCGTCCAGCGCGGGGAACGCCTCCAGCATCGATCGACGCGTCAGTTGTCGCTGTCTCGGCAGCGGGTTGGTGGTAGAGGCAGCAAGGGCGTCATACACGGCAACGCCTGCGGCGACGTAGGCGCGTTCCCACAGCCGATGCCGGAACGGAAAGATGAACGGCACCGGGTACACGAGGTGGGGCGCCAGCTTGGTGAGGAGCAGGCCCCGCTCGGTGAGTGCCTCGCGAACCAGCCTGAAGTCGAGCCGCTCCAGATAGCGGAGCCCGCCGTGGATGAGCTTCGAGGAACGGCTCGATGTGCCGGACGCGATGTCTCGCTGCTCGATCAGCGCCACAGACAGCCCGCGGGAGGCGGCATCGAGGGCTGCTCCCATCCCGGTCGATCCGCCGCCGATGATCGCCAGGTCGAACTGCTCGTCGGCCATCCGGGTCAACGCAGTCTCCCTCTGAGCCGGGCCGAGGAGGGAGAGATCGGTCATTGGCGGCTGAGCGTAACGGCGGCACGAATCGGCTTGGTAGCCTCACCGCGATGTACCACGGCTTGTCACCCGCAGGGCAACGCCTACGACGAGCGCTTCGAGGCCGAGCCGGACTCGAAGGGTGAATGGCTACCCCGGAGGCAGACAGATCGACCTCACTGCATCAGCGGATCGGTGGATTGCGGGCGACCCCGACCCGAGCACCCGCGCCGAGCTTCAGGCAATCGTCGACGCCGGCGACGAGACCGAGCTCGAGGAGCGCATGGGAGCGACGCTGCGTTTCGGCACCGCAGGATTGCGGGGGAGGGTCGAGGCCGGATCAAACAGGATGAATCGCGCCACCGTGATTCGAGCGACGCGAGGGCTTGCCGATCACATCCTGGCATCGTCGCCGGCCGATCGAGGCCCGGTGGTGGTTGGGAGGGACGCTCGTCTGTCCTCGAGTGTCTTTATGGACGATGCCATCGCCGTGCTCGTCGCCGCCGGTCTCGACGTCAAGTACTTCGCTGATGCAATTCCGACACCCCTGGTGGCGTACGCGGCCAGGCACCTCGGAGCCATTGCCGCCGTCGTCGTCACGGCTAGTCACAACCCACCGGAGGACAACGGATACAAGGTCTACGCAGAGAACGCCGCGCAAATCGTTCCGCCGGCCGACCGGGAGATCTCCCAAGCGATCGAGACGGTTGGTCCCGCTGTCGATGTGCCCAGATCGCAGATCGTTGGAGACCACGTCACGCAGGTGCCGGAAACCTTGTTCGAGGATTATCTGATGGACCTGGCCGAGGCGCTCCCAACGGTGGGAGGTGATCGGTCGCTACGCATCGTCTACACCGCCATGCACGGCGTTGGCGGGCGCTACGTGCTCGCTGCGCTGGAGCGGTTCGGGTTCAAAGGCGTGCACCCGGTGGCAGCGCAGCTCGAGCCGGACGGGCGGTTTCCGACCCTGGCATTCCCCAATCCCGAAGAGCCGGGGGCGATGGACATGGCACACGAGCTGGCGGCTGCGATCGATGCCGACCTGGTTCTCGCCAGTGATCCGGATACCGATCGTCTCGCCGTCTCTCTGCCAGAGCCAGATGGCCACTACCGCCAGCTCACCGGCAACCAGGTGGGTGCCCTCTTGGCCGAGTTCATCCTCAACCATGCCGAGATCGAGGATCCGATCGTGCTCAACAGCATCGTGTCGTCTCCGCTGCTGGCCGCCATCGCTGCCGCGCATCGAGCCATTTACGACCAGACCCTTACCGGGTTCAAGTGGATCTGGAACGCCGCGCTCGACCTCGAGGCCGATGGTCGGGGCCACTTCGTGTTTGGCTACGAAGAAGCCCTCGGCTACTCGGTTGGCCCGGCTGTTCGTGACAAAGACGGGATCTCGGCGGCAGTGGCCTTCGCCACACTGGCCGCCGAGGCCAGTGCCAGCGGGGCAACGGTATGGGATCGCCTCGGCGACCTGTTCAGGCTCCATGGGGTGTGGGTCAGCACGCAGCGGGCGATCGTGCGACCGGGGGCCGACGGCGCCGAGGAGATCGCGGCGGCTATGGCGGGGCTGGCCACGGCAACCCCGGACACCCTCGGCGGCCTTCTGGTCATCGCAGTCACCGACTACCGCGAAGGGAAGGACCAACGGCCCCGCTACCTCGGAGAGACCCCCCTGGTGGCGTTCGATCTCGGCGCAGCCGGCAGGGCGCTGGTGCGCCCGTCAGGAACGGAGCCGAAGCTCAAGATCTACGTCGATCTCCGTGCAGATGCCGGTGACGATTGGCGGGCGACCGAGGAGCGAATCATCGAAACCGCAGCTGCGGTCGCGACCGATCTCGCCTCTTTCATGGGCTTCTAGGCCAGTCCCAAGTCCCAAGTCCCAAGCAAGAGACCTTGGTCCATGCGTCCTGCGTCTTGCGTCTTGCGACTCCTCCGATTCTCCCGAGTAGTGCCGTATCCGCGATAATCAGGGGTCACGGTTTGAAGGAGATCGGTACATGGACATCCAGGCCCTGCTGGGCGACGAGGCCGAGTCGCTGTTGACCTATGACGCCAAAGGGATCCCGAAGGAGGACCTGCACCTCCCCGGGCCAGACTTCGTCGACAGAATCTTCGCTCAGTCGGACCGTAACCCGCAGGTTCTTCGCAACCTCAACCTGTTGTTCAACAGCGGCAGGCTGGCCGGGACTGGATATCTGTCGATCCTGCCAGTCGATCAGGGCATCGAGCATTCGGCGGCGGCGTCGTTCGCCCCGAACCCGAAGTATTTCGACCCGGCCAACCTGCTCGAGCTCGCCCTGGCCGGGGAGACCAACGCCATTGCCACGACGCTCGGCGTCCTCGGGATGGTGTCGCGGAGCTATGCACACAAGATCCCGTTCATCGTCAAGCTCAACCACAACGAGCTGCTCACCTACCCCGCCAAGCACGATCAGACGATGTTCGCCTCGGCCGACCAGGCCTGGGATCTCGGAGCCGCCGGCGTCGGCGCCACGATTTACTTCGGCTCGGACCAAGCGATGCGCCAGCTGCAAGAGGTGTCCGACGCCTTCGCCCTCGCCCACCAGCTCGGGATGTTCACCGTGTTGTGGTGTTATGTACGAAACCCGGGGTTCACCGTCGACGGTGTGAATTACGAATTGTCCGCCGACCTCACCGGCCAGGCCAACCACATGGGGGTCACGATCGAGGCCGACATCATCAAACAGAAGCAACCGGAGGTCAACGACGGTTACCGCGTCGTGGGGTTTGGCCGAACCAGTCCGCTCGTGTACGACGAGTTGACCAGCGACCACCCCATCGACCTCACCCGCTGGCAGGTCGCCAACACCTACATGGGTAGAGCCGGGCTCATCAACTCCGGTGGGGCCTCCACCGGCACCGGCGATCTCGGGCAAGCGGTGCGCACGGCGGTCATCAACAAGCGGGCGGGGGGAATGGGCCTGATCACCGGACGGAAGGCCTTCCAGCGCCCGATGGAGGAGGGGGTCGAGCTGCTCAACGCCGTACAGGATGTGTATCTCGACCAGTCGATCACGATCGCGTGACTGAGCCAGGAGGGGCCATGACACTCCCCGAAGCCGCCTCGGTTGCAGAGAACCCGTCCCAGGAACAGCTGAGAGCGTGGGTCCTCGAACACATGCCCAACATCACCGAGACCGAGTTCGGCAATATCAACTACAAGGCCGAGGTCAAGGCTCGTCTCGGCGGATCGACCTTCTTCGTTGACGACCACGAGCAACACAAGCCATCGATGAGCCGCGTCGAGTACGAGGATTGGGCCGCCAAACAGGACGCCTACATCGCCGACAAGGACATGGTGCTCATCGAGGGGTATATCGGTCCCGACGCGGAGTTCCGCACCGCCACCCGCCTGTACATGGAGCGGACCTCTTCGAATATCCCTGCGATGCAGCAGCAGCTGTACTTTCCGAAGGACGACGAGTGGGATCCCCGGTTTACCGTGATCTACACGCCGGGGATGCCGGCCCCTGGCAAGCCCGGCGACAAGATGATCGCCGTCGACCACGAGAACTACGTCACCAGGGTTTTCGGTTCCGACTACTTCGGCGAGTCCAAGATGGGCGGGCTCCGCATGTGGAACCACCTTGTGTACCAGCATGGCGGCCTGGCGCTTCATTCGGGGCTCAAGACGTTCCCGGACGTTGGCGGCAGGGAAAAGGTCGCTCTGATTCTCGGGCTGTCCGGGACCGGAAAGACCACCACCACCTTCCGCCAGCAGCTGGACTCGCTGCCGGTGCAAGATGACTTCGTTGCGCTTTTCCCTGGAGGCAAGGTGTACTCGTCGGAGAATGGCTGCTTCGCCAAGACCTTTGGGTTGGATCCCGACGACGAGCCGACGATCTATGGCGGCACCACCCGGCCGGATGCGTGGCTGGAGAACACCCATGTCGATCCGGACGGAACGGTCGACTTCTTCAACGATTCTGATACCCGGAACGGCCGATCGACATTCCCGCTGGCCAGCATTCGGCATAGGGATCCGATGGATCTGCCGCCAGCCGACTACATCCTGTTGCTGAATCGCAACGAGACCATCATCCCTGCGGTGGTGAAGCTCGAGCGCGAGCAGATCTGTGCCTACTTCATGCTCGGCGAGACCAAGGGCACCTCCGCGGGAGGCGCTGCCGAGGCTGGGAAGAACTTGCGTGTTCCCGGAACCAACCCATTCTTCTTCACCAACGACGCTCTGCAGGGAAACCGTCTTCTCGAACTGCTCGCCACCATGCCCGACCTCGAGGTGTACGTCATGTCGACGGGTCGCGTTGGTGGCGCGGAGGACGAACCAGCGTCGAAGAAGGTGAAAATCAGCCACAGCTCGGCGGTGGTGCAAGCCATCGTCGAGGGGTCGATCAGGTGGAAGCAGGACCCGGATTTCGGGTACTTCGTCGCTGCCGAGGTTCCAGGTTTCGATGACCCCGAACTGCTGCAGCCCCGGCTCTTGTACGAGCGTCTAGGACGCGGCGACGACTACGACCGGTTGGTTGCTCAGCTCATAGAGGACCGGCGCGAGTATCTGAAGCGGTTCCCCGGCCTCGACCAATCGATTGTCGGGGCGCTGTGAGACCTTCGAGTTCTGAATACCAACCGACAGGTGACCGGTCGTCTCTCGACAGACGTGCGGCGATTTTCCCGCTCTTGGCTACGGCCCGCTTGGGCCACGGCTCCGCAGGTGATCTTTTCGACACAGACCGGATCGCGCCCTATTTTGCGGAGCGCCGTTTTTTCCGCTCTTGCCGCTGCGCGGCGGGCCGCTTGGGCCACGGCTCCGCAGGTGACGTTTTCGACACAGACCGGATCGCGCCCTATTTTGCGGAGCCTCTGGGCGGATTCAGTGATTCCCGTTACGATGCTTAGCCTTCAAGCGGATCGCCGCGATGACCGATAAACCGTCCGTGACGAAAGGTTCACCGGATCTTCCGGAAGCTCTGGACAAACGCGAGTTCTCGATTACCCGCAAGGGATACGACAAGAAGGAAGTAAAGACCTTCCTGGCTGAGATCGAGGCCAACTTCCGTGAGCTGGAAAAGTGGGCGGAACAGACCAAGGCGCGCCTCGCCCTCGCCGAGGCGGACGACTCCAAGAGTGAGGTCGACGAGGCCATGATCGCGGTCTTCGACGCCAAGGACCGTGTGCTCGAGCGAGCCAGGCTCCAGGCCGAGAAGATCGAATCCGACGCTAGGGAGCGGGCCGCCGCCATCGAGTCCAGCGCCAAGGTTCCGGCCGATGTCGACGAAGCCGCAGCCGCGCTCCTTACCGACGCCGAACGTCGCGCCGCGGAGATCATCGCCGACGCGGATCGCAGAGCTGCCGAGGTGACTGCGGTGATCGCCGGCAGCGGGGACACCGCAGCACTGGTCACCGAGCGAGACCGTCTCGCCGGCGAGGTCACCCAGCTCACCAACGCGCTTGCCGCGGCGCAGGCCACACCTACCGAGCTGTCGGAGAACGTCGAGGGCCTACGCCACGAACGCGATGAGATCCTTTCCCAGATCGAAAAGGCCCGCGCCGACCAGGGAGTGGCCGCGGCTGGAGTCATCGCAGACGCACAGGAAGAGGCGCGCCGCATGATTGAAGCCGCCCAGGCCACAACAGCCTCGGTCACCGAGGAATCGATCCTCGAAGCGGCAACGGCCGAGGCCGAGCGCTTGATCCAGGACGGGCGGGGAGAGGCCGCCGCGCTGGTGCAGAAGGCCACAAAGAATGTCGAGGAATCCGAAGCACTCAAGGCTGGTCTCTCCGAGCGCGTTGCCCTGCTCGATGCCCCTGAGGCGGCGGGAGCGAATCTGGCAGCGCAGCTGCAGGCCTCGGCGCAGACCCAGGCCGATGAAATCGTCGAGAGAGCTGAGGCCACCGCGGCCGGCGTTCGCGACGAGGCGAACCGGGCACGTGAGCAGGCCGACCGCGACCGGTTGGAGGCGGCGCGGAAGGAGTCAGCCGCCCGGCGCCAGGCGGATGAGCTGGTGGCGGACGCCGAAGAGCGGGTCCAGGCGGTCCTTGCCGGGATCAAAGAGCAAGGCGAGGAGGCCCGTCGCCAAGCTGAGGAGGATGCGGCCCAATACTCCGAGAAGCTGGGTGCCGATGCCGACACGGCACAGTCCAACGCCGAGAAGGTCGCAGCGGAGCGCAGCAAGGAGCTCGATCAGTTGGCAGCGGAGCTGAAACAGCGAGAAACCGATGTTGTTGCGGCTGAAGAGCGGACCGGCGCCGAGCTCGCCGAGGTCTCCGTCGAGGTCGATCGTCTCCAGGCCGAGGCAGAGCAGCTGAGGGCGCAGCTGGACGAGCCGCGCGCTGATCAAGTCCCAGTCGAAGTCGAGTCGCACGGCGACCGGGTCGACGATGCGACGGATGCGTCGGTGCGGGTCGCCGAAGCCCAGGCAGATGAGATCGTGGCCGACGCCCGCCGTCTTCATGACGAAGCCGAATCCGCTCGTAACGCTGCAGGGGAGGAATCGGATAAGGCCAGGGATGAGGCGCTGTTGATTCGAGCCCAGGCCGACCAGGAGGCCGAAGCCACCCGCGGGGAGGCGGAAGCGATTCGAAAACGGGCGGATGTATACGTCGCCTCCACCGTGGAGGAGGCCAACAAGGCTCTCAACGCCATGGCGGGCGAGGTGGTCGAGCAGATCGAATACCGCCTGACCGAGGCAGCGGAAGCCGAGCAGCGTGCGGCGAACGCGCTCACCGATGCCGAGTCATCGGTCGATGCTGCTGAAGAGCGTGAGGCGATCCTCGCCGGTGATGCCGCCAAAGCCGAGGAACGGATCGAAGCCGTCGACAACATCGTCAAGCAGGCAGAGGAAACGCTCAGCAACGCCTACGAGGAGGGTGAGCGGATGCGGTCCGACGTCGCCACCGAGTCGCAGCGCATGACCGAAGAGGCCGAGACCGAGGTGGAACTGATGCAGGCTGCCGCAGCCGAGGCCACCGCGATCGCAGAGCAGCAGAAGGCGGAGGCCGAAGAAACGCGCAAAGCCGCCGACCAAGACGCCGCGGAGCTTGAGGGACGGCGAGCCGAGATGGACCGGATATCCACCGACCAGAAGGTTGCTTCTGACAAGCTGGCACAGCGCATCGTTGAGATGGAGGCCGCCGAACAGGAAGAAGCCGACCGTGCTCGCGATGAGGAGCTTTCCGACGATGACGATGACGATGACGACGACGAAGGCACGGCCGAAGTCGCCGATGACGAAGACACGACGCGGGGGCGGACCCGCTACGAACGCAAGTCGGCCAAGCTGCCCAGCATGGGCGAGGACGCCTCAAAGGTCGTTGGTTCTCTCGAAGGCTTCAGGAAGAGCCTTCGCGGGGCCTGACAGCCGACATGCGTATCGTCGTCACCCGCAGACCACCGGGGGACGCTCTCGACATGCTCCGTTCCGCAGGCCAGGTATGGGTGTGGAAGGAGGACACACCCATTCCCCGCCATGTGCTCGAGGAGCAGGCGCCGCGGGCCAATGCTCTGTACACCATGCTCAACGATCGTGTCGATCGCCCCTTGATCGATACCGCCAAGCGCCTCGTCGTCATCTCCAACATGGCGGTCGGTGTCGACAACATCGACCTCGTGGTCTGTCACGAACGCGGCATCCCCGTCGGACACACACCGGACGTCCTCACTGAGACCACCGCCGACACCGCCTTCGGTTTGATGCTCGCCGCCGCTCGGCGGTTCCGGGGCGGTCTCGAGTATGTGAGGCGGGGAAAATGGGACGAGTGGGAGCCCAGGCTGTTATTGGGCCATGACGTCTACGGCAGCACACTCGGCCTCATCGGCTTTGGGCGGGTGGGCAGGGCAGTGGCACGGAGGGCGACTGGATTCCGCATGAGTGTGCTCTACGCCGCTCGCCATCGTCAGGCACTGGCTGAAGCGGATCTCGGGGCACACTACGTCACGCTTCCCGAGCTGCTTCGCGAATCAGATCATGTCATCGTCGCGGTGCCGCTGACCGAGGAAACGAGGGGGATGATCGACGCTGCGGCATTGCGAGCGATGAAGCACACGGCAACCCTCGTCAACATCGCACGCGGGCCGATCGTCGACAGCGAAGCGCTGATCGTCGCCCTGCGTACCGGCGAGATCGCCGCAGCCGGCATCGATGTCATCGATCCGGAGCCTCCTCCACCCGATCACACGCTGCTCCATCTCGAGAATTGCTTCGTGATCCCGCATCTCGGCTCCTCGACGGAGCGGACCAGGGCCGCGATGGCCGAGCTGGCAGCCGAGAACGTGATCGCAGGTCTTCGCGGAGAGCCTCTACCCGCTGAGGTTCCGCCACCGAGCTCAGGCGGGGTGGGGAACCGTCGCTCGCTCGCCGGCTAACGCCTCGATCTCGTCGGGATCGACGGGCACGCCGCGTGTCAGGTTCTCCACGCCGTTGTTGGTGACGAGCATGTCGTCCTCGATGCGAACACCGATGCCCAGGAACTGCTCAGGCACCTGGTGCGATACGGCGGCTGCCGCCTCTTTGCGCTCGGCGATGATGCGCTTCGCTTCGGCCGCACCCTCGAGATAGGCGAGGTCTCGCTCTTCGTCGGCGTCGAACGGCTCGTTGTGCAGCTCAATCGTGGCTTTGTCTCTTGCAACGTAGATGCCGGGCTCAACCGTGAACGCCATCCCGGGCTCGAGAGGACGGCCCTTGCCCTCGACCCGGTACGCCCCGGCATCGTGGACGTCCATGCCGAGCCAGTGGCCGGTGCCGTGGAAATAGAACTGGCGATACCACCCGTAGGCGATGGCGTCGTCTACGGGGCCTGGCAGCAAGGCGAGATCAACCATCCCTTCGGTAAGGGTCGCGACCGCGATGTCATGCATCTCGGAATACAGCAGCCCCGGCTTGCAGGCATCGATCACCGCTTCCTGGGCGGCCAGGACGAGGTCGTAGATGGCCCGCTGCGGGGGTGTGAAGGTGCCGTTGACCGGGAAGGTGCGGGTGACGTCGGCGGAGAGGTGACCGATCTCGGCGGCAGCGTCGACGAGGAGCAGATCCCCGTCCTCCATCTCACGATCGTTCTCCGTGTAGTGAAGGATGCAAGCATTATTGCCCGAGGCCACGATCGAGGGGTAGGCCTCGCGTACCGCCCCATGCGACCGAAAGGTGAACTCCATTGCAGTCTGCACGTCATGCTCGGACAAACCCGGCGTGGCGAAGCGGATTGCTTCTGCATGGCCTTCAGCCGATACCCGGCACGCCTCGCGCAACGCGGCGATCTCGTCGTTGCTTTTGATCAGCCGCATCTCGCTGAGGACCGCGGCGGCGTTGCGGATAGCGGTGGGGACCGTGTCACCGGTGCGGAGGTGGTAGCCGCGGGCCTTGCGGGCCGCGGTGAGCACTTTGTCATCAATGGATCCGCCGAGGTTGTACCAGAGGGCCTCTCTTCCCCGGAATCGGTCGCGCAGCACCTTGGCCAGTTCGTCAATGGGATAGGCGGCGTCGGCGCCGTAGTCGGAGATGGCTCCGTCGACGCCTGCCCGCAGCCCGTTCCATGCCTCCATTTCCAGATCCCTGGGCCGCACGAACAGTACGTACGGGTCCGGGTGGGTCGGGTCGAAAAGCGCCACTGCGTCTGGCTCAGGAAACCCGGTAAGGAAGAAGAAATCGGACGACTGGCGAAACGGGTGGTGAACATCGTCGTTCCTGGCGGTCTCGTTGCCGCCGGGCACGACGGCGATGTCGTGCCCGATGCGGTCCATGAACTCCTGGCGACGCTGACTGAAGCGATCCATAGGCCGGAGTCTCCAGGGGATTCGTGGCAATCGCAAGTCGCCGGCTGGCACCGAGACTCGCTTGTGGGGCTTGCTGTATCGGCCGGCTCGGTATCGTGACCGGTGATGGCGACCGACTTTGAAGCGATCGCGTCCGAACAATTCGGGATCATCGCCAATGCTCACCCGCTGCCCGGATACTCCGATAGCAACGCGCGCCTGAAAGCTGAGGACGGCCGCAGCTACACGCTGAAGGTGAGTCCGGCTGGTACCGATCCCGAAGTCCTCGATCTGCAAAACCGGGTGTTGGAGACCCTCGGCACCGTGCGCCGCTTGCGTGTGCCCGAGCCGATAGCGGCGCTGAGTGGCGAGATGGTCGTCGGATTGGCGGACGGCTCACTGGCCAGGGTGCTCACCTGGGTACCGGGGAGGACCTTCTCAGCCGCGGGTAGGCCGCCCTCAGCGGTGGCGTCGATCGGACGCACGGCCGGAGAGATCGTCGCCGCACTGGCCGACATGGAGCATCCCGCCGCAGACCGGCGTACGGAGTGGGATCTGCGTCGCGCCGGTGACGTCATTTCCCAATACACCCCTGCGGTTGGCGATCGGCGACGAAGGACGATCCTGGACCTTGTGTCGCAGCGAATCGAGGCCGTCGACATGGATGAGCTTCCTCAGCAGATGATCCACAACGATCTCAGCGACGACAACGTGCTGGTCGAGAACGGAGAGGTGGTCGGCGTCATCGACGTCGGAGACACGGTGCGCTCGATACGCATCGGCGAGGCCGCCATCGCGGCGGCGTACGCGATGCTCGATCAGGATGATCCGGTGTCGGTGGCGGTCTCGTTGCTGCACGGGTTCACCGAGGTCGTGGCGGTGACGGACGAAGAAGCACATGCCCTGATGGATCTCATCTCCGCTCGGCTGGCAACCTCGGTGGTGATGTCGGCGCATCACGGCGCCGCCAACCCGCACCACGTGGTCTCGGAGGCGGCGGCGTGGGATCTCCTCGAGCGGCTTGCCGCTGCAGACCGGTCGACGATGGCAACCGAGCTGGCCACGGCGGCCGGATACGAATAGGCGGCGGATCCCTCCCAGCTGGTCGCACCGTGCCGCCGCCGGCTCGGCCGGTCGCTGTTACTCAGCTTCGACACGCCACCGTTCCGACGCCACCCAACCCTTCACCGCCATCGATTGGTGGGTCGGCCGCGCTCCGGTCAGATCTGACCGGTGTCGATCGCCCCAGCAACCTGCTCGCGGTACGCCGGGTCGTCGTACCGGCCGGGATGGAACGCTGGTGCATAGTCGGGGAGGGCGGATCCGGTTGCATACGCCGCGGCAAGCTCCCCCGCAGCCGACGCCGCCATCACGCCGTAGCCGGAGAGGGCTCCACACACATAGGAGCCGGTTGGCCCAGCCGGGCCGATCAGCGGCAGATTGTCTGTGGTCTTGGTGTAGTAGCCGCCGTCGACGACGGACTGCGGTGGGTCCTCGAGGTAGGCGGCGATTGCGGGGACCATCGTTGCCAGGCCGCGCAGCACGGTGTCGGCGTACAACCCATCGGTCGGCAGCGGCCACACCGGCTCCCGCACGTCCCGGTGGTACTCCCACAGCCCGAGCACCCATTGTGAGTCGACTCCGCCCTCCGGCCGACAGTGGCATCCTGCCGGCATCTCTCCCAGCAGGTCGGTGCGGCCCTCTTCGACGCACAACCTGCGTTCCTCGTCGCTCAGGTTGAGCCGCTGCGGGTCGGTCCAGATGAGCATCGGGGCGTCCCGTGGGATCGCCCCAAGGGAGTCTCTGAAGGCCAGCTTCAAGTGCACCTCGTTGTGCATCGGCAGGTCGACACCGGTCATTGCGGCGACACCTTGGGCCATGGGCCCTGCGGCGTTGATGAAGACCCCGGTGGCGATACGGGTCCCGTTGTCAAGGCGCACACCGGTGACTCGATCCTTGTCCACATCCACTTCGACGATCCGGCTGCGGCGCAGAGCGAGTCCCCGCTCTCTGGCCCGATCCAGCATCCAGGCTCCGAGCTGTTGGGCGCTGAACCAACCGGCCCTGCGGACATGGGTCGCACCCCGGGCCGCGCCGGTGAGGTACGGGAAATGCTCGGTCAACGGTTCCGAAGCTGCGAACACATCGGCACCGTCGGGATGGGTCGCCCATCCTTCAGGCTCTGCCGCCACGTACGACGGGTCGTCGCTCGATCCTGTGTGGACACGAACCGACCCGGCTCCGGCGTCTGAGATCTGAGCGGCTGCGGTCACCAGCTGAGCCGTACCCCCGCCGGTGACGTAGAGGTAGCCGCGCCGGCCCAGATTGAAGGCGTTGCCACTCTCATCGGACAGGTCTTCGAGAAGATCGATCGACCGACCCATGAACGACACCATCGACGGGTCCGGCCACCAGTTCCGGTAGCACTCGGTGGACTTGTCGCTGGTGAGGGTCAGAGGAGGGCGCGGGTCGCACAGAACCAGGTCGCTCATCCCCTCATGGACCGCCAGGAAGTAGGCGGTGCTGACACCAGCTATGCCTGCACCACAAATAACCGCGTCGGCCGTAGCCGTTGGTGCCATTCTCAGAGCGTACCGGTTGCCGGCCCGGGTTCCGGGCCCGGGGGTTCAGCAGTTGAGCCGGCGGATGGCTTCGTGGTCAGGCCTCGAGTTCGAGCCGCATCATCGGTTTGTGCGGCGCCCTCCGTTGCACCTCTTGGAACCCGAGTCGCTCAAAGGTCGAGGCCACCCCGGTATAGATCGACATTGGCGCCTCATCGCGGGTCGTTTCCCATGGGTAGCCCTCGAGCGCGGTCGCGCCATGATCGGCGGCAAACGAAATTGCCGCCTTGATGAGGGTTTCGGTGAGACCGCGCCTGCGGTGTTCCTTGCGGACCACAAAACAAGGCAACGACCACACTCCCTCGATGTCGAGGTCGGTCTTGAAGTGGGTCGATCGCTCGAGTCCTGGCAGGGTGGATCGTGCCACCACCCGGCACCAGGCAACCGGCTCGCCATCGTCGTAGGCAACCAGCCCTGGCGGAGGGCCGACCGCTACCAGATCGAGCATGCCCGACTTGTTCGGAGCGGTGCTACCGCCCCTGCAGTTCTCCCGCCACTCGGCGGTCGTGCGCGTCGTCCAGTACATACACCAGCAGCCACCGATGCCACCCTCGCCGAGAACGGCACCCAGGTCGTCGAAGCGGGCTGGGGTCAGTGCCTCCACCGTGAAACCGTCGATTTCCATCAGTTCACCGGCCCAACACTCCTTGGAGGCGGCTGGTACTCCAATCGGGTGCTCGATCGTACCGAACCTCCAGCCGGTGGTGAGTGGGTGGTACCTCAACCTCCGAAGTCGGCGAGCACGTCGAGGTTCTCGTACTTCGGCTCGCCGTCGATGAGCTTGCTGAGTCTCTGTGACCACTCTTCGGTCTCGCGTCGGTCGTTGTTGGCTTCCGCCGACTCCCAGGAGTCGAAGTCCGCCTGGAGCACGTAGCGCCCGGGCTTGTCCCGGAACCGGAGCAGACGGCCCCCGAGGAAACCGGGCGCGTCGGTCGAGCCGTCATTCTCCCATTCCTCTACGAGCGACTTCACCGCCTCCTCGTCGGATGCATAGAAAACGATGTGTTGGGTGAACTGCATTGGCGCCTCCTGCTCTCTCGTGGCCCAACGTCACCCTACGCCGTGCCCGGGGGTGGTGTCATACTCATCGCTATTGGACGTTCCTCAGGAAGGAGCCAGGTTATGGATGACGCGAGGCCGCTGACGGACCGACCGGTTGTAGGAACTCCCTCCGTGTCGTATGGCGATGTCTACGTGGCAGGGTCAGAGCCGCTTCCCGAAGGAGAGATACGGGTGACGATCATCGGGAGCGGGGACCCTTGGCCGCGCAAGTCCCAGGCGTCAGGATCTCTCGTGATCGAGGTCGGCAACCCGGAACGGGACTTCTTCCTCTTCGACATCGGTTCGGGTGCGCTGATGAACTTCACCGGACT
>SMVB01015168.1_pt1 | contig 18290 bp, 15 predicted proteins | sample 2456461 | NCBI WGS metagenome assembly SMVB01 (sample SAMN11095934, study PRJNA526329) | marine sediment metagenome | biome: Marine sediment; feature: Surficial sediment; material: Deep marine sediment; isolation source: Hadal surficial sediment | place: Pacific Ocean | collected 2014-05 | depth...
CCGCAGGCTGCTCATCGCCTCGATCCTCTCCTTCTGCTCTCCCCGGAAGCCCCAGCTCACAGCCGGATACCGAGCCACGATTCTCGGCATCACCTCGAGTTCGATCGATTCTGCGATTTCGACCGCGTTGCCCTGAAGTTCGTCGAGGTCGGCCGTCACTTCGACGCGGCGCTGGCCGTTGATCCGGCGAAGCGTTGCCGCTCCACGACCCAGCTCCGCGGTCGCGACGGACGGAAACGGAACCGCGCGTCCATCCGGAAGCCGCACGCGAAGCGTCTCGACGTCCCGAAGTGAACGACGCTCGTCCGCGGGATAGCGGACCATCACCTTGACCTCGTCCGAACCCCGCTGGATTCGCTGGACCTCCGCACCATAAAACGCCTGGCGAACCTGCTTTCCAACATCCTGGACCGACAGCCCCAGGCTCTCCGCTTCGGGGCGAATCTTGATCTGAAGCTGCTGTTTGCCGTCGCGATGAGAATCTCGGATATCGCTCACGCCGGGATAGCGCGCAAGCGCGACGGTCAACTCATCCGCCGCCGCCTTCAACTGTTCCATATCATCGCCACGAAGCTCGATCGCAATCGGAGCGCCAAAACTCCTGCGCTCGCCGGTATAGGTCAGTTCCTCGACACCCGGAATCGCCCCGGTCAGCGCGCGCCACCGGTTCGCGATTTCCTTCGCGCCGATCTCGCGCTGCTCCGAAGGACTGAGTTCGACCGTCACCTGCCCGAGATGAGGTTGTCCGAGTTCACCCGGGCGGTCGCCCGGATTCGTACCGCGATGCGCCCCGACCATCGAGAGCACGTGCCGCACGATCGGCGGATCCCCTGGCCGCCCGCGTGCCTCGAGCTCCCGACGCAACTCATCGAGCGCTGCGTTCACCCGTGCAACCGCGTCCTCGGTCTCGTGCGCGGGTGTCCCCAGCGGCATGGTGATCCGCGCATACGCGTTGTCCGCCTCGGTCGAGGGCATCATCACCGACTTCACTCGTCCACCCGCGACCAGACCGAGTGTGATCATGAAGATTGCGGCTGCGATCGCGACCGTCAGGTAACGCCATTCGACCGCGTGTTCGACCGCCGGCCGATAGACGCTTGCCAGAAACCACTCGAGCCGGTCGTTGATCCGCCCCTGCACCCTCGCCCAGGCCTTCGAAAAACGAAATCTCGGCTCTTGACCCACGCCCGAGCCGTAGGCGAGATGGGAGGGCAGGACGAGCTTCGATTCGATCAGCGAGAAGAAGAGCGCCACACACATCACACCGCCCATCGACTTCGCCATGAACTGCGCATCGCCTTCGATCAACGCAAAGGGGGCGAACGCGGCAATCGTCGTCAGGACCCCGAATACCACGGGCGTCGCAACTTCCTGGGTTCCGCGAATCGCCGCGCCCAATGGATCGTCGGGCGTCAGTTGTTGATGCGTGAAGATGTTCTCACCCGTCACGATCGCATCGTCGACGAGGATGCCGAGTGCCATGATGAAGGCGAAGACAGTCAGGATATTGATATCGAGTCCGACGCTCGGCATGACGAGGAGCGCGCCAGCGATCGAGACCGGCAGGCCCATCGCGACCCAGAACGCGACCCGGAATTTCAAGAAGATCGCGAGCAGGCCGATGACGAGAAAGAACCCCATGCCTGCATTGCCGAGCATCATGTCGATTCGATCGCCGAGCATCTTCGAATCGTCGTCCCAGACCGTCATCTTGGCGCCGGCGGGCAACTCGAGACGCGCCTTTTCCAGATAGGCGTGGACCTTGGCCGCGACCACCAGAGCCTGCTGCTCGCCCACGCGGAAGACCTGAACGAAGACCGCCGGCTCGCCATCGAAGGTCGTGGTCTTGATGTTCTCCTCGAAGCCGTCCACGACGCGGGCGACCTGGCCGATCGTGATCCGCGTTCCGTCATCGCGGGTGAGCAGCGGAATCGCTTCGAAATCACGACCCCAATACGCCTGGTTGTCGGTGCGCAGCAGGATCTCGCCCGCATCGGTTCGAACCGTTCCACCGGGCATGTCGACCGAGGACCGCTGAATCGCCTCGACGATGTCGTCGAAACGCAGGCCATAGCTCTCCAGTGTACCCTCCGAGACTTCGATCGAAATCTCGTAGGGTCGTGTTGCCGCGAGATCGACCTGGGACACTCCGGGCAGCCGTGCGATCTCGTCTCGAACGCGTTGACCGAGCGATTTCAGGCTCTTCTCATCGAGCGGCCCGTGGATTGCGATATCCATGACCCCCATCCGCCACTTGAGTTCGGAGACCATCGGCTCCTCGATCTCCTCGGGGAAGGTCGTGATTCCGTCGACCCGGCTCTCGACTTCAGCGAGCACCATCGCAATATCTGTGCCTGGGGCGAACTCGATCATCAAGTTCGTCGCGCCCTCGTTCGCCGAAGACGTGAGCTCTTCGATTCCCTCGACATCCTCGAGTTCTTCTTCGATCCGGATGGTGACCGACTTCTCGATCTCTTCGGGTGACGAACCCGGATAGACGACCGTGACCGACACGCGGTTGAACTCGAAGTCGGGCATGATGGTCTGCTTGATGCGCGGCGCCGTCATCAAACCGCCAATCAGGATCCCCGCCATCAGCAGGTTCGCGGCGACATGGTTCTGGGCGAACCACGAGATCGCGCGATTCATGGATCGTTCGCCTCGACGAGGCGCAAGAGCATCCCCTCCGAATAGATCCGCAGGGGCGAGATCACGACCTGGTCGCCCGCTTCGAGCCCCCCATCGATCACCACCCGATCACGATCCCGCCGGACGATGGAGACCTCCCGCACGCTCAGACGACCCTCGCGCCCGATTCGCTTCAGCGGGCCCGTCGTCGCGTCCAGCCCGTCCAGCGCCGGCGGCCTATCAAGCGCCGGCGGCCCATCAAACGCCGGTGGCCCATCAAGCGCCAGCAGCCCATCAGTAGACGGGGATTCCACGGCCTCCGCCACGAAGATGCGGTTCCCATCGCGTAGGGCCATCAGCGGCAACACGAATACGTCCGAGACCTCTCGACCCTCGATCTCCGCGGTCACGAAAAGGCCAGAGGGAAGCGGCACCCTCGGACCGCGACTCGTATCGGGCTCGCTCGCGCCACCGGGCACTCGAGCGCCCCCCCGAGCGTTGGCCTGACCGGCGGCAACGAGGGTGCCGGCGGCGGAATCGCCAGCGGGTTCAACCCCGCCTAACGCATACGGATCGTCGACACGCGCGACGACATGAAGCATGCGAGTCTGATCGTCGATCGCTGCCTCCACGCGATCCAGTCGCGCCGGCCAGACGAATTCCCGCCCACCGAGTCGGCCGGTCAGGACGACACGCGCTCCCTCGACCCCTCCCATGCCGCTGCCATCGAGCTCGAAATCGAGAAACGCGAGGTCGTCGGTCTGGATCGGAAGTCGGACCTCCGCATAGTCGACCGCGAAAATTCGCCCAAGTTTGGTTCCCGGCGTCACGAAGCGACCGACATCGACGCTGCGCTCACGCACGCGGCCCTGGAACGGGGCCCTGACAACGGTGCGCTCGTAGTCGAGTTCGGATTGATCGAGCGCCGCGCGCGCGACCGCGAGCGAGGCGGAGGCCACGAGTTCGCGATTTTCGAACTGGTCCAGATCGGACGCGCTCGCGGCGCCGCGCTGCTCGAGCTGCCGACGACGGTCTGCCTCCGAGGAGGCCAGCCGCGCCTCGCTCTCGCGGAGTAGCACGTTGGCTCGAGCGAGATCGCGTGCGATGCGAAATTCCCGGTCGTCGAGACGCAACAGCGGATCGCCGGCCTCGAAGATTCCACCCACCACGAGATCGGGTGAAAGCCAGACCACGCGACCGCGCACCTCGGCCACGATGTCGCTCTCGGTGCGCGGTACGACCGTGCCCCGGGCGAGCACGGTGAGAAGCAGATTCTCGGGTGTCACCGTCATCACCCGAACGAGCGGGGACGAGACCGGAACGTCGCGGGTCACCGGCCGATCCCGGGTCGCGACGAGCGCAGCAAAAATCGAGATTCCGACCCCGATCGCCAGCAGGGGAAGCGCCCAGCGAAGCCGGGATCGACGCGCCGCTGCGGCGCGATTCAGCGCCTCCAGGCGTTGGCTCGCCTCGGATTCATCAACGCTGGCGCTGGCATCCCGGGGCTCGAGCGAAACCGGTTCGATCGTCATCGACAATTCTCCCAGGATGCATCGCGGGCGTGGCCGCCGAGTGCCACGGTTCCAGCGATTCTGGGTGAACAAGTCGAGGAAAAGCCTGAAAAGGTTCCGACAGCGTCGGAAAATTTTAAATAAAACACTGTATTGGAAATCCCGCCACGCAGGGGCACGGCGGCCGTGCGCTGCCGGGGAACCCCGGATTGCGAACGAGCACCGAACGGGCGATCGGACGAGTGTGCGGAAAGCGGGGACGCGGAGCAACTCGGCCCCGACGGTCGTTGTAACCGGTGCCACGCCCGACGGGCGGTTGGCCCATCGACCTCATCAGATCAGCTGCAATATCAGTAGTGTTTTGGCCCCATTCTGTCGATGCGGATTCTACCCATCGCCCCGTGCCGCTGCGGGAGCCAGGCAGCTGCGCGGGTCAAGCCACCCTTCCGCTCCGTCGAAAAGTCGAGTCAAGGAGCTTCTCCATGCCCGCAGCCGAGCCCCGACTCGACCGGATCCAACAGCATCTATGGGCTCGATTCGAAGGCATGGGGCTCTCCGTACGAGCCATGCCAGACGGTGCGAGCCTGCTCGTCCGCCTGCCGCTCGGACCGGCTCCCTTCGAATCCGTCATCGGGCCACTCGTTTTCGAACGCATCGTATTCGCCACCGTCGGACTCGACCGGATCAAATGCCTTCAGCCCCAACCGGTCTTCGGATTGCCTCTGCTCGACGTCCGGGACTGCACGACCCCGACCGCGATCGAAGCCGTTCTGCGGCGAGCCTGGCGCGAACGGACCTGCAAAATCCGTGACGCGGCCCATTGGCTCGCGGAACTCGGGATTGAGGCGAGCCCGAATCGCAGCGGAACGCTCGTTGGATTCCCTCTCGCGGGCGAGTCCCCCGATGCGCAGATTCTCATGCAAGACCGGCATCGCGCGATTCTGCCCGGCACCGGGCCGCTCAGCGGACTCGACCTCGCCTCCGCGAGCGAACGCGTGATCGAACTGGGTGAAGGTCTCGACTCTTCTGCTGACCTCGAGTGTTTGATCGCCACACGAATCGATTCCCTGCGGCGGAACGCGCACGCGCATGAGGTCGCCGAACGCACCCGAAGGGCGCACGAAGATCCCGCGCTCGCTCGCCGGCACGAAGCCCCCACCGCCCGGCCCAGCCCGCGACGCCGTCCAAGAGTACTGGTCGTCGGGCCGAAGCTCATCGAGGACGCGGAACTTCGAAACGAATTCAAGCGACAGGGCTACCGAACGGCGACCGCACGCGGCGAAACCGAAGCCCTGGTTCGACTCGCGAGTATGACACCCGACCTCGTCATCTCCGAATACGCCCTCGGCCGCAGCGATGGCGCGACACTCCTGCAGGCCACCCGCTCGCTCGCGGGGATCGAAGTCATTCCCGCCGTGCTGCTCGACGAAACTGCACACGACGCCCGGCGGGAGGCCGCTCGAGCCGTCGGTGCAGCGGGCTATCTGATCCTTCCATCCGACAAGAGCCGCTTCGTCACGCGACTCGGTCGCCTCCTCGACGAACCGAAGATGCGTCGATTCACCCGCTATCCGGGACACCTCGCAGCACGTCTCGACGGCTTCAGCTCCCCCTGCTTGGCGACCGAGGTCGGACGTGGAGGGGTCTACCTCACGACCGAAGCGGAGATCGACCTGCACAGCGAGATGTTATGCGAAATCGTTCTTCCCGAGCTGAAGCGACACTTCCGTTTCGAGGGGGAGGTGCTCTATCGCACCGAGACCCAGGGAGTGCCCTTTGGGCTCGGGATTCGCTTCTCGGACATTTCGCCCGAGGACGAAGCCGCGCTCATCGAGTACCTGTTCTGGCTCGAGGGTCAGCCCCGAAGCCCGACCCCAATGCGCTCGCCCAAGATCGGAACCGGTTAGAGCCGGCTCAGAAAATCCGCGGTGGCGGTCGCGAGTGCCGGTCCATCGTAATCGACTGTCGCCACGTGACCCGAGCGCGCGAGCAACAAGAGTTCCTTGTGCGTCGAACCGGTTTCGTCATGGATTCGGCGGGCATCCCGCGGCCGCGCCGTCCGATCCAGTTGGCCGTGCGCGACGAGCATCGGAGCGACGATCCGTCCGAGATCCGGGATCGCTTCTGACTGCAGCCGAATCAACTCCCGGACCGAAGCGAAGGGCATCGCCGGCAGCCCGGGATGGCGAGCCCGAGCCAGGGGATCCTGGATATCCGAGCCGCGTTTGCGGCGAGACGAAACGAAGAGTCGAACCAGTGGCAGCAGCTGTGGGACCGGCGGCGCCAAAGCGAGGGGGACACCGACCACGACGAGCCCTTCCACTCGCTCGGTTTGGGCCAGACGCAGACTGACGAGCCCGCCCATCGAAAGTCCCACGAGAAAGACGCGCTCGTATCCGACCCGAAGTCCTGCCAATTCGGCCCGCGCCCGTTCGACCCAGTCGCTGCGCGTGCTGCGGGCCAAATCTTCGACGCTGCCCCCGTGGCCGGCCATCCAGATCCCGCGCGCGCGGATTCCGCGTGCCGCGAGCGCTTCCGCCAAAGGACGAACCTCGTAGGGCGTTCCGGTGAGCCCATGCAGGCAGAGCGCGGCCGCCCCATTCGCCACGCCGGGTTCGGGTACGAAATCAAAGGGGGAATCATCGACGGGCTGTACTTCGGCATGGGAAGCATTCATGCGTCGAATTCCTCCCGCGCTTGCTCCTGCACTCGCCTAACGACCTCACGCAGCGGCAACCCGCTCTTCTTCGCAAGCCGTTTGCAGTCGTCGTATTCGGGCGAGCATTCGAGCCCCCCCTCCGGACTCCGAATCAGCTTGATCGAGACCGTACCCAGCGGCGTCTTGAGCCGTCTATTCGTTCGTTCGAGCAGCAACCGGTCCCACTCCGAAACCCGCACTCCGATCGCCGTCGACTCGGCGAATAGAATTCGCGCAAGCAGGTCCTTGTCCATGGGGCGCGCCAGGACGCGGACGAGAAAGCCCGGCCGATTCTTCTTCATCTGTAGATGCTGAAGCGAAACATCGAGCGCCCCCGCCTCGAAAAGTCGCTCCATCAGATAATCGAAATGCTCCGGAACCAGATCGTCGAGATTCGTTTCGATGCACACGACGCGGTCGCCCGAGAACGAGGCTCCGTGGCCGAGCGTCGCTCGCAAGAGATTGGGCAGCGGCCCCGGCCGGTCATTCCCCGCGCCATACCCGACGCGCTCGATCGTCATCGCCGGCAGCGAACAGAACTCGTCGACGACCGTCTTGAGGATCGCTGCCCCTGTCGGAGTCAACGTTTCCCAATCGACGTCGGCCGGAACCGTCGGAATCCCGACGAGTAGTTCGAGGGTCGCCGGCGCCGGCAACGGCAGGAGCCCGTGATCCGAATCGATCGTGCCATGTCCGATCGCGACGGGCGAGCAGGTCACCCGGCCGATTCCGAGCAGATCGAGCCCGACCGCAGCCGCAACCACATCCACGATCGCGTCGACCGCCCCAACCTCGTGAAAATGGACGTCATCGAGAGAGCTGCCATGCACCTTCGCCTCGGCCCGGCCGAGCGCCTCGAAAATCGCGAGCGAGCGTTCCTTGACGCTCGCCCCGAGCGTCGCGTCGGAGATCAGATCCCTGATCTCCGCGTAGCGGCGACCGTGCGTGTGGGGTTGCGAATGGGCTCGAGAGTGAGGCCGCAGGTGAGGTCGCGATTGAGAGTGCCCACCCGCGCCATCGTGGCCCTTCGAATGATGCTGGGCGTGTTCCGCCTTCTTCTTGGCAGCGGAAATGGGCACCCGCACGTCCACGTAGCGCGCCGCGAACCCGGACCGATCGACCTTTTTCACGACGAGCTTGAAGTCGAGCGCCAGCGGCGCCAGGCCCTCGAGCAGCGCCTTCCGCGACAAGCCGAGGTCGAGTAGCGCGGCCATGAACATATTGCCCGCCGCACCGGAGAACGCGTCGAGATGGAGAAGCCTGTTGCGCATGCTGACTGCCTGGAGCCTGTTGATGACTGCCTAGAGCCTATTGATGACTGCCTAGAGCCTATTGATAAGAGTCGCGACGTGCGCCGCGCCGAAGCCGTTGTCAATATTGACGGCGGTCACGTTCGAGGCGCAGCTGGTGAGCATACCGAGCAGTGCCGTGACCCCGCCGAACGAGGCGCCGTATCCGACGCTCGTGGGCACCGCGATGACCGGCTTGTCCACGAGCCCGCCGACCACCGAGGGCAAGGCGCCCTCCATGCCGGCCACCACGATCAACACCCGCGCCGATCGCAGCAATTCGAGAGAGGCGAGCAATCGATGCAGACCCGCAACACCGACGTCCTGCAGCAATTCGACCTTGTTGCCGAAGCGCCGCGCGACTTCGACCGCTTCCGAGGCCACGGGGAGGTCCGCCGTCCCGGCGGAAACGACCAGGATCGTCCCCTTTCCTCGCAATGGAACCTCGCTCGGGCCGATCCAGAGCAGGCGCGAGAGCGCATCGTACTCGACCTCCGGGAGTCGCTCTCGAACGCCCTCCGCTTTGTCCGGATCGAGCCGGGTCACGAGCACGTCCTGCCCCGCCCCACGAAGCGCGCGGGAGATTTCGACGATCTGATCGACTGACTTCTCGGCCCCGTAGACGACTTCCGGAATCCCCTGTCGCAGCGCGCGATGGGTATCGATGCGCGCCTGCGCGGTTTCGACGTAGGGCGGTTCCGCGAGACGATTCGCGGCGCTCTCGACGTCCACCCGACCGGATCGAACCCCTTCCAGCAGATCGCGAAGGCTGTCTGAATTCAAGCATCTCTCCATTGCGCGGAAACCAGAGCACGGAACGTCCGGCGGCCACGGGCGGGAGCGTATCAAAGCTCGACCACATCGGTGGCGAAATGACTTCCCACTGGGGTGGGGAGTCGGGGTCGAAACCGACCCGAACCCACGGAGCGAATCAACGCGTCGGGATCAGCACCAACCGGCCGATCAGCTGACCGTCGCCGTCCTCCAGCCGAGATTCGATTCGAGGCGCCTCGCGACCAACGACCCGGTCGATGAACATTTCGAGCTCAGCCTCCGCGTCCCCCTGCACGAGAGAGGGAATCGAGGGAAGCAGGCGCGAGCCGAGCCGGTCGGCGATCGCCGAGGCGACATGAGACGCGAGGATATTCCCGAGCTCCATCAGTGCGGACTCGATGATCGGGGGCTCGAGTTCACCCGACTCGATGCCGACGATGCGGCGGATCAGAAATTCGCTCGCGTCCCCCGGAAACAGAATCCCGATGATCGCGTCGAGGCAGCCCTCGAACTCGAAGAAGACACCGGTCGACGCCGGATCGGAAGCGCTAGGCGATCCATCCGGCCGCATGTTCGTACCCGCCGATACGACGACGGGATCGAACGTGACCACAGGATGTCCGACGAGCTGCGCGAAGGCACGACCCGCTTGCAGTGCGCCGGCGTGAGCGAGTTCAGCGAGACGGTCGAGATCGGCTTTTGCGGTTTCGTTCACGATCGACCCAACTGATTCAGATCGAGCAGGAAAACGGGACTTCCATCGTCCAACACCGTCAGTCCGGCGAGAATACGAACCGGCGCGAGCAGCTCGGGGACCGGTTTCAGATAGAATTCCTGCTGGCCCGCAAAGCGATCGACCCGCAAGGCCACGCGCTCGCCTCGCACCTCGGCCAGGACGAGCGGGACCGAGCTCTGGTCGAGCGCCGCCCCTTCGATACGAAGCTCCTGCGCAAGATTCAGCACGGGAACAGGCTCGCCCTCGACGAGCGCAAAGCAGTCCCCCGCCGTCTCCTCGATCGCGTCCGCAGGCACTTCGAGAATCCGCTCGACTTTCGAGATCGGAATCGCAACGCGCTCCTCCGCGATTCCGACCAGCAGCACCCGCTGGACCGCCGCCGTGATCGGTACGATGAGGGTCGTCGTCGTTCCGCGCCCGACCTCCGTACGGAGTTCGACACCGCCGCCGAGGCTCTCGACCGTTGCCTTGACGGCATCCATCCCCACACCGCGACCGGAGACCTCGGAGATCGACGCGGCCGTCGACAACCCCGGATGAAAGATGAATCGGGCGACCTCTTCCGGCGGCAGATCTTCGACGAGATCGGGGTGGATCAATCCCGCTTCGATCGCACGTCGAGAAACAGAGGCGAGATCGATTCCACGTCCATCATCGCTGACCTCGATCTCGATCGAGTCCTTCTGACGGCGCGCCTCGACTCGAAGAAGCCCGGTTTCGGATTTGCCCGCGGCGCGTCGGTCGGCCGGTGTTTCGAGCCCGTGATCGACCGCGTTGCGGACCAGGTGGAGCAGAGGCTCGCCGAGCCGATCGAGAATCGATCGATCCAGTTCGAGCTCGGCCCCGATGATCTCGACCTCGACTCGCTTGCCGGTCTTCTCGGCGATATGACGTGCTGTGCGAGGAAGATTGTCCATGACGCGCATGAGCGGGGCGGTGCGCAATTCGAGGACTCGGCGCTGGAGTTCGGCGACCCGACGATCGACCCGATCGAACCCATCCGAGATCTCCGGATCGTGCGCATAACGCGCGACGCCAGTGCGAAGCTGACTCGAGCTGAGGATCACCTCGCCCACCGCCGAGAGAAAGCGGTCGAGGGTATCCGTCCGAACGCGGACCGTCGGGTTCTGAAGAGGCGCCAGGATCGAGGGCGGTGTCGCAGGCGCAGGAGCGCCCCCCGCCGGTGCGGCCGTGACCGGCTCCGGCGCAACGCCCGCGGCCGAGGCGGCGGGCTCTAGCTCAGGACTTTTTTTGGTTCGCCCCCGACCGGCTCGGGGCCCAGCGCGTCGGGCGGCGCGAGATCGGACGTGACATGATCGGGCTGCAGCGAATCCGCCGCAGGCTCCACAGCAGGCTCGACGGCCTGCGGTTGCCCCGTGAGAGCAACCAGAAGCGCGTCGTCTGCGGGCAACAGGTCCTGCTCGTTCGCGACGGATGCGACCATCGTCTCGAGCGTCTCGAGACATCGGAAGAGCAAAGCGAGCTCCTCCGGATTCCGCACCCGACCGGCGCTGCGCACCCCTTCCATCCGATCTTCCATCCGATGGGACAGGTCTGCCACGGGATCGTAGCCGAGCGAAGCCGCCATCGATTTGGTCGAGTGCGCCATTCGGAAGATGGTATCGATCGCTTCGACGTTCCCCATCTCCTTTTCGAGATCGAGCAGCGCACGGCTGATCTCCGCGAGGTGCTCGGTCGCCTCCTCGAGAAAGATCCGTCGATATTTGGCCATATCCAGGCCCATGCTAGTCGGCCTTTTCGATGATCTTCTTCAAGGTCGAAATCACGCTATCGGGCTTGAAGGGCTTCACGATGAAGTCGCGCGCACCGGCTTGAAGAGCCTCCATCACGAGGGTCTCCTGACCGAGCGCGCTGCACATCACGACGCAAGCGGTCGAATCCGCGGCGAGGATCGCCTTGACCGCATCGATGCCTGAGCGCTTGGGCATGACGATATCCATCGTGACCAGGTCGGGCTGGAGTTCCTTGTAGAGATCGACCGCTTCGATCCCGTTGGTCGCTTCGCCGACGACCTCATATCCTTCCGGCTCGATGATCTCGCGAATCATCTGCCGCATGAAGGAAGCATCGTCTGCAATCAGTACTCGTGTCATTTTTAGTTCCCCCGAGACGAACGCCCGCTACTACGTGGCGCTCTCAATGACCTCTTCCCCACGCGCCACCAAGACCGCTGGGTCGAGAATGTGAACGATTCGACCCTCTACGGGCCGCCTTTCGATAATGAGTTCGCCCGTCGCAGGACGTCCGCTCGCGCCTTCGCCCTGGACCAGGCCGATCACGCGGTCCACCGGCATACCCATCCGAGCCGCACTGCCGGGCTTCGCCGAAACGACGAGCACCTGTTCCTGCGCATAGCCGACGGTCGTCGCCGCACCGAACGGCGTCGCACCCGCCTCGTCGCGATCGCGGCCGAGCAGCAACTCGGTCGCCATCAGGGGCAACGCCTCACCGTGCCAGTTCATGACGCCACCAACCGGCAGTGCCAATGACGGCACGCTCGTTACGCGATCCTTTTCCGCGACCTCGACGACCCACGCGATGGGGAGCGCGTACTGGATGTTCTCGAAGAGGAACATCAACAGCCCATCGCCGTCTTCGATGAGTGCAGCCGACACACTCATGTGCCCTCTCCAGCCGATTCGACACCCGCGACCTGGTTCTCGACATCGTCGACGAAACCCCTTGCCGCGCGGCTCAACGTTTCACGCTGCCCGCTGCCCGTCTGGAAGATCGTCAGCGAGGTTTCGAGCTCTACGGCCAGGCGACTTACGCTCTCGGCGGAGCGGTAGATGTCATCGACGGCGCGGAGCTGTCCGCTCATCGTCACACCTAGCTCGGAGATACTCTGTCCGTTTCCGCTCGCGACCTTCGCGATCTCTTCGATCGCCGAAACCATGCTCTGCGCATTCAGAGAATGGCTGTCCGCACCGTGGAAGATCTCCTCGGAGCGCGTCGCTGCCTCCGAGACGGCCATGCTGATCTGTGCCAACGCTCCGGCGATCGTATTGATGTCTTCGCGCCCCTCCGCGATCACTACGCTCGTCTGCCGCATCTCGTCGGCGACCATCGCGGTATCCGCCTGGATCTCGTGCATCAACTGGCTGATCTCGTCCGCGCTGCGACCCGCACTCTCCGAGAGCTTGCGGATCTCGTCCGCCACGACCGAGAAGCCGCGACCGGCTTCTCCGGCACGAGCGGCCTCGATCGAAGCGTTCAGTGAGAGGAGATTCGTGCGATGCGCGACCGCGGTGATGATCTCGGTGATCTGATGGACGTGACGCGTTTTCTCTTCGAGCTCGAAGACTTTTTCACCCGTGCTCTCAGCGCGCTCGAAGACCGCCTTCATCTTTTCGATCGCGAGACGCGCAACGTCGACACCCGTTCCGGCCTTCTGATTGGCCTCGGCGGCAAAACCAAAGGCCTCCCGGGCGCGCCCGGCATTCAGGTCGATCTCGCTCGAAACCTCCTGCATGCGATGCGAGGCCTGGTCGAGAAGTTCCTGCTCCTGATCGACCCCACTGGCCACCTGGGCGACGGTGCTCGAGATGTCTTCGCTGCTGCTTCGAAGTCGGTCGAGCGCGGACTCGAGGCCCGTGGAGGATTCGGCGACGGAACTCGCGGTATCCTGAACACGCGAAACCAGGGCACGCAATTGGATCAGCATTCCCGCCAGGCTTTCGGTCAGATCATCGACCTCGTCGGTCAGACGCGAGTCGGGAGAGGTCTGGATTTCGACGCGCAGATCCCCCTCGCGGATCCGATCGGTCGCGCTGCGCAGCGCGGCGAATTTCGCGCCGAACATGCGCGACAGGAAGAACCCGATCACGCCACCGACGCCGAGCGCAACGAAGAAGCGAACACCGCCGCTCCAAAAGTCGATCCCCAAGCTGCGCACCAGGATCGGCAGCACCGACGTCGCGCCGGCGACGACGAATGAGCCCAGAACGAATTTGCCCGTGAGTGAGAGACGCACTGCCGGTTCATCGGTTTCGCAACGGCGTGGCTTGACGTCTGCGAGATCAACCGGACGTGATTAGAAGTGGTGGCCAGCCGCAACCGGTGGAAGACCTCGAATTCCCTTCTCGGACTTGATTCGGCCGATTCGGTGAACCGAGATCCCCAAGCGCCTGGAAAGCATCGCCGCGGAGAGCCGATTCCGTTCGGGACGGAATGCGAAGAGGAGTTCGTAGTCCTCGCCGCCCGCGATCAGGACCTCGAGCGGATCGAGGCCGAGTGCGCGGCAGCCTCGCTGGAAGCCCCGGGGACGGGGAAGCGCGTTCGAATCAATCTCAGCCCCCCGCCCATCCGCAGCCAGGAGATGCGCGAGATCCGTCGCGAGACCATCCGAGAGGTCGATACACGCGCGGGTTCCGGCGAGACGAGCCAGCGCCTTTCCGGCTTCGATCCGCGGCGTCGGGACACGCAAAAGCCTCGTCCCGAAACGGTCCGCCTTCAACCGGGCGAGCGTCGCGGCGCCGAGCACCCCGGTCACATAAAGCTCATCCCCCGGCCCGAGCCCACGCCGACGCAGCGCCCTTCCCTTTCGGCATCGGCCGATCACCGTGACGTCGAGGCTCCACTCCCCCGCGCGCGAGAGATTCCCGCCGACCAGCGGACAGTCGAAGCGCTGCGCCTCTTCGGCGAAGCCCCCGACGACGCCATCGAAGACCGAAACGAGCGCGTCGGGCGGCGCGGACAGACTCAGGAGCGTGCCGACCGGCGTCGCCCCCATCGCCGCGAGATCCGACAGGTTCACCGCCAGGGCGCGCCGACCGATCGTCCGCGGCGTCTCCCGCCCGAAGCGAAAATGCACGCCCTCGACCTGGGTATCGGTCGAGAAGACCAGCTCTTCGCCCGCTCGTGTCGACAGAATCGCCGCGTCGTCGCCGATCCCCAAAGCCCAATCGCGACCCTTCTTCCGTCCCGCGCGGCGCGCGATGCGGTCGATCAGAGCGGATTCACCGAGATCAGCAAGCCTTTTGTCGCGCCGAATCATGGCAGCAGCGTAGGCGGGCGCGTGTCGTCAAGGCAAGCACCGCGGGATCGAAATCGGCTTGGACAACTGGATCCATCCGGGGCAAATCAAGTTGGTTCCGCAGAGCTGATCGACACTGACATCGCTGGACGCGATCAGGATCGCCGCAAGGGATCGCCTGATGCCACGTCGATCTCCTACACCCGCCCAGCTTTTTCATACGACACGCATTGTGTTCGCTTCGGGGATGTTTCAAGCAGCACGCTTCAGGACAGCAACCCGGAAAGAGGCGAGTGTGCTCCACAGATCCCCACCCTTCCCTATCCCCTGCGCTTGGGATGCCCGGCTCACGACGGAGGTCCTTCGGGCCTTGTTGCGTACCCTTTTTGCCAATCTCGGTTCCGACGATCCGAGTCTCGTTCCATTGCCCCGGCGCCGGCATCACTCGAATAGATCGTCTCGCGTTGTCCCGGCGAAGCAACGACCTTGCCGCAGCCGCCCAAATACAGCGGTCGCCAACGGGAGCTGGTTTTAACCGTTGCTCGCCGACACTCGGATTCTCGATCGGGAAGGGAACTCGCTTGGCCGCCAAGCGGACGGCCGGGTTCTCGACGCGACCGGATTCGGGTATATTTGGGAGCGGACTCCTCGACTGCCCAGACGGCGTGGAGGGACGCGATGTGAGCTGGACGACGAATATCGGCCTCTGGACCTGCGCCTGCCTCTTGTTGGCCGAAACCGCGAGCGCGCTGGATTTCGACGAGAGTCAACGGATCTACGAAGAGACGTACGTCGGAGAGCAGTCGACTCCACTCACACCCGAAGTCGACACCACGATGGTCGGCGGGCTGATCGTTTCCGATTTCGACAATGCTTCTCTCACGGGCGACGCCCTGCACATCTTTATACCGAATCCCGCGCCCCCGGCCCCGCTCGAAAGCAACTTGGGACTCGCGCATTCACCCACGCCGACGACGAGTACGATCGGCTCGGCGAGCATAGGCGTGAGGGCGCGATTCGCAAACGTGCTGATCGCCGGAACAGGCGACGGGGGGAGTAAGCATCATAGGGGTATGGCGTCTGCGAACCTCAACCTAGGCCCCGGAGAACAGGAAGGTTGGTGCCTCCCGCACCCATCGAACATCCTCGAGTTGTGGAATCAACAATCCCCAACGAGAAAGGGAGGGAGCTGCCGATAGGCAGCGAGTGGATGGAACGGTACATCGGGATAGATGTGCACGCCGTGAGCTGCACGCTGGCAGTGATTTCAGAGAAAGGCCGGAAGCTGAAGGACTTCCCGGTCGAGACCAACGGCCAGGCCTTGGTCGAAGCGGTTCGGATGATTCCGGGGCACAAGCACCTGGTCATCGAAGAAGGACTTCAGAGTGCTTGGCTCTACGAGACGCTGAACCCCCATGTCGACGAATTCGTGGTGGCTGGGATCACGACCAGCCGCGGCCCGAAGAGCGACAAGCGCGACGCCTACGGACTGGCGGAGAAGCTGCGTGTGGGCAACCTCGACAAGCACGTCTTCAAGGCACCGCGTCAGTTCACGCAGCTTCGCGAACTCTCTCGAACTCATATGACGTTAGTCGGAGATGTAGTTCGAGCGCAGGCGCGGATCAAGAGCATCTACCGCTCGCGTGGCGTTCTTGTGACGGGTGTGGACGTTTACAGTTCTCGTCGTCGGAACGAGTGGCTGAAGCAGCTGCCTTCCACCACGCAACTCAGAGCGACGCGACTCTACGATCATCTCGACTTCTTGCTCGAGCAGAAGAAGCAAGCGGAGGCCGATCTTCTTCGAGAAGCAAGGAAGCACCCGATCGTAAAGATCTTGGAGACCGCGCCGGGCTTCGGGCCGATCCGCGCAGCCCGGCTCGTTCCGATTGTCATTACGCCCCACCGCTTCCGCACAAAGCGACAGTTCTGGAGCTACTGCGGCCTCGGCATTGTGACTCGATCGAGTTCCGACTGGGTCCAGACGGCCGATGGAGCTTGGATCAAAGCCCGAGTTCCACAGACACGAGGCCTCTCGCGTCAGCACAACCACTTTCTGAAGAGCATCTTCGAGGGGAGCTGTGGCCGATCAGGCCATAGCGAGTACGACGACGGTCATCACGCAACGCAACAAAGATCCCATTCATGCTCGCTACGAGCGGCTTCTCGACGGCGGCACCAAGCCGACACTCGCGAAGCTGAGCCTGGCGCGCATGATCGCCGCAACCGTGTTGCGGATGTGGAAGAACGAGGAGGAGTACGATCCCGGACGAGCCGGGTTGCCAACCCAGACACGCAAAGGCTAGGCGACCGCTCGTTTAGGAGATTCGATGAGAAAGCGATCCTTCAAAGACGCATCCGCGAAAAGAGTTCGCAAGCCACGCACTGCGCGGCCGCGGAGGTGAGCATCCATGTTCTTCCTGGCCAACGACACACGATCGAAAGGCCCCAGGAGTAAGCTATGCCCCGCAGAAGTTCCAAAAGAAGCGATGGCCGCAAGAGGCCCAGATGGAAGGAGGGTTCCCACGCGAATGTGGAGAACACAGACGCCGAACAATCGCGATGCGACGGACTTGCCTTGCAATCGAACACTCTCAACGAACCGCTCGTCAGAGTTCAGTCGCTGCTCGAACTGAACGACGAGCTCAACGTCTCGACTCGAGACCGTCCAGCCAGAACGGGAGCAGACGCCCGGATCGAAGGATCTGGGGCGAAGGGGGAAGTGTGCCTTGCGACCCGACCCTATGGAAGGAAGAATAAGCCCCGTTTTCCGCACCACCGATGCTTGGCATTCTGACAACTAAGCCCCCGGTGGGGCTACTCGGCCCCTTCCGGGGAAGGGGGAGCTGAGAGCGATTAGCGAGCAGCGAGTATGAGACGCCGCAGGCGTCGAAGGGAATGCCAGTTCGAATCTGGTCTCGTGCTCCAGAAACGTAAGTCCTGGCAGCTACTTAGGCTGCCGGGGCTTTTTGTTTCTTGCTGCTGTTCGATGTCGCACAAGCAATGCTCATCTCTAGGGCGGGGGTGCTCTTCGTTAGGTAGCCAAGACGGGAGCCCGTGGAACGCGTCGACGCACTCGGAACCGAGCGAGGCACGCCACAATCACTGTTCCCGCTAACAGTTGGCCGATGAGCGTCGGTTCGGGTAGCGCGATGGCGTTGCGCACGATCTGTTGGAGGTTGGGCTCGACGGCAAGGCTGCCACCAAAGTTGATCGACCCCACCGAGAATACGATCCCCCCACCGGGGTGTTGGTAGAACGTCAGCTCCGATCCGGGCTGTTCGACCGTTCCAGCCCGCGCGAGCACTTGGAGACCTAGTGGTAGATCAGCCGCCGGGAGTCCATTGGTGGGTCCAGGGAGTCCGCAGATGGTCGGCGCGGTCGCGCCCGGGCCTTCGGATGAGTCGGTTTCATGACCGGCTGCCTTGCCATTGTAGTTGCCTGGATCGCCGCCCGTGTTCAGACCGTAATCACCAACAAGTTCGCCTGAATCGAGCCCAGTGCCTGCGAAAACGGGATGTGACAGGAGGAGCACCCTATAGGCAGAGCCTGGCGCCCAGCTGCAATCTTCGGTCGTCACCCGAGGACGCTTCGCTCGGGGCGGGCGGGCAAGATATTGCGAAAGAAGTAGTCGGACCGTGGAGTCGATGCGTTGCCGCCA
>SMVB01036344.1_pt1 | contig 18285 bp, 13 predicted proteins | sample 2456461 | NCBI WGS metagenome assembly SMVB01 (sample SAMN11095934, study PRJNA526329) | marine sediment metagenome | biome: Marine sediment; feature: Surficial sediment; material: Deep marine sediment; isolation source: Hadal surficial sediment | place: Pacific Ocean | collected 2014-05 | depth...
ACTAAAGAATAACTGTCTCAGTGTCCTGTCATCTGGTGTGTAACCAAGACGGAAGGAAAGAGTAGGGATCGTCGCTAACTTCCTTGTTATAGGAAACCGCATTTTCCTCAAGCATTTTCTGCATCGACCCATCACGGCAGGCGTCGAATAATTCGGTTGCGCCGCCAACGTGCACGCCGCCAATATAGATTTGCGGAATGGTCTTTAAGCCGGTTTGCTGATAGATCGCGGCGCGAATGTCACCGCCTTTGTTGTCCACCTGATAAGCAACATTGTCCAGGTCGAAGGACTGGTATTCGATTTCGTATTTCGCCAGCATTTTTCGCACAGACCAGCAGAATTCGCACCACTCAAGCGCAAACAAAGTGACGGGATTCTCCTTGTCATTGATTGAGGACTGCAGGAATTCGGAAGCATAGGCGGGTGCCTCTGCAATTTCTTCCTCTTCTTCATCAGGCGGCGGTGTAGATGGAGCATCGAAGCGCGCGGACGGGGTCGATTTTGAAATTTCAAATTCGTCCGCGGTCATGTCCTCGGATATGTCGTCGAACAAGGGCGTCGTCATGTAGCGTTCACCGGTGTCCGGCAACATGCACAAAACGGTCGTGCCTGGCTCGGCGTCTTTGCATACCGTCAATGCCCCCGCCAGCGTAGCGCCGCTGGAAATGCCGACGAAAATGCCTTCTTGCCGGGCAAGCGCCCTGGTCAGTCGAAACGCATCGTCGCCAGAGATCGGCACAATGCGATCGATGAATTCCATCGCAACCGCGTCTTCTGTCAATTTGGGAATAAAATCCGGCGCCCAGCCCTGCACGGGATGTGGCCGAAATAACGGATGGCTGTCCGCTGGCGAGCCATCATCGTTTTTCTCCTGCGGAATACCGCTGCCCAAAATCTGTGAGTTGTCAGGCTCGCAGACAATAATTTTTGTTTCCGGTCTCTCTTTTGCCAAAACCCGGCCGACGCCCTTGAGGGTGCCACCGGTGCCGAAACCGGTGACCCAGTAGTCCAGCCTCTCACCTTCGAAGTCGGCAAGAATTTCAGGTGCCGTTGTCTCCGAGTGCGCATCGGCGTTGGCTTCGTTTTCAAATTGCCGACACAGGAACCAGCCATGTTCTTCGGCCAGTTCGGCGGCCTTGATTACCATGCCGGTACCTTTCAGCGCCGCCGGCGTGATTACCACTTTCGCGCCCATGAACCGCATCATCTTGCGCCTCTCAATGCTGAAGCTCTCTGCCATGGTGATGACCAGCGGATAGCCTTTTTGTGCGCACACCATCGCAAGGCCGATGCCGGTATTGCCGCTGGTTGCTTCAATGACTGTCTGGCCCGGTTTGAGGTCGCCGGATTTCTCCGCTTGCTCGATAATGCTGCGCGCCAGCCTGTCCTTGACGGAGCCCATCGGATTGAAGGATTCGACTTTGACGAACAGGTTGACCCCGTCAGGCGCGAGCTTGTTCAGGCGCACCACGGGAGTGCGGCCGATGGTCTGAAGAATGTTGTCGAATTTTCCGTTCATTGCCTACCCCCTGTTATCGCTATTATTGTTATCATCAGTGCCGCGTCGGAATCCCGAATGATGCCACAAGGAAACAGAACGAATAACAATTTACTCCGACTAATCTTCTTTTTTCTGTTTAAACGATAGTTGCGGCCGTGAGCCGTCTACACAAGGAGTAGCCATGCGCGGACTGATGATGGACACCCCCCTGCTGATCTCGTCGATTCTGGATCACGCAGAGAAAAATTTCCCGGAGCAGGAAATAGTTTCAGTAACGGGAGACAACCCGGAACATCGCTACAATTACGCACAGTTCTGTGGTCGAACCCGGCAGTTGGCAAATGCAATCGACAAATTGAATCTTAGCGACGGCGATCGAGTTGCCACCATGGCGTGGAACGACTATCGCCATCTCGAGATCTACTATGCTGTTGGTTGCTCGGGGTATGTGTGCCACACCATCAACCCGAGATTGTTTCCTGAGCAGATCATATTCATCATCAACCATGCGGAGGACAAATGGATCATGACCGATCCGATGTTCGTCCCTTTGCTTGAGAAGATTGCCGAGCACACACCGAATGTCGAAGGTTATATCGTATTGACTGACGATGAACATATGCCGGAAACGTCTCTAAAGAACGCAGTCTCTTACGAGTCATTCATCGGTAGCGAAAGCGATGAGTATGAATGGCCGACCATGGATGAAAATACCGCCTTGGGCCTCTGCTACACCTCAGGAACCACCGGCGATCCAAAGGGCGTTTTGTACTCTCACCGCTCAACGATTCTGCATGCTTACGCCGGCATCGCGCCGGACGCCCTTAACGTGTCCAACCGCGATTGCATACTGCCTGTGGTGCCGCTATTCCACGTCAATGCCTGGGGTGTTCCATATGCCGCACTGATGGTTGGCGCGAAGATCGTATTTCCCGGTCCCAAGATGGGCGACGGTGAAGCGCTTTACAACATGCTTGAAGATGAGTCCGTTACCCTGGCGTTGGGTGTTCCGACCGTCTGGTTGTCACTGTTGCAATACGCCAAGAGTGCGGGCAAACGTCTCAACAAGCTGGACCGAACCGTTATCGGCGGCGCGGCAGTGCCTGAGTCGATGATTCGGGAATTCGATGAGGTTCACGGTGTGGAAGTTCGCCAAGGCTGGGGTATGACCGAGATGAGCCCGCTCGGCACGATCAATACGCTCAAAGTCGGCATGGACCAATTGCCAAAAGACGAGATCTACAAGATACAAACCAAGGCGGGTCGGGGAATTTTTGGTTGCCAGATGAAAATCGTTGACGATGACGGCAACGAGTTACCGTGGGACGGCGTGGCGTTCGGTGCATTGCGGGTCAAAGGCCCGTGGACTTGCAGCGACTACTACAAGCTCGAAGGTTCCGCCGGCAGTCACATCGACGGCTGGTTCGATACCGGCGACGTAGCGACGATCGACGAGAACGGATTCCTGGCGATCACGGACCGTACAAAAGACGTGATTAAATCCGGCGGCGAGTGGATCAGCTCTATCGAGATCGAGAATACGGCCATGGGACACCCAGGCGTGGCGGAAGCGGCCGTCATTGGGGTCGCGCATCCGAAATGGACCGAACGGCCACTGCTGATCGTGATCAAGGCCGAGGGTCAGGAGTTAAGCAAAGAAGAAATGCTTGGCTATTTTGATGGCAAGATCGCAAAATGGTGGACGCCGGATGACGTGGTCTTCGTGGATGAAATTCCACACACGGCAACCGGAAAGATCAAGAAAATAGATTTGCGCAAGCAATTCGCCGACTACCAACTGCCTGCTTGATGCAGCAATAAAAGCGCCGGACAGGCGATAAGGGAAGCAACGATGGCTGACGCTCTGCGTCTTTACGGACTAAAAGCGATTGTGATGGCGGGTGCCAGCGGCATCAGCGAAGCAATTGTGCGCACGCTGGTAAAACACGGGGCTTCAGTTTTGGCCCTCGATACGGAAGACAGCGGCGTGGATTCCGTTTACAAGTCAGTGCGCGGCGCGACCGGCAGGGCACTCGATGCCAATTCGGACGACATCGGCAGCGCCGTAGTAGACATTGCAAAGCAGGAGTTGGGTGGTATCGATATCGTGTTCAACTATCTCGAGTTGCCACAAGAGTCACCCATAAACGATGCCGACGCCGAGGCCCTTGAAAACATTCTGAGCGCGCGTTCCGCGATTTACGAATCGGTTGCCAGGGCCACTTTGCCTTTCTTGATGAAGAGCCCGGCCGGGCGTCTGATCAGCGTTGGCTTTGTCAGAAGCGTATTTGGCATCGACGGAGAAGCCGCCTTTGAGAAATCGCGGGTCGTCCTGTCGGATTTTTCAAAGAAATTCGCGGCTGAAAATGGTGAACACGGCATTTCCGCAAATTACATTCAGCCTGGCGCCATTATGACGCCAGAAAGTCGCAAGGTATTTTCTGCCGCGACCGAATTACGGGACTTTTGTATTCGCCGTTCTGCAGCGAGACGCATAGGCGAGTCGGTCGACGTCGCCAAAGTTGCTTTGTTTCTTGCTACCGACGACGCTGTGTTTGTCAGTGGCACCGGAGTTATCGTCGATGGTGGTCTCGCTGATCCCGGCTAACGCGAGCCAAGCGTAATGCATCCTGTACTCGACGATTTGTTGCACCTGCTCAGGCTCGAGCGTATCGAAGATAACTATTTTCGGGGCGAGAGCCGCGATATTGGCAGTGCCCAGGTATTCGGCGGCCAGGTGTTGGGCCAGGCCTTGTCAGCCGCACACCACACCGTCGAAAACCGCACAGCGCACTCATTGCATGCCTATTTTCTGCGTCGTGGCGATATGCAGGCGCCAATCCTGTATGAGGTCGACCGCTCACGCGATGGCGGCAGTTTCTCGGTCAGGCGTGTCGTTGCCGTGCAGCATGGACGGCCAATTTTCAACCTGGCCGTATCGTTTCAGAAAGCGGAAAAAGGGCTGGAACACCAGGCCGAAATGCCGGACGTCCCGGGACCGGATGGTCTGCAGGATGCGACCGAATTGCCAGCCGATGTTCTGCAGCGAATTCCACAGAAAATGCGCAGATACCTGACCGAGAAGAGGCCGTTTGAGTTCCGCCCCGTTCGACCCATGAATTTCCTGCAGCCCGAGGTTTTGCCGCCGACCAAACACATCTGGATCAAAGCCGTTGATAAATTGCCGGACGAAATCAGCGTGCATCAAAATCTGCTGGCGTATGTATCCGATTACGAATTGCTCGGTACCAGCACGCTGCCGCACGGCCTTACTTTTGGCTCAGGCCGTGTGCAGATGGCAAGCCTCGACCATGCCCTGTGGTTTCATCGGGATGTAAGAGTCGACGAATGGCTGCTCTACACAATGGACAGTCCGAGTTCCGCAGGCGCGCGCGGATTCTCCCGCGGTCAGTTTTTTACTGAGGCAGGCGTTCTGGTCGCATCGACGGCGCAGGAAGGACTTGTGCGGCTAGTCGACTAACGGCTCAACACCGCTCAATCGGTGAATGCTGAGTTTCTAAATTATCGTTAATTGTTCGTTAAAGCGTTTGCCATTTTTGACGTAGATCTGTGCAGACGTTTTAAGCTTTTCTATTTCTTGGGGTAATAGTTCGCGGACCACTTTAGCGGGCGATCCCAGTATGAGGACGCCGTCCGGAAACTGTTTGCCTTCGGTAATCAGTGAATGAGCACCAATTAAACAGTTGCGGCCGATTTTCGCGCCATTGAGGATCGTGCTGCTCACGCCAACCAGCGTATTGTCGCCAATTTCACATCCATGCAGCATGACATTGTGACCGACCGTGACGCCTTTGCCTATGGTCAGCGGAAAACCAGGGTCAGTGTGCAGTACGGCGTTATCCTGGATATTGCTGTCTTCGCCGACGTCTATCCACTCATTATCGCCGCGGATGACAACGTTAAACCAGACGCTGGCATTTGCATTCAGACGAACAGCGCCGATAAGCGATGCGTTGGGTGCGATGAAGTGGCCGTCGCCGACGAAGTCCGGTTGCCGATCCCCAAGGCTCGCAATCATTTCGCTCTGCCCTGGTTCGCGACTGCGGCGGCGGCGGCTGCGACGGTTTCCGGATCGCCAAGAAAATTACTGGATCTGGGCTTAAGGTCGTCGTCAAGGTCATAAGCCAGCGGAATGCCCGTTGGTATGTTGAAGCCTGTGATCTCATCTTCAGACACGTCATCCAGCATTTTGACTAATGCCCGAAGGCTGTTGCCATGTGCCGCGATCAACACATTCTTTCCTGCCCGAAGGTCTGGTGCGATTAGTTCATTCCAGCAGGGCATTACGCGTTCAAGCGTCGTGGCCAGTGACTCGGTTGCCGGTAATTCGTCAATTCCGGCATAGCGGATGTCATGACTGGGATGTCGCTCGTCGTCAAGATCGACCGGCGGCGGCGTAATGTCGTAGCTGCGGCGCCAGATATGCACCTGCTCGTCACCGTATTTGGCTGCAGTCTCGGCTTTGTTCAGGCCTTGCAACGCGCCGTAGTGGCGTTCGTTCAGGCGCCAGTCGCGAATAACCGGGATCCAGACCCGCTCGAGCTCGTCGAGCATTAGCCACAAGGTGTGGATGGCGCGGGCCAAAACGGAGGTATAGGCAACATCAAAGCTGTAATCGAGCTCGGATAGAACGCGGCCGGCGTCGACCCCTTCCTGTCGTCCTTTGTCAGTCAGCGGGACGTCAGTCCAACCTGTAAACAGGTTTTCCAAATTCCATGTGCTCTGGCCGTGACGGCACAAAACCAGTTTTCCTGCCAAAATATTCTCCAGTATTAAGTTCGCGAGGCAGACATTGATCTAGCCATCGACAAGTTTGCGGAATTCCTGGGCGGCAACCGATAACATTGCGAAGTCCGGTTCACCACGTAGTTTCATCTCATCGAGGCTGGCTTCGAACTTGGCGACGGCGACTTCGTTGTCGACTCGCCAGGTCTCGTACAATGCCATCGGCGATTTTCGGCTTCGGCCTGTGTACAGAGTCGTTACCAGTTCGCGCCGCATGCTATAAAAGTCGTCGCGAAGATTGCTCCTGGCGATCGCCTGCCAGCGGCCGCTGACTTGCAGCGCTTCCACCGCTCGATTTATCCAGACAACCCCTAAGTCGTCGCTCATGAATGCGTACATCTGCGCTGTCTCGACGGTATCCCGATTGAAGTTGACAGACAGGTCGGTAATGTCCAGGCCACCGCGGGTCAGCAAGAGTGCCGACATTCGTCGTGCCAGCTTGTCCGGCACGTCCATCGCAACATAGTCCTTGATGGACTTCTTTTGCCGATCTCTCGCAGCGCCAGTAACAATGCTGAATATGCGCGAATAGATTGCCGTCATGCCGGGCTTCAGGTGGGACACCGCATCGACAATGTCGAGACTGGTGCCGTAATGCTCGATCAACCAGTAACAGGCGTGTCGCAGCAGGCGGCTCACTTCAAACATCATGGTTTGCTGCAAGGTTGCCGGAATCTGGTTATCCAGGGACTCGATCACGCGCCATATTTCGCTCGCCTGGCACACTTCGCGTGCCACCACATAGGAGCGAGCGATGGTGACGCGATCGGCGCCGGTATCCTGCTGGACTCGCTGTACAAACGCCGGCCCCATGCGATTGACGATATTATTTGCGATGAGCGTCGCGAGAATCTCACGGCTCAGGCGATGATCCGGCAGAAGATCCGCGTATCGCCGTCGCAGCACGTGTGGAAAATAGCGTTGCGGGTCTGTGGTCAAAAAATCTTCGAGGGTCTGCGGCGAATCGGCAAGGCCGTTATACAAGTCGATTTTCGCGTAGCTCAGAATGACGGCGTTCTCGGGGCGTGTCAGGCCAAGATGTCGCTGGCGGCGCTCATCGATTTCGGCTTCGTCCGGCAGAAACTCGATGTCACGATTGAGCAGGCCGGTTTTCTCGAGATTCTGGATAAGGCGTGCGGACTCGTCCAGTCGCTCGGGTGCCTGCGCTTCCATCATGCTGATGGCCTGCGTTTGCAGGTAATTGTTGCGCAATACCAATGCTGCGACCTCGTCAGTCATGCTCGCGAGCAACTTGTTACGGGCGTTACGTGTCAGTCTGTTGTCTGCCTCGGCGGCGCTGAGAAGAATCTTGATATTCACTTCCCGGTCAGAACTGTCAACGCCGGCTGAGTTATCAATAAAGTCTGTATTGATGCGGCCGCCATGTTGGCTGTATTCAATTCGAGCGAGCTGAGTCAGGCCCAGGTTTCCACCTTCGCCCACCACTTTGCAACGCAGTTCGTTCGCGTTGACCCGCACAACATCGTTGGCGCGGTCCCCGACATCAACGTGGCTTTCGCTGCTGGCCTTGACGTAGGTGCCGATGCCACCGTTCCATAACAGGTCGACCTGCATGCCCAATATGGTGTGAATCAATGCCTGCGGCCGCATTGATGTTTCTTCAGTATCGAACAGCTTGCGCGCTTCGGGACTTAGTCTAATGCTCTTCGAGTCACGTGAAAAAACACCACCGCCTTTCGAAAGCAGGTCGGTTTTGTAGTCTGCCCAGCTCGAACGTGGCAACTTGAACAGGCGTTGGCGCTCGCGGAAGCTGGCGGCCATATCCGGATTCGGGTCGATGAATATATGCTGATGGTTGAACGCGACGACCAATTTGATTTTTCGTGACAGCAACATGCCGTTGCCAAACACATCGCCAGCCATGTCGCCGATTCCGGCTACCGTAAACGGGTCTTTTTGAACGTCCAGGCCCTGTTCGCGAAAGTGCCGCCGTACTGCCTCCCAGGCACCGCGGGCTGTTATGCCCATCTTCTTGTGGTCGTAGCCAACGGATCCGCCAGACGCAAATGCATCGCCAAGCCAAAAATCGTAATCGGCGGAAATGCCGTTCGCTATGTCGGAGAAAGTGGCGGTGCCCTTGTCGGCAGCGACGACCAGATAGGGGTCGTCGCCATCGCGGCGCACAACGTCGGGTGGCCCGACTATTTCTTCATCAACCACATTGTCGGTGATGTCCAGCAAACCGCGAATGAACGTCTTGTACGAGGCAATAACCTCGCTCATGATCTCGTCGCGGCTGCCCGACGGGAGCTGCTTGGGAAAGAAACCGCCTTTGGCGCCGGTCGGCACAATGACCGTATTCTTAACGATCTGCGCCTTCATCAGGCCCAATACTTCCGTGCGAAAATCTTCACGACGGTCCGACCATCGCAGACCGCCGCGCGCAATACTTCCACCGCGCAAATGGACGCCTTCTACTCTTGGAGAGTAAACGAAGATCTCGAATTTTGGTTTTGGCAAGGGCACTTCCGGCAACTCTTCGGGATTGAGTTTGATGGAGATGTAGGATTTGTAATTGCCGTCATCCGCCAGTTGGAAGAAGTTGGTGCGAACGGTCGCGCTTACTGCGCCGGAAAAAGCGGTCAGTATTCTGTCCTCGTCGAGATTTGGTGCACGGGCGATCCTGCGTCGAATACGGGCAGTCAATTTATCGAGTCCGTCCTGGCGACGCTTCTTGCTAACCCCAGGTCGGAACTGCAGCTCAAACTGCTCTACCAGTTTGCCGACGGTGTCAGCATGATCGACAAGGACGTCCTCCATGTAAGTCTGGCTAAACGGGATTCCCAATTGCTGCAAATACTTCGCGTAGCAACGAATCAGCGCGGTTTGGCGCCAGTCCAGCCCGGCCTTAAGAATGAGGCGATTGAGACCGTCATTCTCGGCATCCCCCGACTGGCTTCGGGCAAACCCTTCCTCGAATCGTTTGGCTGCCTCGTCAATATCAAGGTCGGCCGTGCCCTGGTACCGCAATTCGAAGTCCTGAATCCAGAACAGCTCACCGTTCTTCAGTTGAATCTTGTACGGGTGTTCGCTGTAGACATCGGTTCCCATATCCTCCAATATCGGCAATACATGCGACAACAGAAGCGGGTCGTGCTTGCGAAAGGTTCGGAAATTCAGCTGATCATCAGCCGCGTCGGCGGGCTGATGTAATAGCAATGAATCATTGTGTTCGCCCTTGAGCAGACCGTCCATGCGTTTGATGTCGAGGCAGGCAACAGAGGGTGTCACATCTTCTTCAAACGCCAGCGGAAAGCAATCGCCGTATTCACGAAACAGGGCAAGGCCCTCATCCTGTTCGAATCGATTGACCAACTCTTCGCGCAGGCGGTCCTGCCAGGTAACGACCGCATCCGCGATCGCACTCTCTATGCCACGAATGCTTATTCGTGGCCGCTCGCCTGTGCCGGTTCGAACGATTGTGTGCACGCGTGCCAGCGGTGAATCAGAAATCTGCACGCTGGAATCGACAGCGTGTCCGTCGAATGCATCCATCAAAATTTCTTCGATACGGCCACGGACAGCAGTCGTATATTTTTCACGCGGCACGTATACGATGCAAGAAAAGAAACGCCGGAACGTGTCGCGCCTGAGGAAGAAACGAACCTTGCGTCGATCCTGCAGATTCAGGATTCCATTCGTGGTGCGCACAAGGTCGTGAATCGTGCTTTGAAACAATTCATCGCGCGGATAGGAGTCAAGGATGTGCAGCAACGCCTTGCCGCGGTGACCGGACGGGTCCAGGCCGGATTTACTCACGACACGATCGACCTTTAGTCTCAACAGTGGAATATTTCTCGGGTTTTCGCTATAGGCAATCGAGGTAAACAAACCGATAAATCGTTTTTCACCCTTGGGCTTGCCGTCCTTGCCATAAATTTTGACGCCAACGTAGTCGAGATAAATGTTGCGGTGAATCGTCGATCGGGAATTGGCCTTGGTAATGATCAGGAAATCCATGGACCGTGTGTGGCGATGCATTTCTTTCGTTAGCTCAATCGATCGTCCGCCTCGTACCTCGTTGGCGAGTAATCCAAGACCGGAATCGGCCACGGGCCGCAAATACAGTTTCTTGCCGCGTTTATGCATTTTATATTCGCGATAGCCGAGAAACGTAAAGTGGTCCAGCACCATCCATCGCAGCAGCGCCTCACTTTCATCGCGCAGTGCGGCATCGCCACGGGTGAGCTCACCGAGCTCGTCCGCTGCCTGCAGCATATTATTGCGCATCTGTGGCCAGTCGCGAACGGCTTTCCTTACGTCGGCAAGTACTTTCTTGATTTCGTGCTCAAGAATCTTGAGCTGCTGCAGGTCGGTTTCGCGATCAATAACAAAACGAACAAAAGACTCCAGGGATTCGCCATTCTCGTCGCCACCCAGTACCTCGAGGAGCCGGCCGCGTTTGTCCCGACGTACGCTTAACTGTGGATGCACAGTCATCTGGATCGTGAGATTGTGACGTGCGATCGCCGCAGCAACCGAGTCGAGCAAGAACGGCATGTTGTCATTGACCATTTCGATAATGGTGAATGATGACTGGTAGCCGTGGTCGGCCTTGTTCGGATTGAAAATGCGCAGTTTTGCCTGTCCCGGCTTGCGCATTTTGGCGAATTCCAGATGCGCCAATGCGGCCTGACCCATTATTTTCGGCGAGCGACCCTGCATGTCTTCATGCGGGACGAATTCGAAATAATGGCGCAGGTAACTGTTTATCTTCTTGCGTGACTTCAGGAGCGCGGATTTTGGCCTGGCGGCAACGATGTCCTCAACCAGGCGATTGGACAAGTCGCTTGAGCGACGGAGATTGTTTTTTGGCACTGCCAGAACTCCAGCCAGGACCCTTTTCATTGGGTCCGAAAACCGAATACTACCGGGACTGTAGCGAATTAGTCGGGTTTTTCCAGATCCTTTATTACCGCCGCCAGAAAACGACAGGCATCGCCCCCCGTGATGCAGCGATGGTCAAAGCTAAGACTCAGCGGAATGCGCCGATGAACCTCAATTCCGCCCATTACCGCGACGACGTCGTGCTGCAATTTTCCGCTACCGAGTATCGCCACCGTCGGCGTAACCATCAACGGCGTCGCATAGCGACCGGCCAACATGCCGAAGTTCGACAACGTGATTGTGTAATTGACCATGTCCTGGGGGCTGACCGTTCGACTGATGGTCGCTTGTTTTATGGCAGCTACTGCTGCGCGTATATCGTCCAGGCTTTTTTCCTCGACGTTGCGGATCACCGGCACGATCAGGCCGTCCTCCGTGTCAACGGCCATTGCAATGTCGACGCGCGACTCGATTTGATGGCTTACGCGTTCGGCATCAAAGAAGCCATTTAGACGTGGTTCAGCGGCGCATCCGGCGACCATTGCACGCAACATGCGTACCGTAAAGTCGCGCTTATTGATCCACTCGTTAATATCCGCATCGTCGAAAATGGTGCAAACGGCGACGGCGTCACGCGTTTGCGCCATGCTTTGTGCCATTGCACGACGTGGCCCCCGAAGTGTGTCCGTGCGCCCTGGTGCCATACCCTCGCGGGACGCCGGCTGTCGGGCCGCGGCCTTCGAACTGCTGGAAAATCCGGCCAGGTCGCTTGCCGTGATCTGGCCGTTTCGGCCTGTTGGCTGTACCAGGCGCAGATCAATCCCGAGTCGTTTGGCTTCGGTCCTGACAGAAGGCGTCGCTTTGACTCGCCCACCTTTGCGCCGGCGACTGCCACCCGCAATTGCGGTTTCTTCAAGCAGTCCGCCTCCAGTTGGCACATTGCCAACGACGGTTGCTGCGCTTTCCGTTGCGACGGGTGCCGCTTCGGCTGGCGCGGCTTGAGGTGCGGGCTTAGGCGCGGCCGCCGTATCTGAAAAGTCGATCAATGGCGCGCCAGTCGCGACGATGTCACCTGCATGGGCGTGGAGTTTGGCAACAATGCCCGTTTGCGGCGACGGCACATCGACGACCGCTTTTGCTGTCTCGACCGATACCATTGCCTGATCGACGGTGATGGCGTCTCCTTCCTTGACGTGCCATTCGACGATTTCCGCTTCCGGCAAGCCTTCTCCAAGGTCGGGCAGATTAAATGTAGTCATTTGTCTCTCACTGTATTAACCATCACGCATCGCTTCGCGAATGACATCGGTGATTTTCAAAACGCTGGGCATGTAATCCATCTCGCGACGGAATAACGGCATCACGACATCGTAACCAGTCACTCTGCGAATTGGCCCTTTCAGGTCGTATATTCCTTTTTCCGCGACGATCGCGGCGATCTCGGCGCCAACGCCACAGCTGCGTGCTGCTTCGTGCACAATAATCAGGCGGCCCGTTTTCTCGACGGATTCCAAAATGGTTTCGTAGTCAATCGGACTGATGCTTGCAAGGTCAATCACCTCGCAGCTGACGCCGTTTTTAGCCAGCTGGTCTGCTGCCTTGATTGTCTCGAACGTCATTGCGCCCCAGGTGACCACGGTGACATCCGTGCCTTCTCTCAAGGTGTAACAAACGTCCAGTGGCAGAGCTTTGCCGTTGTCTTCGACGTTTTGTTTATGCAGGCGATAAATTCGTTTTGGTTCCAGAAACACCACCGGGTCCGGGTCGCGAATGGCCGCGAGCAGCAAACCATAAGCACGGGCAGGTGAGGAGGGGATAACCACTCGCACGCCCGGCATGTGCGCAAAAATGGCTTCCGTGCTTTCCGAATGATGTTCCGGTGCGTGAATGCCGCCGCCGTAGGGCGCCCTCAATACCATCGGGCAGGTCAGTCGCCCACGCGTGCGGTTGCGGATGCGGCCGGCATGGTTAATGATCTGATCGACGACCGGGTAGATGAAACCCATGAACTGAATCTCGGCGATGGGCTTCATGCCCTGGGTTGCCATGCCGATGGAGATGCCCGCAATCATTCCCTCGGCAAGCGGCGTATCCATCACGCGATCCTCGCCGAACTTTTGTTGCAATCCGGCCGTTGCGCGAAACACGCCGCCGTTGATGCCAACGTCTTCGCCCAGGACCACGACACTCGGATCGTGTTCCATTTCCCAGGACATCGCCATGGTCACTGCATCGATAAGCGATACTTCAGCCATGATCGCCTCCATTGGTGTCGCCGTATCGCATCGCATGGTCGCGTTGCTCTTCCAGAAACTCCGGCAACTCCTCGTACATATAGTCGAACATGGACTCCACAGGCGCCTTGGCTGTATTCAGGTAGGTCTGAACAGCGTCGTCAACCTTGGCCGCGCTTGTCTCCAGCAGGGCCTGCTCTTTGTCGTCGTCCCAGACGCCAAGATCGATCAGGTATTGTCGAATTCGAATCAGTGGCTCAACCTTCCAGGCCGTTTCCACCTCGTCCTTCTTTCGATAACGGCTTGAGTCGTCAGCAGTGGTGTGGTCGCTGAGCCTGTAGGTCACCGCCTCGATCAGGGTCGGCCCTTCGCCGCGTCGGCCGCGTTCCAGTGCCCGCTCTACCCAGTGACGAACCGCAATAATGTCATTGCCATCGACCTGGATGCCAGGAATGCCAGCCGCAACCGCTTTTTGAGCCAGCGTCTTGGATGCTGTTTGCATCTCAATGGGCACGGAGATCGCCCATTTATTGTTCACGACCATGAATACCATCGGCAAGTTACGCGCGCCCGCAACGTTCATCGCTTCGTAGAACGCTCCTTCCGAGGTGCCGCCGTCGCCGTTGATTGAAACTGCGCAGCGATCTTCGCCCCGATACTGAAATGCCATGGCCGCGCCGGCGGCGTGCAGGCACTGCGTCGCGATAGGAACGCAAAACGGAAAGTCGTTTCGTGGGCCGGCGTAGTCACTGCCGCGTTCATCGCCGCCCCAGTACAGGAGGATTTCTGCCATGGTAACGCCGCGCGCAAACAATGCGCCGTATTCGCGGTAGCTGGGCGCAAGTACATCGTTTTCCTGCATCGCAGCAGCGATACCGACGTGGGCCGCTTCATGTCCGAGACACGACGCATAGGTGCCCAGTTTCCCGGTGCGTTGCAGGTTGATTGCTTTGGTATCAAAGACACGTGTTTCGGTCATTAGCCGATACATGTCCAGCAATTTGTCGGTGTCTTTGGCAAGTGCAGGAATGTCCTTGCTGGGCTTGCCCTGCGGATCCAGGAATTGACTGTACTGGATCTCGAAATCCGCAATGGTTTCCAAGTGATACTCCAATTGGTTTCAGGCAAGACCTTGGATTCTTATGGCTTATTTGCCGTGCCGATGATGGTCATGCCAATTTGATGGCCGCGATTATACATGAAGCTCAACGCAGCAATGTTCCGTATATCTACCTAGATTGTGGTAAGTGTTATTAAGGATTCGGCGAGCCCACCAACCGGGCACGCGCCATCAAGCGCTCAATGGTCGAGTTAAGTGCGGTAATTTCCTCGTCGCTCAAGCCTTCCAGCAAGTCCGCCTCAAATTTCAGGGCGAGCGGTGCCACGCCATCGTGTACACGGCGCCCCTCCTCGGACAGGTTAAGGATCGATCGACGCCGGTCGGCATCCGCAAATTCACGATCGAGCCGACCGTTTTTGAGCAATTTTGAGACAGCGCGGCTGACCGCGACTTTGTCCATCATCGTTCGATCAGCTACTTCCACTGCAGACAGTCCGGGAAAACGCCCGAGCACAGCGATGACACGCCATTCGGGAATGCTGAGGCCAAATCGCTTGTCGTAAGCAATCGCGATTGCGCTACTCACCGTATTCGACAAAATCGAAAGTTTGTACGGCAGAAAATTTTCGAGAATGAGTTCTTTATGCATGGCGTAACACCGGAATCTTGAAGGCCGACAGACAGCCCTATAATAGGACAGCCGCCGAAGCGGCGAAACCGCAATTCCGTATGTGTCAGGGAATATGCGCTTTGTGCAGGTATTCCTCGGATTGCATTTCCGACAGCCGACTCTCTGTACGGCGGAACTCGAATGCCAGTTTTGTGCCCTGGTACAGGTTGTCCAGGCCCGTCTCTGCAGACAGAATCATTTTGACCCGGCGGTCATAAAATTCATCGACCATTGAAATAAAGCGCCTGGCAGAATTCTCCAGATCGGGACTCAGCACGGGTACATTGGAGATGATTACGGTCGGATACCAGCGTGCGATTTCAATGTAGTCGTTCTGGCTTCGCGGTCCGTCGCAAATCACTTTGAAGTCGAACCAGGCGACGCCTTTGGCGCAACGCAGTGTTTGAATTTCTCGTCCAAGGACATCCAGCGTTCTTGCTTCTGCCCGTTCTCCGGGTGAGGCACTGGCGAAGAATTGCTGTAGTTTTTCGTTTGCGGCGTTGTCCGCTGGCGACAAATACGTTCCGGCTTTTTGCAACAGTCGAAAGCGATAATCGATGCCCGTGTCCAACTCGACAACATCTGTGTGATGTTCAAGCATTGATATCGCTGGCAAGAATCGTTCCCTCTGCAGGCCGTCCCGGTAAAGGTCCTGAGGCGCGGAATTGGACGTTGTTACCAGGGTGACGCCACGTGCGAACAGTCCTTCCAGCAACCTGCCGAGAATCATGGCATCTGCGATGTCGCTGACGAAAAACTCGTCAAAGCAAAGTACGCGGGTTTCGCTGGCGATCTCCGCCGCTACCCTGTCCAGCGGGTCTTCCTGGTCACCGATTCGTTTAAGTCGCTGGTGCACCTCACGCATGATGCGATGGAAGTGAATGCGCCTTTTCTCTGCCACGTCCAGATTTGCGAAAAACAAATCCATCAAGAATGTCTTGCCGCGACCCACACCGCCGTAAATATACAATCCTCTCTGCGGGCGGAGATTTGATCCGATGCCGACTGTCGCGAGTAATGACGTCCACGGTGCCGTGGTGGCCTCAAGCCGCATCTGCAGGTTTTGCAACGCATCGACAATTCGCTGCTGGCCCTCGTCGGGCAGCAATCCATCTTTCCTGACAATGTCGGTGTATGCGTCCTGGATATCCACACATTCCTTTGCGGCAACATGTTATGCAATGTGTAATCGCAATTGCCGAAAACTGAAATTTCGCGCTAAGATACCGCTTCAGTTCAACAATAGACAAGAAGAACCAGCGATATGACAGAACGGGAATCCATGGAGTTTGACGTGGTAATCGTCGGCGGTGGGCCAGCGGGGCTGTCAGCGGCGTGCCGATTGATGCAAATGGCCGAAAAAGACGGTCATGAGCTGAATATCGTCGTCGTCGAGAAAGGATCGGAAATCGGCGCCCATATTCTGTCCGGCAACGTTTTCGAGACGCGCGCGCTCGATGAGCTGTACCCCGACTGGAAAGAACGCGGCGCACCGTTAACGGTCGCTGTATCAGCAGACCACATTCATTATCTATTGAGCGACAAAAAGTCGATCAGGGTTCCCGGCCTGTTCATCCCCGCGCCCATGCACAACAAAGGCAATTTCATCGCAAGCCTCGGACGTGTTTGCCAGTGGCTTGGCGAGCAGGCCGAGGCGGCAGGTGTAAATATCTTCCCCGGATTCGCGGCATCAGAAGTTCTTTACGACAACGAGGGACGCGTTCGCGGTGTGGCCACCAGCGATATGGGCATCGGCAAAGACGGCCAGCGCAAAGGCAGCTTTCAGACGGGTTATGAATTGCTCGGCAAGTACACGATCTTTGCAGAAGGCTGTCACGGCAATCTCGGCAAAGAGCTCATGCAAAAATTCGATCTGCGCTCGGGCGCCGATCCCCAGCACTATGGCCTCGGCATCAAGGAGATCTGGGAGATCGATCCGGACAAACACACCGAAGGCCTCGTCGTACACACGATGGGATGGCCCATGGACAACCAGACCGAAGGTGGCGGTTTCCTCTACCACGCGGCCAACAACCAGGTGTTCGTCGGCCTGATCATTGCACTCAATTATTCGAACCCGCATTTATCGCCATTTCACGAATTCCAGCGCTGGAAACACCACCCGAAAATCTTGCAGTATCTCGAAGGCGGCAAACGAATCGCCTACGGCGCCCGCGCGGTCAACAAAGGTGGCCTGCAATCACTTCCCAAGCTCGCATTCCCGGGTGGCATGCTGGTTGGATGCGACGCCGGCTTCCTGAACGGCGGAAAAATCAAAGGTGCCCATACGGCCATCAAAACCGGAATGCTGGCGGCCGAAAGCGTTTATCAAAGCCTGCGCTCCGGCGACGAGGGCTACCAGACACTGTCCAGTTACGAAGAAAACGTAAATGCATCCTGGGTACACGACGAGCTGTACAAAACCAGGAATTTCGGCCCGGCCTTGCACAAGTGGGGAACGTTTTTCGGCGCCGCATTTACTTTCATCGATCAAAATATTTTTCGCGGTCACCTGCCGTTTACGATGCACAACACCGACCCGGATCACGAGTCACTGAAAAAGGCGGCCGACAGCAATGTCATCGAATACCCGCGACCCGATGGCGTCATCAGCTTCGATCGTTTGTCCTCGGTGTTCCTGTCGAGCACCAATCACGAGGAAGACCAGCCCTCACACCTGAAATTGACCGACGCATCCATCCCGATCAGCTACAACCTGCCGGAATTTGATGAACCGGCACAACGTTATTGTCCGGCGGGAGTTTACGAAGTAGTTGACGTTGGCGGCGAGCCCAAATTCCAGATCAATGCGCAGAATTGTGTGCACTGTAAGACGTGCGACATTAAAGACCCGAAGCAGAATATTGAGTGGACTGTGCCTGAGGGGGGTGGTGGTCCTAATTATCCCGGGATGTAGTTTGTTGTAGGGCTTTTGGCAGGCGGGCGCGGTTCATGGGGGGTCTTGTCAGGACACGCCCGCAAGTACGTCCGTGTAGGGCTTGGCGTTCGGCATCCATGCCTCTCGACAGTCCTGACAAGACCCCCCATGAACCGCGCCCTTTTTATCTTTCTGGGCGTGTTGAGTTTTATCGCGGGTGTAGACCCGCTTGTATGGTAACTGGCACCTGAAATCAGGATGATGGAAGGTGCCGGGATGGGAGGGACT
>SMVB01322033.1_pt1 | contig 18282 bp, 17 predicted proteins | sample 2456461 | NCBI WGS metagenome assembly SMVB01 (sample SAMN11095934, study PRJNA526329) | marine sediment metagenome | biome: Marine sediment; feature: Surficial sediment; material: Deep marine sediment; isolation source: Hadal surficial sediment | place: Pacific Ocean | collected 2014-05 | depth...
TCGGCTCCGTGAGGGGATTGGAGCCATCGAACCGGCACCAGAGGAAACCTCGTCCCCCGCCGCGGCCTAGCGATTCCCCAAATAGCGCACCATCCCTATTTGCGGAGCCTCTAAAGCTTCCAGCGGAGATGGTGAGCTAGCGCACTGGTTTCGGCTCAGCGCGATGAGGTTGTGGATGGCGTCAACGCCGGTCGCAGTGAGTCTCTGAGCAGCCCTCGCTCGGCGAACCACCGCTCTCCAATCTCCAGGACGAGCACGAGAACGATCACCGAGGCGACAGCGAGGAGGTAGGCGCCAACGATGTCGGTCGACCAATGCACCTCGCGGAGAATCCTAGCCGGTCCGACGAGCACGATGGGCAGGGCGAGGAGCGCTACCAGCGGCAGGAGAAGCCAACGGTGCAGGCCCAGCCGGAACACGAGGTAGATGCCGAAACCGTATTGGATGACGGTTCCCAGGGTGTGCCCACTTGGATATGCCAGAAACGGTGCACCGTTGGGACGGACCCGGCCGGCGACGATTCCTCCGATCCAGTCGAGCGAGTCAATCGGGATAGCCGTGATCCCTGCCGCCACCGCGGTCGCCGCAGCGAGCCGATGGTGGCCGGTGAGGGCGATCGCGACAACGCCGACGACCCCGACCACAAGGCGTGGCTGGAGATCGGTGAACCACGAGATCCATTCCGTCGTGCCATCGAGGAACGAAACGTCCCAGCCCGACACCCAGTCGAGGACGGCGCGGTCGACAACGTTATCCGGTGCGATACGAACGAGAACGGCCAGCACGGCGTAAAGCGCGAGAACCACTGCCGCGGCAATCCACCACCCTCGCGACCGTCCCGAACTCGTCATGTCGGTCACCTCTTGGCGGACCGCCTATCCCGCGCTCGCTCGGGCAACCGATCGCGCGCGGGAAGGATTCCAGTTGGCCGGAATAGCTGTACCGACCCCGCTTCGGCTCGTCGGGCAGATTGTCAGGTTTCTGTCCAATCTTGGAATCGTGCCGGAAACAGCTCCGTTGTTGGTAGCAGCAAGGAAGGAACCGTCATGGCCCGTTTGATACCAGCGGCGCTGATCGCCAGCGTCATCGCGCTCGTGCTCATCGCCGGACTCGTCGACTCGATCATCGGTGGCGAATGGGACCACTTCGCAGTTTTCCTGATCGCTCTCGGTCTCGTCACGTTCCTCATCGCCCGCACCCGACGGACTCGGCCCACCGTGACCCTGCGCAAGGACCTGAACCACTGGGTCACCGATTACAGCGACCGCACCGGTCAAACCGTTGAGGTCACCATCGACCGTGCGGTGGCGGGCCACCGCAGAAGGGTCGCCCCCGCCGAGGGTCATACCGCGCTCCTCGGGACCGTTGACGACAACGGTGACCCAAAGGGGTCTCGTGAGACGCGGCCAAAAACCTCCACGGCCACCTCGGATGACGATGACGAGAGTGTCTGTGTCGTTCTCGACGGTACGGGTACACCGACCTCGGTAGCGGGAGGAAAGGGTGCCGCCCTCGATCGGTTGATCGCAATCGACATCCCGACCCCCGCCACCGGTGTCATCACCACCAGCGCTTACCGTCGGTTCGTTTCCGAATCCGACCTCCAGGGCTGGCTCGATGATCTCGTCTCCGCCGGAGTCCCGGAACCGTCCAAGATGGCTGAGGTAGCCGCCGCCGTCGATGAGCGTTTCCTGGCAACTCCCATGGCGACCGATCTCGAGGAGGCCATCGTCGGCCTCGCCCACACGATCCGGGGCGACGATGCAAGGCTTGCGGTGCGGTCCTCAGCAACAGCCGAGGACCAAGATGCCGCCTCCTTCGCCGGTCAGTACGCCAGCTTCCTGGAGATCGAGGACGATGCCTCGGTGCTGCGCTCGGTGCGCCTGGTGTGGGCTTCACTGTGGCACCCTGCACCCCTCGCCTACCGGGAGCATCGGGGTATCGGACACGACGTCGCCATGGCAGTCGTCGTGATGCGCCTCGTCGAGGCCGAACACGCCGGTGTGTTGTTCACCATCGATCCCGGAGGAGAGGCCGATCACCTCAGGATCGAACACGTTCCGGGCCTCGCAGAGGGACTCGTATCGGGGGCCGTTACCCCGGAGGCACTGGTGATACCACGATCCGGCCCGATCCCCGAACACGAAGACGGCCCGCCGCTCGGCGACGTCGTAGCGCTCGCCCTACGCGTCGAGGAAGCATTCGGAGGCCCCCAAGACATCGAGTGGGCCTACGACGGTGACCGCCTCTACCTGGTCCAGGCTCGCCCGATCACCACCCAGGCCGAGCGAGCACCCGACGACGACGGGTTCGATGTCATCACGACCGATGGATCCACCTATACGTCTGCGGGCATCGGAGAGATGCTTCCAGGCGTGCTGCCGCCGTTGCTGTGGTCGATCGATGGTCCCCTCATCGAACAGGGCTTCCGCCAACTCTTCTCCGAACTCGGCGTCCTCCCGGAATCCGATGAGGTCGGAGCCGTCGTCGGGCGGTTCCGCGGCCGCGCCGCCCTCAACCTCGACCTGCTCAAGGAAGCAGCAGCGGCGATGCCAGGTGGATCCGCCGCCGAGATGGAACGACAATATTTCGGTGAGGTCGTCTCCGAGGACCTCGACGAGGCTCCGGCGTCCGGTGGGCTGATCATCCGCGCTCGCGAGCTCGCCCTCGCCGGCAAGTCGCTGGCAATGCGGCGCGGGCTTGGGTCTGAAGGCGCCGTCGTGATCGCAGCCGTGGAACGGGTTCTCGCCATCGGTGTCGACCCACAAGCATTGAATGATCCCCACCTGCTCGCATACTGGCGCCGCATCCGCGCTCTTGCCGAACGGGTGGTCGCTACCCAGGTTGCGGTCGCCGCCGCCGCTGCCGCTGCGTACCGCGGCCTCGAGATGTTCCTCGAACCGCACCTCGACGACCCAGCGAACGCGGCGCAACGCCTCACCGCAGGAGGCATAGAAGCGTGCGGGCTCAAGACGTCGCTCGACGTTTGTGACCTTGTCCAAGAAGGACTCGGCATCGACAACGTCCGCGTCGCCCTCGAAGCTGCCGATGATCCCGACACAATGCGGGCACTGCTCTCGGGTTCTGAGGAGGGCCGCCAGTTCATCGCTACCTTCCGTGAGCGGTTAGACCGCGCGGGATCTGCCGCAATCTTCGCCGGACCCACCTGGGGCGAGGAGACCGCGGGAGCCTGGAACTTGCTTCGCCAGGCCGCCATCGTCGAACTCGGCCCAGGCCGGCCCGTGATGGCCACGGATCGTGAGGAAGTCCTCGACGAGGTCATCGCCGAGATGACATCGGGCAAGAAGTGGAAGGTCACCAGGGTCCTCACCGGCCAAATCATCGATGTTCGGGTCCGCATGTTGCGACGCCTCGTTGCAGAAGCCGTCGAGTTCCTCCAACTCCGCGAGACGACCAAGCTGGCGGTTCTCCGCCTGGGCGGGGACGCCAGACGCACCATCGCCACCATCGCGCAGCGACTCGCCGAATCGGGCGTCATCGAGAACGAAGGCGATGCCGATCTGCTCGACGTCGAAGAACTCGAAGCCGCGTTCTCCGGGGTCCCGATCAGCCGGGCCGTCCTCGACCGTCGGCGCCGTGCCCTGGAGACCGCAAAGCTCGTCGGTCCCCTGCCGAGGCTCTTCTCCGGCCGACCGGATCGCGTCGAGGTCGCGGTCGCCGCCGACGGAGACATGGTCACCGGCTGGGCGGCGAGCCCCGGCTTGCATCGGGGGCGGGTGCGGATCATCACCGACATCGCCACTACTTCCAGCCTGGAGCCTGGTGACATCCTCGTCGCCAGGGCAACCGACCCGTCTTGGACTCCGCTGTTCCTGACGGCAGGTGCCCTCATCGTCGAGGAGGGCGGCCCGCTGTCGCACGCTGCGATCGTTGCCAGGGAACTCGGACTGCCCGCAGTGTTGAACATCGAGGGCATCACCGGCTTGCTCGTCGACGGAGAGGAGGTCACCGTCGACGGGACGGCGGGCCGAATCCTCCTGCACCGCAAAGAGAACGTGGAGGTGGCGGCATGATCCCGCTCCCCCGCCACACCACGTGGATCGAGGACACCGAAAAGGGCACCAACGTTTTCGTGCCGGGGATCATGGGCGCGGGTGTCCTCCTTTCCCTGGGCATCCTCATCAGCGACGGCATCGCCCGCCTGCGCGGGACCAAAGGGCAACGCAGAGAGCGTGATCTCATCGCCGGCTACATCGCCGATGACGTGCTGAGCTCGATCCACGTCACGCACACCACCGACCCGGCCCGCGGCTTACGGAGTCGAAGAACGTATCTGATCGCGGGCGTGCTCCTTACCGGAATCGGCATCTACGGGTTGATCGGGTCGTTCTGGAATTACATCAATCCTGTAGACGACGGCTGGGTCGAAGACGTCGCCTGGGCGTGGGCCGTCTCGATGGTCGCCGTCGTAGGCCTGATCTCGCTCGGCCTACTCCTCTTCTACTTCGGGCTGCGTCATCCCGATTTGCCCCCGTGGGCGAGGCGCTTTCTCTCCCGAACTCCGATCGGGGTCGCTCCGGACGAGGGCTGAGTCACCGTCGGCGCCGGCCCGGTGGAGCGCACACTCCATGCCATCGCGATGCACCAATACTGATCCCGCGATGTACTCGGCAGCGAGCAAGATCGCAGCCCCGATGAAGACGCTGACAACGACATCCGACGGCCAGTGGGCTCCCAGGTTGATCCGACTCACCGCGACGAGCGGGACTCCGAGCAACAAAAGTCCGACGGCGGCTTTGAACCATATTCGCCGCTGCGTCACGATCAGCGCAATCGGGACAAGCAGCCCGAGAACCATGACCGTGATGACGACGTGACCGCTCGGAAACGATCCGAAACCGGTCCCGACCAGAGGATCCAAAGGGCGCGGACGATCGACGACCAGCTTGATGACGAGGTCGATGGCTACACCGAAGGCGAGCACGATCGGAACCGTGTAGGCAAACGGCCGACACCGACGCCACAGGACTGTGGCCGCTACCGCGCCGAACACCAGGGTCACACCGATCGACCCAAATTGAGTGACGAGGTTGAAGACGCCGTGGGCCCCTCGGCCGCGTATCCATTCCGAGACCGGACGATCGATCTCGAGAAGCCACGTTGGAGCCAAGGCAGCCATCAGGGCGAGCCCCACCGCCAATGCGGTGACGAACACAACCGCGGGGCGACTCCTCAGCAGGGCGTCGGAAGGCGTCGGGACGTCTGACGTGATCGTCGATCGGTTGGCGGCGCGCATCATCTCTCTTCGCCTTCTCCCGGCACTCAACCCTCATCCCCTCCCTCAGGCAACCCAAAGGACATCGAGGCGACAATCCGACGCCACACCGTGGCACCTGTGACACGCTCGCCCAAGAAACGAACTGGGTGACCGATCAGCACCGGGATGGCTGCTCGCGACACGCGTCAAGGCTCATCGGGTCGGCCGAGCGCACGAGCGATTGCCGCTACCGATGATCGATCCGCTCGAACTCGGCGTTGCCCGGCCCTGCGCCCTCTGCTTCGAACCAGGCATGAAGTCGTCGAAAGCCCTCGGCGAGGCTGACCACGGGCTCCCATCCCAGCGCTTTTCGGGTCTCGCGCTGGTCGAACCAATGTGCCGTGCCCAGCTGCTCTGCCAGGAAGCTGGTCATCGGCGGATCGCCTTCCCTCCCCCGGCGCTCCCAGATCCGCTCCACGGCAAGCCCGCCGTTACGTGCAACCGTGTATGGCACCTTGAGCCGGGGGGGCCGGAGACCAGCCGCGATCACGATCCTGTTCAGCAGCTCACGCACTGGTCGCGGTTGCCCGTTGGTGACCACCAGGGCTCTCCCCCCAAGCGCGGGAGCACGGTCGAGGGCAGCGATCAGCGCGTCTGCTGCATTGTCGATGTAGGTGGTGTCGATCAAAGCCGTCCCCGATCCCACGATGGCGAGCCGGCCCGCCCTGGCCCGGTTCACGATCCGCGCCACGAGCTGGGTATCGCCAGGCCCCCAGATGAGATGAGGCCGGATAGCGACCACCGCAAACCCAGGCGAGTCCGCGGCGAGGGCTATCAGCTCTGCTTGCGCCTTGCTTTTGGCGTAGTGACCACGGGCCCGATCCGGGTCGGCCGTACCGGCCGGTGCCCCGACCAGAGACCGCCCGCTGTGGGCGACCGATGGGGACGAAACGTGCACGAACCGGCTGACTCCAGCTTCTCGGGCCGCATCGATGACGTTCTGCGTTCCCCGGATGTTGGTTTCCTCGAACTGTGACCATGAGCCGGTCAGTGCTACCCGCCCCGCCAGGTGGACGACCGCTTCCGCCCCGGCCACGGCAGTGGCGATTGCGCTGCGATCTGCAACGTCACCGAGGTGCTCGGCAATACCGAGTCCGCTTGGCCGCCGCTGGAACACGGTCACGATGTCCCCTTGATCATGCAGCCGGGTGACAACCGCCCTGCCGATGAGACTGGTTGCTCCCGTCACCACGACTCTCATATGCGGCCAATCCGCCCGCCGGCCAGCACTTTCTCTGCCCAACGGGCGATCCGGGAGCGATCGATCTTCGAGTTGTGGCGTTTGTCGACCGGAAGCGATGGGGCCGTCATGACGGCGGCCACGTCTGCTGCGTCCACCTTGGCCCGGACCAAGTCGGCCAGATCCTCGTCGGCCAGATCCGGAAGCCGGCCGCTGTCAACGGGAACCACGACAACGACAAGCTGCTGGGTACCGGCAGGACCGACTCCAACCACAGCAGCGTGGGTGACCTCGGGTAGGGCGGAGACTGTGTGCTCGATCCCGATCGGGGTCACCGGGCCGGCAGGCGTCGTCACGATGTGCCCCATCCTGCCTTCGATCCACAGCCGCCCTGCGCCATCGAGGTGACCGACGTCTCCGCTGCGGTGCCAGCCAGCAGGTTGGGAGGCTGCATGCTGGGTCATCCACAGCTTGTCATAGCCATCCCTCATATGGGCGGCGCGGATACATACCTCGCCGACGACTCCATCCTTATCGGTGAGCGGCCCGATCGCTTTGCCACCGGGATCGAGGGCGCTGATTGCTACCTCGACGTCGTGTACCGGGATCCCCACGCACACTCCATTACCCTGTGGCGCTGCCTCGATCTGAGCCAGGCTGATGTCTGCAACGGGCAACACCTCGGTCATCCCATATGGGGTGTGAGGCTCGGCGTTTGGCATGAGCTCGGCAACCGCTCGCAGGACCGCCACGGGGACGGGTGCCCCGGCCGACATCAACAGCCGTACCCCCTGCAGCGCCACTACCTGGTCGGGCGACATCCCCCCTGCGGTCTTCGCCACATTGCTCAGGGCACCGGGTGAGGCGAACACGAGCGTTGCTTGCACCGCCTGTACCGCGTCGGCCAGAGCCGCTGCGGTGAGGCTGCCCGGGGAGGTCACCTCCATGTCGGGAACCACCGAGGGGATGCCCATTGCCGGGCCGAACAGGGCGAAGGGCCCAAAGGCGGCAACCAGACTGTCGCTAGGCCCGATGGCGTACAGGTCGACGAGGGCGTCACGCTGCGCCTCGAGCTGGTGGTGGCGATAGGAGACGCCCTTGGCCGGTCCGGTTGCTCCTGAGGTAAACCCGATGGCGGCCTCATCGAGGGATGTCGGTGTTGGAGGCGCCGGCTGGCTCTCGCCGCGGCGGCGCAGATCATCAAGGCTGGCCCGGACGCCGAGCAGGCGCGCCTGGGCCGGATGCAACGCCGTCGTCGAGATGCGGACGCCGGGCCAGCGCAGGGCCCGTGCCGCTGCGAGGGCCCGGGGAATCCCGATGAGGTAAGCCGGGTCTGCGCTCGTCAGTGCCCGGCTCATGCCGCGCACCCCGAGGCCTGCATCGGCGACGACGACCACCGCCCCCATCCGCCAGCAGGCGTAGATGCACACCGCCAGATCGATGCCGGGTGGCACGAGCACCGCGACCCGATCCCCTTTGGCAACGCCGAGGTCGGCAAGCCCTGCTGCCACCCGCCTGACATCCGCGTCGAGCTCGGCAAACGTGATCGATCCCTTCACCCCGCCGGACCCCATCTCGACGACGGCGACGTCATCGTCGGCCGAGCGCCGGTCGAGCGCAGCCCATGCCCGTTCTCGATCCGGCGTTGGTGGCGTCGGCGCGACCGGGTGTCCTAGCTGAGCTATCCAGGCGTGCACCGCGGAGGCGACGTCGGCATCTTCGGGTACGAGGTGGCCGGCTCCGGTGTATCGGTGGATCTCAGATTGAGGCAGCCGCGCCGCCAGATCACCCAGGTAGCGATCGGAGAAGATCGGGTCCGACGGTCCCCACAGAAGAAGCGAAGGCACCTTGGCGAGTTGGTCAAGGTCGGCAGCAACCTGCTCCATTGTGGAGAAACTCGGGTGATCCTCAGCCAGCGGGATATCTTCGACGAAGGCGGCTATTGCTGCTCTCCGATCGGCACTGCGATAGGGAGCTTCGTAGGCGTCACGGATCGCCCTGGGGAGCCGCGGCCTGGCCAGCGCCATCGTCCCGCGGATGAAAGCGGTGGTGGCGACACATGCCGTCTGCAGAATTCCGCGGGTTCGGACGATCCGTATCAACCCGGGAGCCGGCGAGCCTGCAGGTATGGAGACGCCCGTGTTCATCAGCACGATCCCTGCCATCTGGTCGCTGTGCCGTTCGGCCCAGCCGAGAGAGATCGGACCACCCCAGTCATGGGCAACGGTCACTACCGGTCCTGTCAGACCCAGCTCGTCGGTGAGGGCACCCAGATCCTCGATGCGTTGCTCGAAGCGGCGGGTAGTCGCGGTGCGCTCCGAATAACCCATGTCGAGCTGGTCGATCGCAATCACCCTCACTTTGGGCGGGGCATCGGCGATCAGGTCACGCCATAGATACGACCAGGTCGGGTTGCCATGGACGCACAGCAGAGTGAGCGTTGCGTCCACAACCTGGTTGTCGAGCACGTGCCAGGTTCGGCCGACCTCGTCGAGTCCTGGGGTCTTGACCAGTCGCGACCATTGCGGTTGGAGACCGACGAGACCGGGAGGGGGCAGTGTGGCGGGCGAAGTCGGACCGGCGGTCACCAGATCAGTTCGATCCCCGATGCGTTGATGCCCGATCCGATTCCCATCAGCAACACCCTGTCCCCGGCCTCGAGAGAATCGACTTCGCGGGACAGCGTGATCGGAATCGAGGCAGGGCCGACGTTGCCGAGGAAGGGAAAGGTGAGGGGCACCTTGGCGATGTCGATCCCAAGCATCTCACACATCATTTGCGTGTGCACCTGGGAGACTTGGTGAACGATATAGCGATCCATGTCGGTCCAGCCCATCTCCTCCGCCGCATCACCCCAGGCCATCTTGGTGACGAGGAGACCGGCATCCAACAAGGCCTTGGAGTCGGTGCGCATCTGGTCGAGGCTGCCGACGCACAGGTCGTGGTGGCTGGTATCGGCCCTGGCGACCCCAGCGACCACCCTGTGGCTGCCGGGGTTCTCTGAGTGGCGCCCGACGACCGCGGCCGCACCTCCCGACCCCAGTGTCAGGGTTGCGAACTCGGCGAAGATGTCGGCCATCGTCGCATCGGGGCCGGAGAGCCGAGCCAGAGTTTTCTCTTGGATGAGGCGGCTCCCCTCGCCGTCGACGATCAACGCGTAGTCGATCTGACCGGTGTCGACCATGTTTCCCGCTACTTGGAGAGCGTTGACAAACCCAAGGCAGGCATTGGAGAGGTCGAAGTTGAGACACCAACTGGGAAGATCGAGAGCGTTGTGGACCGTGACCGCGGAGGACGGTTCCAGCCGGTCGCGGCAGACCGACGTGTCGATCAGCAAGCCGATCTCGTCGGCGCGCACCCCGCTGGCCTGGATCGCCTTCGCCCCCGCCGCTGCGGCCGCATCGGTGTAGAGATGCCCCTCCGGCCACCACCGGCGCTCCCGGATACCGGCAAGGCTTTCCAGCATTCCCGGTTGCGCACGAACGCGCCCGTAGGTTTCGGCCAGCATCTCGTCGAATTGTGCGGAGGTGACGACCTCCGGTGCGTCCACATGAGCAACGGAGACGACGGCGGTGTCGGTCAGGCTGAAGGTGGCGTTGCCGGACATCGAGTCTCTTTCGTAGGGAACTTGGACGATACCAATCCTGTTGCGGAATCACTCGATCGTGGGCGGCGGTAGCGGTGTCGACCGCGACCCCGCGGGTTATCTCCGTTGGCCTGCCGGCTTCAGAAGGAGAAGCCCGGACGTCCAGGCATCGGGCCAGGACGTCCTTGATCGCCTGGAGAGAGGATCGCCCCGCTCAATGGATCGGCAATGTTGGCACCGGCTTGACCGCATCAACAGGGGTTCTCGCCGCCGACCCTATGCGCCTACTCGTGGACCGCCACGGACGCCGGGCTCCCCCGAAAGAACATCCCAGAGTCATCGCCGACCGCCTCCCGTTGGCAGGGATGCTCACCGGCTTTGACGAGGTCAGCCGAGCGGAGGTCCTCCTTCCGGCCACCACTCGACGATCTGTCCGTCGCGGACACGGTAGATGTGATTCTCCGTCCATGAGATCGGCTCGCCGTTATCGCGGCGGGTTCCTGTGGCGCTGACCCGATCGGCGACGAGCTCACCGTCGGACAGTAGGAAATCGATCGTCACCGAGATCCCATCGATTGCCCCGGTCACGAACTGACCGACTGCCTTCATGCCTGCCCGGCCATCCGGCAAGCCAGGCAACGGAGCGTGGTGGACGAAGTCGTCCGCCATCAGCACGTCGACAATGTCATGGTTGACATTGTTCTTGAACTCATCTTCGAACCGGCGAACTACGTCTGCGTTGGTCATCCGCTACTCCTCACTGCTTGCTTCGTCGTCCCGATTCGATCCAGGAGCAGTGTGGGACGGTTCGCCACCACCGACCTGGAAGAGCTCACTCAAGGCGCTCATCAGCCGCACACGGGCTGCTCTTCGTCCGCTGCCAAGCGCAGTGATCTCCAGTGGGAAGGGCTGCTATCAACTCCCGCTACCAGCGGACGGGATCGTCGACGTGCTCTTCGCTGAGAACTCAGTCCACCAGGCCGAAGGAGCCATCGCATCTCGCGACACCGCACAGGCTGCCTCCACAGCCGGTGGTGCGGCCATGATCGCTTCTCGGCCAATCCTCCCGGAGCTGAGCGGCGAGTGGGTAGAGGGGCTGCGACGACGAATGCAACAGGTCCACGTACGGGCGCTGGACATCCTCACGGTCTTGTGGCTCGAGTCGGGCCAATACGAGCAGGCAATCGTGGACGCAAACCGGATCCTGGAGATCGATCCGCTCCGAGAAGCGGCGTACGCCACATTGATGTCCGCGCACCTCGCCACCGGCCGTGTGAGCCGGGGATTGGCTATCTACGAGACCTGCCGCGAGACCCTCGCCACCGAGGTGGGTGCCAGCCCCGGACCGGAAATCGACTCGTTGTACGAGCAGCTCCTCCGACACTCGAGCTGATCGTCTCGTCCTGGTTCGAAAGCGCAAGCGGATCGGGTGCGTCAGGATTGCTTCGCAGCGGTTGTTTTCGCAACCCAAGGGCGATGCCCTCATCAATCCATCACTCGACACGGGAGATCGTTGTGACATTCGGCGCTGAGGAACACGCCGCCCCTGGAACGGCGGTGCCGAGCCGAGGGACGAGTTGGTCGAGTCTGCCGGGGATGGCGACGCATATCCGTAGGTAAGGCCGCGCGCGTCCGAGGCGGAGACAAGGTGAGAGACTCCACTAGCTTCGGCACGCCCACCGTGTTTCCGTCTGGCTGCGGGTGGCGGCGATTGGCTGGAGGAGGTCCAGTGACGGCCATCATGATCCAGGGAACGTCGAGCTCTGCCGGGAAATCGTTCCTGGTCACCGCGTTGTGCCGAATCCTGGCTCGCCGAGGCATCCGGGCCGCACCGTTCAAGGCGGTCAACATGTCGAACAACGCACGGGTCGTCAACGGCCTCGAGATGCCAACAGCCCAGTACTTCCAAGCCATCGCGGCGGGCATCGAGCCGGACGTCCGGATGGCCCCGATTCTGGTCAAACCGGAGGCCGGGGGGAGCCAAGTCGTGGTGATGGGGAAGGTGGATCGGCATCTGAGTGCCATGGCCTGGCAGGACCGCCCTGTCCACCAGTGGCCGGTGGTGACGTCGGCACTGCGATGGGTACAGGACAACTACGACGTCGTCGTGATCGAAGGCGCCGGGAGTCCCGCCGAGGTCAACCTGCGGGCATTGGACGTTGTCAATATGGCGGTTGCCAGACAGGCCAACGCTGCGGTACCTCTCGTCGCCGACATCGATCGGGGTGGGAGCTTCCGCTCACCTCTACGGAACGTGGGCGCTGCTCAACCAAGACGAGCAGCGGCTGGTGCGCGGCTACATACTCAACAAGTTTCGTGGTGATCCACGGCTGCTCGCAGGCGGTCCGGAGCGCCTCGAACACCTGACCGGGGTGCCCACTGTTGCCGTTGTGCCCTGGGTGGCCGAACGGCTGCCGGAAGAAGACGCGTTCGGATGGCGAAACGACTCCGCGACGACCGGCTTCAGGGTTGCCGTAGTGGCCTATCCGTCGATTTCGAATCTCGACGAGTTCCGTTCGCTCGAGGAAACCGCCACCGTCGAGCTGATCCGCCCAAGCGAATGGGCTGAAGCAGTTCATCAAACCGCCAAGTCGAATTCCACCGTGGGACGAGGGGAACCCGAAACGGCTGACGTCCGGCGTCTCAAGAAACCTGCGCCTGCGTTCTTGCCGCGGTTGCTCAAATCGGGGTTCGCCGTCACGAAGTGAGCGCCACTATGTCGCGGGTGTCCTAACGACGATCGCCGACGTTGCCCTTGTCGGGAAGGCCACGCTCCGGCCAGTACCCCTTTCGGTCGTCGGCGACAATCTCGATCCGGGTCACCCACTTCGGCCACTTGTACCCGTACTTGCCCGGAATCGCCAGCCGTAGGGGATAGCCGAGGTGGGGCACCGCCCCGCCGTTCACCGAGTATGCCAGAAAGGCGTCGTGGTCGCGAAGGTCGGCGAGCGTGATCGACTCGAAATAGTCGTCCGCACAGTGGAACACCACCCGCTGCGCCTCGGGTGCGGGGACGACCATGTCGAGCAGCGTGTCGAGGCGGACACCGCTCATGCGGGTGTTGTTTCGGAACCCACCGACGCAGTCCATGCGGACAAGCTCGTCGACCGATGGCAGCGCAATGAGCTCGTCATGCTCGAAGATACGCGGATGTTCGACTGCCCCTTCAACCGACAGGCTGAACGTTGCGATGTCGACCTCCGGAACACCCCAGAAGGACAAGGTGCCCACGTCCTCTAGGGGCGTGAGCTGAGTCTGCTCCTCCACCCGGAACACCCGCTTCATGGCAAGGGTAAACCCGATGTAGACAGAGGCCACATGTCTCCGGAGCGGAGGCGGGACCGCCATGTAGATCGCATGAGCAGTGCGGAGGACACCCCACTTGAACCGTCCCTGGCTCGCGCTGAACCTGATGAGCCCTCTGGTGACCAGCTTCAACATGCAACCAGTAACGGCGTCGACACGGCGACCCTGCCACGAAATGACGCAAACCCGACACAGCGGGCGTCTAGCTCAGTATTCCCCATCGAGGGTTCCGCATGTCGAAACGGCCCTCCTTCTCCACTCGAGGTCGCCAATGTAGGACGGGATCAGCCGATCCCTTACGAAGGGTTGCGCGAGACACACCTGTCCGAGTGCGAGTTCCGTGGCCGAGAGAACCGCAAGATCCAATACGCGATCCTGACGAGCGCGTCAGTTCGCGGTGGCCTCGAACCCGACTTGCTCGACGAGGTGACCTGGTGGCGAACCGACGACTATTGGCGCTACGCGCTGTACGCCGCCGTGGCATTGATCCGCGCGAGCGCCACTCACGCGGGGGTACCAGTCGCCCGGCTTCTCGAGCAACTCGCCGAACGGCATGGCCTCGTCCTTACCTGAGCCCGTCCCGGATAGCTCGAGGTTGTCTACCGAGAGCGCTCTGAGAATCCCGCGACATCGGAGTCGAACCGGCATCGAGCAGGTCGCCTCGGTGCCGATCGCACCCTCATCGGTGGCCGAATGCTCAGATGTAGGGGATAGCCGTGGGCGCTACTGGGATTGAACCAGTGACCTCTGCCGTGTCGAGGCAAATCGGGGGGTCTTGCGGTGTCTGGGAAACGGGCGATTTCCCAATGCCAGAAAGGGTTTTCGCCACTCATTGATATTCGTCAACTTGCGTCATTTCGCGATAAATCGCGTCCTATGCGCGTCCTGGCGGACCTGGCCGATCGAGCTCACTATCGGCCCCACACGCCAACTCGCCCACCGCTGGGGCGTCACGGGTCATCGCGGATCATCGGAGTCGCTGCTCCTCATTACGCCACGTCCGAAGTCCTCGAGTCGTCCGACGTGTGATCTGGTGAGGCCACGGTGTGGCGCGACGCGTATCAGGAGCGTTGGTGAGCTGCGTTCCTCAGCCCAGTCGAAAGCGTCGCTCCACAAGTCGTCGTCGATCCACGCTAAGGGTCGATCACCGACAAAGCGGCGAACATCGTGAAGCTTCCATGTGTCCTCTGTTCGGTCCTGATCGAACTCGATAACAGACAGGTCGAGAGGCAAGGAGAGCACGGTCGCGATCAACCGAGCCTCGTGTTCCCAAGTGGTCGCCCAGACGAGGTCGAACCAGCTCCCCAAGGCTCTGAGCCAAGCGCCATGCTGCGGAGATAGCCAGACGTCGTAGCCCGCCATTTCGTGGCGCTTGAACCCGGCCGGCTTCGTCCCGCGATTCAGCGGGTTCAGAACTCCGTCAATGTCGATCAGTAGATACGGCCGCTTCATCGCTTCTCACGCTAGAACTCAAGGCACTCAAGATGTGCCGTTCCAGGACACTCCTTGATATGGTCGTTATGGCGCGTAACGGGTGATCTGTGTTGGGGTGTCACTCGTCGATCCTGGATTGGGCGATCGTCTCGTGTCAGTCTTGGGGCTCCCGTTCGATGCGGCGTTCACCGAGGCGGCCGCGGAACCGGTCGATGACACGACGCAGGCGGATGAGGCGTGGAAGTCGGTATCCGTCTGTGGCGATACGTTCGTCGCGGACGGTCGACGGGGCAACCAGTTCGCTGGGCTGGTACCGAAACAGGTCGTCCCAGCGGCGGTCGAGCAGTGCGAGCGACTCGGGGAGGGGCAGCGCCCGCATCGTGGGGTGGCCCTCGATCACTTCGAGGCGGCGCAGCTTGGCAACGGCGTCGGCGACCTCGAAGTCGATGTCGCCTTGGCCGGCGTCTCGCAGCCACGCCTCGACCTCGGCGTCGAGTTCTGCTGCGGTGAGTCCGCCGGGTGCGGCTAGCAAGAAGCGGTAGGCGAGGAGCACTTCTACGACCTCCTGCTGCTCGGCCGACGATAGGAGGGTGTGGAGTACGCCGGTGCCGGCGGCCAGGGTACGAAAGTAGAGGTTCTCGGTGAGGGTCTTGAGGTATTCGAGGCGACGGTTCTTCAGCTTGGTCCACTGACGGAACACGAAGCCTCCGAGGGTGAGGGCTCCACCGAGGAGGATGACCAGAGCCGCCTGGTCGATTTCGGGCTGCTCGTCACGGAACCCGAGCCAGGCCCCCACCAGCAAGAAGATCAGACCGAGGGTTGGCAACAGTTTGGTGGCCAATACAGCGACGCCCGAAGCCACCGCCGGTACCCCGATGAGCAGGGAGTCGGTCAACCGCAATCCCACCTGGGTAGAGGGCAGCAACATCTCAATGTCGGCCCGGGGTACGTTCTGGAACTGCCGGAGCGACACGTGGCCAGGTACCAGATTTCGCTCGGCCGGGTCGATCTTGCGCTCATCGAACCAGCTTTGGGCCTTCACTCGCGTGTATACCACCACCCGTTTGTCGACAGTGATCGTCCGTTCTTTGGACCGCAGCCCCATCCACTTCGGGATCTCGACGGTGTCCAGCTCACTGCCGCGGCGGTAGATAAGCAGTTCGTCGTAGTCGTCGAGGTCGACTTTGAGCCGCAGCGGGATCAGTGACTCGTTGGCTAGGGCGTCGTCGAGTTCGGCCATCGTGACAGGGATGTAGTTCGCTCCGTCGAGCAGGCCGGTGAGCTCCCCGGCTACAAGCGAGGCCGCTCCGGGGTCGTCGCCGACTCTTTCCCATGCCTCGGTGACCACCTGCTCTCGGTCGTGGAACTCGTAGTGGTACAGCGCCGACGTCAGCCGGCTGAAGGAGCGGAACTGTTCGGTCCCATCCTGATCCTCGGGCCACGCAAGACTGCACAGCTCTGTCGTGAGCTGCCCCACCCGCTGAGGTATAAATCGTTCCCGATCCGCAATAACACACAGGGTAGGAAGTCACGACCAGGACCGTCAGCGGTGATCCGCGATCATCACTGCGACACCCATCGCACTGCATCCTCTCAACGGCTGGAGCCTCCACTCACGGGGCGGTTCAACGGGTGCAAGCCGCCCTCGCCTCTGACCCGCCCGGGACGTGCCGTTCACGCGCACATTGAGAATTGGGCGTTATCGCGCGAGATCTGGGTGTTCTGCTGCTCCACAGAGATGTGCCGGTCGAGACGGTCGGCCCGCTTCAACTTGCAGCCGCCGCCCCACCCTGGCTATGCGCTAGTAACGAGAACCACCTTGCCGGTGTGTCTGCTGCGCTCGAGCAGTTCGTGAGTGCGTGCGGCCTCGGCCAAGGGGATGCGCTCTGCCACGACCGGCTTGATCCTGCCCGCTGCCAGCGAGTCGAAGAGCTCCGTCAGTGTCTCGCGGTACCAATCGTTGTGCGCCTTGGCGAACTTGCCCAGAGTTGGACATGGCGGCACCTGCTTGCCGTCGGGAATGAGCTTGAGCAGAAACACCATCAGCATGCTGAGCGGGCCGACCCGCAGGCCCTGCTTGTTCGTCGCGGCCGAGCCCAACCAGTCCTGAGCACCTTCCGTGCCTATCGAGTTGAGAGTAGGGGTCGCCAGAAACCCTTACTACATCAGGGGTTCTGGCCGTGGGCGCTACTGGGATTGAACCAGTGACCTCTGCCGTGTCGAGGCAGATCAAGGGGTCAAACCTACAACGCCTATCGCCCAATTCCCCTTTTGGGATAGGGGTTTTTGGCGAAATCCGCCCACCTGGACGCAGCACCCGATGAAATGCGGCGAAGGCGCTGGCTTTGTCTTCGACGTAGATGAGCACTGACCGGGTCATCACGACATCGACGGACTCGGCTTCGATCCCCGTGAGCGTCTCGGCGCGGGTGTGCACGAACCGGCAATAGGGCAGCCGCCGCCGCTTGGTGGAACGTGGACCCAGCGGCAGCACCCCACGATTCATCGTCCGATTCAACGTCGTCGTGCGGGATTCCGTAGAGGCGCGCCCAGGCCGCTTGCCGCTCGCACAGGTTGAGCTTGGCAAGCCACTTCTTGGTCATGATCACGGTTCGCTCAGTCCGAATGACCTGCTCGCCGTCCAGGCGCGGGTACTGCCCGCACTCGGCCGGTCGGGAACACCGAAAGCAGTGGAGGCCCGGGCGCGTGCCGCGACGCTCCAATGTGCGATTGCGGTCGGGTATCGCAAAGAGGCGATCGATGATCGCGCCGCGCTCTTCATGCGGAAGCTCGAGCTCGTCTACCGTCCCGTCGGCGACCAAGACTTCGAGAAATCTGGCGGCCGGATCAGCCGCTCCTTCGATCAGCACCGCCTTTTCGTCATCAGAGACGCGACTCCGACCGGTTTTGAGCTTGATCAACGTCACCTCATCCGGGGTCCGCAACCCGAATTGGGTCGCAACCGAAATGGACGAATTCGATGCGGTGTCGTATACCGTGCTCCAGGGCGGATCGAGGTCGACTGCCTCGTCGCGGCTCTTTGGCATGAGCATGCGGTAGTTGGCGAAGAGGGTTTCCGCAATCTGACGTTGTACCGGATCCATCCGGCCCAGCACTCGATCCGCAATCGCGGGGACTGCGTGCTCATCGGGTTGGTCGGAGGCGTACCACTCTGCGATGGCATCGTGCACGGCTATCCAGCGATCGAGCTGGGGCGCCGCCAGGTTCGATCCAGGCCCGACCGATGCCGGGCACGCTGCCAGCAGGTTGAGATCGTTGATCTTCAGTCGTTCCAGATCCTCAGTGTAATCCATCGATTCCCGCCTCGGGTAGGAGGTCACGGAAGCGGAGGTCGCGGCCGATGTCAGGGAGCGGTGCAGGTCGCAGAGAGTTCGTCAGCGGAGCCTTTGGGACGCTTCTAGCCTCTAGCGCGTGACGCTATACCAGATCGAAGAACTCGACGCGCTGACCGAGCCAGCATTCATCACCGCGTTCGAA